>ENA-OSJC01000020-OSJC01000020.1-marine-metagenome-genome-assembly--contig:-NODE-20-length-171447-cov-7.099959_pt1 | contig 171447 bp, 171 predicted proteins | sample MGYA00237885_ERZ534234 | MGnify/ENA primary metagenome ERZ534234 (study PRJEB26413, sample SAMN06343907) | marine metagenome | isolation source: coastal waters | place: Atlantic Ocean: West Antarctic...
TGTATCAAGCTAAACCAGAAAATAATATATATTTTTGAATGATATTATAATATAAAAACTTTAAATTAAAAAATTTGATATTTTATTGAAACATTTTAATCTAAGCTAATTTTACACTTTTTAGTTAAAATAAATTCATATGTTACTTTATATAAAAGTATTAGCTCATCAAACGCTTCACTCGTGCGTTAACTCGCTCCACAATCATAGCTTCTTCTTCATTAACCAAACGGCCCTCAGCAACAACAGGCTGACCATCAACTAATAAGTCCCGAACATTGAACGGTCCATTCAAAACTAAAGAAGCAACTGGATCCCAGGCCCCTGCAGCAACTAAACCTGTAATATCCCAAATTGCAATATCTGCTCGTTTTCCAACTTCAATAGACCCCAAGTCAGTACGATTTAAAACAGAAGCTCCACCAAGTGTGGCAATTTCTAAAGCCTCTCGTGCACGCATAGAATCAGCACCATTTCGTACTCGTTGCAGTAAAAACATTTGCCGAGCCTCAGACAACAAATGCCCAGCATCACTAGATGCTGAACCATCAACACCTAATCCAACTTTAACACCAGAATCTCTCATCTGGCGAATAGGTGCAATTCCTGATCCAAGTCTACAATTTGAGCAAGGGCAGTGTGCCACTCCAGTTTTGGTTCTTGCAAACAAATCAATCTCAGTTGCATCAAGCTTTACACAATGTGCATGCCATACGTGTTTGCCAGTCCATCCTAAACGTTCGGCATACTCCCCTGGGCGGCACCCGAAATGTTCTAAAGAGTATGCAATATCTTCATCATTCTCTGCCAAATGCGTATGTAGCATTACCCCTTTATCTAATGCCATCAGGGCAGTGTCCCGCATCAATCCTTCGGAAACAGTGAATGGTGAGCAAGGTGCAAGACCTACCTGAACCATAGCATTAGAAGATGGATCGTGCAGTTCAGCTATTACTCTTTCAAAATCACGCAAAATATCAGTTTCTTTTTCAACTAAACTATCAGGTGGAAGCCCACCGCTACTCTCACCAACTGACATTGCGCCGCGAGTTGCATGGAAACGAACCCCAATAGATTTTGCTCCACTTATAGCGTGCTCTAGCTTTACATTATTTGGAAAAATATACTGATGATCCGCACTCAGAGAGCATCCAGACAAAGCTAACTCACCCAATCCTAATTGAGCAGAAGTAAACATATCTTCACCCTCCATCCGCTGGAAGATTGGGTAAAGGGTCTTTAACCAACCAAATAACAAAGCATCTTGTCCCGCAGGTACACCTCGAACCAAAGATTGAAACAAGTGGTGGTGAGTATTTATTAATCCTGGAGTTACAACACAGCCTTGTGCATCAATTATATTATCAGCTGGTCCCAAATCGTATCCTACCGCTACAATTTCACCATTAGAAATTAGAATGCTTGCACCCTTCATTTCTGAACGCTTATAATTCATAGTAACAATGACATCTGCATTTTTAATTAAAGTTGTTATTTTTTTCATAATAGTAATCCTGCCTTAATCAGCCCAATATATACTGGTGAAATAAATATAAAACTTCAATACTAACGGCATTAATATATACGCCCCTTAAAATATTATTGTTAAACTTAAAGCTATCTATTTATCATCTGGAATATGATTTTGTTCTGACTTGCCAATATATTTAGCTATCAAATCTGGTTCTAAGTCAGCACCATCATAAACACCTAGTAATACTCCTCGTCGCTGAGATAGGCCACGCATATTTCGAATATCACGTTCAGATTTTGTCACTCGCTGTGACATCCTACGCGCCCAGCGGCCTAACCGTTCATACATCATATCAATTATACCACTTGGATCACGCCCATCCTTACACAAATCATCAAGTTCATTTGGATCATTAATTAAATCAAACAGCATGGGACGAAAACCACCTTCAGCATGCATCATTTTCCATTTTTTATCAGCAACCATAAACAACCGGCAGTCGCGCGGCTCTAATCCCAGCTTAGATCCAGCGGTAGTCATTGAATAGTCATACTCACTTATTGCGAAGTCGCGCCAATTATTAGGTGTCTTTCCATGCAAAAATGGCAAAAGTGAATGTCCTTCAACTATATGTTTAGGGACTACTCCACCTGCAGCTTCAATAAAAGTGGCAACGCAGTCGATACTCTCAACCAAATTGTCACAAATGGATCCACGTGTTGTGTCTGCTTCTTTACTGGGGTCATAAATAATCAATGGAACTTTTGATGAGCAATCATGAAATAAATCTTTTTCGCCCATAAAATGATCTCCTAGATAATCACCATGATCTGAGGTCAGAACAATCATCGTATCTTTCATACGATCTGTACTTTCTAGATATTTAAGCAATCGCCCTAGTTGATCATCACATTGCTTAATTAATGACATGTAAGCAGGAATAACCACATCCCTTACTTCAGAAGTTTGGAATGCTTTTCCAATACTATTGCTAGTAAATCCTTCATATACAGGATGTTGATTTTTAAGTTCATTATCATCACGATTTAGCAATTGAACATCATTAACATTATACATGCTATGATAGGGGGCAGGGACAATATATGGCCAGTGTGGCTTAATATATGATATATGTGCCAACCAAGGCTCCTCACCTTGTTCACCAATGAAATCAATCGCGCGCGATGTTAACCAAGGAGTTTCACTATCCTCTTCTCGTACATTTGCTGGCATATCTGCGTTTTTCATTAAAAATCCACTGGCAATGTCTCCGTCACCTGATAGTCCAGAATTTGCATAATCGTGCCAAGGATTTTCCCCAGAATAACCCTTATGCTTTAGGTACTCGTTATAAGGTGATCGCCTATCATCATAGAACCCATCTGGCCCTTCAGGAACCATACCATCCTCTCTAATATAACTATCAAATCCACATTCAGAAACCCGCAGTCCTATTTCAGAAGTCTCTGACATACCCAATCGTTCCATGCCTTCTTTATCAGCGCGCATATGTGTCTTGCCTATCAGATGGCATTGCATTCCAATTTTACGCAAATGATCCCCCAAGGTATGTTCTCCAACCCTTAATGGATATCCATTCCACTGTGCTCCATGACTATGAGTGTAACGGCCAGTATAAAATGACATTCTTGAGGCACCGCAAACAGGTGACTGCACATAACAGCGTGAGAAACGCACACCCATTTTTGCAACTTTATCAAAATTTGGCGTTTGTAAGGTTTTATGGCCAGCACACGATAGATAGTCATGGCGAAGTTGGTCGTACATTATAAAAAGAATATTTTTTACTTTACGAACCATAACTAGTTGGGTCTCCCGATGTAAATTTGAAACACTAAAGCCTTAAAGTTGGAGGACTTTAAAACTTTATTTGATTCGACTTATGGCTCGCTTCGAACCGCGCCTTGAGAGGCATTAGTAACTAAAGAAGCATAAGCACGTAATGCTCTACTTACTTTACGTTTGCGCTCTTCTTCTGGGGCCCATGCTCCTTCACCTTTAGCAATCATTTCGAGGCGACGTTCATCCAGTTCAACATCAGATAATGCTATGTTGATAGTTCGATTAGGAATATCAATTTCAATTATATCCCCTTCTTTAATCAAACCAATATTACCGCCCTCAGCCGCTTCTGGAGAAACGTGCCCAATTGACAGGCCAGATGTTCCACCTGAAAAGCGGCCATCAGTAATTAAGGCACAAGCTTTACCTAAGCGCATAGATTTTAAATATGACGTAGGATATAACATTTCTTGCATACCCGGACCGCCTTTGGGACCTTCATATCGAATAATAATAACGTCCCCTGCTTTAATTTCTTTATTTAAAATCCGGTTCACAGCCGTATCTTGGCTTTCACATACAACTGCGGGCCCACTAAACTTTAAAATGCTATCATCGACACCTGCAGTTTTTACAACACAGCCTTCTTGAGCAAGATTACCAAACAAAACAGCAAGACCACCATCTTTACTAAATGCATTATCTTCATTTCGGATGATCCCACCAACACGATCTAAATCTAACTCATTATATTCGCGCGACTGGCTAAATGCTTCTATTGTTCTAACACCCCCTGGTGCTGCCAAAAATAAATCATGAGCTGCTTTATTATTAGTTATAGCCACGTCCCACTTAGCAATAGCTTGCGCCATTGTTGGAGTATGAATTGTTGATACGGAAGTATCAAGCAGACGACAGCGATCAAGTTCGCCGAGCAAGGCAAAAACTCCACCAGCACGGTGAACATCTTCCATGTGAACATTTGCAATAGCTGGCGCTACTTTACATAAGCACGGCGTAATTCGAGATAAGCGATCAATATCATCAACAGTAAAATCAACCTCAGCCTCACGGGCCATAGCTAAAAGATGTAAAATAGTATTGGTAGATCCACCCATAGTAATATCCATGGTCATAGCGTTTTCAAACGCAGCTTTTGTTGCAATACCACGTGCGGTAAGTCCAACTTCACCACCTTCATAATGCCGCTTTGTAAGGTCAACAATTAGCCTACCGGCTTCACGAAATAATGCTTCACGTTTAGAATGTGTTGCCAATGTTGATCCATTGCCTGGCAAAGCTAAACCCAAGGCTTCTGCAAGACAATTCATTGAGTTAGCTGTAAACATTCCTGAACATGACCCACATGTTGGGCATGCTGCTTCTTCAATTGCTTGAACATTAGCATCGGACATTTCAGGATTTGCAGCTTCAATCATTGCATCGACAAGATCAACTTTACGTAGCTCTCCATCGATATCAACCTTACCCGCTTCCATTGGACCACCTGATACAAATACAACCGGGATATCTAATCGCAATGCAGCCATCATCATGCCAGGAGTAATTTTATCACAGTTAGAAATGCAAACCATAGCATCCGCACAATGGGCATTAACCATATATTCCACGCTGTCAGCAATAATTTCTCGTGATGGCAATGAGTACAGCATTCCATCGTGACCCATTGCAATACCATCGTCTACGGCAATAGTATTAAATTCTTTAGCAACGCCGCCAGCAGCATCAATTTCTCCAGCTACTAACTGACCCAAATCCTTTAGGTGAACGTGACCTGGTACAAATTGTGTGAAAGAGTTTACCACAGCTATAATTGGTTTGCCGAAATCTTCATCCTTCATACCTGTGGCACGCCAAAGTCCACGCGCTCCCGCCATATTACGGCCGTGTGTCGTTGTTCTAGAGCGATATGGGATCATTATTTTCACCTGTGTAAAAGTTGCTGTAAAGGTTTTGCCAAAAATATAGCTGGAAAGCTAGAAGATTCTAATATCTATTAAAATTATAGAATATAAAACACTAAGTAAAACTGCACAAAACTAAATGTTATTAACTATTAGTTTATATTGCACCTAATATAAGATTATGCCACTTAAATTCATCAAAGTCTCACAACTCCTCTAGGACGCTAAAATGTTAGAAAAAACAAATCTTAAATCTCTTTTAAACGATCCAAGTCTCTTGGCAAATCAAGCATATTTAGCTGGGGAGTGGGTAGATTCTCCAAGTGGAGAAACATTTGATGTTATAAATCCCGCAACTGGAGAAATCATTGCAAGCTTACCAGATTTAGATGTTGAAATGGCAAAGCGAGCGATAGATCAGGCCGCAATAGCGCAAAAAAAGTGGGCAAAATATACCGGTAAAGAGCGCGCTATTATCTTACGTGATATGTATAATCTAATGACAATAAATGCAAAGGACTTAGGCATTATATTGACTACAGAAATGGGCAAACCTTTAGCTGAAGGAATAGGCGAAATTGGCTATGCTGCAAGCTTTTTTGAATGGTTTGGTGAGGAAGCAAAGCGCATTTACGGTGAAACCATTCCTGGCCATATGCGTGACAAACGCATTACTGTTCTAAAAGAACCAGTGGGTGTTGTTACTTCAATAACTCCATGGAATTTTCCATCAGCGATGATTGCACGTAAGCTTGCTCCAGCACTTGCAGCAGGCTGTTCGTTTGTTGGTCGCCCTGCAAATCAAACTCCACTTTCAGCATTAGCTATTGCAGTAATTGCCGAGCGCGCTGGACTACCTAAGGGACTTTTATCTATTTTAACGTCTTCAAAATCACGTGAAATTGGTATGGAATTTTGTACAAATTCTAAAGTTCGTAAATTGACTTTTACTGGTTCAACTCCAGTAGGGCGTATTCTAATGCGTCAGTGTTCTGACCAAATTATGAAATTATCACTAGAGCTAGGCGGAAATGCACCATTCATAGTATTCGATGACGCTAACTTAGATGATGCAGTGGACGGTGCAATTGTTTCTAAATTTCGAAACAATGGTCAAACCTGCGTTTGCGCAAACCGAATTTATGTTCAATCTGGGGTGTACGACACTTTTGCTAAAAAATTAATTAAACGTGTCAAAGCAATGACAATTGGGAACGGAATAGACACTGGTATAATGAACGGGCCATTGATAGATATGAGTGCTGTTGAAAAAGTTGAAGAGCACATCGCTGATGCAGTCTCTAAAGGTGCAAAAGTTGAAATTGGTGGTGGTCGCCACGAGTTGGGCGGTACTTTCTTTGAACCAACAGTTTTAACAGGTGTTACATCTGGCATGCTGGTTAACGATGAAGAAACATTTGGCCCACTGGCGCCATTGTTTAAATTTGAAACCGAAGAAGAAGTAGTAACAGCTGCCAACGATACAATCTATGGCTTAGCCTGTTATTTTTATGCTAATGATTTAAGTCGCGTAACGCGGGTTCAAGAAGAGTTAGAATATGGAATTGTTGGCGTAAACACAGGCATAATTTCAACAGAAGTTGCTCCCTTTGGTGGCGTTAAACAATCTGGCTTAGGGCGTGAGGGCTCTCATCATGGAATTCAAGATTACTTAGAAATGAAATATGTCTGCACGTCCATCAAACAAGAAAATGATTAACCCTATTTTTACAAACCTAAGACCCCATATAGGCTTGTGATGAAAACGCCACCCTCAAGGGAAAAGTGGGTGGCGTCCAGACCCAAGACTTCAGTTAAGAAATCATATTTGGGGACAAAGTCCTTGCTGGAAAAGGGGGAACCCGGCTTTGGACTATGTTTCTTTCAAAACCTTAAGCTTCAATTGCCCTAGATTTTGTTACTTTTTGCGTATTTTTTCCATTAATCATGGATGCATTCGCTATTTCAATTTTGCGTGGCTTCAAGGCTTCAGGAACTTCCCGCAACAAATCGATGTGTAAAAGTCCTTCACTTGATTCTGCCCCGACAGGTCGAACATGATCAGCTAGTTGAAAGCGTTTTTCAAACGAACGCTGCGCAATACCTCTATGTAAATAGGTAATTTGATCATCTGCAATTTCTGCTTTTTTTGCAGCAATTACTAACTGGCCTTCACGCATTTCTACGTTTAATTCATCTTCACTAAAACCAGAGACTGCTACCGTAATTCGGTATTTGTCTTCACCAGCTTTTTCAATGTTATATGGGGGATAAGTATTTGTTCCAGTATCCGCTGTCAGAGCTATATCTAGCATACTGGCTAAGCGGTCAAAACCTACTGTTGAACGGTATAATGGTGTAAAATCATAGTTACGCATGTGCATATCCTTTTCTAAGCGATACGTTTTTAAAGGCCTTCCATATGGACAGACCCGGGTAGTTACAGACCCCATTTGGGCATCCGTTGTATAGTATACTGCAACTTCTTTCAGTTTGGCAAGTAATTTTGAAAAATTAATATTCACATTAACTTTACCTAGATTTATTCTCCTATGAATTAATTACCAGTAAAAAAATTTAGCTTTTCCATTTGAGCAATACTTGAAACCTTTCTTAATTGGCCCAATAATTCGCTTAATGGTTCCTCAAGAGACACACCTAAAGATACATTCCTTCCATTCACTTTACCCTTAGCAGACACAATTGAAGTAATCATAAGTTCACCATTTATCTCTGTAAAAATAGGTGCCCCAGATGCCCCAAAATCTACTACACAATTTGAAACAATAATTTGATTTTTAACAGATAAAATATTACATTTTTCCTCAATTAAAGGCGCTTCTAATTTTTTTTCTACATAAGAGATTAGACTTATTTTTTGCCCAATAGCAGGAGATCTGCTCAACAGAAAGGGGCGAATTCCATTAGCATTCATGGGGGTCAGAAGTTCTATTAGTGCTATGTCAGTCGACACAAGCTCATCACTTACAGTGTGAGAATATTCATAGCTTTTATGTACAAAGATATGATGTGCTTGGCCAAGAGCAGATGCCCCTTCATTACCCCAGCCTGCTAAAAACTGTATCATATTTGGTGTATAAACTTTTCCAGTAGACCTATTTACAACACAGTGTGCAGCAGTCAACACATGGCTATCTGAAATCAATACACCCGAACAAAGCCGATCAAGGTCACCACCACTTACATTCAACCGCCCAATGCCCGACCATGCCGCTGATTGGCCCACGGTCATTAACTTACGCAAAACAGTATCTGCATGTGCGCATTGACCAAAAAAAATAGTAATAATTATGCAAAGAAATTTCATCGATTACCCTTTGAAATAATCTAGCGTGCTATTTAGGTACTGTACAAATATAAATATCGATAATTTTATGTAATTATTCTGCCGCAATAACATCCAATGACATTTTTGCTGGCTTCGGCCCACCTGTAGCCCAATCTAAAAGCTCTGCAGTATGTACAACCGGCACTCCAATTGCTGATCCAATTTGCATCATACAGCCAATGTTACCTGCACTAATTACATCTGGGGTAAGCGCATCTAGGGTTTTAACTTTACGATCTTTAAGCTGTTTTGAAATTTCTGGCTGCATTAAATTGTAAGTACCGGCCGAACCACAACAAAGATGGCTATCTTTGGGTTCCATAACTGTGAAGCCTGCATCTTTCAAAAGGGTTTTAGGATATGTCTTGATTTGTTGACCGTGTTGCAAAGAACACGCTGCATGATACGCAACGCGTAATTCTGGCACGGATGGATTTTTCAAACCAAGCTCTATCATTACTTCTGATATATCCTTCGCTAAGGCCCCAATGGTTTTAGCATCCTCTTCTAAAATATCACCTTCAAACATATGGCCGTAATCTTTTACTGTCGTTCCACAGCCACTCGTATTAATCACAATAGCATCTAATCCGCCATTGTTTATTTCAGTCATCCAAGCTTTAATATTTTTTGCAGCTGAAACATGGCTTTGTTTAGCTTTACCCATATGGTGAGTTAGTGCACCACAACATCCAGCACCTTGAGCAACAACAACTTCGCATCCATGGCGTCGAAGTAATCTAATAGTTGCATCATTAATATCAGTGTCCAAGGCTTTTTGTGCGCATCCCGTCATTAAAGCTACGCGCTTTATACGAGCGCCTTCAGCCAGAAAGACTTGTGGCTTATCGTTTAAGCTGGGTACAGGTAATTTTTTAGGGGCAAAATCAACCATGTTTCGAATTTTTGAAGGAAAAATGGGTGCCAAAGGCTTTACCAATTGAGCTGACTTCATGGCAAAGCGGAAGCGGCGATCATAGGGCAAAATTTGCGCTAAAGTTGCTCTCATTATACGATCAAAAAGTGGCCTCTTATAATTATCCTCTATGTATTCTCGCGCATGATCAACCAAATGCATGTAATTTACACCAGATGGGCATGTCGTCATACACGCCAGACATGAAAGACAGCGATCCACGTGCTTAACTACTTTTTTATCTGGTATACGTTGATTTTCCAACATATCTTTAATCAGATAAATACGGCCCCGAGGACTGTCTAGTTCATCACCTAAAATTTGATACGTCGGGCATGTTGCAGTGCAAAAACCACAATGCACGCAATTGCGTAAAACTGCATTAGATCGTGCAATTTTTGGATCATCTAATTGCGCATCGGTAAAGTTGGTTTGCATTATCCCATGATCCCTTTATTTAACACTTCGCGTGGATCAAACTTAGCACGTAATCCTGCTTCAATCTCTGTAACCAATTTGTTTTGAATTGGCATCGCAGCAGCTCCACCACCATTACCACGAACCAAAGTAGCGTGACCCTGCATCTCAACCAAATAATCTCTTATATTAATATCATCAGCCACTGAGAGGTAAACCAAACCACCACCCCAATCATATTGAGCCTCTAATTCAATTCCTGCATTATGGAGGTGTTCTACAATTTCTGGCCCCTTTGTTGGCTTAACAGATAAGCGCCAAATTGAAGTTTTAATTTTTGCAAAAATATCTACATCACCAACAGATTTCCAAAGTTTAGAATTATTATTTAAATTTGTTTCCACAGTAACTTCTAACTCAGAAAATAAGGATTTTAAGGCTTCAGATCTGTAAGCAATGGACCCTTTAAATCCCTCAATACGGATGAATGTTTTTCCATCTAAATGAGCAGCGCCATTCACATCGTTAGGTGATCCCAGCGCACGACACAAAGCTGCTATTCCATCAGTATCACTTAAGCCATGTAAAGTTATTGTAGCACTTGCTTCTGGCTTGGGTAAAAGTTTGAATGACAATTCAGTCATCACACCTAATGTTCCATAACTTCCCGCCATTAGCTTTACGAGATCATAACCCGTGACATTTTTCATAACACGGCCACCATTTTTGACAATTGTACCCATGCCATCAACAAATCGCACACCAATCAAACTATCTCGACAAGCACCAGTTTGAATACGCCGTGAGCCTGAGATATTACAAGCAACAACACCGCCAATTGTAGATACACCTTGTGTACCCAAAAGACTTGTGTGATCCATAGGTTCAAAAGGTAACTGCTGATTTTCAGCAGCTAAAGCTTCTTGAACTTCGACTAATGGAGTACCTGCACGAACAACTAACGTTAAAGCTGCAGGCTCCAACAAGGTAATTCCCGTTAAACCTGAAGTAGATAGCTTAACTTCAGGTTCCACATAGTTTCCTAAGCCTTGACGTGTTCCACCACCAACAATACGCACAGATTTATCAGTGTTTGCCAAAAATTCAGAGACTTCATTTTCCGTTTGGGGTGTTATCATGCGGCTCGCCGATCCTCAGTAGCAATCAAAGGGAAAACTTTGGCTCCATTTAATAACCACTTAGGATCAAAAACATCCTTTACATTTAATTGTGCTTCAATATCAGCATGACTATATTGAGCAAACATTAGATCGCGCTTTTCAACTCCAACACCGTGCTCTCCAGTTAGACACCCACCAACCTCTACACATAGGCGGAGAATTTCTGCCCCCATTTTCTCACAAAGCTCTAAGTCACCTGGTTTATTGGCATCAAATAAAATCAGAGGGTGCATATTACCATCACCTGCATGAAATACATTACCCACACGCAATCCATACTCCTTACTAATTTCACCAATACGTCGTAATACATAGGGAAGTTCAGAAACTGGTATTGTGCCATCTAAGCACATGTAATCACTAATTTGCCCAATAGCGCCAAAAGCTGATTTACGTCCTAACCAAATTTTAGCACTTTCTTCTGGTGAATTACTTTGACGCAGCTCAACCGGGTTGTGTTTCTCTGCAATAGTAATAATTTTTGTTAATTGCTCTTCGATCTCTAATTCAGAGCCCTCTACTTCAATAATTAGTAGAGCTTCTGCATTAGGATATCCTGCTTTTGCAAAGTTTTCGCTCGTTTCAATACATAGACGGTCCATAAATTCCATAGCCACAGGAAGAACGCCCGCCTTAATAATATCAGCCACACATGCGCCTGCTACCTCATTTTCGTCAAAAGCAATTAATATAGGTCTGGCACCAACTGGCTTATGTAATATTCGAAGTGTAGCTTCGGTTACCACACCCAGCTGACCCTCTGATCCACATATAAGTCCCAATAGGTCCAATCCAGCAGAGTCTAAATGGCTCCCACCAATTTCAACAACCTCACCATCCATCATAACCATCGTAACGCCCATGAGGTTGTTGGTCGTTACTCCATACTTCAAACAGTGAGCCCCACCAGAGTTCATCGCAATGTTACCGGCGATGGCGCAGGCAAGTTGACTGCTAGGGTCAGGTGCATAGAAAAAATCATCCTCCTCAACTGCACCTGAAACAGATAGATTTGTACGACCTGATTGAACTCGGATTAGCCGGTTATCATAGTCTGTTTCCAACACATCATTAAGCTTGGCCACACCCAAAATAACGCAATCTGCAGTGGGCATTGCTCCACCAGCAAGAGATGTACCTGAGCCACGCGGGACAACTGGCACTCCCTCTTCATGGCAAATTCTTAAAATATCAGAAACTTGCTGAGTATTTTCAGGTAATACTGCTATCATTGGAGAACACCGATAGGCAGTTAGTGCATCACATTCATAAGCGCGCGTCTCATGCTCTTCTGAAATAACAGACCCACTTGGCAACACCTTAGATAGGCGGCGCACAACATGTGCTTTTTTATTTAAAACAGCAGCGTTAGGGATCGGCATTTCCATTTTTAACATCCTTTTATTATTGGTAAAATAATCTTACCAATTATAAAAAGCAAGAAGTTTTTAAAATTTGGACTAATTTCTTATATTCATTTATCAATAATGACAAACTTCTTATAAGTTCTATATTAATAAAAATATTAAATACAAATATTATAAAGAATTTCTAATGCAAAAAATGCCGCCTATAAAAAAAGAAAATACTGATAGTATTGTGCAAGCTGCTACTAAAGCTTCCAAAAAAGGGCCTCCGCCAGTTCACTTATGGAACCCACCCTTTTGTGGGGATTTAGATATGAGAATTGCACGAGACGGTACTTGGTATTATTTAGGGTCTCCTATTGGAAGAGCGCCATTAGTAAAACTATTTTCCTCTATTATTCGAAAAGATGGGGATAATTATTTCTTGGTTACACCCGTAGAAAAAATTGGAATTAAAGTTGATGATGCACCATTTTTAGCAATTGATTTTGATGTTAAAAATGAAGGCCATAATCAAGTTATAAATTTTTATACTCATGTTGGTGACAGCGCACTTGCTAGCATAGATAATCCAATTCGAGTAACGAGAGATCTAAAAACAGGCGAGCCCAGTCCATACGTATTGATACGTAACAATCTAGAAGCTTTAATAGACCGTAAAAGTTTTTATAGACTTGTAGAAATTGGAACCAAACAGGATTTTGAAGGTAGTAGTTGGTTTGGCATACGTTCCAGTGGAACTTTTTTTCCAATTATTCCAGCAATAGAGTTAGAGCTTTAGAAACATGCTAATAATAAATACATATTTAATATTTTAAATTATAATATGTTCTTCCAATCATTTCTCTAACAAAAAAACTAGTTTTTAAAAATGCCCCTGCCGATGGAATAAAGCTCATAAAAGTTTGTTTACTGGCACCACTACGAAAATCTACTGGAAAAGGTATTACCTGAATGCCTGCAGCCTCAAAAACTTTTTGCGCCCTTGGCATGTGAAATGCAGATGTAACTAATATAACTTTAGGGTCATTTATTTTGAAAAGTTTTTTAACAGAAATAGCTTCTTGATCAGTATTTCCTACATTTTCAGTCAAAAGAATATTTTCTTTTGGAACACCCAACTTAATAGCAAAATCGCGCAAGTGTTCACCTTCTGGCTTTCCAACACTCCATGGAAGCTTTCCACGCGTAAAAATTAAAGAAGGAGCTTTATTTTCTTTAAATAAATCAATTCCAGCAAAAATTCTATCTACTGCTCCACCCCATTCATAAGCGAAGCCAGTTTTTGTTTTAATAGTGGCGACCATACCACTCAGCACAACTATAGCATTTGCTGTATCAGCTTCTGACGCATGACTGAGCTGGTAGTTAACCTCAAGATGGGTGATCAATCGGTTCGACAAAATTGGCAAAGAAAAAATAATTAAAATTATTATTCCAAGAAAACTAGTTCGCTTAGATTCAATGATTATTCCTAAAATAATTAACCCAAGTATAATAAATAACGGGCTCACTATTAGTGGAAGAATTTTGTGAAGATATATCATAATAACCCAATCTATTACTTTTAAAGAAAAGTGTTTGCATATTATTGAGTATATTTTTTATTATTATTTAACAATCCACCTATTTCAAAACGCTAACTATATTTTACAAGCTTACAATTTAAACTAATTAAATAACAGTTATCAAAATCTTGAGATTACTCCTTTAATTCATCCGGCAATAATGCTTTTGGAACATTTTGGTAACTTACAGGGCGAAGCCAGCGCACAATTGCCAATGTACCAACTGAAGTTGCACGCACATCAGTACTTGCTGGGTATGGACCACCATGCATCATTGATGAACAAACTTCTACACCCGTTGGAAAGCCATTACACAAGACACGTCCTGCCTTTTCTTCCAATATAGGCAATAAATCACGTGCTAAATCGTGATCTAAATCATCCAAATGCAATGTTGTAGTTAACTGACCTTCTAAACACTCAGCAACTGCTTGCATTTCATTTGTATCATTACAAACAACTAAGATCCCAGCAGCACCAAAGACTTCATATTGCAATGTTGGATTTGCGATCCATTGCTGGGCAGACACTTTAAATAAAGCAGGCAAGGAAGACCGTTTTGATATGGCTGTCCCACAATTGCTAACATCTTCCATTAAATCCGCAAATAGGCGAACACCGTCTTCAAATGCTTTATGAATTCCATCTGTCAACATTTTCTGTTCTGCAATATTTTTCAACCCAGCTATACAGGAGGTCTCCATACGATCTGCAGCAGTTCCTTTGACGATTACATTTACGCCGGGGTTAGTGCAAAATTGCCCTGCCCCCATAGTTAACGATCCAGCCCAACCCTCACCCAAAGCTTCAGCACGGCTTTCAGCCGCTGATGGTAAAACAAACATAGGATTTATGGACCCAAGCTCGCCATAAAATGGAATTGGTGTTGGCCGTTGGTGACAAAGGTCATACAACGCACGCCCACCACCCAAAGATCCAGTAAATCCAACTGCAGTAATTTCAGAATGCTTTACTAAAGCAGCACCAACTTCACGCCCTGAACCTTGAACCATTTGGAAGGTTGCCTTTGGCATGTTGCATATTTCAATTGCTAACATAATGGCTTGGGCAACTAATTCAGCAGTACCTGCGTGTGCGCTATGACCTTTGATTATAACAGGACACCCAGCGGCCAATGCAGAAGCTGTGTCACCCCCCGCAGTGGAAAATGCCAATGGGAAGTTAGAAGCACCAAAAACTACAACTGGGCCAATTGCCTTATGCATGAGACGTAAATCTGGGCGTGGGATAGGTGCACGATCAGGCAAAGCTTCATCTTTTCGAATATCTAGGAATGTTGTGTTCTCTATCAAATCAGCAAACATCTTCAATTGACCCGTTGTACGGCCACGTTCACCCTCTAAACGTGCTGCAGGCAAGCCTGTCTCCTTACTCCCAATCTCAGTAATCTCTGCGCCAAGTTTGTCCATTTCATCAGCAATGGTTCGTAGAAATTTTGCACGCTCAGCACGTGTTTTTTTTGAATAGGGTCTAAATGCCATCCGGGCAGCAATAGCAGCTTGGTCCACATCAGTTGCAGAGGCTTGTGCAAAAGCAAACCCATCCAAATCATCAGAGGCCAACATATTATTTGAACCGACCCAAGCGCCGTCAATTAGATTTTTTCCGTATAACATTTATTTTCCCCAGTTGAGGACCAGTGGGTCCAATGGTGTGATCAGTTCAATTAACATTTCATGTATTGGTTGTGGCAATGGCGGTATTGGGTGCCGGCAGAAGGCTGATTTAATAACCCCTCCAGCAACCATTGCCACTTTGGCAGAACGCCAACCACATTGGCGGTTTTCATGATTTACTGCTGGTAATATTCTACTATAAGCAGCAAATGCTCCTGCCCTATCACCAGAATGGAACAGGTCAATCACCGGTTTAATTTGATCAGGGATCATTGCACTAGTCATTGCTCCAGTCGCACCAGCATCAAGATCAGCCAACAGCGTAATTGCTTCTTCACCATCAAATGGACCTTCAATGGCATCGCCACCAGCAGCAATCAACGCTCGCAATTTATCAGCTGCACGCGGACATTCAATCTTAAATAATTTTAACATCTCAATTTCATTGGCCATTTTAACTAACAACGCTACAGGCAAATCTACACCCGACAATGGCGCATCTTGCACCATAATGGGGATGCCAACTTTGCCCACAGCAGCAAACTGTTCATAAGTGTCTTGTGCAGAACCTTTGAGCAAAGCCCCATGATAAGGGGGCATCATCATGACGATGTCTGCACCTAAATCTTTTGACATTTGGGCACGTTCAACCGCAATTTGCGTAGCATAATGACTAATAGTTACAATCACAGGCTTGCGCCCTGCTACGTGCTCCAAACATAGACGCATCAGCTTTTCACGTTCGCCATCTGAAATCAGAAATTGTTCTGAAAAGTTGGCTAGAATACAAATTCCATCAACACCACAATCAATAGTAAAATCTAAAACTCGACGCATTCCCTCATAATCGACTGATCCATCATTTAGAAATGGTGTGGGTACAACTGGCCAAATTCCTTTAAATTGAGTATTCATTTTTATTCCTCAATATCAAAATTATGCAGATGTTTGTCAGAAATTGTGATGCCCAATCCAGGCTTGCTGTCATCTAGTTGCAAAAAGCCGTCAAATGCTACTGGATCGCCATCAAAAATATAATAAAATAGCTCGTTGCCAACCTCTACGTCATGAGCTGGGAAATATTCAGCAATTGGGCAATTAACGTTTGCCATAGTCAAATGATAGTTATGCATTTGTCCTGCATGAGGAATCACGGGAATCTGATAAGCTTCTGCGATCGCATTGATTTTTTGTGCCGCTGTAATGCCCCCTACACGGTTTGTATCATACTGCAAAACGCTGACAGCTTTTTTTTCCATCAATTGCTGGCAGCCCATAACAGAAAATTCATGCTCTCCACCAGAAATGGGTACAGATCCCATTGCATTTAATTCAGCATAGCCATTTATATCATCTGCAATAACTGGTTCTTCCAACCAACGTGGTTCGTATTTTTCTAATTTAGGCAACATACGTTTGGCATAGTCTAGGTTCCAACCCATATAACATTCCAACATTAAATCTACATCATAACCCAATACTTCACGCATTGCTTCAACACGTTTTAGGTTTTCACGCATACCTTTCATTCCATCTTTTGGGCCATAACCAAAACGGGTTTTAAAACCTTGATAGCCATTGCCTTTAGCCTCTTCAGCTTCAGCCTGCATTTGCTCGATTGGACCTGCATATAACTTAGAATAATACACAGGGATTTTTTCCTTAGTACGTCCACCCAGTAATTTAAACACAGGTTTATTCGTTAGCTTACCCATTAAATCCCAGATTGCTAAATCAATTGCAGACATCGCAGTCATGCCAATTCCTTTGCGGCCCCAAGCATGGCTGCGACGGTACATTTTATCCCAAATATACGCATAATCAAATGGATCTTCACCAATCACCATTGATGCATACCAATCATCAATTGCTTTTTTGACCACAGTTGGCGCAAGAGCAGCATTACCAATTCCGATAGTTCCATCTTCTGTCTCAATTTCACACGTTAACCATTGGTGAAATCTAAACGACGCCATTGCATCTCCTTTGTCCCACAACGCATCTCCTGCGTTGGTGCAAAAGTTTCCAGTAGGGGGAACTGTTGGCCCCTTCCAATTCCATACACGGGTTCGAACTGACTTAATTTTAGCCATAAAAATCTCCTTTAAATCGCACTAGTGTTTGCGCGGTGAGTATTTGCCATGCGCACCAACAGATCAAACGCCTGTTTTGTTGCACCAACGTTTGCTTTATTTTGTCCTGCTATATCAAAAGCAGTCCCATGTGCGGGTGTAGCGACAGCGATTGGCAAGCCCCCAGCGACTGTCACACCCCGCTCAAAACCCATTAGCTTAATAGCAATTTGACCTTGATCATGGTACATCGTGACAACTGCATCGACTTCGCCACGTTGCGCCTTTAAAAATACTGTGTCAGAGGGCCAAGGCCCTGAAACATTCATTTGAAGCTCTTGAAACGACTTAATTACAGGCTCTAAAATATCAATTTCTTCGCGTCCAAATTTACCATTATCTCCCGCATGAGGATTTAACGCCGCAACTGCAATCCGCGGCCGCATATTACCTGCGCGATGCAAAGTATCATTCGCCAAATTAACAGCCCGCTTAACACCCTCTCTGTTAATCTTTTTCGCAACATTTCTGATACCAATATGGCTAGTAACGCGTGTAGTCATCAATTCATCCAGGACATTAATTTCTGAATGATATCCTTTGAACCCAAGATATCGTGCCATATATTTATGCTCATCTTCAGCATTCAATCCAGCACTCGTCATAGAGGATTTATTAAATGGTGCGAACAAAACTCCATCCACCAATTCCAATTGCGCAAGATCAAGCGCCTTATCCAAACAACGTAATGACGTTGTTCCTCCTTCAACAGTAACTTCAGAAATTTTTACGTCATTAGAAACAATAGTTTTCATTTCCAAATGCGACAAACCTTCTTGGGCCGCAATATCCACTTCTGGTATAGTGTTTAAGGGAACTTCCAAATCTGCTTGTTGTGCACCACGTTTCCAAAGATGACTGTCACCAATGAGTAAAATATTCGCGGCATCTAGAACGCCGTCTTCGTATAGTAATTTAGCAATTAGTTCAGGCCCAATACCAGCAGGATCACCGGGAACGATAGCAATGCGAGGTTTAGTCATTATTTTTGTTCCCAGTAATTTGAGTTTGAGGGTTTTTTGTTCATTTTATAAAGTCTTAATATTAGCAATATTAGTATATGTACTTTGTAAATGTGTTCGCATCGCTAAACCCGTAGAAACTGCATCTCGATTAATAATTGCTGTAGTAATCTGAGCGTGCTGTTTTAACGTGTTTTCACGCCGATCCACTTGTTGTGATGACAAAAACCGAGCCCGCCAAAGACGCGCATTATACTGACGATGTGTTTCTATGAGAGGTTCATTTCGGCTAGCTTCAACGATAGCAGCATGAAACCCCATATCTAATTTAAAAAAGGCCAATGGATCCAAAACCTTTGCCCTTGCTTCTAAATCAGCTACCAACCGCTGGATATTAGAGATTTCGGCATCTGTTGCAGCTACACATGCTATTTCGCCAGCAAGCCCCTCAAGAGTTCCAAGAACTGCTATATTTTGTGATAATTCTTCTAGGGACGGATCCGCTACGTGCGGCCTTCGCGTGGCAGAGTATTCAACCAAACCTTCATTCTCTAATAGCCGAAGAGCTTCACGAAGTGGCGTGCGAGATACCCCCAAAGCTTCAGCTAAATCACGTTCAGGAACAGCCGTTCCTGGTTCTAACTTTCCCAAAAGAATAAATTCTCTTAAAGTTTCAGCCGCTTCTTCTGATAACGTTTGACGCGGCTTAACAGCTCCTTCATTTTTCAATGTATCCAACCAATTAACTACCATTTTATTTCCCCCACTTTAATACGACTGGATCCAGAGGTCGCAACAGCTTCACCATTGTATAGAGCAACACTCGCATTCGTGCAAAAGTAACGTATTAGTAAAATGGCTTTATCACTCCACTTCAATATACAAATACAAATACAAACCAATTTGATTTCTAGCATTGTTATTTTCCAGCCACTTTGCGTTTCAAACGATATTTAATTATACGGTCCCAAACTGGGGGTCCAAACAGCGCCAATATAGTAAGGACAAAAAAGAAAAGTGAAAGAGGCCGATTTAGCATCAACCACCACTTTTCATCCAACATTACCATTGATTGACCTAAGCGAGTTTCAAGCATACCCCCAAGAATTAGACCTATAGCCATAGGTACAACAGAGAAGCCATAGCGCCGCATATAAAACCCAAGAATACCTGACCCAACAGCAATCCAAACATCCATCATTGATTGTTCAAGAGCATAAGCACCCACTATCGAAAAAATGAAGACAATAGGCCAAAGGATCTGGATTGGAACAAAAGTGACTCGAGCAAAAATTTTGGCACCCCATAAACCTATAAAAAAGAAAAGTATATTTACAAGCAACATTGACCAAAAGATTGCATAAGCAAAATCTGCTTGGTCAGTAAACATTGTTGGACCAGGTCGTAGCCCATGCACCATAAGACCTGCTAAAATTACTGCAGCAGTTGGACTACCTGGAATCCCTAAAGCTAAGGTAGGAACCATTGCCCCACCAGTAGCTGAATTATTCGCCGCTTCAGATCCAGCAATTCCTTCAAGCGAACCATGACCAAATTCTTCAGGAGTTTTAGACCATCGCTTTGCCTCATTATAACCAATCATAGAGGCTACAGTTGCGCCTTCAGCGGGTAAGATCCCAATGAAAGTGCCAATACCTGAAGATCGCAGAATTGTTTTCCAAACTTTACGGTAGTCGTTCATATTTGGTAAACGGATAGACTTCATGACAACTTGTTTACGTTCAACATGCAGATTATCCGCTTGAACTAACAATTCACTGATACCAAAAACACCGATCATAACAGGCACAAAAGGGATGCCTTCACTTAGTTCATTTAAACCAAAGGTAAATCGCTCAACAGAGGTCAGAAGATCAATGCCAACAGTGGCCACAAGAATTCCAAACGCGCCCGATATAATGTTTTTCACAGGTGAACCGTCACCAATGGTCGCCAACATGGAAAGACCAAAAACAGTTAGAGCAAAATACTCAGGTGGAGCAAAATTATATGCAGCACGTGCTAGCAAAGGAGCCGCCGCCATCAAACAAACAACAGAGATGATTCCTCCAATTGTTGAAGAAACAGCCGCCATACCCAAGGCGCGGCCTGCTTCGCCTCGTTGGGCCAATGGATATCCATCCAAACAGGTGGTGGCACTTGCGGATGTACCAGGAGTATTAATAAGAATTGCCGTTATAGCACCAGCAAAAGTTGCTGCACAGTAAATAGCAGTTAGAATTGCAATAGCTGGAATTGGTTCCATTGTAATAGTAAAAGGCAGCAGCAAAGCCACACCCGTGGTTGCGTTAAGCCCCGGTAGGGCACCTACAAGAACACCGCCAAGCGTAGCAGCAAATAATAGCATTAATAAATATGGGTCAGCTAATGCAAACAAGCCGTTAAGAAGTGCATCCATGTTAATCACCCATACCAAATATTAGTTAAAAGCCCACGAGGAAAGCGCACTTCAAAGATGCTATCAAAAAGGAAGAAAACAGAAAAAGGAACAAAAAGACCCACTAAAATAATGGCCCAAGCACGCCGCTCACCCCAAAGAATAGTTAACATGGTCGCAAAAAGACCCAGTCCCAAAAACAGATCAATATCAGCAATTATTAAAAACCCAACAAGCAAACCCATTGTTAAATGAACAACTTTAGTCATTCGTTTAGGTGTCTTGTCATTATCACGGAATATCAACCAGACTGATAATATTATAATTAAACCAATTATTAGTTGTGGAAAATCTGACGGCTGCATACCACGTTTCAGGATTGGTGGTACGCGATCAAACTGAGTTGATAGAAAGTAAGCCAAAACACAAAATGCAATTATCCCAAACGGTATCAAGTAGCGAAAAACAGTCCGATTGGAGGTATGCTTAGAAACATCAACAAATGGTTGCATTTAACAGTCCTATTTTATCATTAAATGTGACGTGGCAATAATATAACTGCCACGCCTAAAGGTTAACTTATTCTATGAAGCCAAGCTCTTTCAAAGCTGATTCCATATCAGTTACCATTGTAGTAATCTGATCACCCCATTCATCCGAACCCACAACAGATGTGCTGTCTAAACCAACAGATTCTAAGAAACCTTGATAAATGCTGTGGTTCATCGCTTTTAATAAAGCTGTTTCAATTTTCTCAGCGATTGCATCGGGAGTATCCTTATGAACCGCAAATCCACGCACAGTTGAGAAACTAACATCTATTCCCATTTCTTTAGCAGTTGTGACGTTTGGCAACCCTGCCATACGCTCGTTTGCTAAAACAACTATTGGACAAACATCACCCGCATCAATCTGCGATCCTGCTTCTGCCAAGTTTAAAACTGCAGCATTAACTGCGCCCGCAACCAATTGTGTTGCAAGTTCACCACCACCATCAAAGGGAACAATTTTTGGGGTTTTCATTCCACCCTTTTTTGTAAACATAAATGCTGATACATCATCAATATTGCCTAGATGCGTTGTACCATAAAGAATTGGAGCTTCTTTTTGTGCTGCAACAAAAGCATTTGCATCCGCATACGCTCCACATTTTACCATAAGAATTTGTGGATCATCCGTACCCCGTGCAATTGGACGAATATCATCAAGCACCATCTTAGTTTTGCCTTTAGCAACAGTAGCCGCGTGACCAATAGTAAAAGTCAGGATCGAATATCCATCCGCTGGTACAGTTAAATAGTGATCCATAGCCACGGCACCACCGCCACCTTTTTTATTAACAATAACCATATCTGCTTTTAACTCGCGCCGCGCTCGCAGCATCATCATACGCGTGGTAACGTCAGTTCCACCACCATTGCCAGCGTGAGTGACAACTTCAATAGTCTTTGACGGGTACTCTTCCGCAGCTGCAGTGGTTCCAGTCAAAGCCATTACCACAATAGAACAAGTCGTAAAAAATTTATTCATTATTATTCTCCCAATAAGTTTTTGATCTTTGCACCTTCCGGCGCTTCGAATCATCATAATACTCACATATCAGGTATTTGGTGTTTGGTATACCATTTATCATAATCTACATAAGGTTTACGGTAAAAAAATAATATTTACTTGAGACAGAAACCTACCACCAAAAAAATTGGCTCATTAAAATAACCCTAAAGATACGAATACCTTAGTTATCGAAAGCCCTGTTGTTATCGCACCATTCTGTTTCTTTCAAATGTAAATGAAAAGTGTATCTGGGCACACGTTTAAGCTTCGCCAAACGCACTTTGCCCATGCACCAGAAGCCTTCGATCCCATTGATGTGAATATTGAAAATTTTATAAAAATAATATTATTTATTTAGTATCAGTATTTTGCCGATAAGCGGGAGCTCCCTTGCCATATGGTACGTTTACGCCTCCATAACGTCGCACGCGAAGATTGCACTGTTCGGCATGTCCCACAAATCCTTCAAGCATACAAAGGCGTGACCCATAAGCGCCAATTTCTGCAGCTGCTTCATCCGTTGTAATTTTTTGATAAGAGTGTGTTTTTAGGTATTTCCCAACCCAAAGCCCTCCAGTATAACGACCCGCTTTTTTAGTTGGTAATGTATGATTTGTGCCAATTACTTTATCACCATTCGCCACATTCGTACGAGCACCTAAAAATAATGCACCATAGCAAGTCATATTGTCCAAGAACCAATCATCACGGTTAGTCATTACTTGAACATGTTCCGAAGCAATGTCATCGGCTACCTGCAACATTTCGTCATAAGTATCACATAAAATAACTTCGCCGTAATCATCCCAAGATACACGTGCTGTTTCAGAGGTTGGCAGAATATTTAAAATACGGTCAATCTCAGACAAGGTTTGTTCGGCGAGTTTGCGAGAATTAGTTAGCAATACACAAGGACTATTATATCCATGCTCAGCTTGTCCCAAAAGGTCTGTAGCGCACATTTCTGCATCTACAGTATCATCAGCTATAACCATCGTTTCAGTAGGGCCTGCAAAAAGATCTATACCAACTCGACCAAAAAGTTGGCGCTTAGCTTCAGCAACAAAGGCATTACCTGGCCCAACTAAAAGATGAACTGGGTCAATTGTTTCCGTACCAATAGCCATGGCACCAACAGCCTGGATACCACCTAAAACATAAATTTCATGTGCTCCTCCAAGGTGCATAGCAGCGATAACTGCAGGATTAGGTTCACCTTTGAACGGTGGCGTACAGGCAATGATCCGAGGAACACCCGCGACAGATGCGGTTGCAACCGACATATGGGCTGAAGCTACCATTGGAAACTTACCACCTGGCACATAACAACCCACTGATTGTACTGGGATATTCTTATGCCCCAGTATGACACCAGGCATTGGCTCTACTTCAATATCTAGCATTGAGTCTCGCTGAGCCTGGGCAAATTTTCGTACATTATCTTGTGCAAATTTTATGTCAGCCATATCTGAAGGTGCCACTTGAGAAATAATCTCAGCAATCTCAGCATTACTTAGACGATAAGTATCTTTATCGTAATTATCAAATTTTATTGCTAAATCATGTAGAGCTCGATCTCCACGATTTTCTATATCTTTTAATGTTGCCGCAACAATTGATGCCGTATGCATGTCATCTTCAGCTCTATCAGCTTCAGGTTTGCCTTGCTTGAGGTATGTAATAGTCATTTTATTATATCCTTAGTGCTTCGAAATTTATTGAAATTTTGTGAAAGGATGGCACCACCAGTGGTCATTAAGGAGTGGTCAGACCCAATTACAAATAAAGACCCACCCGCAGCATGCAGTGCTGTTAAATCTTCAGATGGCGGACAATAAAGACCAGTTGATGTATTTTTATTACCCAGCATTTTATTAGACATCTCGGTTACTTCAGGTGCAAAAAAATCAGTATATCCATGTGATACTGCCAAATCAGCACGCCCAATAAAAAGTGCATCAACACCGTCTACAGCAGCAATATCTGCATGGTTAATTACACCTTCAGGATCCTCTATCTGGCAAATTAAAGATACTTCACTATATGTCTTTTCAAGATGTTCTGTCATTGAGCGTCGAGCATAATTAGCTGCTCTAGATGTGCCTGCAAATCCACGCCCCCCAATACCGTAGGATGTTGATTTTGATATTAATTCCGCCTGAACAGCTGTTTTAACATGGGGCACCATAATTCCAGCAGCCCCAGCATCCAAAACATTAAGCACCCAATCTGATGTTGAACTCGGTACTCGAACAATTATTGGGCAATTTTCAGCACGTCCTGCAATAATCATAATATCCATTGAAGTCCTGTCAAATGGAGCATGCTCAGCATCCAGAACTAAAAAATCAAATCCAGCGTTTGCCATGATCTCAACAATAATGGGATGTGGAGTTTTAATAAATGCCCCCAACAAAAGTTCTTTGGAAACTAATTTTTTTTTGAAGTCAGAGTTTATAGACATTTTATTTCTCCAATTAATAGACATTAGCTTCATGAGAAGCTGCATAGCGATTTGACAAAATCCAAAACATGCAAACCAAACCAACACCAATAATTGTTGATGGCCAATGGGGAAATAATAGCAATACAGATGGGAATGCCCACATCACAGATGTAAATCGCCCAAAGATAGGTTGCCCAGCAAAAAATGCAGCCACGCTTAGCGTGAAGCCAATACCCGCTAATATTGCCATAGCTATAGATGCCGCACCTCCTTGTAATAATAAACCAGGATAAATCAGCATCAGCATTGGAATTGCATAAGCAGTCACTCCCAACCTTAAAGATTGACTAGCAACTCCAGTCCAACTGGTTTTTGCTACTGTAGCTGCAACAAATACTGCCACGCAAACTGGTGGCGTAATTACAGACAAAACAGCATAATAGAGTACAAACAAATGCACAGTAATAGGTGGTAGACCTTGCTGAATTAATACAGGAGCAAAAACTGCTGCCACTAGAACATACGCCGCAGAAGTAGGAAGCCCCATACCAGCAATAAGGCAAACTACAGCCATAATAATTGCAATCAAAATTAGATTACCATCAGCCAATGTAAGAATAGATGATGTTACAGCCACACCAACCCCTGTAAGATTTACAATAGCTACAAAAACTTGAGCCGCCACTAGCAAAATACCGACAATGACCACACCCCGACCTCCATCTTCAAGGGCTCGAACAAGTGTTTTGAATATTTCACGAATTGAAATACCCACTGATAAGCTCAAGACAACATAAGAAATAATTATTCCAATCATGCCATAGCAAGCTGTCAATTGGATCGAATTACCATTAAATATTCCAAATGCTAATCCTGCAATACCTGCAACAATTGGACCCATACGGTACCAATTAAATGCATCACGCCAATCTGGAAGTTCACTCTGTTCGACAGCACCAAGACCAGTTCGCTTAGCTATAAGGTGGATAGTAGTGAAAACACCAAGATAGAAAAGAAATGCAGGAAAAACCGCCACAGCAGCTATATTCCAGTAATTGACACCAACTAATTCCGCCATAACAAAAGCTGCAGTACCCATAATTGGAGGTGCAAGCTGACCACCTGTAGAGGCCACAGCTTCAACCGCACCAGCAAAAGGCGCCGGATAACGTAGTCGCTTCATTAACGGAATAGTAAAATTTCCAGTGGTAGCAATGTTCGCTACTGAAGATCCAGAAATTGAACCAAAAAGTCCAGATGCAATAGTAGCAATTTTAGCAGCGCCTCCAGGACTTTTACCCCCTGCACGAGCACTTAAATCAAAAAATGTTTGCCCTGCACCAGTATGAAGCAGTAATGAGCCAAAAAGAATAAAAGCAGCTAAGGTTGTGGAAGCTATTGAAACTAACATACCCCAGAGGCCTCGGTCAGAAAGAAATATTACTTCTGCCAAATAACCTATATCAAAACCTCGGTGGCCCAGTGCTCCCGGAATTTTGTCTCCCAAAAAAGCATAAATAACTATACCACCCACGATTAATGGGAATATTAAAGACGCACTTCGGCGTGCCATTTCAAGAATAACGAGAAGAGTGCCAAATCCCAAAATTATATCTATTTCTTCTGCAATAGGTAGATTGTTCATAATGCGCTCAAAATTCAAGACTATATAAGCGGCTGATATAATAACAAAAATTGAAATCAAAATATCAATCAGTGCTCCCAGTGGTCTCCATTTTTTACCAATGCCTAACGGAAATAATAATACACTCAGTGGTACTATCATTGCAACGAAGATGGCGCGCTGAATTAATGTCTCAAATGAACCAAAAAAAGATGTATAGAATACAAAAAGGCCAATCCCAATTGCAATTATAGCTGCAAAAAAATTAAGTAATGATGTCGTTGAAGATGTGTCATCTAAAATTTTTGGCACAGATTTATTCCTTTCTTAATTATGCCCAACGCCACTCATAAAGTAGCGCTGGGCAAATTGATTTATTTAAGGGCAGATGGAACCGTAAGTCCAATTTCCTCGAAATATTTTATAGCACCAGGGTGCAGCTTTGAAGTCGCATATTGTAGCGTCAACTCTGCAAGGTTTTTTCCTTTAACAGCTGGGAAGGCCGTCGCTTGTTCAATACTGTCCTCCATCACTGCCTTGACTATGTTATACGCTACATCATCAGACAAACCAGGTCGTGCAGATACACCTACCATGAAGGCCCAAGCAGTGTATGGTCCAGAATTTTCCATTTTTCCTCCAGGCATCTCTACGATAGAAAGCTCTGGTAATTCTGCTTTAATTATACCTACTTGTTCTTTGCTAAGCCCCAAAACCTGTAGTGGCGTAAAGGTCGCTATGTCTGTTGTTAGAGCGTCAAAACTGGTACCAACTGCAGATTTTACGAAACCTACTGACCGGTTATCTTTAATTGCTGATGCAAGCTCTCCGTTTGAACCACGCACCCAGTCTGGTTCAAAACCAAGTGTCGACATTACGTCTAAAGATGTTGCTTCTGTTGAACTACCCCGTTGTCCAGGACCAAAACGTACTCCTGTCAACTCAGATAGTGAAGTAACACCAGAATCTTGGCGAACAACTACATTCTGTGGTGCCAATGTGTAAGCCCAAAGAAGTTTAGAGTCTATCGCGTTTCCATCAAATGTCTTAATACCACTATTTGCGTGATAAAGAGCACTTGTTGTTATTAGGCCAATATCAAGCTGTCCACGCGCCATTCTTTTTAGATTATCAACTGTAGCACCTGTTTCAACTACAGAAGCTTGATAGTCTGGGTAAGCCTGATTTACGAGCTTTGTTATAGCTGCAAAATACGCATAGTGTGAACTTTGAGCATTGGTCGCACCAAACGCTAAGCGCTCTTCTGCAGCTGCAGCAAACGGCATAACAGCAGTCGCCATCAGTAATACTGCCGGTCTCCATACTTTTAAAAAATTCATGATGCATTACTCCTTGCATATGTGGCACCACGAAATAATTTCATGGTAATATCCACTATTCAAAAAAGTAACGTTAGTGAAATAAACTGCAAGATAAAATATTATTTTATGAAATATTTCATATATCTTTATTTATTAAACAAAAAAAATAGCCCATGAAATTATTTACTCTAAATTTAGCCACTGGATCTTTCAACAAACCTTGACCTGACCATAATCAACTCACCTTCAACATCTGGATCCTGCCACATTGCCTCAATCAAATTTAAAGTATTTATGACCATTTGCTTAATGCGTTGCCTAAATGACGTTAAATCATAAGCAGTCCAAGCTGCCATAGGTACGTCGTCAAACCCAAGGATAGCTATATCTTCACCAACAACCATGCCAATTTTTTTTGAGGCATCTATAGCAGCAAAAGCCATTACGTCATTAGCACAAAACAGTCCATCTGGCCGAAGCGGACTTTCTAAGAGATCACTAATAACAGCAAAAGATTCATTATAATCATACCCACCAGATTCTTCAAATGTTAACCTAGTTTCTTGTCTCTTTAGTCCATCTATAAAACCTCTCCTACGTTCTAAGTGGGTTGAGGTATCACGGATTCCACCAATAAAGCCTATGGAACAGCAATTCTTAGATACGAGCCGCTCCGCAGCAAATATTCCACCATTGTAATTATCTGTGCAAACGGCATTAATTCGACCATCAGTTTGTATTCGATTAAATAAAACGGCAGGTATACCTCTTTGTTTACAGCTACGCGCCAAATCAGATGATAGATTAGCAGAAGCAATAATAGCAGCGTCTGACCCTGTTTTAAGAACCTGTGAAATAGTACTATCCACTGTTTCATCAGACGGGACAACATGCACTAACATATGATGTCCTCGCAAAGTCATTTCTTTAGCAAATATTTCCAATGCATTGGGGTAGAAAGGATTCAAAATATCTCCAACTACTATTGAAATAGTGCGAAAGCCTTCAACTTTTTTTATACGTTTTGCAGGGGGCAGGTAACCTATTTCGCGAGCGACAGAAAGTATTTTAGTTCGCAAATTAATATCAATAACTGAGTGCGCTCGAAATGCCCGTGACACTGCAGCCGTAGAAGTATTACATTTTATAGCAACGTCTTTAGCTGTAATTTTCATAATATACCCTTTGACTAAATATTACTCCAAAAGTTTTCACGTACTAATCATAATTTCTTAATCTATTTATTCTACCAAATTCTTAGCAGAATAATTGATTTAAATATCAGTTTTTTTAGTCTGCTCTCTAATAAATATATAGTAAGTAGAAGCAATTATTATTGCTGTCCCTACAATATACTTCACTGTAATTGCCTCATTAAATAGCAAAATTCCAATAGTTACACCTAAAGGTATTGAAAGATATTGAAGTGGGGCAAGTGTGGACGCTTGAGAGTACATGTGGCTCTGAGCTAAGCAAAACTGTTGAAAACTTGCTAAAACGCCTAAAGTTATAAATAAATAAAATGTACTTAAATCTCTAGTATTCAAAACTACATCAAAACCATCTAAATAATGCGCTAAAACACCTGCAAAGATTATACCTGATGAATTATACCAAATAGCAGTTGATATTGCGGGATCTGTCCTCCCAATTACTCTTAGATATACAAACATAAGAGCACCAAATAAAGAAGACAACAAGGCATATATTACACCCCAAAGGTTGAGCTCTGGAGACAGTGGTAACAATAAGACAAGCACGCCTGCAAAGCCAATTATAACTGACACAACCCGCCTAAAACCAACGTACTCGCCAGCAATAAAAACTGATAATATAGTTATAAAAATTGGCATAGTCTGAGTAAGCGCCGTAGCAAGACTTATATCAATTTCAGATATTGCTAAAAACCACATCATAAGCCCTATAAATCCAAAACAAGATCTAAGAATAAGTCCTCTAATATTCTTAATACTAAGAAACTTAGAGCCTCTGGAATAAACACCGTACACAATTAATAATGGTAGGCAAAATAGATACCGGAAAAAAAGAATCAAAAATATTGAAAAATCGATATGAAGTGTTTTAATTATAGTCACCAATAAAAATGAAATTAAAATATCTGCAACTAAGTAGGATGCACCAATAGTATTGTTTTTATGATTAACATCAAACACAGCATAATGCTCCACAGTTAATATAGATGATTAAAACAAATATAAGTCTAAATATTAGTTTACATGGCTTTAAGCAATAGAGCTATTGAAACACCAAAAATAGAGTGTGTTATAAACGCTGATATACAAACAAATGTTGGATTAGGTGTTTTGCGTGCAAGAATGCCAGCTCCTATTGCCGGCATAAAGAAAAACCATGGGACCAGTACACTTATTGCACCAAAGACAAAACCATCCCAAATAGTAGTGCTAATTAATCCGCATATTTTCCAAAGTATAAAATACACAATAACATAAGCGCCACCAACCAAATAATGAAAAATCCAACCAATAGTTCTTTCATTGGGGTAAGCATCAGTTTCTTGTAATTGAGTATTAACGATTATGCGGTGACTGAAAATCATCAATAACCACCGCCCAATTATACCCCAATCAGTTGGGGCTGATCCCCCTAAACGATGTGCAATACGTTGCCATAAATCTATTACAGCAACAGACAAAAAACTGATTATAATTAAGTATACCGTAGAGGTGAGCAAAAAGTTTTCTCCAGTTTTTATCAAATAAAACTTAAATTAGACTACTAATAAAAATAGTTTCAAAAAATTAATGGGCATCAGCCCAATTTTTGCCAGTACCAGCGTCAACTACCAATGGGACATCTAATTTCACTACCGGTTCGCTTGCATTTTCCATAATCCTTCGCACAATATTGGTTGTTTCTTCAACTGCGCTTTCTGGAACTTCAAAAATCAATTCATCGTGCACCTGTAACAACATTTTAGCAGGTAAATGCGCAATTGCTTTAGGCATCTGAATCATGGCGCGGCGAATTACGTCTGCAGCAGTACCTTGGATTGGTGCATTAATTGCTGCGCGTTTGGCGAAGCCTGCTTGGGGGCCTTTAGCATTGATTTCACTTGTATGAATTTTTCTACCAAACAAAGTTTGAACAAACCCATTTTCTTTAGCAAACGTGACTGTCTCATCCATATAGTTACGAATGCCAGGGAACCGTTCAAAATATGTATCAATAAATGCTTGGGCTTCCTTACGTGGAATTCGAAGATTACGGGCAAGACCAAATCCACTTATCCCATAAATTACACCAAAGTTAATTGCTTTGGCCTGACGCCGGACCATTGGGTCCATATTTTCTAACGGCACGTTAAACATTTGTGATGCTGTGAGCGCGTGAATATCCTGACCCTCGTGAAAGGCTTGCTTCAACGAATCAATTTTCGCGATATGTGCCAAAATACGTAATTCAATTTGACTGTAGTCCAGGGAAAGCAATACATTGCCTTCATCTGCAATAAATGCTTCACGAATTTTTCGGCCAGCGTCAGATCGTATTGGTATATTTTGTAAATTTGGGTCAGTAGAAGACAAGCGCCCAGTCGATGCTCCTGAAATAACATAGGAAGTATGCACACGCCCAGTGTTTGGATTGATATGCGTCTGTAATGCATCAGTATATGTACTTTTCAGCTTTGACATCTGACGCCAATCTAAAACTCGAGTAGGTAATTCATATCCCTCTGCAGCTAAGTCCTCCAAAACATCGACACCAGTACCATAAGCACCTGTCTTACCTTTTTTTCCACCAGGCAATTCTAATTTATCAAATAAAATTTCACCTAACTGCTTAGGTGACCCAACGTTGAAAGATTGCCCTGCTAGTTCATATATTTCAGCCTCAAGCCCAGACATCGATTGGGCAAAGTTATTAGACATACGGCTCAGAGTATCACGATCAACTCTTATACCATGCATCTCCATTTCAGCTAATACAGGAATTAACGGACGCTCTAGAGTTTCATACACTTTAGTAACACCTACACTATGTAATTGAGGCTTAAACAACTGCCAAAGACGAAGTGTAATATCAGCATCCTCAGCTGCATATTTAACTGCGTCATCAATGCCAACTTTATCAAATGTAATGGCTGATTTTCCAGCGCCTAGAACCGTTTTAATACTAATAGGTTTATGCTCTAAGTATCGCTCAGATAAATAATCCATACCATGATTATGCTTACCACCATTTAAAGCGTAGGATAGCAGCATCGTATCATCAACAGGTGCAATAGCCACTTCATAACGCGCAAATATCTTTGCATCGTATTTCATATTTTGGCCAATTTTTATGATTGACGTATCTTGTAGAACTGGACGTAATATTTTTAAAGCTTCATCCAAATTCATCTGGCCTTCTACTAATGAAGACCCCCCAAACAAATCATCTTCACCACCTTTATGGGAAAGTGGAATATAACAAGCTTCACCTGCTTTAACTGATAAACATATACCAACTAGATCGACAATCATTTCGTTTAGCCCTGTCGTTTCAGTATCAACAGCTACATAGCCACATTCATATATTTTATGCACCCAACGGTTTAATTCACTAGCATCACGTACACATTCGTACTTAGATGAATCAAAGGGAACCTGTTCTTTAGGAGCGTTAACTCGTGCACCATTAGGAATGTCAATTACCGGTGCAGAAACTCCCAATTTATTTGCTATTCGGGCAGACATAGTGCGGAATTCCATATCTGCAAGAAACCCAAGAACCGTATCAGGATTAGGTGCCCTCACTTCAAAATCTTCAAATGTGCAATCCATTTGCATATCAGTTTTTAAAGTTACTAATTCGCGACTTGTACGAATTTGATTAGCATTATCAATTAGAGATTCACGTCGTTTTGGCTGCTTGATTTCACCTGCACGCTCTAAAAGGCTATCCAAGTCACCATATTCATTAATAAGAAGTGCAGCTGTTTTAATTCCAATTCCAGGTGCTCCTGGAACATTATCTACACTATCACCAGCCAATGACTGGACGTCAATTACGCGCTCAGGACCAACACCAAACTTTTCTTCTACTTGCTCACGCCCAATTCGTTTATTTTTCATCGCGTCATACATTTCAACGCCATCGCCAACTAGTTGCATCAAGTCTTTGTCAGATGAAACAATAGTTACGCGCGCTCCCGCCTCACGGGCCTGAACTGCCAACGTTGCCATAATATCATCTGCCTCAAAACCAACTTCTTCTATGCAGGCCAAACCAAAAGCCCTCGTAGCATCTCGAGTAAGGGGGAATTGCGGTATTAAATCTTCAGGCGTTGGGGGTCTATTCATTTTATATTCTGGGTAAATATCAGATCTGAATGTTTTACCTTTAGCATCAAATACTACTACTAAATGAGTTGGCGCATCTGAACCTTTTTGATCTTCGATCATTTTAAAAAGCATATTACAAAAACCGCTAACTGCACCAACAGGAAGCCCATCTGACTTTCGAGTTAAAGGCGGTAATGCGTGATATGCTCGGAATATGAATCCTGAACCATCTATAAGATGAATGTGATGACCTTTGCCAAATGCCATTGCTTAATGGCCTATATCAATATTGTTTTTGAGCACAAACTTACAATCACAATATGGACATTCTACCCAACCAAGTTCATCGGAAATTTGCAACCAGACACGCGGGTGCCCCCCAGCGCCACCATCACAAGCCACACGGGATACTGTAACTTCTTTTACTTCTCTTGGCTCTTTGCTCATTAGTCTTCCCCTAAATTCTTATTTATTACCTAGCTTCTGCAATCAGCACTCGCAATGTTTAAGATTCGATCATACGACCAACAGAACTACCACCCAAAATATGTACATGAAGATGGGGTACTTCTTGGACCCCATGTTCACCACTATTGGCAATCATCCGAAATCCATCACCCACATCAATCGACATACCAAGTATATCACACACCTTACCTACTGCCCGAGTGAAGCCGACTATCTCAACGTCAGAAGCCTCTTTGGCAAAATGATCAAAACTAACATATCTTCCCTTAGGAATAACTAAAACGTGCAGTGGACGTTGAGCATTAATATCGCGAAATGCCAATGCATGGTCAGTCTCAAGGACTGTATCATTAGGAATTTCGCCACGTAGAATCTTAGCAAAAATATTTTCATTATCATAAATATAAGTCATTTTAAGTCCACTTTTAAAATATTGCGTACCCAAAGTATAATCTTTGGCAGAAGCTTAATTCAAAACTATAACTTTATAGTTGTAAAATCATCTATTTACTTCAAAAATCTTAAAGCCCATTGGCAGTAAATAGTTGCTGCAGGTTTTTTTCTGGCCGCGCACCCATATGTGAGATTATCTCACCTGCTGCTACACATCCCATTTTACCACAAATATCTAAAGATTTATTCTGCGATATACCTGCCAAAAACCCAGCCGCAAATAAATCACCGGCTCCAGTGGCATCTACAATATTTACTGCATTTGTTTCTACATGAATGATTTTACCACCATGCGCAATATAGGCCCCATCAGCACCTGCAGTGCAAACTAATGTGTCAACATACTGGGCACCATTTATAATAGATTCCATAAGTGTTTCACCAGAATACATGGCAGAAACTTCATGTTCATTGCAAAATAACATATTAATATGATTAACAATCAAATCATGAAAAGCATCGCGATGACGATCTACACAAAAGGGATCTGACAAACTAATGGAAGATTGACCTCCCGAAAAATTACATAATTCTACAGCATGGATAAATGCTGCTTGGCTTTCTGGGCGGTCAAATAAATATCCCTCTAAATATAACCAATCCGTATCTGACATTAACTTCGGATCAATATCTGAAACAGCCAATTGATTGGCAACACCTAAGTAAGTATTCATTGATCTTTCGCCATCTGGGCTTACCAAAATCATACTTCGTCCAGTTTCATCTGGATGACCTGCATCAACCATTGGTGTATTAAACTCTGCACCTTGAGCACGGATGTCATGTGCAAAAACACGGCCCAATTGATCATCTTTAACTTTACCAACAAATGCTGACTTAACACCAAGTGTAGACAACCCCGCAATCGTATTAGCAGCAGATCCACCAGAGATTTCCGTTCCAGCCGCCATAACGCCATATAAATCTGCGGCACGTGCGGTATCAATTAACTGCATGATACCTTTTTCTACACCGTTACCAGTAAGAAAGGCATCATCACACTTTGCCAATACATCAACTATCGCATTTCCAATACCGACAACTTTATAAGCTTTATTCATTAGTTTTTTCCTCAAATTTACATAAGTCTTCAATGATACAGTTTGAACAAACTGGTTTGCGCGCCTTGCATGTATAACGCCCATGCAAAATCATCCAATGATGTGCATGATGTTGAAATTCAGCGGGAATATGATCTTCAATTGCACGCTCAACGGCGACAACGTCTTTCCCTTTAGCCACACCACTGCGATTACCAAACCGTAAAATGTGAGTGTCTACAGCTTGGGTTGGCTGCTTAAACCACATGTTCAAAACAACATTAGCTGTTTTACGCCCTACACCTGGAAGACTTTCTAACGCTGCCCGCGATGAAGGCACAATACTACCATAGTCCTCGATAAGGATTTGACTCATCTTCATAACATTTCTTGCTTTTTGTCGAAATAAGCCAATGGTTTTTATGTGATTGATAATAGTATCAAGACCCAAGGCTACCATTTTTTCTGGTGTATTAGCCATCTTAAACAACTCTTTTGTAGCTTTGTTAACTCCAATGTCAGTTGACTGTGCAGAGAGCGCTACGGCAACTACCAAAGTATAGGCGTTAACATGATCTAGCTCACCAACAGGTTCTGGCTCACAATCACGAAAACGGCGGAACATTTCATAAATTGAATGATAATCAAGTTGATTTGGCATTTCACCTTGTGCCATGCAAATTCTATTTTGCCAAGCATTGAGATATATTTAAGTAGCCTAAATTCTAAATTTGTCACAATATAGTATTATGATAAACAATCCATATTCTAACACATTTTCTAAAGCTATAATAAATAATAACTATATTAGTTTTGATCCTAACAATGAGCCTAATATGTTAGCGTCAGCACAATCAAATAATATATGCTTAAAGTCAGAAGTAATTTTACCCAGTGAGATTATACGAAAAGGAAAGGGTATTATTATTAACTATGGCTGGTTTGATAGCCCATACGGCTTTATGCTTATACTTGCCACAAAGCGCGGTGTATGTGGATTGGCGTTAACAGACAATTACAGATCCATTAAAGTGTTAGAAGATATGGTCAGTAGATGGCCACAAGCTCATTTTGTCGAAAACCAGGATTCAGTTATTCCATGTGCCAAGACAATATTAGAACATGGTACCAAAGCTGATGTATATATTTCTGGCAGCCAGTTTCAAATAAAAGTATGGGAAACAGTCCTAAAAATACCATTAGGTAACGTAACAACTTATAGCCAAATTGCTAACTATATTGGTAAACCTAGAGCTGTTCGTGCAGTAGCTACTGCCATTGGACGTAATCCAGTATGTTGGTTAATCCCTTGCCACCGCGTATTACCTAAGGCAGGTGGTTTAGGCGGCTACCATTGGGGATTATCAATAAAATATAATTTGTTGAATGACGAGCTTTCAAAATAATAACTTGCCTTTGAGAGTTTTTATCATTTTTTTGTGATCAATCTTGTAATATGATAATTAAATTGCTCTCTAATCAAACAACTTAATAAAACAGGGATACGGACTATGCTGAACTATTTTAAGCCAATATTTATTTTATTACTAAGTGTGTTTACGTTAACTGCTTGTACCGAAGATCCCTTTAATACAAAAAAAGGTGCACTAATTGGGGCAACTGCTGGAGTGATGTCAGGCCTCCTAACAGGAGATGATAGTAATGGAACAATTAAGCGAGCGCTTGCAGGTGCAGCATTAGGTGCTGCCATAGGCAATGAATTAGACATTCAGGAAGAAGAATTACGCAAGGATCTTAGTGGCAGTGGGGCTCTTATAAAAAACACAGGTGATAGTTTAATTGTAACCCTGCCAGAAGCAATAACATTTGATATTAATAGTTCTATCGTTCGCTACACCTTGGAAGATTCACTTGTACGTCTAGCAAAAAGCTTAAACAAATATGCAAATACAAATGTTGATGTGATAGGCCATACTGATAACGTTGGTAATGAAAGCTATAATCAAGAGTTATCTGCACGCCGCGCTGGAAGCGTTGCCGCAATATTGGCACAAAGTGGTGTATCCCAATCTCGTATGCGGGCATATGGGCGTGGCGAACTAAAGCCTACAAAATCAAATGATACAGCCAATGGCCGCGCAGCAAACCGACGCGTTGAAATCATTATGACACTCAACGGCTAATCAATAGCTTGTCTCTCTTCTAGTTTGATAATACAATTTTTTTAATTAGGAGAGCGGGATGCCATTTCAAAAAATCGAACTCGACCGAGTAGCAGTTAATGTCATATCACAAATTGAGCAATTAATTCTGCGCGGTATAATACGACCTGGCGAACGGCTTCCATCTGAGCGCGATCTTGCAGAGCGTATGGGTGTTTCACGCCCATCACTTCGAGAAGCCATTTCTTTGCTTCAAGACAAAGGCCTGTTAACCACTAAAGCTAATGCTGGTGTTTTTGTTGCAGAGCTTTTAGGCGCTCCATTTTCAGTACCATTAACAGATTTATTTTCTACACATGATGAAGCAGTCTTTGATTATATATCTTTTAGAAGCGATTTAGAGGGCATGGCAGCAGAACGTGCTGCAAACTTAGGTTCCGAAACTGATCTCAAAGTGATCAAAGCTATATTTGATAAAATGCAAGCGGTGCACGAACTAAAAGATCCAGATCAAGAAGCTTCTTTGGATGCTGAATTCCATATGGCAATCATTGAAGCATCCCATAATGTATTCTTATTGCACATGGTTAGATCTATGTTTGAAATGCTGAAAAAAGGTGTGTTTTACAACCGTCAAATTATGTTTAGCCGCCATACTACTCGTGGCGCTCTATTAGAGCAACATAGAGCAATATGTAATGCTATTCAAAACCGCAACCCGAAGGCAGCACGTAAGGCTGCAGAAGATCACATGGATTTTATTAAAGCCTGTATGGAAGAGGTAAAGAAAGCTGAAGCTAACGAAATGATAGCAAAACTTCGTCTTGATCACACTGAAACTAACTAAGTATTGATTCTATAAAAAAGCCCTACCAATCATATAGGCCAATAGGGCTTTAAAATTCTCAATTACTTAAATTCAGTGTAGTTTATCTCCCGCATCTTTAATTGCAGTATCGATTAAATTGTTAGCATCCGAAGCCTTCATCTCTGAAGCAATAACATCTTTTGCAGCGGCTATAGCTATAGATACGGCAGCATCTTTTACTTCTTTTACGGCTGCTGACTGGGCAGATACAATCTGATCTTCAGCGGCAGCTAAACGACGCTTAATAGAAACTTTTAAACTTTCCTTAGCAACTACAGCAGCTAACTTTGCTTCTTCTTTAGCATTAGCTACAATCTGATCAGCTTGAGTTTGAACTTCTTTTTGTTTGCGCTCATATTCAGCTAAAATGCTTTGTGCTTCTTCGCGCAAAGAACGTGCTTCATCCAATTCAGATTGAATACCTTTAGCGCGCTCATCTAGCATGCCACTTATTGTGCCTGGTACTTTAAGATATACAAGTAAACCTATGAATAACAAGAAAGCTAACAGTACAACAAAATTTGTATTGTTAAGCGAGATAAAGGGACCAGAAGCAGCAAAAACAGGGCTTGCTGATAAGGCTAACAGTGATGTCAGAGTAATTCGCATCGGATTAACCTTTCATACGGGCAGCAACAGCTGCTTTAATAGTTTTTGCATCACTAGTACCTGGCATCATTGCTTTCACAATATCTGCCGCAGTAGAGTTGGCAACTTCTTGAACAGATTTAATTGCACTTTCGCGAATTTCACCAATGGCTTTTTCAGATTCTGCTGCTTTAGACGCTATTTGCGAATCTGCTTTAGCAATTGCTTTATCTAGATCTTTTTGGATTTCAGATTTTGCTTCATTAACAATATTACCAGCATGCGCTCTAGCCTCAGCCAATGCTAAATTATAAACATTTTCTGCGTTTACAGCAGCACGTTTCATCTCTTCAGCTTTGTCAAGATCACGCTGTATGGCACCTTGTCGTTCAGTCAAAACTGTTGCTATGCGAGGTAATGCAACTCGGCTAAGAATAAGATATAAGACAACTAGTGTTATAAATAACCAAAATATTTGATTTGGAAACGTACTAAAGTCCAGCTGAGGCATTCCTGGTGCAGATTCCGCGCCATTTGCTGTGCCGGTTGTAGTATCAGCCATTATGTTCTCCAATTGGAAAAGCGAGTGGGGAGAACCCCACTCGCGTATCACTTAGTGTGAGAAAACCCACACACTCTCTATTTGCTTAAACCGCAAACATTAATAGTAATGCTACTAGGAATGAGAAAATACCTAAAGCTTCAGCAAACGCTATGCCAATAAACAAAGTTGCTGTTTGCGCTCCAGCTGCTGCTGGATTACGAAGTGCGCCTGAAAGGAAGTTACCTGCAACAGTACCAACACCGATACCGGCACCACCCATACCAATACAAGCTAGACCTGCTCCAATGTACTGCCCCAATTCTGCGATATTACCTTCCATGACGATTTCTCCTTTTGATGGAATAGATATAATAATTGTTCAAACGTTAGTGGCTCGGATGCAAAGCATCATTAAGATACACACACGTCAAAATAGTGAAAACATAAGCTTGAATACCAGCAACCAGCACCTCTAGCCCATATACAGCTGTAATAGATATAATTGGTAATGCCGCCCAAATACCTAATGCACCTGCAAAACCTGCGAATACTTTAATTACTGCATGACCAGCCATTACGTTACCCGCAAGACGAATAGAGTGGCTTACTGGGCGGACAAAGTATGAAATTAATTCAATTATAGCCAAAATGGGGCGTAACGCTAACGGCGCCGATGATACCCAAAACAAGCCAAGAAATTTCATTCCGTTTTTATAAAAACCGTAGATAGTAACTGTCAAAAATACACCCATTGCCAGACAAGCTGTTACAGCAATATGAGAAGTTGTTGTGAATGACATTGGCAATAAGCCAAGAAAGTTGGATACTAAAACAAATATAAATAGAGTGAAAATGTATGGAAAGAATTTTAGACCCTCTTTACCAGCCACATCTTCAATCATTTTGTATACGAAGCCGTATGCCATTTCAGCAATTGATTGCATACGTGTTGGTATTATCGCACGCTTTCGCGTACCTACAACTAACAGCAAGACAACTGCTAAAATAGCAAGTCCCATCCAAAGTGTAGCATTTGTAAAGCTATACCAATGAATTGGGCCGTCACCAAACAATGACTTAATTTCGAACTGATCCATTGGATGGATGTTGAAACCATTACCAGCTTCTTCTTTAGCCACGGGCTTATTCCTTCTTCTCTAACAACTAAGTTTCGTCGTCATACATCTCTGCTTTACCAGATGGAGGCGTCACACCATCCAACATCGAATTCTTTCTTTGAACCTCAGCTGCAGTACGCATCATAGTGCGCACTCCAGCAGCAAAGCCCAACATCGTGAATAAGATCAGAAACCATGGCAGCGAGCCAAACAGATTATCTAGACCATATCCAATTCCAAGTCCCATGAGCATTCCCACAACCAACTCAGTTACCATCCGCCAACCCATTTGCGCTCCTGAGTAGTGGTTTTCATGCGCGGGCTCTGGTTCAGAACGTTTACGCTTTGCCACCAACTTTTTATTCAACTCATCGAGACGTTTTGGGTCGATTGGATCAGCCATAAACACCTCACTTTAAACAACTGGGGATAGTTCAGGATGTAATAGGCCGAGACCCTCTTAGAGTCAACGAATTTAACTATATAGTTAAATAGACTATCTAGCTGATAAATTTACATTTAATTCGATATATATAGTTTAAATTCCAACAAATTAAAACTCGTTATATAGAATTAGTATAAATTTTATATTCAACCTTTTGGTTGATAAACAATATTTCATAAAACTTATAATGTGCGTATTTTGTTAAATGGGTTATTTAATCCAACAGTTGACCTTTAAGTTAGATAAAAGATAGTGAAGTTTATGACACACAACCTAGATCAAACCTTCGCTTCTCTTGGTGACCCAACACGCCGCCAGATTTTAATAATGTTATTAGAGGATGATATGGCTGTAACTGACGTTGCTGAACCATTTGGCATATCGTTGGCTGCAATATCAAAGCATCTACAGATTTTGACTAAAGCCAGGCTCATATCACAGGAAAAACGTGGCCGTGTAATATGGTGTAAATTACAAATGCACGCAATGCGCGACGCAGCAATATGGATGGAAAGTTTTGGCCAATTGGAGCAAGTCAATCTAGACATTTTTGAAGCATTTCTTAAAGATCAAAAAATTCAAGTTGATTAGTTAATTTTAAAGTGGATCCGCTTTATTCTTCTCGCTTAATGCGCATAATATTTTATTTTATTAATGACCCATCAAGAACATAACGTAAAATTTGTACAACTTGCTCAGACGTTTCTACAACAGCTAATGCTGCTGCATCAATTTCTTTTAAAGGGTGTTGGTGTTCTGGCTGATGCATCACAATAATAGATTTCCCCAGAGCACACGCCTGGCCAGCATCAAACGCAGCATTCCATTGTTTATATTTTTCACCAAATCGAACAACAACAATATCAGCATCGCCTATTGCTTTGCGCGTACGAATTGCATTTAATTTAGCACCTTTATTGTCATGCCAAAATTTATTATTTTCAGCGCCCATAATGGCTACGCCACAATCGTCTGATGTGTCATGGTCCGTGACTGGAGCAGAAAATTCTACGTTTAGACCTACACAGCCCGCTGCAATTTCTTCGCGCCAATTAGAGTGAATTTCACCTGCTAAATATACATTTAATACCATGTTAACCCCTTAAAACTCCACCAGTTACTTTAGCAACCTTGTCAATTATTTTAGCAGATACTGTTTCAATATCCTTATCAGTCAGAGTTGCATCTATTGGTTGTAATTTAATAGTGATTGCTATGGATTTTTTACCTTCACCCATCTGCGCCTCTGCTTTTGACCCCTCAAAAACGTCAAATATAGATGCACCCGAAATCAGTGCTTTATCAGCACCTTTAGCAGCATTTAGCAATGTTAAGGCTTCTATTTGAGTATCTACAACAAAAGCAAAATCACGATCAACCGCTTGCAAATCGCTGACCTTTAAAGCTGCGCGCGTTGATGTTTTTTGTTTTGGCTGTGGTGGGTTTTCCAAATGAATTGCAAATGCTACTGCTGGCCCTTTAATGTGAAAGGCATCAATAACCTTTGGATGTAATTCACCAAAAGCACACATCACATTTTTTGGACCCAATGAAAGCTTGCCCGATCGTCCAGGATGCCACCATGCCTTGGCTCCTCGTAAAACCATCAGTTTCTCTGGCGCTCCGATTGCAGATAAAATTGCCTCTGCATCTGCTTTTGCGTCAAAAGTATCAACTGAACGGCGTGCGCCATGTGCATCTCGAGGGCCCGTGTGCCCAATTAATAAACCTGTAGCTAAAAGTTCTTGTTCCTCAGGTTCACCTCCATGAAAAACAGGCCCAACTTCAAATAAAGCCATGTCCATTATGCCACGCGCTTGATTTCGTTGAGCAGCCTGTAAAAGGCCAGGCAACAATGATGGGCGCATATGACTCATATCTGAAGAGATTGGATTACCAATCATAACAGCATCACTGCCACCACCGAACAACTCTGCAGATACCTGATCAATGAATGAGTATGTTACACACTCATTATATCCTAGTGACGCAATAGCACGCCGCGCCAGAGCTTCTCGCCGTTGCATAGCCGTCAAAATAGGTTTTGGGATTCCATCAGACAATCGCGGCAATGGTACTCCTACCAATTTGGTCAATGACGCAATTCGCGCAACCTCTTCCACGAGGTCCGCAGAACCAAGCACATCAGGACGCCAGCTGGGCACATGGGCTTGATCGCCTTCAATCACAAAACCTAAATCAGTCAAATATTTTACTTGATTTTTAGCAGATATTTCCATTCCAACTAATGATTTTACTCGATCAGTATCTAATGTGTATGAACGCGATACATCTGGAACTGTACCTGCAACAATCATTTCAGACGCATCACCACCTGCAAACTTTTGAATCATTGCAGTTGCATGATCACAACCATTTGGAGTGAATACAGGATCAACACCACGCTCAAATCGATAACGTGCGTCAGAATTAATTTTTAATTTACGTCCTGTTATAGCAATTTGCGTTGGGTTCCAGTAGGCACTTTCAACGAATACATTTACAGTATTTTCATCACAACCAGCGGCTAAGCCACCCATAATACCTGCAATACTTTCAACACCATTATCATCAGAAATAACCATCATGCCTTTTTGTAGTGTATATTCCTTATCGTCTAAGGCAGTTATCACTTCACCACCTTTGGCTCGGTGAATACATAGATTACCAACAATTTTATCCATATCAAAAACATGTAGTGGTCGGTTGCGGTCATAAGTATAATAATTAGTTACATCGACTAACAATGAAATTGGGCGTAATCCAATAGCACGTAAGGCTGATTGAAGCCAAGATGGACTAGGGCCATTTTTGACACCTTTAATTACTCGACCTATAAAAACAGGGCAGCCATCCAATGTATCATCATCAATTTTAATCTGTAAATCAGACGTAAACTTTGGATCTATTGGAGCAACTAAATCACGTTTAATTAGTGTACCCAAACCGCGTGCAGCTAGATCACGAGCTATTCCACGGACACCAAGTGCATCTGGTCGATTTGGCGTAATCGCAATTTCAATTATAGGGTCAACAGTTTCAGGTCGATTACTAATCAAATAATCAGTAAACTTAGAGCCCACTTCAGGTTTACCATCCAGCTCAATAATTCCATCGTGTTCGTCTGATAATTCCATCTCACGCTCGGAAGCCATCATGCCATATGATTCAATGCCACGGATCTTACCAACCCCAATTGTTATATCCAAGCCAGGAACATAAACTCCAGGCTTTGCAACAACTACATAAATACCCTCACGCGCATTTGGTGCCCCACAAATAATTTGTAGCTCACCTTCATCAGTATCAACCTTACATACTCGCAATTTATCTGCATCAGGATGCTTTGCAGCATGATTTATATAACCAATCGTAAAGTCTGATAATCTATCAAGTGGGTTTACAACCTCTTCAACTTCTAACCCTAGGTCAGTTAATGCATACAAAATATCATCTAGAGATGCCTCTGTTTTAAGATGCTCTTTAAGCCAAGATAATGTAAATTTCATAGGTCTACCGTATATAGATTTTTATTATGATTTGGTTAAACGAAAGCGCGTAGAAAGGGAAGGCTTCTCGCCATACTCAATATTTCCAACACTTTCTAAAGTAGCAATCTAAATTATAAATTTATTAAAAACTAAAATGTTTATTATGAAGATTTCTTAGGAACTCCCTAAAAATATATCACCTATTAACGATTAATTCCATCATGCAGATTAGGCGTATCTAAACTTGCAAAGCCATAGTGACGCAACCAACGTAAATCACTATCAAAAAATGCTCGTAAATCTGGGATCCCGTATTTAAGCATTGCCAAACGATCAATACCCATACCAAAGGCAAAACCTTGGTAAATATTAGTATCAATACCACCTGCAGTTAAAACTTTGGGGTGTACCATTCCAGAGCCAAGTATTTCCATCCAGTCATCACCTTCGCCAATCTTTAGCTGACCCCCAGCCCAAGAACAGCGTATGTCCACCTCTGCGCTTGGTTCAGTAAATGGAAAGTGTGACGCACGAAAGCGAAGCTCAATATCATCTACTTGAAAAAATGCACGGCAAAATTCTTCAAGGGTCCATTTCAAGTTTGCCATTGAAATATTTCTATCAATACACATACCCTCATATTGATGAAACATTGGTGTATGTGTTTGATCATAGTCTGCGCGATAGACTCGGCCAGGACAGATAATTCGGCACGGTGCACCATGCGTTTCTAAATGACGGATTTGTACTGGGCTTGTGTGCGTACGCAAGACATGAGCAGGACGTTCATCTGCAACGTCGCGATGCATATAGAACGTATCATGTTCCTGACGCGCTGGATGTTCAGGCGCTATGTTTAGCGCATCAAAATTATAATAATCATTTTCAATTTGCGGACCTTCAGCAACTGAGAAGCCTAAGGATGCAAAGATAGCAACAATTTCTTCTGTTACTTGTGAAATAGGGTGTAGCGTTCCCTGGCGACGCGGGCGCCCAGCCATAGATACGTCAAGCCATTCAGATTGCAGTCGCTCATCTAAAGCTGCATCAGAAAGTGCTATCTTTTTAGCTATCAATGCAGAATTTATTTCATCTTTTAAGGCATTCAAAGCAGGGCCTGCCACTTGTCGTTCTTCTGGGGTCATTTTTCCCAGTTCACGCATCTTTAAACTAATTTCACCTTTTTTACCTACTGCCATCACACGCAAATTTTCAAGCTTAGCTTCATCTACTGCACCAGATACAGCGCTTAGATATTTTAATTTAAGGGCGTTAAGAGCGTCCATGATTATGTCCTTTTAATTGTTAAATTAAGTATCACAACAGCCCTTAAATGCAAGTGTTTGCATTACAAATTATAATTCAATACTAATCAGTAAATTTTAAATAAATATTAATGCTATTATTTTAGCACTAGATAAATCTAAGAAGTCTCAGGATATTATCAAACAGTGAAAAACCATAAAACTACTAAAGATATGACATTAACAGTTAAGAATATTTATTGCCGCAGCAAGCATCTATAAGATAAATGCTCTCACATATATTTTAATAAGCTAACGTCTTAATTTAACTTTGCATAAAAAAAGCCCCGCATTTTCATGTAGGACTTTAAATTTTATAATTTCATTTGGCTTAAAGTGCTGCTTTAGCTTGCACTACGATTGCACCAAACGCTTCTGGTTCATGCACTGCTAAATCAGCTAAAACCTTACGGTCAACCTCAATACCAGCTAATTGCACACCATTAATAAAACGACTGTATGTTAATGTTTCATCGTTCATACGCACAGCTGCGTTGATACGTTGGATCCACAACGCACGAAAATTCCGTTTGCGATTTTTACGATCGCGTGTTGCATATTGATTTGCTTTGTCCACAGCTTGGGTTGCAGTACGGAACGCATTTTTGCGTGCCCCGTAATAACCTTTAGCGGCCTTAATGACCTTTTTGTGACGAGCGTGGGTAACTTTACCAGATGTAACTCTTGCCATTGTTCAAATCTCCTATCAGCGCGCGTAAGGCATGTATTTTTTAACGATCGTAGCATCCGCTGCTGACAATATGGTAGTACCACGTGCATTGCGCAGGAATTTATTTGAACGTTTAATCATACCGTGACGTTTGCCGGCTTGGCCGGATTTGACTTTGCCTGAGGCAGTCATCTTAAAGCGCTTTTTAGCACCCGATTTAGTCTTCATTTTGGGCATTTCCATCTCCTTTTGAGTTGGTTAACACGCAACTCGGCATACCCTATAGGCCGGTAACGTTTCTCAGTGTGCGCTTTTATGACTCAAATCTTATAATTGCAAGGCCTAGTTATTAACTTTAATAGAATAAAAAGATAATACCACGCATTAAAATTTAAAATTTAATTTTCTATAAAACTTAGACTTACAGTGAGGTAATCGTTTTTTCATCTACGGAAGCAACACGGATAATATTTGTTGAACCTGCCGTGTTGAATGGAACACCAGCGGTCACTACTATTTTGTCTTTATCTTCTGCAAACTCATAACTTCTAGCCGCTCTTGCAGCACTTATTACAGCATGTTTAAATCTTGTTACTTCGCCTGTAATTACACAATGCAATCCCCATACAAGTCCCAGCCTTCGCGCCACATCAGGTAAAGAAGTAAGGGCAATAATTGGAACCTTTGGACGCTCACGTGATGCTAAAATTGCAGTCGTCCCTGAAGATGTAAAACAACAAATAGCTTTTACATCTGTAGTTTCTGCTATCTCCCGAGCAGCAGCAGTGATGGCATCAGCCACCTTACTGCGCGCAGTACTTCGAGTTGCTTCAATACCAGTTCTATATGTTGGGTCACGCTCAACCTCAACGGCAACTGCGTTCATTGTACGAACAGCCTCCACTGGATATTTACCCGCTGCAGATTCAGCAGATAACATAACTGCATCCGCACCTTCATAAATAGCAGTAGCAACATCCGAAACCTCAGCCCGCGTCGGAACTGGACTTTCAATCATGCTTTCCATCATCTGAGTAGCCACGATCACAGGCTTGCCTGCATTACGACAAGAAGTCACTAATCGTTTTTGAATTGGTGGAACATCTTGAACTGGCAATTCAACACCTAAATCACCACGCGCAACCATAATTCCATCTGAAACAGCTAATATTTCATCAAAAGCATCAACAGCTGCAGGCTTCTCAATCTTTGATAAAATAGCAGCACGGCCAGCTGTTAATCCGCGAGCTTCTTCAACATCTTCAGGGCGCTGTACAAATGAAAGAGCCAACCAGTCCACACCTAATTCACAGGAAAACTCTAAATCTTTACGATCCTTGTCTGATAAAGCAGCTAATGGCAAAATTACATCAGGGACATTAACTCCCTTACGGTTTGAAATTTCACCACCAACAATAACTTCACAGTTTGCAAAGTCGGCACCACAATTTAAAACCTTAACTCTTAATTTACCATCATTAATTAGCAAAATCGACCCAATTTTTAAAGCAGCAAAAATCTCTTTGTGGGGCAAACATACTCGACTTTGATCACCTTCAGCTTCATTTAAATCAAATCTAAAGTTTGCACCTGCCTGAATTATTTCTTTGCCTACCTTAAACGCTCCACAACGCAACTTTGGTCCTTGCAAATCTGCAAGGATACAAATTGGCCGCCCTACATCTCGCTCAATATCTCGGATCATTTGATAACGATCCCGCATTTCACTATGCGTGCCATGACTCATATTTAAACGGAATACATCCACCCCCTCCTCAAACAGCTTTCTGATCATCTCATAAGTATCTGATGCTGGACCTAAAGTAGCTACTATTTTTACATTCCGATTTCTTCTCACAACAATTCCTCTCGTGGCAATTTTATTACCTAGTTACTGTGGCCTTTTTTGCCAAAGTAAGCAGATAACAATCAAATCTTTTATTATTTATAATGAAAACATCAGTTATATGCTTTATAATAAAAATGACAGGCTAATTTATTTTTTTAATTTTAACGCTAACTCAACTATCTAGTTGAGATGATCAAAATTTTAGAAGTCTATAATCTGTAATACTAAGAACCAAAATAAAGAGATACACAATGAATAAGCAAACTCAAATTGAAATTGAAGCTGCAGCTTTTAGGACTTTGCAAGAGCACTTAGCAAAAAGAACAGACGTACAAAATATTGATATGATGAACTTGGCTGGGTTTTGTCGTAATTGTTTATCACGTTGGTATCAAGAAGCCGCAGAGGTTAAGGGGCTTACCATAACTAAAGATGAAGCCCGTGAGTTATTTTATGGAATGCCATTCCCTGAATGGAAAAATAAATACCAAACTGAAGCTACAAATCAACAAAAGGCTTCTTTTAATGATACCCACAAATAGAATTGTGGTTTTAAATTAGTCAGCAAAAGCTTATAATATATAGCCTAGACTTTTGCTGACTGTATTCAAATTGCTGTCTTTAAAGACTCTTCTAAATAAATTTCACGCAATCTTGCAGCAATTGGACCAGGACGTCCACTTCCAACGCCAACACCGTCTACACTAACAACAGGCATTACAAAGGTAGATGCCGAGGTGATAAAAGCTTCATCTGCATCTTGAGCTTCAGCAATTGTAAAGTTTCGTTCTTCCACAGTCATCTGCGCTTCGCCGGCAAACCGCAGAACTGCAGCGCGAGTAATACCATGCAAAATATCATTAGATAATTTACGCGTTATAATCACGTTATCTTTAATGATATATGCATTATTTGACGTGCCCTCAGTCACCATGCCGTCTTCAACCATCCATGCGTCATCAGCACCTTCAGCCTTCGCCATCATTTTACCCATTGATGGGTATAATAATTGAACTGTTTTAATATCACGTCGTCCCCAACGCTCATCTGCAATTGAAATAACTTTCATTCCAACCTTTGCCTTCGGGTTGTAAACCATATTAGGATTAGACTGCGTAAACAACACAACGGTTGGTTTTACTTTTTCAGGGTCTGGAAATACAAAATCCCGATCATTTGGTGAACCACGTGTTATTTGCAAGTAAATCATTCCTTCTTGCAAATCATTACGAACTATAAGCTCCCGATGAACCTCTAGTAATGCATCTTTTGTAATTGCTGGTTGCATCATAAGTTCATTCATTGAACGCGCTAAGCGTATAGCGTGACCCTCAAAATCAATTAATTTACCACCTATTACTGATGTCACTTCATAAACACCATCGGCCATCAAAAAGCCCCTATCAAAAATAGAAACTTTGGCTTCACTTTCATGAACATATTCACCATTTAAATATACAGTACGTGTCATGTTTATCCCCATAATTCTGGCCGTGCGGGATGTACCCCATCAGCATCATAAAACAATTTATGGTCACGGTCTTCACCTAACAGAAGCGGTCCGTCAAGATCTACAACTGATACACCCTGCGCAACTAAAATAGCAGGAGCCATAGCCAATGAAGATCCTATCATACAACCAACCATAACATCAAAATTCATATCCAGCGCAGCCTGTTTTAAATCTAATGCCTCTGTCAATCCGCCAGTTTTATCTAATTTAATATTTACCATATCATATTTGCCACGCAAGCCAGCTAAGCTACTGCGGTCATGACAACTCTCGTCAGCACAAACAGGTAAGACACGCGTTAAATTCAGCAAAGCATCGTCTTTTCCAGCTGGAAAAGGCTGCTCAACCATTTCTACACCTAAACCAAGTAAAACAGGTGCTAGTTTTTCATATAATTCTGGTGTCCATCCCTCATTTGCATCAACAATAATACGGGAGTTCAAAGCGCCAGCTCTCACAGCGCGGATCCGATCAACATCACCATCCCCACCACCAAGTTTTGTTTTTAATAATGGGCGAAATGAATTTTTAGCTGCCTGTTCATTCATTTTTTCTGGTGTATCTAAAGATAAAGTATAAGCAGTTATTACAGGCTTAGGTAAACTTATACCGGCCAACTCCCAAGCAGAGCAGTCAGCTTCTTTTGCTTCCAAATCCCATAACGCACAATCAACCGCATTTCGCGCTGCACCTGCAGGTAGAAGTTGCATGAGACTTTGCCTATCAAATTTCTGAGGCAGCGTTTGTATTTGCACACTTACACTTTCCATACTCTCCCCATAACGGGCGTAGGGCACACATTCTCCCCGGCCTTTAGATATACCGCGCGATAACGTAACAGTTAAAACATCCGCCTGGGTACGAGATCCACGCGAAATAGTGAAAACTTGCGCTAATTGATAACTATTAGTTTCTATAGAAATTTCCATTTTAAAAGACTAACAAGCCTCCAAGGCATCTACTAAACGAGAAGCTCCATGCCGGAACGGGTCTACAGCTGGAATACCCATGCTGCTTTCAGTTTCCGCCAAGAAAGCAACAGCTTCCATTTCACTTAAATGCTGAGTATTTACCGAAATACCGACAACTTTTACATTTGGGTTCACAACGCGTGCTAATATTAATGCTGTGTCACGCAACTCTTCCAAGTTTGGTAATTTATAACCTGGCAAACCTCGCATATGTTTGCGTGTAGGTTCATGACACAATATTAATGCATCAGGCTGACCACCATGAATAAGTGCCAAAGTTACACCTGAATACGACGCATGATATAGGCTGCCTTGACCCTCAATTAGATCCCAATGATTATCATCATTATTAGGCGTCAAATGCTCAACTGCACCTGCCATAAAGTCTGCAATTACGGCATCTAATGGTACGCCATTACCAGTAATTAAAATTCCAGTTTGTCCTGTTGGCCGAAATGTAGCCTTCATGTTTCGCTTTAACATTTCTTTTTCAATAGCAAGACCAGTATACATTTTACCCACCGAGCAATCAGTACCCACTGCTAAACACCGTTTTCCAGTTCGTTTAACACCAGATGCAATTGGATATTCTTCAGATGGAATACGTACGTCAAAGAGCTGACGCCCCAATTCAGCGGCCTTAGCCACTAACAAAGGTTCATCTTTAAGTAAATTATGTAGACCCGAAGCAATATCTAATCCTGCCTCCAGAGCCTCAATCAGCTTACTCTGCCAATCAGCAGATATAGTACCTCCACGATTGGCCACACCAATGACCAATGTTTTAGCACCAGCGGTTACTGCCTCATCAAATGACATATCAGCAAGCCCTAAATCAGCATTACATCCATTCATACGATATTGCCCTACACTAAGATCTGGGCGCCAGTCTTTAATACCTTGAGCAACTTTAGCTGCTAAAGCATCCGCCGCGTCTCCAAGAAATAACAAATAAGGGGATTTAATCATGACGTGTCTCACTTTTATTTTATAATTACTTAATGCCATTACTTATGATGCATTAGATTGCTAAAATTCATCTATTTTATATTTTAATAGAAGAAAATTCTATGATATATTTAAAATTTATACAAATCTTCACTTTTCTAATAGTGCAGTGAGTGCTTCTTTGCTTTTTACAAAGCCCACTGGTGGCTGTTCTAGTGCTTTTGTTATACGTTTATATTCAAAGCAATTCTGATCTTCATTAGCTTCAGCTGCCACTATTAAGCATTAGAACAAGTGTTTTGGCCCATCATAAATATCAACTAAACCACGCAAATTCTTTACCCTTTTTGCAGGTACACTAAATCCATCTGTCCATGCTTCAGTAATATGAAAAACATTATTATTTGTATGAACACACCGGCGATTAACACTTTTTAAAGCTTTTCTCCTAGCTTGCTCAAATCCTTTACATACATCTGCAGGGATAAATGTGTTCATGCTTATTTCCTAAATATTTTTATCATCTTGTTTTACACAATACTATATACTGTACATTTGAGTATAATTAATAATTTGAACCATTATAAAATAATTTATTAAGTATTATGATCTTCAACCAAATTTACGCCCGCTACAGGGCGTAAAACATGTGGCATGTTAGGATCATAAAGAGCACTATCAACAAAATCATGACTAGCAGCCAAAGCTGGCCCAACCATTATTAACGCAGTGCGCGTAATTTTTTCTTTTCGGATTTTTTTACGTATATCACTTAATGTTCCACGAATTATCATCTGATCAGGCCAACCAACACGATAGCCAACCACGACAGGACAATCTTCACCATAATGTGGTATTAATTGGCGTTCAATTTCACGCATATTTCTAACGGCCAAGTGTATTGCCAGTGTCGCTCCAGTACGACCAAAGTTATCCAAGGTTTCCTTCTCTGGCATGGATGTCGATTGCATTGACATGCGCGTCAATATTATAGATTGCGCAATCTCTGGAATAGTCAGCTCTTGACCCATTTCAGCAGCCATTGCAGCATATGCAGGTACCCCTGGAATAATCTTGAATGGGATATCATCAGCCTTTAAACGACGAATTTGTTCTGCGATAGCACCATACAGTGAGGGGTCACCAGAGTGCACACGAGCAACATCATGACCACGCTCGTGCGCAAGCTTTATGTACGCATGAGTATCATCTAATGTCATCACTGCTGTATCTTCAACAATAGCATCAGCGGGTGCACAAGACACAACTTCAACTGGAACTAATGATCCCGCATATAAACACACAGGGCATTTTTCAATTAATGCTTTAGCTTTAACTGTTATCAAATCTGGATCGCCTGGGCCTGCACCAATAAAGTAAACTGTCATGATAAATCTCCATCAATTTTTCGCGCATAACCACGGGGTGTAAACATACGTGGGCCTTCACCCAAATGCGCCAACCGTGAATTGCTAGAACCAACCAAAACAACTGTTAGCATATCCACCTCGTCCACTTCCAATTCATCCAAACGTCGATATCGCACATGTTCTTCTGGGCGCCCCAACGAACTAGCTAACATAACAGGCGTATTTCCAGGCCGGTGTAACAGTAAAATTTCACGCGCCTCTGCTAAAAGCGTTCGCCGAGTTTTAGAAACTGGGTTATAAAATGCTATTACAAAATCACCCTCGGCAGCTGCATGTAGACGACGAATAATGTCATCCCTTGGCGTCAATAAGTCAGATAAGCTAATAGTACAAAAATCATGCCCCAATGGCGCACCCGCTCTGGCAGCAGCACCTTGTAATGCTGAAACGCCAGGAGTACATTGAACTTCCACTCGCTTTGCAGCATTAGAAACTCCCAATGCTTTTTTATCACGTTCTAGCAGCTCAAAAACTAAAGCTCCCATAGCATAGATTCCAGCATCACCAGAACAAATCAGCGCAATATTTTTTCCTTTACCTGCTTGCTCCAGTGCATATCGGCATCGCGCTTCCTCACCACCTAATGGAAAATCTGATCGCTTTTTGCCTACAGCTAATGGTCCTAAAAGATCAATATAAAGGCCGTAACCAACCAACTCTTCTGCTTCAGCAATAAGTTTAGAAGCTTCTGGGGTCCGCCAGGAATGTTGCCCAGGGCCAATTCCAATAATTGATAGTTTACCGCGTGGCCTCCCAGCTAATTCTGTAATTACTTCTTTAGATTTTACTACTGCACAGGTTGCGTTCAGTGTTTTTTTCTTTTCAATAACTAAATCACCATCAGCTAACGCCAAGGCGGCAGCTTCTGAAACTCCATGACATCCAACTTCAGCAAAAACTACACCTGACGGGTTAGCTAGTTTTGGCGTTAAAACTTCTAATTCTGCAGCAGTAAAAACTCGAAATGGAACTCCTAATCGTACTGCAGTTTCTATTATTGCAGGCTCATCAGCTTTAAGGTCTAGCGATCCAATACATGCAATAGCACCTGCAGCAATTCCAGCCTCACTCAAAGATTCTGAAACTAATTGCCACATTTCATCCACTGAACAACCGCGCGCACACCCTAACCCTAAAGTAAATTTTTGCGGGTGATAAACCAAAGTCAAGTTATCCCCGTCTAGTGGCGCCTCAGATACTGCCAAAGTTATATAACCATTTAATACACTAGTTATATCAAAAATATTTTCTCCCAAAACACATACATCTGACCCACTCAAAAGTGACGCCATAACAGATTTTGCATTTTGTGGGTTGTTCAGGCGATACCCAGATGGAGGTTCGTCCAAAGCAACACCCATTGCCACATCTCCAGCTGTTGTTACCGCTGCATGGGTCTCTAGCCCCTTAGCTATTTGGCGTGCCAAACGATTAGCTCCACGATGGCCACCTAGTAAGGGAATTACAGTTGATCCATCATCTGGCACAGACACAACAGGTGGCTCATTGAGTTTATCCACCAACATTGGAGCAACCCCTCGCACCAATATACCAGCAGCACAAACACCAACAATTGGTGTACCCGCGGCAAACAAAACTCGTACATAATCCAATGTATTTTCAAACGTCGCATCAGCACCATCAACACGCCCTTCACGGCCATGCAATTGTGCACCCAAAATATTAGCAATACGTCGAGCAGTTTTAAAACCTGATTTAGACAAGCACAAAACAACAGGTGTCATAACCATGGATCATTTCCTTTAGTGACAAGTATCATTGAAAAGTAAGGTGCTGTTTTTGGAGCCGCTGACAATGGTAGAACTAGTTGATTAGGTAGTGTCGCACGCTCCACATAATGGGCATACTGCGTTAGATTTAATCTATCTAAAACTGTACGAATCTTAGGCAAATGGCGCCCAACTTTCATAATTGCAACAGCTTCAGCTGCTGCAATGCGTACCTCAAGGGCAGCCTCATCAATTGGCCCTGGAATAATTGTTAGTACCTCATTTCGAGCGGTTAAAGGCCTTGCAGCTAAGGCAGCACAAGCTGTCACTGATGTAACACCAGGAACAACTTCACATTTAAATTCTTCATTTAAACGTGAAAATAAATACATAAAAGAGCCATAAAAAAATGGGTCACCTTCACATAACACAACTACATCCTTACCTTCGCGTAGCCTTTTTGCAATTTGTGTTGCACCCAAATCATAAGCGGCCTGAGCTGGGCCACGCTCAACCGACATTGGCACCTCTACAGCAATTTCTTCAACTTCTTCATTAATAATATCTTCAGCGATAGACCTTGCAAAGCTATCACCTCTTTCTAATGTTGGGTATGCTATAACTTCAGCACCTGAAATTAACCGATACGCTTTCAAAGTCATCAATTCTGGGTCACCTGGGCCCAGCCCAACGCCATACAAAACACCGTTCATCGCTTTATTAAACTCCACTGTGTAACAGGCATCGATGGTCGCCATCCATTAACTCGACCAATTGTGTCTGCGCGGCTAACTTGAATTCGAACTAAGTCACCGCCATATTTAGGATATAAAATCAATAAAACTGCTTCCGATTCCAACGTTACAGCGTTAACTACTAATCGCCCCAATGGCCGCAAAGCGGACCAACAGGTCTCAAAAGTTTCAATACTTAATCCACCACCTATAAAAATAGCATCAGGTGCTTCTAAACCATCCAACGCATCTGGTACTGTTCCATCTATTAATTCAAGCTTGGGTACACCAAGCGCAAGAGCGTTGTTTGCAGCAAAAGTTCGTCTATCTGCGCGTGGCTCTATTCCAATGGCACGCGCATAGCGTGCAGTGCGCATCCATTCAACAGCAACAGACCCACAGCCACAGCCCACATCCCATAACAAAGCTCCCCTCATAGGCATTAGCTTTGCAACTGATGTAGCACGTACTTCTTGTTTAGTCATAGTGCCGTCGCCCTGAAATAAATCATCAGTTAACCCTGGCACCCGAGGCAACATAGCAGCGTCTGCAGCTGCAATGCATTCAATTGCCAAAGTATTAAACGGTGGAACTTCTTGGTTCCAATTAAAAGCACTTCCATCAAACCGCATTTCGTTTTTACCGCCCATTGCAGCTAAAACAGTCATCTTTGATTGACCAAAACCACGTTCTGTCAAAAACCCTGCAATTTGCACAGGAGTCTCTGCACCTGTTGTCAAAATTAATAATCTTTGGTTAGGCTGAATGAAAGCAATCATTTGCTCTACAGGTCGGCCATGAACAGTTAGCGTTTCCAAATCAGCCATAGACCACCCCATGCGGGCCGCAGCTAATTGGAATGCACCTATTTGAGGGTGATATGTAATCTCGGATGGATTAATTTCTCGCCCTATGCGCGCGCCTACTGAATACCAAAGTGGATCACCAGTTGCCAAAACTACTACTCGTTTACCAGAATTTGATTTTAATACTTCTATCAAAGCATCAAATGGACTTGGCCATACAATGCGTTCAGCATCAACACTGGTTAAATCTTGATGTCGCGGGCTACCCACAATGACCTCAGCAGCCTCAACAACTGCACGTGTTACCGGTGATAGCCCTTGAATGCCGTCTTCACCGATACCTACTATATGGAGCCATGCGCTCATGACAGCAGCTCTGGCAGACCCGCAGCCAAGGCATTTACCGCCGCAGATGCAATTGCTGAACCACCGCGCCGACCGCGCAGCGCCACAAATTCACAACCGCGCGCATTGGCGGCCAATTCAGCCTTAGATTCTGCAGCGCCCACAAAACCCACCGGAAAGCCAAGGATCACCGCAGGCTTTGGCCCACCTTGCTCAATCAATTCCAGCAAGTGAAACAAAGCTGTTGGTGCATTACCAATGGCTACAACGGCCCCCTCAAGATGTTCAGCCCAAAGTTCAACAGCAGCAGCAGAGCGGGTATTATTGATATGGGCCGCACGATCAGGCACCGATGGATCGTTCAAAGTGACCAAGACCTGATTATCAGCAGGCAGATATCGGCGAATAATACCAGCTGCCACCATTTCGCAATCACATAGAATTGGCGCACCAGCGGCCAAGGCCGCAGCACCAACTGGGAAGGCCCGTTCAGAAAAGGCCAAACGATCAGCAATATCCACCATACCGCAGGCGTGAATAATCCGTATGGCCAGCTTATCCAAGCCATGGGGAAAGCGCTCTAAACTTGCCTCCTGAGCGACGGTGGCAAAACTTTCAGCATAAATCGCCTTGGGGTTTTTTTCATAGGGACGCATCAGCGGGCCTTAGGTTGTAGACGACGGGCAAAACCCATCAGATGAAATTAGCTCTTAGATGTTTTGCGTGCGCGTTCATCATCAATCACCTCTTGGGGGAATTGGCTCATGAAACAGCAACAAACGCCTTGGTCGATCATTGTGCGGGGCCCGTGAGGGTGCGCAATATGACGGTAAACGCCGTGTGAGTGACCATGGCTATGGCTATGGCTGTGGCCATGATCGTCGTCATGGTCGTGATCCGGCGTGTCCGACAACTCGTCATCCAGCGGATCATGAAATTCAGCGTGGTGGTGATGTACGTCAACTTCGCCCTTGGCCAGACGTTCCTTAAACGATGCCATTAAATCGGTGCTGTCAGTCAGGGTCGATAATCGCGCTTCTTCGATGCGTTCCAGAAACGTATCAATCACGTGATCTTGATCCTTGAGGTATCCAGCCTTTAACAGGGTCACATCAGGATTGGCCTGCGCAACGCGATCAACATAAGCGTAGATGCGATCAATCAATTTTCCAGTAAACAGGAAATAGGGTGCTACAACGATTTTTTTGAACCCCAGCTTCATTGCCATCTCGAGGCCCCGACCCACCGACGGATATGTCACACCAGAATACACTGTTTCAGCCCACCCAAAGCCCATGTTTTCGGTCACAATGCGGGTCAAGCGCGCAGCTTCAGCGTTGGCCATCGTGTCTGATGTACCACGCCCCACAACAACGAGCATCGTATCGTACAAATCGCCCGCATGAACGTGGTGTTTGCCCAAAACCTGCAAAATCCGCGCCTCAAATGCGGCGATCATCTGCGGATGCAAGCCTAATTCGCGACCGTATTTGACGGTGACACCAGATGTCTTTTCCTGAAACGTCGTCAGAACAGACGGGATGTCGTTTTTTGCATGCGTTGCGGCAAACAACATGCCCGGCACAGCGATAATTTCAGTCACACCAGCGTCAACAAGTCTGTTCAGGCCCATGTGGATGTTGGGTGCAGAATACTCCAGAAATCCGTGTTCAACCGGCGTGTCAGGAAACCGCGCGCGGATACCTTTAGCCAAAAGCCCAAATTCCTCTTCAGCCGATTTTGCCCGACTTCCGTGGCCACAAATCATTATACCAATTTTGCTCATCTCAAGCTCCCTGCAATTCTTCTTCTATTTCTTCAGAAATTTCTTCTTCGATTTCTTTATCTTCTGAATTCCCTCGCAGCCCCCAAGCAGCAGCAGCAGCAGCAGCGGCAGCGGCCAATCCAATCCAATGGCTGTGCCCAACCAATTCAGGTAAATGCCCCCAATGGGCAAAAGCTGGCATTGGTACCAAAAGTAAAAAAATAGTAATTACCCGCATATCATTTCCTCAATTACAGATGAACGAAAAGTTAGCAACTTGCTTGACGATGTTAGCTTTAGTCCCCATTTGGGTCGACTATCTGCAACACACCTCTCCGGCCCCTGGGGCTTCGTCTTAAAGTACATATAGATCAAGCTCTAAAATAGCGCAACAGATTCGCGGCGGAGCAACACCTAAAACCGACCTTAAAACTGTTTCTTAAAAGCATACAATATGTTGCAAGTTCTCATATTGCTGAAATTCAAAATTACTATTAAATATATTTAAAATTTTTAGGAGCTGATTATGGGTTTATTAGTAAACGGAAAATGGATAGATCAGTGGTATGATACAAAATCCAATGATGGAAAGTTTGTGCGCCAACAATCTAGCTTTCGCAATTGGATTACTCCTGATGGGTTAGCTGGACCCACTGGAATAAGTGGATTTAAAGCTGAAAGTGGCCGTTACCACTTATATGTGTCTTTAGCTTGCCCATGGGCACACAGAACATTAATTTTTAGGGAGCTAAAAGATTTACAGGATCACATAACAGTAGATATTGTACATCCCGACATGATGGATAAAGGCTGGACCTTCGAACAAAGAGGTGAAGCAAAGGGTGACAGTTTATTTGAATCAAAATTCGCACACGAGATCTATACTCGAGCAGATCCTGGCGCAACTACACGCGTAACTGTTCCTATTTTATGGGATAAAAAGACAGATTCAATTGTATCAAATGAATCTTCTGAAATTATCCGTATGTTTAACTCTGCTTTTAACAAAATTACAGGGAATGCTGTTGATTACTGGCCCGTTGAGATGCGTGATAATATTGAAAAAATAAATGCGCGCATATACTCCGATATAAATAATGGTGTTTATAAATCTGGGTTTGCAACGACCCAACCCGCTTATGATATCGCTGTAGAGAGCTTATTTGATTCACTTGATTGGGTGGAAGAGATATTATCAAAAAACCGATATTTATTAGGAGATCAATTAACTGAAGCAGATTGGCGCCTATTTACTACTTTAGTTCGATTTGACAACGTCTACGTACTTCATTTTAAATGTAATCGAAAACGGATCATTGATTATCCTAACATTTGGGGATATGCACGTGAATTATTTCAACATCATGGTATCTCTAAAACAACAAATTTTGATCATATAATTCGCCATTACCATTACAGCCATGAGACTATAAGTCCAAATAGAATTATTCCAATTAACCCCATCATTAACTGGGCTGAACCCCATCATAGAGCATCTTAAAATGGTAACGAGAGAACGCAAAATAAATACCTGAATAACCTTTATTATAAAAATAAATAGACATAAAAAAACATACTTTTTATCTCACTATTATTTTATTAAAAGTAGTATTATTAGATTTAAGCAATAATAATTGCGTTTTATCAAATTTTTATGCAATCACGTTCTCATGAAATAAGGAGAGTCGTATGACGACAACGATTACTGTATGCGAAACTTGTAAATGCGCCGGCTGGGGTGCTGAAACAGCAAACAAAACAGATGGCGAAACTTTAGCTGATTTAATTCAAGAAATTGTTGCGAACTCTTCCGATATAACTTTTCGCCGCCATGCTTGCTTAATGGGGTGTGATTTTGCCTGCAACGTAGCAATTCAAGCAAGTGGAAAGCTAAACTATGTTTTGGGAAACTTTTCTCCCAACATTGAAAGCGCTCAAGGTATTGTTGATTACGCGAAACTTCATGCAGCCAGTGATAAAGGCCAGGTCCCTTTTCGAGAATGGCCACAGTCAATAAAAGGTCATTTCCGCGCGCGCTTACCAACACTGGATAACAGCTAATGCCAAATACTCGTGATCACGGAGGTGGCCTCGATGACGCAATTTTAAAGTATGGCGGTAATCGTACAAATTGGCTTGATTTATCTACTGGCATTAACCCCATACCTTATCCTATACCCAAAGTCCCAAATCACTTTTGGCATTCACTTCCAGACAGCCAGGCACAGTCAGCACTTTTAAGCGCTGCACGCAAATTTTGGAAAGTTCCTAATGGCGCAAATATCATTGCTTCATCAGGTGTCTCACAATTAATTGCTATGCTTCCCAGCCTACTACCGGTTAATTGCGTTGAAATAATAGGTCCTACTTACAACGAACACGCCGCAGCTTTCCAATCATCTGGATGGACAGTTGGTCAAACAGGTAGTGTCCGCGTTATTGTTCACCCAAATAACCCTGATGGAAATCAACATGTAATTTCAAAACAGGATGCAAAAAATACAGACCTTATGATAATTGATGAAAGCTTTTGTGACGTCACACCAGATGAGACACTTATCAATCTAACAGATCAAAATAATGTAATAGTCCTGAAGGGACTTGGTAAATTTTGGGGGCTAGCTGGATTACGGCTTGGGTTTGCAGTGGCAGCACCTGAATTAATAAAAAAAATAACTGATCGAGTTGGTCCATGGGCAATTTCAGGACCAGCACAATTTATTGGACAGGCAGCGTTAACTGACAATAGTTGGATAATTAAAACCCGCTCTCGGTTAAGAGAAGATAGTTTAAGATTAGATAATCTTATGATAGAGTATGGAAACAAACCTTTAGGTGGTACAGATTTATTTCGTCTTTATGAAGTCAAGAATGCTACTAAAATCCAAAACACCTTAGCAAAAAAGTTTATTTGGACACGTATTTTCCCATATTCAAGAAATTGGTTAAGGCTTGGAATTCCAGGCACTGAAGCTCAATGGGCTCAACTAATAAATGCTTTAGAGGCATAAATGGGAAATTTACAAATTTTACTTTTTGCTTTGGTTTTAGATTATGTAGTTGGGGATCCCCAAAAGCTTTGGAGAAAATTGCCCCACCCTGCTGTATTAATGGGAAAAATGGTTTCTTTGTTTGATGCACATTTAAACAACGGATCTGTGCTAAAGATCAAAGGGATAGCTTCTACTATTTTGCTATCTTTTTCAGCAATTTTTATTGGATGGTTTATCAAGTGGCTTCCAGATTTTAATATATTAGAATTAATATCGGTAACTATTCTTCTAGCACATAACTCATTGATCAAACATGTAAAAGATGTGGGTGATAGCCTAAATCAAAGCCTTTCAGCAGGGCGCAAAGCAGTTGCTTGCATTGTTGGCCGAGAAACAAAAGATTTAGATGAATCCAATGTATCTCGAGCAGCAGTTGAAAGTGCAGCAGAGAACTTCTCCGATGCTGTTATTGCCCCCGCATTTTGGTATATAATTTTTGGATTACCAGGCTTAATATTATATAAAATGACTAATACTGCAGATAGTATGGTTGGCTATCGAACCGAGAAATATTTGCAATATGGATTTGGTGCTGCCAAGCTTGACGATCTTTTAAATTTAATACCATCCCGAATATGTGGCATATTAATGTGCATTGTTTACAGATCGCAACATAGCTTTGGCATAATGATAAGGGATGCAAAACTACACAGCTCTCCTAATGCGGGCTGGCCAGAGTCAGCAATGGCCGCGCTTCTCAATGTAGCATTGTCTGGGCCTCGTATTTATAATGGTAAATTAACAAACGACCCTTTTTTAAACTCAGCTGGCCGTCATAATATGACATCAAATGATATTAAAAAGGCTATTATGGTACTAAATCGTTCATGGTTTGCCTTCACCTTTTTTATAGCAACTTTAGTTTTTTTTACATGGATTTTTTAATATTAATAATTTAAATTATCTTCAGTTAAAGAATTCCAATTTGATAGCTTTTTATTATCTATAGCACTGGACAATTTTTAAGCCAAACTACCTATGTCTATTTTATATTATTTTGATATAAAATAATTATTTTCTGTAACTAATAAAGTACTATTTTTTCATTCTTATATGTTACAAACATAAAATATTACATAAAATTTAAATTTAAAAAAAATCATCATGATAATTTACGCCTAATTTATATTCAAAATATGGGATAAATTAACAAAATACATACAAATTTCGGCTAATTATTGCCAAAAGCCATAAAAATAAGGAATTAGTGCATTTTTTACTTGGACTATTTCCTTTTTACACACAATATGTAGTTATAATATTATTATAAAATATAATATGTTATACAAATTTCAAATGAAGGAGCAGCAAATGACTCAGAAACCAATGACAAAAACCCAATTGGTTGCCAATCTTGCAGAAGCAACTGGTAGCGACAAAGCGACAGCCAACCAAGCACTAGAAGCTTTAGCTGGAATAGTATCAAAAGAAGTTGCAGCAGGCGGAGCAGTTACTTTACCTGGCTTGGGTAAATTCCAATGCCGCGCACGTCCAGAGCGCATGGTTCGCAACCCAGCTACAGGCGAACAGTTTATGAAACCCGCTGACCGTGTTGCAAAAGTGACAATAGCAAAAGCACTAAAAGACGTTATTAATAATTAATAGTTATTACAGAGAATTTTCTTCTCGGCGTATAAAGGAATATGTTTAAGGTCGCCTTTCTAAGGCGGCCTTTTCCATTGGAGCACTAATGGACATTAAGTCAACATTAATGGGATTAACTTTTGCGCTTATATGGTCAAGCGCTTTCACTTCTGCCCATATAATAGTCCAAGTGGCCCCACCATTATCAATCTCAGCATTGAGATTTTTGCTCGCAGGTTTGGTTGCAATATTTATTGCATATGTATTGGGAGAACGTGCAAGTTTTACACGTAAACAATGGTATGGCATTATCATATTTGGTATTTGTCAAAATGCAATTTACTTAGGTTTATTTTTTATGGCTATGACACGAATAGAAGCGTCCCTTGCTTCTATTCTTGCATCTAGTATGCCCCTTCTGGTCGCATTTTCTTTAGTAACAGTATTTAGTGAAAAACTATCTAAAATCGGAATAATTGGTTTAATTATTGGCTTTTCAGGCGTAACATTAATAATGAGTTCACGCCTTACAAGTGGGGTCGACTTTGTTGGAGTTCTTCAGTGTACTATAGGGGTTATTGCTTTAACTATAGCAACTTTATCTGTAAAATCTGCGTCTACAGGTGGAAATTTGTTCATGGTTGTGGGAATGCAAATGTTAGTGGGAGCAGCAGCTTTAACTATTCCAGCTTTAACTTTTGAAACATGGAGTATGACGTGGACCCCCAAAGTTATATTAGCGTTCACTTATACACTTATAGTGCCAGGTATCATTGCCACATATATATGGTTTCTTTTAGTAGGCCGCATTGGCGCGACAAAAGCGGCTACGTTTCATTTTTTAAACCCGTTTTTTGGAGTAGCGATAGCTGCAGTATTATTAGGTGAAAGTTTAACTATACTTGATATAATAGGTGTTGCCATAATTATGGTCGGCATACTCACAGTCCAAAAATCTAAACATAAATAGAATCTTATTTTAGGAAACTTTAATGTGCCTACTTGAAATATTTAATTAACCAATGCTTCCTTGATTTTCACCAACTTGTCCTCTGTGCAGCATTAAGTGATCTAAGATAACGCAAGCCATCATAGCTTCACCAACTGGGACTGCGCGAATACCAACGCATGGATCATGGCGGCCCTTAGTAATTATAGATGTTTCTTCTCCAAATTTAGTTATTGTTGCACGCTCTTTTAATATTGAAGACGTTGGTTTCACTGCAAATCGACACACTATGTCCTGACCAGTTGAGATGCCACCCAATGCACCACCAGAATGATTTGAATTATATGTAGGCGTGCCATCAACAAAACTTATCTCGTCTGCATTGTCTTCACCAGTCAGTTCAGCAGAACCAAAACCAGCTCCTATTTCAACTCCCTTTACAGCATTAATAGTCATCATTGCAGTTGCAATGTCAGTATCAATTTTACCGTAGATAGGTGCGCCTAGGCCAGCTGGTACCCCACTTGCAATAACCTCGATAACTGCCCCTACTGAATTTCCCGATTTACGTAGATCATCTAAATAATCAGCCCATAATTTAGCTGCATCCTTATCAGGTGTCCAAAAAGGATTATTTTCTACTTCAGCCAAATCAATTTTAGTTCGGTCGATCTTATGTGGCCCCATCTGGACCATATAGCCAGTAATCTCAATTTCAGGTGCAAGAGATTTTAGTACTTCACGCGCTACGCCTCCAGCCGCAACTCGCGCAGCAGTCTCACGTGCAGACGAACGTCCACCACCCCGATAATCACGAATTCCATATTTTTGCCAATAGGTAATATCTGCGTGGCCTGGCCTAAACTTTTCCATAATCTCAGAATAGTCTTTAGATCGTTGATCAGTATTCTCAATTATTAATTGAATTGGATGGCCAGTAGTTTTGCCTTCAAACATCCCCGATAAGATTTTTACTTCATCAGGTTCACGGCGTTGGGTAGTATATTTATTTTGACCTGGCTTTCGCTTATTGAGCCAATGTTGTAAATCATTAGCATTCAATTCAATGTTAGGTGGACATCCATCAATCGTTGCACCCAATGCAGGTCCATGACTTTCACCCCAAGTTGTAACCGTGAACATACGTCCAAATGAATTCGTTGCCATAAGCTCTACTCCAATACTTTGTAAACTAATAGCCTACGAATTACATAAAAGAAAACCCACCCTTGCTTATTTTTTAATTCCTTCCTAAAGGTAACTGTACCTCGGGGGGCCATTATGGCTGAGATGCGCTTGCGCGAACCCGTCGAACCTGAACCGGATCATACCGGCGTAGGGAAGGTTTCGTTTCAAACGGCCCCCTTACGCTTGTAGCAATTGGAGTATTGAAATGAATAAACTTACCATCCTTGCTGCGGGCCTTACATTGGCACTTGCCATACCAGCTCATGCACAAGATTTACCAAAACTTACTGTTTACACCTATGATAGCTTTGTTTCTGATTGGGGACCTGGCCCTTCAATTGAAAAAGCATTTGAAGCAACTTGCGAATGCGATTTAGACTTAGTTGGCGCAGGCGATGGGGCGGCTCTGCTAACACGACTTCAATTAGAAGGCACTCGTACCGAAGCTGATATTGCATTAGGCTTAGATACTAATTTAATAGCTCGCGCTAATGCAACTGGCTTATTTACAAACTATGCAAACCGACCAGAGAGGTTGGACGTTCCCATAACCTGGACAGACGACACATTCTTGCCATACGATTGGGGCTATTTTGCTTTTGTGTATGATAATACTAAAATTTCTAACGTACCAAATAACTTTGAGGCATTAATTGCAATGCCAGATGACTTTAAAATTGTTATTCAAGATCCTCGTTCGTCCACACCAGGTCTTGGTCTATTATTGTGGGTAAAAGAAGCATATGGTGATCGTGCTCCAGAAATCTGGGCAGGATTAGCACCAAAAATCTTGACTGTAACTGCTGGCTGGTCTGAGGCCTACGGCATGTTCACAGACGGTGAAGCAGATATGGTTTTATCATATACAACATCACCTGCATACCACATTATTGCAGAAGGCGATGAAACAAAATCAGCAGCAAAATTTGATGAAGGTCACTACATGCAGATAGAAGTAGCCGCTAAGCTTGCATCTACTGACCAACCAAAGTTAGCAGATCAGTTTTTAGAGTTCATGACGTCAAATGAATTTCAATCCATTATTCCAACCACTAATTGGATGTATCCTGCGGTAATTCCTACTAATGGTCTACCCAAAGGATTTGAAAAACTTATTACACCTTCAAAAAGTTTGATTATCTCAGCAGATAAAGCTCAAATGGTCCGCGATGAGGCGCTTGCAGAATGGCTCACAGCTCTCAGCCAATAAGACCAATACATTTTATCCTTGGTGGTAGCGCTTTTGCGCTGCTGCTATTACTTACGCTTGGTACAGTTATTGCCCTTTGGTGGCATGCCGAGACTAGCGTTGCGTTAACTCCCTCAGATTGGTCAATAATTCAGTTTACTATTGTTCAAGCTTTGGCTTCAGCATCTATTTCAATTATAATTGCAATTCCTACTGCAAGAGCACTTTCTCGGCGTAATTTCAGAGGTCGCCAAATCATTCTAACTATAATGGGTGCTCCTTTTATCCTACCATCAATTGTTGCTATTTTAGGCATTTTAGCTGTTTGGGGAAGATCAGGGTATATATCAGACCTTATAGCTAATTTTGGTGTAGGCCCAATAAATATCTATGGCTTTGGGGGGGTAGTTTTAGCTCATGTATTTTTCAATATTCCTTTAGCTACACGCATATTCCTTCAAGGTTGGTCAGCAATACCTATCGAGCATTTTCGTTTATCAGCTCAATTAGGCATTAACACTGCAGGTATTACTCGCCACCTTGAACGGCCAATGCTACACGCAGCTGTTCCTGGTGCTTTTCTTTTGATATTCCTACTTTGTGTTTCAAGCTTTACCGTAGCACTTGCATTGGGGGGTGGGCCAAAAGCAACAACAATAGAACTAGCCATTTATCAGGCTTTGCGCTTTGATTTTAATCTTGCAAAAGCATCACAGTTAGCAATGATACAATTCGCTCTATGTGTTGTTTTGGGTGGGTTGACTATATTGCTATCAAAACCAATTCATTTTTCACAGGGTTTAGATAGAAAAGTTGAGAGGTGGGACGCTCACGAAATTCAGTATCGTATTTTTGATGTTTTTATTCTCACTATTGTTTGTCTATTTTTATTTCTCCCACTTTACTCCGTGCTCATACGTGGCATTATCCCACTATTTACTTTACCAGCTACAGTTTGGGTTGCTGCACTTAATTCTATTACTGTTGCATTGCTTTCGGCAATAATATCAGTTGCAATGGCCCTAACGATGTCAGCATTAATAATTCGCTTAGCACACAAATATCAGACTGCTTCACAAGCAATGGAGATAGTCAGTTTCTTAACTCTTGCAGCATCACCGTTTGTAATAGGAACTGGGCTCTTTGTTATAACATTTCCTTTTATCTCTCCGTTTACTATCGCTTTACCTGTAACAGCACTAGTAAATGCTGCCATGTCATTGCCTTTTTCCTTAAGAATGATTTTGCCAGCAATGATCCGCGCTGAGAGTCACAATGGGCGTCTAGCTGACAGCCTTGGGATGCAAACTTGGACAAGGTTTTATATAGCTATATGGCCTAGATTACGTCAGCCTGTAGGCTTCTCTGCAGGACTTGCAGCCGCCTTGTCTATGGGTGATCTTGGCGTTATAACTTTATTTGCCCCACCAGATGTAGCCACACTTCCATTGATAATGTATCGTATGATGTCCAGCTATCAATTAGAAGCGGCCGCTGGCGTTGCCTTGCTATTAGTATCATTAAGCCTCTCGTTATTTTGGATTTTCGATAAGGGAGGTCGTCTTGAGCATAACCTTAGATAAAATCAAGCTAAGCCATGGGGAATTTACACTTACAGCAGACTTTAAGATTAAGGAAGGCCAAAAAGTTGCACTTCTTGGGCCATCTGGTGGCGGAAAATCCACTTTACTATCAACAATTGCTGGATTTAAAATTCCTGATATTGGGCGAGTTTTATATAATGAAATCGATATTACCAATATGCCTCCAGCCAAACGGCCAATAGCTCTGTTATTTCAAGAACATAATCTATTTCCCCACCTTTCTGTTGAAAAAAATGTAGCTTTAGGCATCAATCCGACATTACGATTGTCAGCACTGGATATTAAGGTTGTAAAAGACGCTTTATATCGCGTTGGATTAGATGGCCAAGGTCAAAAAATGCCTTTTGAACTGTCTGGCGGACAACAACAGCGTGTAGCGTTAGCCCGATGTCTTCTCCGCAAACAGCCTATACTTTGCCTAGATGAGCCGTTTGCTGCACTTGGACCTGCATTAAAAAGAGAAATGTTAGATTTAGTTAAAGAAATTGTTGATAGTACCAAAGCAACCTTATTGATGGTTACACATCAACCTGAAGATGCTTCTTATATTACAGATCAAACAGTTTTAATAGCAGACGGTCAGGCTCACTCACCAATTGAAACAACTAAATTATTAGCAAATCCACCTATTGCATTAGCGCAATATTTGGGGACTTAGTCACAATATTTTAAATCATTTATTGAGTATAGTTTTTAATAAATTTTTTAACCAAACCTTATTAAAAAGGGTGCTAATATTATCAGCACCCTAAAGATTTTTAATAATTTAGCTAAGATTTACGTTTTATATCACGCCATAATTTTTTATTTGATAGGTATAGCAAGACTCCAAGAAGCATTAGCATACCAACCGAAATTAGGCCTACACGCTGACGTGCCATCATTTTTGGTTCAGCTGTCCACATTAAAAAAGCAGCAACATCTTGAGCCAAATGGTGCGAGTCATTACTGTGCCCATCTGCAAATTCAACTAATTCATCAGACAATGGCGGTGACATTGCTATCCAACCACCAGGGAAGGCAGTATTTTCATAAAAAGTAGCGCCAGCCTGCTCTTTTTCTTTACCAGTATAACCTGTCAAGATTGAAGCAATGTACTCAGGTCCACCCATTCCTTTTACAATTTGATTAATACCCAAACCATTGGGTCCATGGAAGCCTGCACGTGCTTTTGCCATCAATGATAAGTCAGGTGCATTTTCAAGCCCTGACCTAGGAAATTTATCAGAAGGAATAGCAGGGCGATCTTCATCATACTCTGCATCATATATATCAAAATTAGACGCAGCATAAGCTTTAACTGTTTCTGCATCTAGATGTGGTCCACCCTCATCACCTAATGTACGGAATGCAACATGACGTAAGCCATGACAGGCTGAACAAACTTCAGTGTATACCTGCAAGCCACGTTGTAATTGGTATTGATCAAACTTTCCAAACGGGCCCTCGAAAGAAAAATCAAAATCTTCAATATGTGTTTCACCAACCTCTGCGATGGCAGCTGTTGCCATCCCAAATGTAAGTACTGCTGAAAGAAGTATTTTTTTCATCGCCTAGTATCCTCTTTCAATTATTTAGTTGCATTAGGTTTTGGCGGATAATGCGCATCAAAATCAGCTTCAATTGTTTCAGGAATTGGCAATGTTTTTTCTGTCCAACCTAATATTGGGAGAATAACCAAAAAGTATGCAAACCAATAAACAGCACCAATCAATGAAACAAGAGGTACCAAACCTTCTGCTGGCTGAGCCCCACACCACATGAGTAGCATAAAATCAAACCCTAAAATCCAGAATGCAATTTTAAATGTTGGCCTATAACGACCAGATCTAACTGGTGAAGTATCTGTCCAAGGCGCTAGCGCCATAACAGCAATTGAACCAAACATTGCCAGAACACCCAGAAATTTTGCATCTAAAAATAAAACGTCAAAGGTGATAGCTCGCAAGATTGCATAAAAAGGTAAATAATACCATTCAGGCACAATATGTGCAGGTGTTGATAGCGGATTTGCTGGAATATAATTATCAGGATGGCCCAAATAATTAGGCATAAAGCCCACAATTGCCATGAACACGATTAAAATCATAACCAATGCAAACAAATCTTTCATCACATAATAAGGATAAAATGGCACTGTATCTTTTTTTGCTTCAGCTTTTGATTTGCGACGAACTTCAACACCTGTTGGATTATTATTACCAGTAGTGTGAAATGCCCAAATGTGTAAAGCAACTAGGCCCACAATTACGAAAGGTAAAAGATAATGAAGGGAGAAAAATCGATTTAAAGTTGCATTATCTACAGCGGGCCCACCAAGTAACCATTCCTGCAATATACTGCCAACACCAGGTATAGCTCCAAATAAGCCAGTTATAACTGTTGCTCCCCAAAATGACATTTGGCCCCAAGGTAAAACATAACCTAAGAAACCTGTAGCCATCATCATAAGATAGATTAGCATACCCAGAATCCATGTGATTTCACGTGGCGCCTTGTATGAACCATAGTATAGGCCTCGAAAAATATGCGCATAAACAGCAATAAAAAATAAAGACGCTCCGTTTGCATGCAAATAACGGAAAGCCCAACCACCATTTACATCCCTCATGATGTGTTCAACAGAGTCAAAGGCAAGATCAACGTGCGGCGTGTAATGCATAACTAGAATAATCCCAGTTATAATTTGCAGCCCCAAACAAAATGTTAAGATAATACCCCATATCCACATCCAATTTAAATTTTTTGGAGTAGGAAAAGTCATCGTATCATAAATAAGAGAGGCAATAGGTAAACGCTCGTGGAACCATTTTTGCATGCCAGTTTTTGGCTTATAATGATCGTGTGGAATTCCAGCCATGATTTTTCTCCCTAACCCAATTTAATTGTATTTGCATCAATGAATGATGCTACTGGTACAGGTAAATTCTCTGGCGCTGGACCCTTACGAATACGACCAGCCGTATCATAGTGTGAACCATGGCATGGGCAGAACCAGCCACCAAAATCACCTGCATCGCCTAATGGAACACAGCCTAAATGTGTACATACACCCATCATAACCAACCACTCACCAATTTCATCCAAGGTGCGGTTTGCATCATTTGCAAAAGCTTCTGTTTCACCTACACTCGGTGAAGCGTTTGCATTGCGAGCATCTATGTCTGGCAAATCTTCCAAAAGCACGGCCCGTGCAGCTTCAATTTCTTCCATTGTTCGACGCCGAATGAATACTGGTTTGCCCAGCCACTTAATAGTAATTTGCGTACCAGGCTCCACGCCCGAAACATCAACTTCAATAGATGAAAGAGCTTGAACATCAGCACTTGGATTCATCTGATTAATCATTGGCCATATGGCAGCAGCACCAATAACTGCACCAGTACCCGCAGTAGCCACGTACAAAAAGTCGCGACGGTTCTCTTTGTCTTTGGACACGATTAGTGTCTCCCTTGCCTTGCCCTACTTACAGGGCGTAATAAACATGAAAAATCATATGGTATTCAACTATATTCTTGCGGTCTACACACACATGTTACATTCGTCTAGCGGCCTTTTGGACGCACCAGCAAAACAAAGGTAAAAAAATGCGCTTAGCCACTTATCAACCAGATATTGCACCTAATTTGGGGTCAATGATTCGTCTTTGCGCATGCTTTGGTGTCTCATTAGACATAATCGAGCCCTGTGGTTTTCCACTGTCATTAAAAGCATTGCGCCGAACTGCTATGGACTATGCAGATATAACAGACATGGTACGACATGATTCATGGGAAGTATTTCAAAAGTGTCGCCCAATAGGAAGACTTATTCTATTAACAACAAAAGCAGAAGATACACTATGGGATTTTAAATTTAAAACTACAGATATATTAATTATGGGTCGCGAAAGTGCAGGCGTTCCTAAAGAAGTGCATAATGCATGTGATGCCCATATAAAATTACCAATGTTCGGACAAGCGAGGTCACTTAATGTTGCTATGACAGCCGGTATGGCAATATCAGAAGCACTCAGACAAACACGTAGCTGATAATCACAATATTTAGCTTTCACCAATAACATAAATAGAATTTTTGAAAAATTACTTTATAAATTTAAGGAAAAAAAGTGATAGGATCACCAAAAAACCATCTAGGATATTTAATCATTATAGATTCAAATCCATCCCATTCAATAAACTCTTTATACCAGGCTATTAAATTTGGCCGATTAGATTCTAAAAACCACTCAATATCAACATTAGCAAACTGTCGAATAAAAGGCGCAATTCCAATATCGGCAAAACCACGCGCACCGCCAAACAAAAATATATTTTTGTGAAGATGTGCCTCTAACAAATCTAAATATTTTCCAGCCTGCTCTAAAGTGATTTCACGGTTATAATTCTTATTTTTATTCGGATATTTATACTGGTCTAACCATGGTTTGAAATCTGTATCACACAAAAATACTAACTTACACTCATTATGAGTTATTGTTTTAGCGCTCAGGGCCCAGTTCATAATATCAAAGCTTTCTTCTATTATTTTCCCATTTGGCAAGACTAAAACAGGTACAGTTCCCTTTGGGGATACTTCTAACATTTCAAGAGGTTTATCTCGTAATAAAACTTCTCGCAATTCAACTTGAATTCCTGCATGGGCAATAGCCAGACGCCCTCGCATTGCATATGGGCAACGTCGAAAAGAATATAGAATTGGCAGCTTCATTCCGCTATTAATTGAGTTTGTGTTTTTTCTGTAATTATGGCATCTACAATTGCACCTTTAAGTTTATCAGAACTAAATAACACTTCCGTAAAACCTTCAGTACGGCCCATACGATTATTTTCCATTAATATTTTATGCTTTATTCCAATCTGCATTTCTAAATGTTTTTGAACAGCTATATTGCCACATGCACGCAATCGTCCTGCACGCTCTTTAATAATAGATCTATCCATCTGAGGCATGCGTGCAGCAGGCGTGCCTTGTCGTGGCGAAAATGGGAAAATATGTAGCCATGTCAAATTGCAATCTTCAATCAATTTTAAACTATTTTCAAACATTTCTTCTGTTTCAGTTGGAAAGCCAGCAATAATATCTGCCCCATAAATAATATCAGGCCTAGCCATCCGCATTTTTGTGCAAAATTCAATTGCATCAGCACGCAGATGACGGCGTTTCATACGCTTTAAAATCATATCATCGCCAGCCTGCAGAGAAAGATGCAAATGAGGCATTAAACGCATCTCAGAAGCTATCGCATCAATTAAAGCTGAGTCAGCTTCAACACTATCAATTGAACTTATTCGTAGCCTTGGCAAATCTGGAACAAGTTTCAAAATACGTTGAACTAAATCGCCTAACTTAGGCAGCATTGGTAAATCAGCACCCCAACTTGTAATATCCACTCCAGTCAAAACAATTTCATTATAACCTTTACCGACTAACCGTTGAATTTGATCTACAACTACACCAGCGGGCACCGAACGTGAGTTTCCGCGCCCATATGGTATTATGCAAAATGTACAACGATGGTCACAACCATTTTGAACTTGAACATATGCGCGGCTGCGAGTCCCAAATCCATCAATTAAATGGCCTGCAGTATCTTGGACAGACATTATATCATCAACTAAGACTTTTTCAGTAACACCCACAAAATCTGGGCTTTTAGATATATTTTTCCAAGTATTTGCCTTCATCTTTTCTGTGTTCCCGACGACTAGATCCACTTCTGTCATCTCTGAAAATGTTTTTGGCTCAATCTGAGCAGCACATCCAGTAACAATCATCTGGGCTTTAGGATTGTCTCGGCGCAATTTACGTATTTCTTGTTTGGATTTTCTCACCGCTTCTGCAGTCACGGCACAAGTATTAACTACCACAACATTATTCAGACCAGCAGCATGAGCTAGTTCTTTCATTGCTTCAGTTTCATATGCATTCAAGCGACATCCTTGGGTCATAAATTTTGGTGCACTCATCTCACACTTTCCAAGAATTCCGGGCTTAAATTACCCTCAAAAACAATTGTCGTTGGGCCAGTCATCCAAACCCCATCATCACGCCAGTCAACTTGCAGTGAACCACCGTCCAACTGTATCTCGACCTTGCGGTCAGTCAAACCCTTACGATGAGCTACAACAGCCACCGCACATGCACCAGATCCACAAGCCAAAGTTACACCAGCCCCACGCTCAAAAGTACGTTGGCGAATGGTTTTTTTATTAATTATTTGAATAAACTCAACATTAGTACGTTCTGGAAATAATTCGTGATTTTCAATTTTAGAACCCCATTCAATTAAATTAATCGAATCAACATTATCAACCACAAAAACACAATGTGGATTACCCATTCCCACGGCACCAGGATCACCCTCAATAGGCAACGATATCAGGTCAACATTTTTTTTCAATGGTACCATATTCCATACTAATTGTGGCTGGCCCATATTGACGCTTATCAGACCGTTATCAGCCATTTTTGCTACCAATAATCCACTTCCAGTACGTATTATAATCTCACACTTATCAATTTCAGCCATGACTAGCCGTGCAATACATCGACTGGCGTTACCACACGCATCTGATAAAGTTCCATCTGAATTCCAAAATATTAAATCAACATTAGCGCCATCAGATTTAGTCATAACAACTAACTGGTCATAACCCACACCAAAGTGCCTTTCCCCAATTGCACAGGCCATTTTTGTAGTCACAGGTGATTCTGCGTGCCGTGCATCAATGATTACAAAATCATTACCAAGCCCATGCATTTTCAAAAACGGCAGTCCGTTTGGGTATAAAAGTGTTTTTTTCATTTGGATGATATAGCCCAACCGAAACAATCATTCCAGATAGGTTTGAAATTAAGAAGAATAAGACTTGACCCTTTCGAGCCAGCATCATAATACGCGCCACAGTGGGCCGGTAGCTCAGTTGGTAGAGCAACTGACTTTTAATCAGTAGGTCTCGGGTTCGGATCCCGACCGGCTCACCACTTTTCCAATCTAAAAACTTGGTAAAGTGGTGATTTACTTTAAATATCTCATATCTAAGGTTTCATAGATGTAAATTCACACAATTATCTAGGTAAAAGCTTATTATTTAATTTTAAGTTTTTTAATTATCAAAATTTTCGCTGCATGGTTTTCGTTTCATGCTAGAATGTAGAATATCTAATTTGTAAGGTATAGTATGTTTTTGGACGCTAAGAAATTTCGTGAGGCTCTTTCTACTTTTGCCACAGGAGTTACAGTTGTAACTACCCGAGATGGTGACGGGGAATCGGTTGGCATGACTGCATCTAGTTTTAATTCTGTTTCAATGTCCCCGCCCCTAATCTTATGGAGTGTAGGTAAAAATGCAAAATCAGCGTCTGCTTTTAAAGATGCAAAATACTTTTCAGTTCACGTACTTTCTTCAAATCAAATAGAAATATCTAATCGCTTTGCAACGTCAGGAGCCGATAAATTTAAAAATACAGATCACATAATAAATGAAAATAATGTTCCCCTGATCTCAGATTGCACCAGTCGGTTTGACTGTAAAAAATATGCTGTTCATGATGGTGGTGATCATTGGATCATATTGGGGGAAGTTTTGACTTTTGAAGATAGCAAACAGGAAGGTTTAGTTTTTTCAGGCGGATTATATGCAACTGCTACTTTAATAAAATAATTATGCATCACTTTTTAAAGCTAAGCTTTATATTTACCTGATAAATATTATGCCTACAGTTACAAAGTACTTAAACGGAAGCATTCCAATGTCAAAACCTAATCTATTAATTTTTATGGTTGACCAATTAAATGGAACCCTTTTCCCTGACGGGCCTGCAGACTGGTTGCATGCGCCAAACTTAAAAAAGCTAGCAGCAAAATCAACACGCTTTCAAAACTGTTATACAGCATCACCGCTCTGTGCTCCAGGAAGAGCCTCATTTATGTCTGGGTTATTACCATCAAAATCGCGCGTATACGATAATGCTGCTGAATTTGCTTCAGACATTCCCACGTATGCTCATCATTTAAGGCGTGCTGGATATCAAACTTGCCTATCTGGAAAAATGCATTTTGTTGGTCCCGACCAAATGCATGGTTTTGAAGAGCGCTTAACAACAGACATATATCCTGCTGATTTTGGCTGGACACCAGATTATCGTAAACCCGGTGAGCGCATAGATTGGTGGTATCATAATATGGGATCAGTCACAGGAGCAGGTGTTGCTGAAATTTCTAATCAAATGGAGTATGATGACGAAGTGGCTTATACTGCCACTCGCAAAGTTTATGATCTTGCAAGGGGAAACGATAACCGCCCATGGTGCCTAACGGTAAGCTTTACTCATCCTCATGATCCCTACGTAGCCCGAAAAAAATATTGGGATTTATACGATAATTGCGAACACTTGATGCCAACAGTTCCTAAAATGGATTATAATAACCACGACAACCATTCAAAGCGCATTTTTGATGCGAATAACTGGCGAGATTTTGATATTTCTGATGAAGACATCAAACGATCTAGGCGTGCATATTTTGCAAATATTAGTTATTTAGATGATAAAATTGGTGAAGTGATAAATGCATTAGAAGCTACTAATCAAGAAGCTACAATTTTATTCTTATCTGATCATGGAGATATGTTGGGTGAACGTGGTTTATGGTTTAAAATGTCTTTCTTTGAAGGTTCTGCACGAGTTCCTTTGATGATTAGTTCAACTAACATGGCTTCTATTTTAGTAACCAGTCCAGTCTCAAATATTGACCTAACACCAACATTATGTGATTTAGCAGGTGTATCAATAGAAGAAATTGCCCCGTGGTGTGAAGGCGAGAGTTTAGTGCATTTAGGCCAAGGTGGTGAAAGAACAAGTCCTGTTGCAATGGAATACGCTGCTGAGGGATCATACGCACCAATGGTATCTTTGCGCTATGGGCCTTGGAAATATAATCGGTGCACATTAGATCCAGATCAGCTTTTCAACCTTCATGACGACCCACACGAATTAATTAATTTAGCTAATGAACCAAAATACCAAGGAACCTTATGTCAACTCCAAGCAAAGTCTGAAGCTCGTTGGGATTTGGAAAAATTTGATGAAACCGTACGAGAAAGCCAAGCTCGGCGTTCGATTGTTTACGCAGCACTACGTAACGGTAATTATTTTCCTTGGGACTATCAACCGCTTCAAGATGCATCCGAACGCTATATGCGAAACCATATGAATTTAGATAATTTGGAAAATGACACCCGCTTCCCTCGTAATAAATAAATCCACAAATAGATTTATATAATGCAAACTTTGGAGACATAAACATGCAATACAAATGCCAACCCATAGCCAGCCACTTTATTAACGGTGAGTATGTAGAAGACACCAATGGCAAAATAATTGAATGTATTTATCCAGCAACAGGTGAAACCGTAGCTAAAATCTATTCTGCAACTCCTGAAATAATTGAGATTGCGTTAAGTGCAGCTAAATCAGCACAAAAATCATGGGGGAAATTATCGGGAACTGAGCGTGGGCGCGTATTACGGAGGGCCTCTGATATTATTCGTAAACGCAATCGTGAACTATCTATTCTTGAAACATACGACACAGGAAAGCCACTTCAGGAGACCTTATACGTAGATGCCACTTCAGGTGCAGACGCCTTAGAGTATTTTGGGGGATTAGCAGGTGCTGTTACAGGGGAGCACATTCCGTTAGGGGAAGACTGGGTGTATACTAAGAGAATTCCTTTAGGCGTTTGCATTGGTATTGGCGCATGGAATTATCCAACACAAATAGCTTGCTGGAAAAGTGCACCTGCATTGGCATGTGGTAATTCTATGATTTTCAAGCCATCCGAAATGACCCCATTATGCGCTTTAAAAGTAGCTGAAATTCTTATTGAGGCAGGCGCACCACCAGGTATTTTCAATGTTGTGCAGGGATATAGTGATGTAGGCGCTACACTTGTTGCTGACACTCGTGTAAACAAAGTATCATTAACCGGTTCCGCTGAGACAGGAAAAAAAGTTTATGCAGCGGCAGCGGCAGGGATGAAACATGTAACCATGGAGTTAGGTGGTAAATCTCCATTAATCATTTTTGATGATGCAGATATAGAAAACGCAGTTGGAGGTGCAATGTTGGCAAACATGTACTCAACAGGCCAAGTTTGCTCAAATGGAACCCGAGTATTTGTGCAAAAGGGCATTAAAGATGCATTTTTAAAACGCTTTTTAGAACGAGCTGCTAAAATTAAAATAGGCGACCCATTGGATGAGGAAACACAGTTTGGTCCTATGATTTCTGAACGGCAGCGCGATATTGTCATAGGTTTTATTGAACAAGGTAGAGCTGAAGGTGCTACTTTAATTTGTGGTGGCAACGCTATTGAAGGTAAAGGATGGTTCATTGAACCTACAGTATTTTCAGATGTTACTGATGACATGACTATAGCCAAAGAAGAAATTTTTGGCCCCGTAATGTCCGTTTTTGAGTTTGAAACTGAGGCCGAAGTAATAACTCGCGCCAACAATACTGACCTTGGATTAGCTGGTGGCGTTTTTACAAATAACATTCAACGTGCCCATCGTGTAGTTGACGAATTAGAAGCAGGTACTTGCTTTATTAATTCATATAACGATGCTCCTGTAGAAGCTCCCTTTGGCGGGGTAAAGGGGTCAGGTGTAGGCCGTGAAAATTCCAAAGCCGCCATTGAACACTTCAGTCAGTTAAAGACAGTTTATGTTCGTATGGGAAAAGTTGATTCACCCTACTAAGGATAACTTAACATGAAAGCCGATTTTGTAATAATAGGAGCTGGCTCAGCAGGGTGTGCCATGGCATATCGGCTCTCAGAAGATAGTAAAAATTCTGTACTAGTTATTGAGTATGGTGGCTCAGATATGGGTCCACTTATTCAAATGCCTGCAGCTTTGTCATATCCAATGAATATGAAAAATTATGACTGGGGCTTTCAATCAGAGCCCGAACCACACTTAAAAAATCGTAAGCTTGCTACGCCACGTGGCAAAGTTATAGGTGGATCATCCTCTATTAACGGCATGGTCTATGTGCGTGGACATTCTAAAGATTATGACTATTGGGAGCAATCTGGAGCTAACGGTTGGTCATACGCAGACGTATTACCTTATTTTAAGCGGATGGAAAATTGGCGTAGCGGTGGGCATGGTGGTGATCCAAGTTGGCGCGGTCGTAAAGGTCGATTACACATTTCACGAGGACCTCGTAAAAATCCTTTATTTAAAGCGTTTGTGGATGCTGGGCGTCAAGCTGGTTACGAAACAACCGACGATTATAACGGAGAAAAGCAAGAAGGCTTTGGCCCAATGGAGCAAACAGTTTATAAAGGTCGCCGTTGGTCAGCAGCTAACGCTTATTTACACTCCGCATTAAAACGGAAAAATTGCAATATAGTACGCGCTTTTGCTCGTAAAATCATAATAGAAAATGGTCAAGCCACCGGAGTTGAAATTGAGCGCAATGGAAATATTGAAATTATATCCGCAAATCGTGAAGTTATTATATCTGCATCTTCAATAAATTCACCAAAATTACTTATGCTTTCAGGTATTGGGCCAGCCAAACAACTAAAAGAACATGGGATAGACATGATAGCTGACCGCCCAGGTGTTGGGCAAAACCTGCAAGATCATTTAGAAATATATCTTCAAATAGCATCCTTAAAGCCAATCACATTGTATCGGCATTGGAATTTTATATCCAAAGCAATAATTGGAGCACAATGGCTTTTTACAAAAACAGGTTTAGGGTCATCAAACCAGTTTGAAAGTGCCGCATTCATTCGATCCAAAGCAGGTGTAGAATACCCAGATATTCAATATCACTTTTTGCCGATTGCAGTGCGTTATGATGGCCAAGCCGCCGCTGAAGGTCATGGTTTTCAGGCCCATGTTGGCCCAATGCGGTCAGATTCACGCGGGTCTGTAACCTTAACATCTAGTGACCCTAAGGACCCTCCAAAGATATTATTTAATTATATGAGCACACCCAAAGATTGGGAAGATTTCAGGAATTGCATTCGATTAACTCGTGAAATCTTTGGGCAAGAGGCATTTAAAGAATATGTAGGTAAAGAAATTCAACCAGGCAAAACTATAGAAACCGACGCTGAATTAGATGCCTTTCTAAGCGAAAATGTTGAAAGCGCATACCACCCTTGTGGGACGTGTAAGATGGGTGCAATTAATGACCCAATGGCTGTTGTTGACCCAGAGTGTCGTGTAATTGGAGTAAATAGATTAAGATTAGCAGATAGTTCTATTTTTCCTCGTATTACAAATGGTAACTTAAATGGACCCTCCATTATGACAGGTGAAAAGGCCTCAGATCATATTTTAGGAAAACAAGTTTTACCTAAATCTAATGTAAAACCTTGGAACCACCCACATTGGAAGACACAACAACGTTAACAAGATCAAGAGAGTTTTTAACTAACCAAATAAAATAATTAATTAATTATTTTATTTGACGTTGCACCACGATACCATTGGACGATTTTTATTCGATCTTCTTTGGAAATATTAGTTATATTTGCAGGTGGCATAGCTTGCGATACACCTGATTGCAAATAAATTTCTTTTGCTGCACGTGCTATATCCTTTGGTGTTTCAAGCACAAAACCTTTAGGTGCCCACAGCATACCATCCCAAACTGGCTCACGCGCGTGGCACATAGAACACCTACCCATAACTATATCATGAACATCGCTAAAGCCACTAGCTGAAGTAAACTTTTCTTCAAATTTTGTTAGAGATTGCTTTTCTAAACTTTCATAATCACCATCCCATGACGACGCTGTTGAAAGCGCCGCAATAATCAAGAATAATACAATTGTTGCCATCCATGTCCATGTTGGACCTTTTCCTGTGGCGTGCATTGTATTAAAATAGTGACGTATTGTTACACCTGTCAAAAATACCAGCGAAGCAATAATCCAACTGTATTCAGTAGCAAACGCTAAAGGATAGTGATTGGATAACATTAAAAATAAGACCGGTAAGGTTAAATAATTATTGTGTGTACTTCGTAACTTTGCAATTTTACCATATTTTGGATCAGGTATTCTATTTTCTTGAAGATCTTTTACTACAATGCGTTGATTTGGCATGATAATAAAAAACACATTTGCTGTCATAATTGTTGCTGTAAATGCACCAAGATGCAGCATAGCAGCACGGCCTGTGAAAATTTGATTATAGCCCCACGACATTGCAATCAGTAATATAAATAATAATAACATTAAACCTGTTGGATTATTGCCTAACTTTGACTTACATAGAAAGTCATATAAAATCCAACCAACAGCTAAAGAGCCCGCTGAAATTCCAATTGCCTGCCAAACAGATAAATCGGCTTTGGCTGGATCAATTAAATACAACTCTGCACCAAGCCAATAAACTATCATAAGCATGGCTGCTCCAGATAGCCACGTAGCATAGCTCTCCCACTTAAACCAAACTAAATGGTCGGGCATATTTTTAGGAGCGATCAAGTATTTCTGGATATGATAAAAGCCACCACCATGAACTTGCCATTCTTCTCCGTGGGCTCCTACAGGTAAATGCGGTACTTTTTTTAAGCCTAAATCTAAAGCTATGAAATAAAAAGATGAGCCAATCCAAGCAATTGCTGTAATAACGTGAAGCCAACGGACAGCAAAAGCAATCCATTCCCACATAATTGCTAAATCATTCATCGGTTTATCCTTACAATTTTTTACATTCTTATATGGGCTATCATTATCTTGCTAGGTTTGTTATTAATAAGAGAGTATCAAAAAAAAGACAACAATGTCCTATTTCGAAAATATACGTACGTTTACGCGCATCTATGAATTAGGCAGCATGTCAGCAGCTGCTAGAGACCAGCGGATATCGCCAGCTGTTGCCTCTGCACGAATTTCTCAACTTGAATCCCATTTAGGCGTTAGATTATTTCAACGCACAACACGTAGTTTAGCGCCAACAGAACAAGGTCGAATTTTTTACCGTGGCGCTTGCGTAATCCTAGAATCAGTTGAAAGTGCTGAAGCCGATATTGGTGATGTTACCGACAATCCTCGTGGTGTATTACATGTTGCTGCACCCTTAGGTGTTGGGCGAAGTTTAATTGCTCCAAACTCTCCAGCATTTACAGAACAGTATCCATTAGTTGATATTCGATTGCGATTAAGTGATCGCAAAGTAGATTTAACAGCTGAAGGTTTAGATATCGCATTTTTTTTAGGACATCCCACTGACTCAAACCTAAGAATTCGTAAAATTGCAGATTGCCCACGTGTTTTATGCGCTAGTCCAGAGTACATTTCTGAAAACGGCCATCCACATGATGGCTTCGAATTGCAACGTGGCAAACATAACTGTTTGATGTTACGATTCCCTGGAGCTACTGAATTTCAATGGGAATTAAATACATCGGATGGTCCTCGAAAATTTGACGTAAAAGGACGCCTAGAAAGTGATGATGGAGATGTATTAACTGACTGGGCATTATCAGGTGCAGGTATTGCAATGAAACCCGTTTTTGAGGTTTATGAATACCTTCAAAGTGGAAAATTAATAATAGTGGCAGAAAAGACAAAGCCTTCATATGTTCAAATGGCATGCCTTTACACCCATAGACGCCATCAAGATCCCAAGGCACGTTTGTTTATGGAATTCATGATTGAACGTATTAATCATGCAATTTCTGGAACTTATCCAAAACGTTAATTAGCTTCCACGATATGTAGAATACCCAAATGGAGATAGCAGTAAAGGTACGTGATAATGTACATCTTCAGACATTCCAAACCTTAGTGGAACAATATTTAAAAACTGTATCCCATCTGAAACTTTATTGTATTGTGAAATATATTCACCACAATGAAATACTAATTCATATTCACCTATTTGAAACTCTGAAGCACTTAGTATCTGTTCGTTTGTCCTACCATCTGCATTTGTTACAACTTTTCGTAAAAGTTCTGGTTTATCATTTACGATTCGGAAGAGTTCAATCTCTAAACCTTCTGCAGGGCATCCGCGTGCAGTATCCAAAACGTGTGTAGTTAAATATCCAGCCATAAGATTTATCTCCGTTTAAAATCTATTTTTAATGTGGTTTTTACAATATAGAAGAGTTAATTAAACAATACTCCTTCAAATATTATTTGATACAGATTTTTATTAAATAGTTTATTATAATTCTTAAATAGGAGATCTTTAAGTATGAAACGCTACCCACGAGATATGCATGGCCATGGAAGTACTCCGCCCATTGCTAAGTGGCCAAATAATGCCAAAATTGCATTACAAATTGTAGTAAATTACGAAGAGGGCGGGGAAAATAACATCCTCCATGGAGATTCTGCATCAGAAGCATTTTTATCAGAAATTGTAGGTGCCGAAGCATGGCCAAATCAGCGCCATGCAAACATGGAATCTATTTATGAATATGGTGCGCGTGCTGGTTTCTGGCGCTTACACGAATTATTAAAAAATGTACCAGTAACGGTTTATGGTGTTGCTTCTGCTTTAGCTCGCTCTCCAAATCAAGTCCATGCAATGATGGCAGCCGGCTGGGAAATCGCAAGTCATGGCTTAAAATGGATAGATTATAAAAATATTAAACCAGCAGTAGAGGCTGCAGATATGGTAGAAGCAATTCGACTACACACCGAAGTAACAGGTACTGCACCACGTGGCTGGTATACTGGACGCTCTTCTGAAAATACTATTCGCCTTGCTTCTGAGACTGGTGCCTTTTCATATGTTTCTGATACATATGCTGATGATCTACCTTATTGGATAGAAGTTGAAGGTAATGATCAATTAATGATTCCGTATACATTAGATGTAAACGATATGCGTTTTGCAACTCCACAAGGCTTTAATTCTGGAACACAGTTTTTAGATTATCTCAAAGATAGTTTTACAGCTTTATATAACGAAGGTTTAAACGGTGTACCTAAAATGATGTCAATTGGATTACATTGCCGCCTCGTTGGGCGGCCAGGGCGCATTGAATCCATTCGTAAATTTTTAGAGTTTGTAAAAGAACATGAAGGTGTTTGGTTAGCTACGCGAGAACAAATTGCTGATCATTGGGCTAAGACACACCCTCATGAACGTTATGAGCGGCCTAGTGAAATGGATCGCGCTATGTTTATTAAAAAATATGGTGGTATTTTTGAACATTCAGAATGGATTGCTGATGCAGCATTTGATTTAGAATTAGGCTATTCACATGATACGGCCACTGGTTTACATAATGCTCTATCTCGCGTTTTTCGTTCAGCATCACAAAAGCAGCGCTTAGGCGTTCTAACTGCACACCCTGATTTGGCTGGTAAATTAGCACTAGCAAAACGTTTGACAACAGAAAGCACTTCAGAACAAGCTTCAGCGGGGATGGACAACTTGACCGACAACGAACGTACAACATTTACTATCATGAACACTGAATATGTTAAAAAACACAGCTTTCCATTTATTATTGCTGTAAGGGATCACACCAAAGCAAGTATTCTTGATGCATTCACGCGGCGCACAAATAATGACTGCGACACTGAATTCTTAGAAGCATGCCGCCAAGTCGAGCGAATCGCTAAACTTCGCTTAATGGACTTATTACCATGACACGCACAATCGCTACGCGCCCACTAATACAAAACGAATTTGCAATTTTTGGCGATGTATTAGAAATAACTGGCAAGCCAGATAACATAATTAACCAAGGCATGTGTGATCGGCATCATGATCTAGCAAATATGGACTTCAGCACTGGGCAAGCAGGTATCAGCCTGTTTAATTCTAAAGCCCGTAGCTTACCCTTTATGTTGGAAATGATGGAACGTCACCCATGTGGTAGCCAAGCTTTTATTCCAATGCACCAAAATCCATTCCTTATAATTGTTGCTAAGGATAAAGAAGGTAAGCCGGGTACCCCAATTGCATTTTTGAGTGGGGCTGGGCAAGCTATCAATTTTCACCGTAATATTTGGCACGGCGTATTATGCCCACTTCATGCGCCAGGTTTATTTGCCGCCATTGATAGAATTGGAGATGGTACAAACTTAGAAGAACATTGGTTCGAAAAAGCTTGGACCATCATCTAAAAAGCTTTTTAAACTAGCCATAACTTGATACTGGCGAGCTAGCCAATGCGGCAATATTTAATAAGCCGCGGACTGTAACCCCTGGTGTTACTATATGCGCACGATTTCCCATTCCCATTAAAATCGGTCCAACCTCTAGGCCACCAGCAACTGATTTTAAAATGTTACGAGTTGCACCAGCAGCATCTGAATTTGCATAAACCAAGATGTTAGCCTTACCGGTTAAGCGATTACCCGGCATCATAGTTTCACGCAAACTTTCGTCTAAAGCAGCATCTGTGTGCATTTCACCTTCATATTCAAAGTCTACTTCTTGAGCGTCCAGTATAGACAACGCTTCGCGTGTAACACGCCCAGAATGAGAATCTGCATTTCCAAACTGAGAGCTGGAACATAATGCAAGTTTAGGCTCAATCCCAAAACGACGCGTATGGCGCGCAGCGGCAATCATAGTATCTGCTATCTGCTGCGCTGTTGGCTCAATATTCACATGGGTATCTGCAATAAATAATGGGCCTTGATCCAAGATCACTAAGGAGAGTGCACCAACTGGATTAAGATCTTTATTGGCTAAAACTTGTTTAATATAATTTAAATGCCATTGGTACTGACCAAAGGTTCCACAGATCATGCTGTCTGCTTCACCCCTATGAACCATAACTGCAGCAATAGCGGTCGTATTAGTTCGTAAAATAGCCTTAGCCAAATCAGGTGTAACACTCTTACGTGCCATTATTTCATGATATGACTGCCAATAATCGCGATACCGCACATCACTTTCTGGATTAACCAGTTCGAAATCTACGCCTGCTTTTATGGACAGACCTTCACGCTCAATCCGAGCTTCAATAACTTTTGGGCGACCAATTAATATTGCTGAACCTGATAATTCCTCTGACATTGCCTGAACAGTTCGAAGAACCTTTATTTCTTCTCCTTCTGGAAAAACAACACGACGGTTATCAGTTTTAGCTGCTTCAAAAATAGGACGCATTGTAATGGCAGAACGGTAAACCTGTGTTTGTAATTGAGTATGGTAAGCGTCTAGGTCTAACTTATTTTTTGCCACCCCACTCTTAATTGCAGCCCTAGCGACCGCTACCGCAATTGTTGGTAATAACCGAGGATCAAACGGTTTTGGAATTAGATACTCTGGGCCAAATGTTAAACGTTCTCCTTGATATGCTGCACCCAATTCAGCACTCGCTGGTTCGCGAGCTAGGCCAGCGATCGCTTCTACACATGCTACTTTCATTTCGTCATTAATTGTTGTTGCACCTGCATCCAATGCCCCTCGAAATATAAATGGGAAACATAACACATTGTTCACTTGATTTGGATAATCAGAGCGGCCAGTGGCAATCAAAGCATCTGGAGATGCTTCACGAGCATCTTCTGGCATTATCTCTGGTATAGGGTTTGCTAATGCAAAAATAATAGGATGTGAGGCCATTTTTTTAACCATTTCTTGCGTCAATAAACCAGGACCCGATACGCCTAAGAACAAGTCAGCTCCTTCCATTGCCTCCATGGTGGTACGCATTGTGGTATTTTTAGCAAACTCAGATTTTTCAGTATTTAAATCATTACGCTGAGTATGAACAACACCCTTACTATCTATCATTGTGATGTTTTCTTTTTTAGCACCCATCACCATCATCATCTTCAAACAAGCGATACCTGCAGCACCTGCCCCTAAAGCAACAATTTTAATATCTACAAAAGATTTTTTAGCAACAAGCAATGCGTTTGATGCAGCTGCTGCAGCAACAATAGCTGTTCCATGTTGATCATCGTGAAATACTGGAATGCCCATACGTTCGCGGCAAATACGTTCTACAATAAAACAATCTGGTGCCTTAATATCTTCTAGATTTACTGCACCAAATGTTGGCTCCAAACTACATACGATCTCTGCTAATTTCTCTGGATCTGTTTCATTGACTTCGATATCAAAGCAGTCAATACCAGCGAACTTTTTAAATAAAACTGCCTTTCCCTCCATTACAGGCTTTGAGGCTAAGGCACCAATATTCCCCAAACCCAATACGGCTGTTCCATTTGATATAACAGCTACCAGATTACCACGAGCAGTATAACGTTTTGCATCTTCTGGGTTTTTTTCAATCTCTAAACAAGCGTCAGCCACACCAGGTGAATATGCACGGCTCAAATCGCGGCCTGTTGCCATTGGCTTTGTTGCTCGGATTTCTAATTTACCAGGGCGCGGGAACTCATGATAATCCAAGGCAGCTTGTTTTTCGATCGATTTTTTTGTGTCTTTAGTCAATTTATTCTCCTTGGGTCAGATACAGGTAAAATAACCCATAAATTATTTAAATAGTTTATTTATATCGCTAAATTTTTAATTGATAAAAGTATTCAATTACATTTATGATAAGTATAGATACTGTGAGTTATACTCCAAATATTAAAATTAAACTTGGTTTGCAACACCACGCTCAATTGCTAACTCAACAAAGCTCGAAGCAACTGCAAGATCTTGCAAGCCAACACCAGCTCCATAGAACATGCTTGGCGAATTTTTTCTGGTATATTCGTTGGGCCGGGAATAAAGACTGGATTTTGAAAGCTCATTAGTTTTCCCCTAGAATTCTCATTACCATTATAAAATATTGTTGTTTGCAGAACAATTTTTTTGAAAATTAATATTTTTATTATTTTTGTAAAAAAATACTGTATTGTCAGTAAGTTACTTTTTTCATAAGGTGAAAGAGATTTTCATTTATTATTGGAAAACCTTATGAATTTAAAAGATGATACTAATAAACTGAATAAAAGAGCGCGTGGGCGGCCTCGCGCCTTCAACGAAAAAACTGAACAAAACACAATAAAATCATTAGACCGTGCACTCACTGTTTTAACTAAGCTTTCAAAAAATCAAAACATAACCCTAACAGATTTATCACAAAAACTTGGAGAGTCCCCATCAACTATTTACCGAGTACTTACAACAATGGCTCAACACCAAATTGTTGAATGTGATGATAATTCCCAAACCTGGCATATTGGATCAGGTGCATTTCAAATTGGATCATCATTTCTTCACCGTACAAGTTTGATAGAAACAAGTCGCCCATTTTTACGCAGTTTAATGGAAGAAACTGGAGAAACTGCAAACCTTGGAATTGAAAAAGACGGTAATGTTTTATTTTTAAGTCAAGTGGAAACCTACGCACCAATCCGTGCATTTTTTGCTCCTGGAACGCTTTCCCCACTACATGCATCCGGCATAGGAAAAGCCCTATTGGCGCAATATAGTGATACAAAATTAGAGCAATTTATAAAAACAGATCTAGAGTCTTTTACACCCCAAACCAAAGCAACATTAAAGCTTTTAAAAAGTGATATACAAATCACTTTAGCTCGAGGCTATGCCGTAGATGATCAAGAACGTAATTTGGGAATGCGATGTATTGCTGCTCCAATAAAAAATGCATTTGGTGAAGTTATTGCTGGTATTTCTGTATCCGGCCCAACCAGTCGGGTAGCTAGCAACAAAGTCCAGACATTTGCAAAATCTGTAATTAATGCTGCGTTTAACATATCAGCAGCTATGGGTGCTAATATTGAATAGCTCTATAGCCCTGATAATCTTAGTTTCATGTGCCGGTTAACATCTTTGTATAATAGATAACGGAATGCATTTGATCCGCCAGCGTAACAAGCTTGTGGGCAAAAAGCGCGTAGCCACATATAATCTCCACCCTCAACCTCTACCCAGTCTTGATTTAAGCGATAAACTGCTTTTCCCTCAAGCACGTAAAGTCCGTGCTCCATAACATGCGTTTCACAAAACGGAATTACCGCACCAGGCTGTAATGTAACTATAGTAACATGCATATCATGACGTAAATCTGATGGCTCCACAAACCGTGTTGTGGTCCATTTGCCCTCAGTATTAGGCATCACAGTTGGCTCAACATTATTCTCATTGGCAATAATAGGATCTGGCGCATTTAAACCATCAACTGCTTCATAAGCTTTTCGTATCCAGTGAAATTTAGCTAAATTATTTGAAACGTTATGAATGCTCCACTTTAAGCCAGCGGGTAAATAGGCATACCCACCCTCTTTAAGGATATGCGTATTACCGCCAAAACTTATACTTACAGATCCCTCAACAATAAATAGAACACCTTGAGCCTGAGGGTCTAGCTCAGGTCTATCACTCCCACCACCTGGCTGAACCTCCATAATATATTGCGAAAAAGTTTCTGCAAACCCACTAAGGGGGCGGGCAATAACCCATAGCCGTGTTTTCTCCCAAAATGGTAAAAAGCTCGTCACAATATCACGCATTGTACCTTTTGGAATGACGGCATAAGCATCAGTAAAAACTGCACGGTCAGTCAACAATGTATTTTGATCTGGGTGGCCACCTAGTTCGGAGAAATACTTATTTTTAGCCATAAATTAATCCAGTTCATTTTTTGTTAATATCATATACTTTGACATCTAAGCCAAGACATACATTAGAAAATAGAATATTCGTAAAAATTTGAAAATAGAATATCATTTATTTGTCAAAAGGAATTATAAAAATCTAAAATTTTATAGTAATTGGTTTTATATGTGTAAAAATTAAAAGTGTTTTTTAATAAATTATTTTAGTGCTTTTTGTCTGCTTAGTGACCTGTATAAGTGTTTTAAACAGCTGCAAAGTAACGACTGCGTGCGCTAAGGCATTAACAAAAGCAAGGATGTTAAATATGAAAACTGTATTAGACCAACTTAGAGAAATGACTGTAGTCGTAGCAGATACTGGCGAAGTGGCCGCTGTTAAAGAATATAAACCAGTTGACTGTACTACTAATCCTTCTTTGGTATTAAAAGCATTAAAAGATCCCGCATCCGAAGAGTTGGTTGCGTTAGAAATAGAAGCTGGTCGCAAAACAGGCCGAACTCCAGAACAGGTAACTGAAATTCTAACAGTAGCAATGGGAGCTGAATTGGCGCCGCTTGTACCAGGTCGCGTATCTACAGAAGTTGATGCATGTTTATCTTTTGATACAGAAAAATCTGTAACAAGAGGTCGTGCAATTATTGATGAATATTCAAAGCGAGGTATAGAAAAAAAACAGATTCTCATTAAACTCGCATCAACTTGGGAAGGAATCCGCGCTGCAGAAATTCTTCAGGATGACGGGATTGATTGTAATTTAACACTTTTATTTTCTATGGCACAGGCTGTTGCATGTGCAGATGCTAATTCATTTTTAATCTCACCATTTGTTGGGCGGATCACAGATTGGTATAAAAAGGCAGAAGGCCGTGTAACTTATGCGCCTCATGAAGACCCTGGGGTAATGTCAGTTCGCAAAATCTATGATTATTATAAATCAAATGGAATCAACACTATTGTAATGGGTGCATCCTTTCGTAGTAGTGATCAAATTAAAGCGCTTGCCGGATGTGATAACCTGACAATAGCACCAAGCTTATTAGATGAAATGGGTAATGATAACTCACCACTAACCCGCGCTTTATCTCCAGAAAAAATAAGTGGGGTTGCTCCAATTTTAATGGATGAAGCAAGCTTTCGGTGGGAAATGAATGCCGATGCTATGGCTTCTGAGAAATTAGCAGAAGGCATTCGAAACTTTGATGCAGATCATAAAAAACTAATTAACTTAATAGCTACTCGCATGAGTGCGTAGTCTAATTTTCTATACTAACAATATAATAAACGCCCATAGTGGTTTTATTTGATAATATTATTTAACGATTATAATATAATCTTATTGTATTATATTCATCCTTTTTTTATTCAAAGAGATGGAAAAAAAGGGCTATTATGAAAATTTTGATTATTGGTGCCGCTGGAATGATTGGAAACCGTTTGGCTAAATCCATATTAAGAAATGGATTTAGCCAAACGGCACATGATATAATATTGTTTGATGTTATTACGCCTACCTTGGGTAGTGACATTAACTTAATCACTATCAAAACAGGCAATATTGCTGACCCTATGGTAGCCAAAAAATTGATCGCCAATAAGCCTGATATTATCTTTCACCTCGCTGCAATTGTGTCAGGTGACGCAGAAGCAGAATTTGAAAAAGGGTGGAATATAAACGCACAGGGTACGTGGCATCTCTTAGAAGAAATTCGTAAATTTCATATCGCTTCGGATGGTTTTTATACACCAAAATTTATTTACACTTCTTCTATTGCCATCTTTAGTGGTCCTTACCCTAATGCAGTTGATGACGACTTTGCCCCTAATCCAGAGACGTCATACGGCGCACAAAAGTTAGTAGGTGAAGTTTTAATTAACGACTACACTCGCAAAGGATTTGTGAATGGTGTTGCTTTACGTTTTCCAACAATTGTTGTTCGCCCTGGAATACCCAACAAAGCTGCGTCTTCGTTTTATTCTAGTATTATTAGGGAACCTTTGAACGGTAATGAAGCCATTTTACCTGTTAGTGATACTTTGCGCCATTGGTTTGCAAGCCCCCGAAGTGCCATTGGTTTTCTACGCCACGCAGCAATCCTAGACCTAACTAAACTTGGAAAACGTCGGGCATTAAATTTGCCTGGAGTTTCATGTTCGATTGCAGATCAAATCATGTCATTAGAAGCACTTGCAGGAACAAAAATAAGCAAGTTGATAAAACGTCAAGCTGATCCAGTAATTGAAAGTATAGTTACCCGCTGGCCTCAAAGTTTTATACCTGAGCGAGCTACATCATTAGGATTTATTGCTGATGATAGTTTCACCCAAATAATTCAAAACTACATAGACGAAGAAATTGAACCAGGTTTACTTAACTCACAATAGTTCACCTACACCCACTCATTAGTTGGTTTAATGCTTACTCAGCTAACGGCTCTCCTGGTGTTGGCGGAGCAAAACTATAACCGCCCCAAACGGACTGATCAAAATGGATCACGGAGCCCGTCATCATGCCACTATCTTCAGAAGCTAAAAAAGCTACCGAGCGTGCCACCTCCTTAGGATCAATTAATCGGCCAAACGGTTGTTCAGATGCAGCAGTTTCTAACCAGTTTTCGTCAGCTCCATGGTATTCTCGTTGAATACGATCCTCTCCTTCAGAAGCCATCCAACCTATGTTAAGTTGATTCACTCTAATTCTGTTGCGCATTAGGGCATACCCAGAGTTTCTAGTGAGTGTGGCCAATGCACCTTTCGATGCGCAATAAGGCGCAATAAAAGGTTGTCCAGTATGCGCTGAAGCTGAACCAATATTGACCATTGCCCCCGCTATGCCATCACGTATCATAATCTTGGCACTATCTTGCATTAAAAAAAATGGTGCCCTGACATTAACAGCAAACATATTATCAAATAATTCTTCTGAAGTATTTAACAGGTTTCCCCTATCAGTTAACCCAGCTGCATTAACTAAAATATCCACTCGCCCAAATCGCCTATCAGCTGATGCTATAACATTTCGACAATCATCAACCTTTGCTAAATCTGCAGTTTCAAAATGAACCTGCACACCTGTATCTTTTATAATAGTTTCCGCCACAACCTGGCCTTTATCTGTGTTTCGCCCACATATTATGATACCCTTCACGCCTACTTGAGAAAATTGCCTTGCGATTGCAGCACCTAATCCCTGTGTACCACCAGTTATTACTGCGATTTTTTCATCCAATCGATTCATTTATAGCCTCATTTATTTAGAAAATTTTTTAAATATTAGCATATCATATATTACGTTCAAATTTTTTAATCTGTCAATTTAGCAATTTTTATTTTTAAAAAATACCTACTATAATTAATCTAACAGATACTAAAATAAGTATTGCATACATTATTGGATAAAATAAATCTGCTTCCATTCTTCGCACTATGAACGCACCTAATAAAGTTGCGCCAACTGCTACAGGAATAAAAATAACTGAGGACATAGCCATCTCAGCGTTTAGCCGCCCAAGGACTAAATATGGTCCAATTTTAATGAAGTTAAGTACAGAAAAGATTAAGACACTTGAGCCTGCAAATATCTTAGGATCTAAACGTAAAGGCATTGCATATATTTGAAAAGGCGGACCACCTGCATGTGCTATAAAACTGGAAAATCCTGAAACCAGGCCCCAAAATCGCCCTGACCAAATGTTAGTCCTACTAAAGGCTTTAGAATTTGATTTAACTTTTAGTATTAAACTCTGAAATACAAATAAAAGGGCTGTGCTACCAATAATTAATCCAACTATTTCATCAGATACAATAGACGCAGTCATCCATCCAATACCGATTCCTACCATTGCCATTGGCAAAATAGCCCAAATAAGCGGTTTGCTCCAATGCCCACGCCAAGCCCATAAGCTCACAGCATCCATAAATAAATAAATAGGCAATAAAAGTGCTGCTGCCTCTAAAGGCGGCATAATAAAGGCAAGGATTGGCACACCCAACAATCCAAATGCTCCACCGAACCCTCCCTTTGATAATCCGACAAGAAACACCGCTAATGTAATCACTGTTGCGCTAGTTAGATCTAAAAAAATAAAATCATGCATTAATTTCATCCATACGTGTAAAAACTTTCTTTAGGTATAAGGTCATATTTAAATTAGCAAACCCATTAACATTAGGTTTGCTACAACCTGCATATAATTACGGCTATAATATTATTACCGTGTAAGAGTTCAGACAGCACGGATTCACTGATGCTATAGCGCAAGCTCAGTTCGTCTTAGGTAATAGGTCTGTTTATATTACTTACGGTCTTGATTACTTTATTCAACTATAGCAACTTAAGTTTCTAATATTGAACCTGCTGAATAAAACTTTGATATCGACTAGGCTATTAGTCATTTAAGAGCAGCACTGGATTTAAACATTATTAGCCGTGATCTAGTTTGTATAATTTCCACAAAGATAACCCTAAAAATATTACAGCCCTAACAACACCTATTATTATGTTTGAAATAATTTTAATAATTAAAAAAAATAAAGTGAAAATTCTATCTCATGATTAATAATAGATTAAGCTTCAAGGCAAATTTAATTTATAGCATATGGCATAGTTATCTTATGGCTTGAGCCATCCTTTAATTAATCGAAAACATTCACGAAAATGCATTTCACGTGCAAATTGGTCAGATATTAAATGGCCTCTCTTAAAGCGTCAGACAACATTTTCCTTTTTCAAGATCATTTGTTAATGTATGTAAAGCCATCTGTACTTCAGAAGTATTTACATCTTTCTCACGACAATTATCGACTGCCCATTGCAATAATAGGAGTGCTTGAGCCAGCTCATATTGTGTAAGTAGTTCTTCGGACCAATTACCTCCAAAGGCAACATTTGATATTTTCTTTTTAAATTCCATGATAAAACATATAGTGAACATTGAAACAGATTTGCAAAACAGAACCAACGCGAACACCTATCAAAAACTATTGATACGATTAATCGTAGGTTTGGCTCCAGCACAGTAACCTACGGGATTAATAAAGCACATGATGGCTTCTTTGAGAGGGGGTAATAATTATTTATTTTTCCTCTATAAAGTCAATTATGAAAAACGCAAAAAGGTGGCGTGTATTTGGTTTTCATATAGCTTCAAATTACTACATTTACGTCGGTTTCAAGATAGATAACAAAAGTAATATAATTAATTAATTGCAGCATGGATAAAAACTTTGCAGTAAATAATCGCGGAGCTGCAATTTGCATGATTGCAGCCATGTTTATTCTTGGGTTTACAGATAACTTCATTGTTTTTATTTCTGAAGTAATAAGCCTATGGCAATTTCAAATGCTTCGAGCTGCAATTGCTTTACCCTTGATTGCTTTAATTGCTTGGGTTTGGAGCATCTCACTACGGCCTAAACGCTTCTGGGCTGTAGGATTACGAAGTATTTTCTTATCAGTCTCAATGGTTTTTTACTTTTGGTCACTTGCCTTTATACCATTAGCTCAAGCTTTAGCTGGATTGTTTACTTCACCAATTTTTATTTTATTAATCTCTGGTTTAATCCTCCGCCAAAAAATTGGTTTATTCAGGATTGTAGCTGTTTCCATTGGCTTTATTGGAATTATTTTAGTTGTTGATACTAAGTTAATTGACCTTACTTTTTTTAGCTTTTTACCAGTGTTGGGGGGTCTTTTTTATGCAATGGCTGCAATTGCAACACGTCAATTATGTGAAGGTGAAACTACTTTATCTTTACTAGCAATGTTAATGATTGTTCAAAGTGTTGTTGGCGCTTTTGCATTAACTCTTATAGCTTTATTAGACCCCGAAATTCCTGTTGGGACTTCTGGATTTGTTTTGCGTGGCTGGGTGTGGCCAATTAGTTCTGTACTCCCCTGGATTATAATACAAGCCTTGGGGGCAATTTTAGGAATTGGTTTAATTTTTAAGGCATATCAAATTGGTCAAGCATCACAGGTAGCAGTCTTTGAATATTCTGCTCTCATTTTTGGCCCATTTTTTGCATGGTTATTAATAGGGCAGCAAGTGAGTATAATTCAATTTTTAGGCATTGCGCTCATTGCAAGTGCAGGCACTATAATTGCAATACGATCACTAAAAGAATAGTTAAAAATATATTGCACAGCACTAGGCACCTCATTAGAAAAGCGCTTGGGTGCTTCAATTACAATATCTACAAAAATTCGCTGACTGCGTACCGCCAACTGGTCCTCTTGTTCCACTAACTCTTCTAAAGCTAATTTAACACGTTGAATTGTCCGAGTACTTACATTTGCACGCCCATGCAGCGCCCGGTCTACCGCAGCTAGGCTGAAGCCAGCTTGCTGTGCAATTTTTTTATGAAGGAACTTATTTACCATTGAGGTGTTTTCATACATCTTACAAGTAAAAATAGTGATTATCTATAATTCAAAACTTCAAATAAATCAGGATTATTAAATGCAAGCCTATTTATCACCAGACGATTGCAGTTTAAAAAAGTTCACTAAAAGCCTAGAGCGCAATTTGCAGCAAAGCGATGTGCCGCGAGCTCATGATATTCAGAAAAATATACCAATTTATGATATAAATAAAATTAACTTAACAGAAAGTACTGATGCATTGCGCTCTGAATGGGCTAATGTCTTGCTAAATACTTCTGGTGTATTAATACTAAAAAATGCTTACTTTGATACTTCTTGTATCGACGCTGCAACAAAGATCTATAATAAAATTATCGTAGATGAAAAGACTTCAAGCGAAGGCAAGGAAGATCATTTTGCAGCCTCTGGTGCAAATGATCGAATTTGGAATTCTGCGCAAAAGCTTTGCGAATTTGATCCACTTGTGTTTGCTCAATACTTTGGAAATCTTGCTATTAATACTGCCTGCCAAGCCTGGCTAGGGCCAAGCTACCAAATGACATCACAAATTAACCTAGTTCGCCCGGGTGGCGCCGCACAAAGCCCACATCGCGACTATCATTTGGGATTTCAATCTAATGAAATAGCTGCAAGCTATCCAGCACACGTACATGACTTATCACCAGTTCTAACGCTACAAGGTGCTGTAGCTCATGTAGACATGCCACTTGAGAGCGGACCAACCAAACTGTTACCTTTCAGCCAAATTTACAGATATGGTTATTTAGCATTCAGCAAGCCAGAATTCCGTGAATTTTTTGAAAATAATCATGTTCAATTACCATTAAAAAAAGGCGATATAATATTCTTCAATCCAGCACTTTATCACGCTGGTGGAGCTAATATTAGTAATAAAGTTCAACGCATGGCCAATCTTTTACAAGTTTCATCAGCTTTCGGAAGAGCCATGGAAAATGTAGATCGTATAAAAATGACACGTAAACTTTATCCAATCTTAGCAAAAGGCCACCATAGCCTTAATAAAGCAGAAATTGATGTAGCAATTACAGCTTGCTCAGAAGGGTATTCATTCCCTACAAATCTAGATACTGCGCCGCCTCAAGGTGGATTAGCACCAGAGACACAAGCAGATCTTTTTAGGCGTGCATTAAGCATTGGAATGAGCTCAACAGACTTCGAAATTGAATTATCAAAACATAGCAGACGAAACAATGCCTAGAGCAGAAGGCCGCCAAAGTGAATCTAATAGCAGACAATGAGGGGATTTTAGTTATAGCTTAAGGGGAATGCTATTGGCGTAACTACTCTAAAAGGATTTATCTATAATGGAACAAGTCAAATTCACCCAAATGAAAGATGGCGACAAGGAAGATTATGAATTCTTAGCGCATCACGAAATTGAATTCACAAAAGGTACAGCCGATAGGTTGCTAAAAGCTCTAGTCGAATTAGATGAAGGTCTGTCAGGGTATAAGGTCACGCGCCTTGGGCACTCACTGCAGTCGGCCACGAGAGCATGGCATGATGGCGCGGACATTGATTGGGTAGTGTCTGCATTATTGCACGATATTGGTGATATTTACGCTCCATATAATCATGACGAATATGCCGCTAGTATATTGCGCCCATTTGTGCGGGAACAATGTTCATGGGTTGTAGAGAAGCATGGTGATTTTCAAATGATTTATTATGGAAAGCATGTTGGTGCAGACCCACATAAGCGCGATAAACATAATGGAAACGTATACTTTCAGGATTGTTCTGATTTTTGTGACCGGTGGGATCAAAAAAGTTTTGATCCACAATACGATACAAAACCAATTGAATTTTTTATTCCAAAAGTGAGGGAAGTATTTGCGCGCACACCATATGATCCAAAAGTTATTCGTCAAAACACACGAGAGCCTTTAGTCAATAATATGAAAAATAAATCATAAATGCTCTAGAAACAAATTCTTGAAAAGCCCAACTTTGTATTACCTAGTGGAATAAAAGTAAATAAATACTAAATCTATAAATAATATTGGTCCACCACAACGGATTATTAAATGCATAATAAAAAAATACTAAAAACAATATTAACAGCAAATATTGCATTAGCTTTATCATCTGGAATTGCTATTTCTGAAAACTTTGTTAAATCTGGCGAATGGTCATATTTGGCTGATACAGTTATGGGTGGCGTATCTGAAGGGCAAGCCCAGTACAAAAATACTTCTTCTGGCACAGAAATACGGCTAAGTGGCCAAGTATCCACAGCTAATAATGGTGGCTTCATTCAAATAAGATTACCAATAGCTAAAGGCCTTACTACAGACAAAATAGGCATAAAAATAAAAATAAAAGGAAATGGTGAGCGCTATTATATTCATATTAGAAATACTAGCACTAGACTTCCTTGGCATTATTACCAACAAAGTTTTGATACAGAAAATACATGGCAGGAAATCAAATTACCATTTGAGCTATTCAAGAAGTCATCTTCAATAATGCGTGGGAAGATGAATATCCATACAATTAAAACTATAGGCGTAGTCGCATATGGCAAAGATCACACTGCTGATATTTCAGTTAAAAGTTTAGAGTTTTATTAATAAATAATAAATTAAAATAACTAGAATGAAGAACTTTATCACTTAAAAGAAGGAAAGTGGAATAAGTACTAAAGCGTAGGGTTTTGGCGTTCAGGGTGCTCTAATTATTATTAACTATTAAGTACTTACAATGCCACAAAGGTAGTGGCGGAGACGAAGGGATTCGAACCCTCGAACGAGTCACCCCGTTACTCCCTTAGCAGGGGAGCGCCTTCGACCACTCGGCCACGTCTCCGCTGGCGGGTCTATCTTATTTCCTTGGATAGTGACAAGTGAATTCTTTAAAATATTCTGCATAGCTATAGCTTTTTTAAATGGAGTAGAAATTATATAAATTTAGGAATAAAATTCAGCTTCATTGTAGCCTTGCAAAAAAAGTAAACCTGTAAGATCTGCAAAATTTAAGCGCGCATTACATTGCGCAGAAACTATAGGTTTTGCATGCAATGCAACCCCACAACCCGCTTTAGTCAACATACCCAGATCATTAGCTCCATCACCAACTGCAATTACATCATCAACACTTAGTTTCAGCATCTCAGCAATACTCCAAAGCGCCTCAACCTTAGCCTGTTTGCCAAGTATAGGCATTTCTACGATGCCAGTTAGTTTTTTATTATAATGCAACAGTGTATTTGCACGATGTTCATCAAATCCAAGGGCGTCAGCTATAGCGGTAGTAAAATCGGTAAAGCCTCCCGATACTAAAGCACAATAAGAACCATTTTGTTTCATTGTTTTAACTAATGTTTTTGCACCTGGCATAAGTGTAATACGAGTTGCTAGAACATGTTCTATAATTTCACTAGGCAATCCTTTTAATAAGGCAACACGTTCAATAAGTGCCTCTTCAAAAGCTAGTTCACCATTCATTGCTAATGCAGTAATTTCTGCAACACGATTGCCAAAGCCACCCTCATCGGCCAATTCATCAATACATTCTTGTTGTATCATAGTACTGTCCATATCAGCTAATAGGATCTTTTTTTTTCTACCTTTTATAGGCTGGGTAACTAGATCAATTTTTTGCTTCTGAAGACCTTCCCAAACTAATTCAAAATCAACAGGCATCTCTTTAAAGAAAATATCTGCAGCTACACCTTTAGCCAAACAAGAGCATTCATATCCCTCTAGCTCATCAAAAACTTTCTTAATAATTGATACTGATAAATTTTGTTTTTTTCTGCTCGCTATTAAAGTAGCAACATACATTTTCAAATTTCCAATCGTAAAAACTACATAATGTTTATTTTGTTATGCGGCATTTTCCTAAAATACCAGAATTAACACTTGCAAAACAGACCTTTTCTACATATTTTAGTCATTGGGACACCCTTCCCCAACGAAGGGCAATTATCTGTAAGGATAGATATTATGAGCATAAAAAAACCGGACATTCGTCCGAACAATCCACAATTTTCTTCTGGCCCCTGCACCAAACCGTCTACATGGGCTTTGGATGTTTTGTCTGATGCTTCCCTTGGGCGCTCTCATCGAGCAAGCGTTGGCAAAAAAAAACTTTTGGCAGCAATCGAAAATACACGTACCGTTTTAAACATCCCCACTAGCTATAAAATTGGCATACTACCTGCATCAGACACTGGCGCTATAGAGGCAGCCATGTGGTCTATGTTAGGTGAACGTCCCATAGATATATGTTCATGGGAAAGCTTTGGCGCTGGATGGGTAACTGATGTTGTAAAACAATTAAAATTGGAAAATGTAACACACCACGAAGCGGCTTATGGCCAACTACCAGATTTGACCGCTCTAAATTTTAATAACGATGTAATTTTTACATGGAACGGAACAACCTCAGGTGTAAAAGTACCAAATGGAGATTTTATTCCCAGAAATCGTACAGGCCTTACAATATGCGATGCAACGTCTGCAGCCTTCGCTCAAGACTTAGATTGGGATAAGTTAGACGTTACAACGTTTAGCTGGCAAAAAGCTTTAGGTGGGGAGGCAGCACACGGAATGTTAGTTTTATCACCAAAGGCTGTAGAGCGTTTAGAAAGCTACACACCGCCATGGCCTTTACCCAAAATCTTTCGCTTAACAAAAGGCGGCAAATTAATTGATGGAATTTTCAAAGGTGCCACAATAAATACTCCGTCAATGTTAGCAGTTGAAGATTATCTTTTTGCACTAGATTGGGCTGCTGCCCAAGGCGGCACATCCGGCTTAATATCAAAAGCAAATTCAAATTTAAAAGTGCTGGCTAATTTTGTTGCTAAAGTTAACTGGCTTGATTTTCTTGCGATTGATCCCAAAACACGATCAAATACTTCTGTTTGCTTGAAAATAGTAGATCCTCGCGTAACTGATTTAGACGCAGTGGCCCAAATAGAATTTGCCAAAAGTTTAGCAAAACTATTGGACGACGAGGCTGTTGCCTATGACATTGGGTCCTATCGCGACGCACCTGCTGGTTTGCGTATTTGGACTGGATGTACAGTTGAAAAAGCTGATTTGGTTGCACTTATACCCTGGTTAAGCTGGGCGTTTGAGACACAAATCAAAAAAATATAGTACGGGAAGCCAAAGGCTAACTATTTTTCATATAAATCAAAGGAGGCTTAAATGCCTAAAGTACTTGTATCTGACAGCTTATCTGAAACTGCTGTTCAAATTTTTCGTGATAACAACATTGACGTAGATTTTCTTCCTGCATTAGGCAAAGATAAAGATGCTCTTCTAGCTAAAATTAGCGAATATGATGGCTTGGCCATTAGATCAGCAACTAAAGTAACAGAGAAGTTATTAACCGCCGCAGATAACTTAAAGGTTATTGGCCGTGCAGGAATTGGTGTGGATAACGTTGACCTTAAAGCAGCATCAAAAAAGGGTGTAATCGTTATGAACACTCCTTATGGAAATATGATTACAACCGCTGAACATACGATTGCAATGATGTTTGCTGTCGCGCGTCAAATCCCAGAAGCTTCTGCCTCAACACATGCAGGAAAGTGGGAAAAGTCTAAATTTATGGGTGTTGAATTAACTAGCAAAATTCTTGGTTTAGTTGGAGCTGGAAATATTGGTTCTATTGTTGCCTCTCGTGCCCTTGGACTAAAAATGAAGATTTTAGCATATGACCCATTCCTGTCAGAAGATCGAGCAAAAGAACTTGGTGTTACTAAAGTCGAGTTAGATGAATTATTTAGAAAGTCTGATTTCATAACGCTACACGTCCCAAAAACAGATACAACGGTCAATATGATTTCTGCTGAAGCTATCAAAACAATGAAACGTGGTGTCCGTATAATTAATTGTGCCCGTGGCGGTTTAGTTGATGAAGGCGCATTAGCTTCCGCACTAAAGTCTGGTCACGTAGCCGGAGCAGCTTTTGATGTATTTTCAGAAGAACCCGCAACAAATAGCCCATTATTTAATTTACCAAATGTAGTGGTCACTCCTCACCTAGGTGCAGCAACAACAGAAGCACAAGAAAATGTAGCTTTACAAGTTGCAGAGCAAATAAGTGACTATTTAAATAATGGTGCAGTATCTAATGCCATAAATATGCCATCAATCACTGCTGAAGAGGCTCCAATTCTTGGACCATTCGTAAAGTTAGCACAACATCTTGGAGCTTTTGCTGGCCAACTGACAGATGAGCCCATTACAGAAATTAATATTAAATATGATGGTAAAGTTGCTAAAATGAATACAAAAGCCTTAGCTTCGGCAGCTATTGCCGGTGTAATGCAAGCTCAGAACCCTGATGTAAATATGGTATCTGCTCCTGTTATTGCAATGGATCGCGGGATAAAAGTATCCAATACAACCCAAGAAAAATCAGGTGTATTTGATAGCTATATCAAACTAACCGTTAAGACAAAAAAGCGCGAACGTTCTATAGCTGGTACAGTGTTTAGTGATGGAAAACCAAGATTTATTCAGATCAAAGGTATTAACATCGATGCTGAAGTTGGGCCATACATGTTATATACTACGAACGAAGATGTGCCAGGAATTATTGGTACATTAGGTCAAACAATGGGCGAACATGGCGTTAATATTGCAAACTTTACACTAGGCAGAAAAGCTACTGGTGGTGATGCCATCGCCTTGTTGTATTTAGACGATACACCAAACGTTAACGCCATGGAAAGTTTGCGCAAAACAGGAATGTTTCAAACTGTCAGTGCACTGCGTTTTGAAGTTTAAAAACAATACCAGTTCATAGGTGATCCAACTGGGTCACCTATTTATCTTTTAAATTTATTCTAAATTTAATCCCATCATATCAAAAGCAATTTCAGCAAGTTCTTCTGGATGCCCCGCTAGCATATCAGCTTCTGATGTTCGCAACTCATCAGCTTCCCCATATCCCCAAAGAATTCCAATATTATTAATATCGTTATTTTTTGCTCCAAAAATATCTACCTGCCGGTCACCTACCATTATGCATTTACTTGGATCAAACCCTGTTTCATCCAAAGCGTATTGTAATAATGAAGTTGTATCTGAATTTGTGCCATCTAATTCAGCACCAAAAACATGCGTAATAGCTTCAGTAAGACCAAAATGTTCTACAATTTGATTGGCGTATACGTGTGGTTTTGTTGTGGCAATAAACAAGCCAACTTCAGACGTCATTAGCGTATCGAACATCTGAAATACTCCATCATAAACCTCCGCATCAAACATAGCCTCTTCCTGATAGAAATCACGGTAAGAGTTTATAGCCTTAGAAACTTCGCCGTATGGACCAAGGAAATTTGACAAAATATGTGGTAGGCCTGAGCCGATCATGCCACGCAATTCTTCACTGCTAGGCTCAATATCACTGGTCTCAGTTAATGCATGTTGCAATGATTGTATGATACCTGATTGGCTATCTAATAAAGTGCCGTCAAGGTCGAAGAAAATGTTAAGCATTAACGATATTTCCTATTTTAGTATTACATCTAGATAACTTTGCAAAAACACTAATTTTAAATACACATAAAAAATTTAGTGGTGAGTGCTAGTGGGTTGATTTTTCTTTTCTTCAAAAAATGGAGTAAGTTGGTATACAACCACAGAATTCTCATCCAAGGCCTGCTGCATTAATGCTCTTTCTTCATCGTTGATATCATGACCTTGATCAAGTCGTTCTTCTAGTGTCCCATATCCCGTCACATCCAATGGTGCTAAATCAGCCTGTTTTAAAATAGCCACAGTCTCTCGAACAGCTTCAGGCTCATCTACTCCAGAAGCAAAACACATAAGTGCTCCACCTGTTGCACCCTTAGGGAGGCCGTCATTTGGATTACGCCCTACTTCAACCAGAAGAGTAAATACTAACTGGGGCCGCTTTTGTTTTTCATCTGCCATGCGCGCGGGTATAGATGACCTGCACCCATGAGGGAAGTCTTAAGATATTAGAAATTTATAAGAATTAAAAACAATATGACCATATCAAAAGTAATTGTTATTTGTCACAAAAAAGGCGTGTAGTTATTTACACGCCCTTTTATTTAAAAACGTCCTAACTTTTTAGTCACGTAATAGTTCATTTATGGATGTTTTTGATCGTGTTTGTGCATCTACTTTTTTAACAATTACAGCACAATATAAATTCACACCCTTAGATGGAAGTGACCCTGCAACAACAACTGAACCAGAAGGAACTTCACCATAAGTAATTTCTCCTGATTCACGATCAAATATTTTAGTAGATTGCCCTATAAAGACTCCCATTCCCAAAACTGCACCTTCACGCACAATACAGCCTTCAACCACTTCAGATCGAGCACCTATAAAACAATTATCTTCTATGATAGTTGGGCCAGCCTGCATTGGCTCCAAAACACCACCGATGCCTACACCACCTGACAAGTGAACGTTTGAACCTATTTGTGCACAAGAACCAACTGTTGCCCATGTATCAACCATGGTACCTTCTCCAACATGCGCACCAAGGTTCACAAATGATGGCATCAATACCGCACCCGGAGCAATGTAAGCTGATTTGCGCACTATACAGTTTGGAACAGCCCTAAAACCAGCGGCTTGAAAATCATCTGCACCCCAACCTTTGAACTTGCTATCAACCTTATCCCACCAAGTACCACCTTGTGGGCCACCTTCTTGAATTTCCATATCTTGAATTCGGAAACCCAGTAAAACGGCTTTTTTAGCCCACTGATTTACATGCCACTGTCCATTTTCACGTGGTTCTGCAACTCGCAGTTTACCACTATCTAGCGCAGCCAGGGTAGCTTCAATAGCATCACGAGCTTCACCCTTTGTTTCTGATGTAATTTCATCACGGGCTTCCCATGCAGATTCAATTGATATTTCTAATTGAGCGTTTGACATAATTAGTTCTCCAAAACTTAATATAATTAACTAATTAGCTCCTATAGAGAAAACAGTGAATACCTGCAATGTAACATGCTGTAAGTAAATATATGAGAACGCTGTTAAAAAACCACGTATAAAATCAAATAAGTACCAATTATTTACTATTTAAAACACCAGTACATTGTTGAGGTAATTCAGCCATTGTAAAGTGGCGTGGGTGCTTACGTGCCTTTAATTTAAGTGTATCTGGATCTACCTTTTTTGGCTTTAATGCAGCCGTAATCCACCAAATTAACGTTTTGTCACAGCCATTGCCACCGCTCGATAAAGAATTAACAGTTGGCTTTTGTATTTTACATACCTTTGATCCGACTGGACACTTCAGCCGTACATGGAAATGAAAATTATGACCCCAGAAAGGCCTAATTTTTTGCAACCATTTTTTATCTCCACTTGCATTTTCGCACATATAAATTTTTGCAGGAGCACTCACAAATATGCGATCAACATTTTGATCAGAAGCAGCTATTTTCATTACCTTCATATGATCATTAGTCCAATTAGAGCTGGTTAATTTTTTATTATCTGAGCGTATGTTTATTGAAGATAATTTTTCCCGTTTTAATCGACTAAGGTTTAATTTTTTTGCAGGAAGCATCCAAATATCAGCATCTAAACCAAGTTGATGTGAAGCATGTCCAGAAATCATCGGTCCACCTCGGGGTTGTGAAATATCTCCAATATATAAACCATTCCAATTTGTTTCTTTGGCTACTTTTTTGCTTATCCGTTTAAGGTAAGCAATCATATTGGGATGTCCCCAATTACGACCCCGCGACAAACGCATTACTTGCCATGTTGGGCCATTAATTTCTAATTCCTCTCCACCAGCTAAACAACCTCTTGCATAAGAACCATATGCCTTTGGAGTTTGCTTTGAAGCTTCAGATTTATGGCCTAAAAGATATCTTGCCTCAATTTGAGCTGTTGAAGTTTGAGCGTATCCGCCAAACACCAATATAAGTATTATTAATTTAAGTTTCATGTGTCTTTACCCAAATCAAAGGAAATAGGCCAATAAGGAATAATATAATGACTGGTAAAATTCCCATACGCTGATTCTGCGTAAAGAAAGTAACTGAAGCAATTAAACTAGGCGCCATCCAAGACGTTGCACGCCCTGACAATGCATATAGTCCAAATGCCTCTGTCATACGATTATCGTCAGCTTGTAAAACTAACATAGTGCGAGACGCTGACTGCAAAGCACCACCCGCACCGCCAATACAAACACCACAAATTAAAAATAAATTATCTGGGAGCGTACTTCCTTCCGTTAAGACAGCATTAAAAAATTGATGCCGTGATGTCCCAACAATCAATGTGCAGACTATAATTAGAATTAACACACACAAAATTATAACCAGTTTTGGGCCATATTTTTTATCAGCAAAACCACCTAAATATGTAAAAATAGCAGCTGCAAATCCACTGATAATCCCAAAAATTCCAATCTGGATTATAGACCAGCCCAGCACACCACTAGCGTAGATGCCACCAAAAGTATAAATTCCAAGTAATGCATCACGGTAAAACATTGAAGACACCAAATAAGATGCAAAACTAATATTTTTGGGCAATCGTTTAATTGTTGCACCCAATTCTTTCATAGCCTTACATATTACACCAGTTTGTATTTTTATTTTTCCATCAGGAACCCATAAAAAAAACGGAACCATAAAAATTATGTACCAAATTGCCGTTAGAGGGCCAACAGAGCGAGTACCTTCTCGGGATTCTACGTCTAAATTAAATAGTGGGGGATTACCAAGCATCGTTTCACCAGCTTTGTTTTCAGCTAAAAACAACAGCACCACAAATAATGATAATAACCCACCGACATAGCCCAGCGCCCACCCGTTTCCAGAAATACGTCCCAGATTATAATTTGTAGATATCTGAGGTAGCATGGAGTTAACAAAAACCTGTGACAACTCCATTCCAAGCATACCAATGCCAAATAAAATCATAATCCACGTCACAGAATACATTCCCGGGATAGCCCACCAGATACCAAATGCACCTACAACATAAAGAATTGAAAAAATTATTAGCCAAGGTTTGTGGCGCCCTGTAGTATCAGCAATAGCACCAAAAATTGGGCCTAACACCGCCAAAGTTACTCCAACAATTGCTGTCATCATTCCCCATAAGGATTGCCCCATTACTTGGTCTCCCACTACAGTAGAAGTAAAGTAAGGCGCAAAAATAAAGGTAATCAATAAAGTATTATATGGCTGCGCTGCCCAATCATAGGACATCCACCCCCAGATTTCTTTGTTATACTTTTCCATAATAGCTTCCAAGATGCCTAGGTTAATGAACCACAAAAAGCAGTATTTAATAATAATACTTCATCTTGCATAACAACACTAACACAGTTAGCAACATCCCAAAAAAGGAAAATAGCATGACAACAAATGGCACAGGTATCAGTGAAATTCTGATAATGGCGTTAGATCTAGCTTGGTGGGTTGTTATTATTCAATTTATTATGAGCTGGCTTATTCAATTTGATGTCTTAAATTTACGCCAACCTATTGTTGCCCAAGCTTGGTCAGGTATTAATCGCATAACGTCGCCTATCTATGACAAATTACGCCAGATTGTTCCGTCTATAGGCGGTATTGACTTCACACCGATCATCGTAATTTTTGGAATCCGTGCGTTACAAGTATTATTATACAAAAATCCATTCTAAATATTAAAAGCCCACATATTAAATGTGGGCTTTTCTATTGTTACGCTGAATTGAAAAAGCCAAAATTAGTCTACGTAATATTAATCTATGCTCAATTAAAATATAATTAACCACGGCTTTTACGGGCAGCCAAAAGTTTCAATCTTAATGCATTAATTTTAATAAACCCTGCAGCATCCGCTTGATTATATGCACCAGCATCGTCTTCAAATGTAACATGAGCTTCTGAGTACAAACTATCATCCGACCAGCGGCCAACTGTTTGAACAGACCCTTTATAAAGTTTTAATCTAACAGTACCATTTACATGTTCTTGACTTGCATCAATTAGGGCTTGCAACATTTCACGTTCAGGACTGTACCAGAAACCATTATAAATCAATTCTGCATATTTTGGCATTAATTCATCTTTTAAGTGCGCTGCACCACGATCCAAGGTAATTGATTCAATTCCACGATGCGCCTCAAGCATAATTGTTCCACCAGGCGTTTCATAAATTCCACGCGATTTCATTCCAACAAATCGACCCTCAACTAAGTCCAGCCGTCCAATTCCATGTTTACCTCCTAGCTCATTTAATGCTGTAAGCATTTCAGCCGGCGTTAATGACTTACTATTCAGCGAAATGGGATCTCCCTTAAAATACCCAATTTCAATATGTTCTGCTAAATCTGGTGCAGATTCAGGATGAACTGTTCGCTGGTAAACATATTCAGGTGCTTCAACAGCAGGGTCTTCCAATACTTTACCTTCAGAGGATGTGTGCAATAAATTTGCATCCACAGAAAACGGTGCTTCACCACGCTTATCCTTAGCAATGGGAATTTGATGTTCTTCTGCAAATTCTAATAATTTTGTGCGACTGGATAAATCCCATTCTCGCCAAGGTGCTATTACTTTAATATCTGGATTTAATGCATATGCAGATAACTCAAAGCGAACTTGATCATTTCCTTTACCTGTTGCGCCATGTGCAACAGCATCAGCTCCCACCTCAGCAGCAATTTCAACTAACCGCTTTGAGATTAATGGGCGCGCAATTGATGTGCCCAGCAAATAGAGACCTTCATAAACAGCATTTGCTCGAAACATTGGAAAGACAAAATCCCGAACAAACTCTTCACGTACATCTTCAATAAAAATATTTCCTGGCTTTACACCCAGCAATTCAGCTTTCTTACGTGCAGGCTCTAGTTCTTCACCTTGGCCTAAATCAGCAGTAAATGTTACAATTTCACAGCCATATTCAATTTCCAACCACTTCAGAATAATTGAGGTATCGAGACCTCCTGAATAGGCTAAAACAACCTTCTTTGGCGCTATCATTTTTTTACTCCACATTTACTATTAATATTGATCATCGTTTATGTGGTTTGCCCATTGCGGGCAAGTCCTGGATGAAGATCTAGAGCTAAACAGCCAGCGTATGAAACTCAATACGCCATACAAATATCTTAATTCCAATTAAATGCATTTGAACCATTAACAATTTTTACAAATAAGCTTTATATATATTTTAAATCATCAATCTATTTTGATGCCCATTGCACCTTAAAATAAAGCTATTTAAACTGATAAATTAATACGAGGTTTTATAATGACATCTTTTCAAGAATTAGCCCAATCAACATGTTTTAAAATACGGAATTTATTTCCTGAAACACCTTTACAAAAAAATGAATATCTTTCTAATATTTATGGGGCAGAGATATATTTAAAAAGAGAAGATTTATCACCCGTTAGATCATATAAAATTCGCGGTGCGTTCAATGCAATGAGCAAGGCACTCAAAGCCGGGAGTTCTGCTAAATTTGTTTGCGCATCAGCAGGTAACCACGCCCAAGGTTTTGCATTTGCTTGCCAACACTTTGGTGTCAAAGGTAGAATCTATATGCCCGTAACAACACCGCAGCAAAAGATAATAAAAACTGCGAGTTTTGGTGGAAAAGCAATCAAAATTATTATGCAGGGTGACTATTTTGATGAAACTCTGCAAGCTGCTTTAAAATACGCAGATGAAACAGGTGCATCAATGTTACCACCTTACGATCATCCAGACGTTATTGAAGGTCAAGCAACTGTAGGTGTCGAAATCCTAAATCAATTGGGGCAAGCTCCCGATATGATAATTACACCGGTTGGTGGTGGAGGTCTATCCTCTGGATTAGTAAAGTACTTTGAAAATCATACAATTGATTTTAAATTTTGTGAACCACTGGGTGGACGTAGCCTTTATGAGGCTTTGCTAGCTAATAAATTAGTAACACTTAATCACGTAGATAATTTTGTTGATGGCGCAGCTGTGGCGAGAATAGGCGATAACAATTTTGCAATCTTAAAACATCAAAAGGTTAATGATGTTTTAGGCATACCTGAGGGACGTATTTGCACAACAATCATAGATATGTTGAATATAGAAGGTATTGTTTTAGAGCCTGCAGGCGCATTAGCAATTGATGCTCTAAAAGATCTAAAAGATCAAATTAGAGGAAAAAAAGTTGTGTGTATAGCTTCTGGCGGTAATTTTGATTTTGAAAGATTACCTGATATCAAAGAACGTGCATTACGGTTTGAAGGATTAAAAAAATATTTTATTCTTCGGATGCCTCAGCGACCAGGCGCTTTAAAAGATTTCTTAAACTTGCTGGGACCCAATGACGATATTGCACGCTTTGAATACCTAAAAAAATCTGCCCGTAATTTTGGCTCAGTGCTACTTGGTATAGAAAGTGGTTCAGCTGAGGGATTTAAAGATCTATGTAAGCGAATGACAGACAACGGTTTCACATTTGAAGACATCACAAACGATGAACTTTTAGCACAGTTTTTTTAGTATAACTTTACCTTAAGAGTACCCATGTTAAATATTCAATCTTTAGGTGATCAATCAAATATTCCTGATTTATTAATTGTTCATGGATTATTTGGGTCAGCACGGAACTGGCGTGCAATCGCTCGAAATTTATCAACAGATCGTCAAGTCCATGTCGTAGATATGCGAAATCATGGGGATAGTTTTTGGGATGCTGATAACTCCTACGAAGCTATGGCAAACGACCTTGCAAAAGTTATTCAATCTCTAGGGGTTACTTTAGATATTTTAGGACATTCGATGGGTGGCAAAGCTGGAATGGTTCTAGCTTTAACCTATCCTGAATTAGTTAATCGACTATTAGTGGCAGATATTGCGCCAGCAAAGTATGCCCATGATCAAAGCTTCAATGTAGCCGCCATGCAATTGCTACCACTTAATAGTTTTACTCGGCGATCTGAAGCAGATGTTATTCTTGCTAAAACTTTACCTGACAAAAATATACGTGCTTTTTTTTTACAAAGTCTTAAAATTTCTGAAACTGGGAATTCATGGCAATTGAATCTAAATGCATTAAGCACAAACATGGATAAAATAATTGGCTTTCCTATTATTAATAGCGAATTTAGCGGTGAAACTTTATTTGTACGAGGTGGCAGATCACAATATATTTTAAACAGCCACTTAGCAGACATAAAAACCCTATTTCCTAACTATAATTTGACAACAATTGAAAGTGCTGGCCATTGGCTGCATGTGGACGCAACTAGAGCTTTTTTATTAGCTGTTAAGGATTTCTTTGTTAGAAAATAATGAAAGTTGTAACTAATATTACAAATATGCTTTCAAATATGCTGCATCACCTTCTGATGCTAAATGACCGACCGCTAAATCTGGCTTGGTCCAATGGGCTGTATGATTAATCTCAGTGGGCTCAGCTAGCTTACGGACTGCTCGTGCTAAATATATGTGGCATACTTTACGAGCGAATAGGTTGTACTCTGGCATATAGGTATATCTCTGGTATGCACCCAACCGGCGCGTGATACAAATCCGCCAGCCAGTTTCCTCCAGTACTTCTCGATGAAGTGCTATAATTGGGCTTTCTCCTAAATCAATTCCACCACCAGGTAACTGCAACTCTACGTAAGGCTTTGATTGGAGTGTCAATAATATTTCCTGATTAGATAGGATGATCCCATACGCACCCGGGCGGTCCAGGTATGTTTGTTTAGAATCTTTTGGTTCGCCATATCGTCTCATTATCTGTCCATATCAAATAATTGTTTAAAGGACAGCATTGAATTGCGCTTTTATAAAAACGGGCTTATTGGAAACTAAGTTTAAAAACGGATTGACACAATGACATCTGACACTCTTATCAAAAAATGGGATGAACGGGTCCTTCCATTTCAATTAGACGCATCAAACATTCGTGGGCGTATTGCTCGTTTAGACACTCTTTTAGACGATGTCTTGATGCAACATAATTATCCTACGCAAGTATCAGCGCTTGTGGCTGAAGCAGTAATGTTGACAGCACTTATTGGCCAAACTGTTAAATTGCGTTGGAAATTAAGTTTACAAATCCGTGGCGATGGACCTATTCGTATAATAGCAACTGACTATTATGGGCCAGGTAAAAATGGTGAACCTGCAAAGATCCGTGCTTACGCTAGTTATGATAAAGAGCGTTTGGCAGAATCAAATGAAACCGGATTTAAAAATATCGGCAAAGGTATGTTTGCTGTTCTAATGGATCAAGGTGAACATATGAAGCCTTACCAAGGGATTACGCCACTATCACAAGGTTCGCTGTCACGTTGTGCTGAGACTTACTTTGCACAATCTGAACAATTACCAACCAGGTTTGAAGTAGTTGTCGGTGAATCTTCTTTGCCTGGGGAAGCAAAATCGTGGCGAGCAGGGGGAGTTATGTTGCAACATTTGCCAAAAGCATCGCCTCTTATGGCTAAGGACCTACCAAGTTCTCCCGATGGTTTACTTACAGCAGATGATTTACTTTCGGGTGACGAAAGTGCCGAAGATTGGAATAGAGTTAATATTCTTCTAGATACTGTTGAAGAAATCGAATTAATTGGTCCAAATATTTCATCACCAGAATTATTAAATCGCCTTTTTCACGAAGAAACTCCACGCTTATTTGATCCTCAGACCGTAAGATTTGGCTGCTCTTGTGGAGAAGAAAAAGTTCGCAATACAATGTCTATTTATTCACAAAAAGACATTTCACATATGATCAATGAAACCGGAATGGTTACTGCTGACTGTCAGTTTTGTGGTTCACATTATGAATTAGATCCAAAATCTTTAGGATTTGAAAGTGTCAAAAACTAGCCTACCCTTGCGCTACTTCGCTTGCTACGCCATGATTTATTCATGAGTAAAACAGACATCAGTATAGATCAAATAAAAAGTGCCTTAGGGCAATATTGCGGAAATCAAAAAACTTCAGACTTTGACTTAAATGAAGCCTCACGGCCCACTTTACTTCAATTACGCAGAGCAGCAGTTTTATTACCATTAATTTTACGCCCATCAGGTATAAATATTATTTTAACCAAACGATCTAATCACTTGAAAAATCATCCTGGACAGATAGCCCTACCAGGTGGAAAGTTTGATGGAGATGACAAAAACTTTATAGATACAGCGTTGCGTGAGGCTGAAGAAGAGATCGGTTTGTCTCAGAGCATCGTTAATATTCTAGGCACCTTACCAGACCATGAGACTGTTACTTCATTTTGCGTAACACCAGTTGTTGGGCTAATTAATACTACCTTTGAGCCAAAACTTGATCGCAATGAAGTAGATGAAGTCTTTGAGGTTCCTTTAAGTATATTCACCGATTCAAAAAATTTTAACATTCATGATCGTATGTGGAATGGAATTGAACGCCAATATTTTGTTGTGCCTTATGGACCTTATTATATTTGGGGTGCTACAGCACGTATTTTAAGAATGTTTTGTGATGTAATTGGAGGCCATAATGAAATTAACCTCTGACTGGTTGCAAAATCCTGACACAATTGCAGTAATGAAAGCATTACAAGCAAAAAATAATCAAGTATTTTTTGTTGGCGGTTGTGTTCGAAATGGGTTGTTGGGTGTTTCAACAGCAGACATAGATATTTCAACAGATGCTAGGCCAGAACAAATAATTGCATTGGCAAAAATAGCTGGGCTAAAGTTTATACCTACAGGTATTGATCATGGCACAGTCACTGTAGTGGTCAATAGCAACTCTTTTGAAGTTACTTGTTTTCGAAAAGATATTGAGACAGATGGACGTCATGCTGTAGTGGCTTTCGCCGATGACATTTATGATGATGCAAAGCGCCGAGACTTCACTATGAATGCAATTTATGCATTAGCTGATGGGACCATAGTAGACCCTCTGAACGGATTGACCGATCTAAAAAAAAGACACGTTCGTTTTATTGAAAATGCTACAAACCGTATTACAGAAGATTATCTACGTATTTTGAGATTTTTCAGATTTACAGCACAGTATGGTGATCCAGCACTCGGCATCGATGCAGATGGTCTAGCTGCCTGTGCCGCTGGAGTTGATGGTATTAGTTTACTTCCAAAGGAGCGCATTGGTAATGAAATGCGCAAAATTTTAGGCTCAAAAAATCCTTCACTAGTTTTAGCCGCCATGGATATATCTGGTATATTGGCAAAAGTTCTAACTGGAGCAAGCGCAAAATATATGGCAATTCTTGTACATCTAGAGCAGGCTGATCAAATTAATTGGCTTACTCGGCTAGTTGTTTTGGGAGGCTCAAACCAGACAGCCGCATTACGTTTAACAAATGCCGAAGCGCGTGAACTAAGGCATACTTTAAAAGCAATTGAATTAGGGTATAAGCCAACCGCTATTGCTTTTGAGTTTGGCAAAAATATTGCAATTTCAACTTCTTTAGCATTAGCTGCATTAACAGAAACCAAACCACCAATTAATTTAGAAGCACAAATTACCCAAGGCACTTCAGCTATATTTCCCATTACTGCAAAAGATTTAGGTGGCCTTCATGGCAAGCAATTGGGTGAAACCCTGAAAAAGTTACAAAAACTTTGGATAGCATCAGATTTTACACTAAAAAAACAGGATTTATTATAATGACACCAACAACCCTTTTATCCTTATTGGGCATTGCATTAGTGGCCGGTTGGACCCCTGGTCCAAACAATGCATTAGTTGCGACTAGCGGGGCACAATTTGGATTTTGGCGGACACTTCCACACGTAGCTGGAATTGGTATTGGGTTTCCATTTATGGCATTTTGTATTTCATTAGGTTTAGGTGCTGTTTTCCAACAAAGTATGCTAATACGAGAGAGTTTACGCATAATTGGCATAATAGTACTACTGTGGTTTGCATGGAAAGTTGCTACATCAGGGAAGCCAAATTCTCAAAGTGGTAAAAGTCGCCCATTTACATTTTTTGAAAGCGCGGCATTCCAATGGATTAACCCTAAGGGATGGATAATGGCAATGAGCATATCAAGTCAATTTGCAGACCCATCAAAACCTATGATTTCATCGGCTATAATAGCAGGTGTATTTTTCTTTGTTGGATTTACATCTGCAAGTGGGTGGACTTTGTTTGGTAAAGGAATGCAACGTTGGCTTACTACTGATCGTAGAGCAAACACGTTTAACTGGACAATGGCAGCTTTATTATTGCTCTCAGTTCTTATGATAGCATCCAGTAGGTTAAACACGTAATTTTTTACACATATACAAATCAATTTGATAAAGGGCTATTTATTTTTATTCGCTTTTTCTGGACAAGTTCCAGCCATCTGTTATCTGACGTATTAAGTTCACTTTTAACATATAAAAATTTTCCAAAGTGATGATTATTTTTAATCCTATCCGTAATGATATTGGTATTTAAGTCATGACTGAATATACTGTTGATAGATTAGGCCAACTTGGTGATGGCATAATTGATAGCCCAGGTGGGGAAATTTTTGCACCCTTCACACTGCCTGGTGAACGAATTGAAGGTATCGTTGAAAAAGGAAGAATATTTGTATCTAAAATTATTAAACCAGTTGCAAATCGAATAAAACCTGCATGCAAGCATTTTAAAATTTGTGGAGGCTGTTCAATGCAGCATGCTTCAGATGAATTGCTTGCAGATTGGAAGATTTCAAAAACCAAAGAAGCTTTGTCACAAGTTGGTCTCACTCCAGAATTTCGTCCAATAATTAATTCTGGTACTGGATCACGGCGTCGTGCAACATTTGCTGCAAAGCGTACAAAAAAAGGTTCAATGGTAGGCTTTCGTGGGCGAGCCTCAGATATAATTGTCGAAATTAGCGAATGTCCCGTATCTGACCCTGCTTTATTAAATGGTATGCCAGCCTTTGCTAAATTTGCCACTTTGGGAACTTCCCGCAAAGCAATATTACGTATTAATGCAACTGTTTCTGGCAGTGGCTTAGATGTCAAAATTGATAATGGAAAAAAACTATCACCAACTGAAATTTCACAATTTGCACAGATTTGTTCACAATATAAGATATTAAGACTTATGTGGAATGACGATGTAATTTCACAATCACATCCACCCAGCCAACCCATGGGAGCGGCAAATGTAGTGCCACCAAGTGGTGCATTTTTGCAAGCAACACACACAGGTGAGGCCGCTTTGGTGGAAACTGTTTTGGAAATAGTTAGCTCGGCGAAGCGTGTTGTAGATTTGTTTGCTGGATGTGGGACCTTTGCGCTACCTATTGCAAGCAGATCCGCTGTTCATGCTGTTGAGGGCGAAGCAAATATGATTTTAGCATTAGATGCTGGTTGGCGTACCACAGGAGGCCTTCACGATGTACGCGCAGAAACTCGTGATCTCTTTCGGCGCCCATTAATGCCGGATGAATTTAAAAAAGTTGACGCAATTGTTATTGATCCACCTCGCGCAGGCGCCGCGTCACAGGTGGCAGAGATAGCAAAAACTAATGTTGCGCGTATTGCTTTTGTATCATGCAACCCATCCACCTTTGCCAGAGATGCCTCTATTTTATGTAATAGTGGTTACAGTTTAGACTGGGTACAAGTTATCGATCAATTCCTATGGAATCCACATGTCGAACTTGTAGCAAAATTCACTAAATCTAACTAAACTATTTAAAATACAGACAGATACACATGATAATATCATCTTTTAGAAAAAACTTGTTTGACTGGCTAAACACCCCAACAATTCGATATAGTATTTTAGCTATAATTCTTGTGAACGCAATTTTATTGGGCCTAGAAACATCGCCTACTATAATGCTTCGCTATGGTTTTTTATTACACACATTAGACAGTATTTGCTTAACTATTTTCGTAATTGAATTGGCATTAAAACTATTTTCTAGAGGCTTTCTTTTCTTTCAGGATCCATGGAATTTATTTGATTTTTTTATAATAGGAATATCTTTAGCACCCATATCTGAAGGTTTTTCAGTATTACGCGCTCTAAGAATATTACGAGTTCTACGTGCACTATCATTTGCACCTCGCTTACGTCGAACAATTGAAGGATTTGTTTCTTCGTTGCCTGGAATGTCATCAGTCTTTATTTTGATGGCTATCATTTTTTACATAGGGTCCGTAATTTCAACAAAGCTATTTGCTTCAGAATTTCCAATGTGGTTTGGTTCCCTTGGAAAGTCTGCCTATACATTATTCCAGATTATGACATTGGAAAGCTGGTCTATGGGTATCGTTCGCCCAGTTATGGAGATTTACAGTCATGCTTGGATGTTCTTTGTTCCATTTATTATGATAACAAGCTTTGCCGTAGTAAACGTATTAGTTGGTTTGATCGTAAATTCTATGCACAACGCACATTCCGAAGAAGCCACCGAAGCAACAGATGCATATCGTGATGATGTTTTGAAACAGCTAAAAGAAATATCTAATCGGTTAAATAAATTAGAACGCTAAACTCGTTTTTTTATTGTGGCTACACCTAAAGCTTCAAAAACTTTTGCTTCGATTTCAGGCGCATTCATAGCTGCTGTTTCATACATTTTTGTTGGTGAATCTTGGTCTAAAAACGTATCGGGGAAAACCATGGCGCGGAATCTGAGCCCAAGATCAAATACGCCTTCATCAGATAATAATTGCAAAACATGGCTACCAAAGCCACCTACAGCGCCTTCTTCAATTGTAATTAGCACATCATGGCTTGAAGCCAATTTAAGTATCATCTCACGATCTAACGGTTTAGCAAAGCGTGCATCTGCAATTGTTGGCGTAATACCTTTTAATGATAAGGAGTCAGATGCTTTTAATACTTCCTGTAATCGAGCGCCAAATGACAAAATTGCGACTTTCGATCCTTTTTGGATAATCCGGCCTTTGCCAATTTCTAAAACACTTCCTTTTTCTGGAAGATCAATACCAATACCTTCACCGCGTGGAAAGCGGAACGCACTAGGTCGATCATCAATAGAACGTGCAGTAGCAACCATATGCATTAATTCAGCTTCATCAGCAGCAGCCATTACAACAAAATCTGGCAAATTAGCTAAAAAACCAATGTCAAAACTTCCGGCATGTGTAGCACCATCTGCACCAACCAATCCCGCACGATCAATTGCAAACCGCACAGGTAAGCGTTGCAAAGCTACGTCATGAACTACTTGGTCATACCCTCGTTGTAAAAATGTAGAGTAAAGTGCACAAAATGGCTTCATTCCGCCAGCAGCCATGCCTGCGCAAAATGTAACAGCATGCTGCTCAGCAATACCAACATCAAATGTTCGATTGGGGTAATGCTCTGCAAATAAGTCTAGACCTGTTCCATCAGGCATTGCAGCTGTAACAGCTACAATTTTATCATCTTCACTGGCTTCAGCAATTAAAGCATTTGCAAATACTTTAGTGTAACTAGGAGCATTAGATGGTGTTTTATGTTGTTTACCTGAAGTAACATTAAACTTGGCTACACCATGATATTTATCAGATGATGCCTCAGCAGGTGCATATCCTTTACCTTTTTGGGTAATCGCATGAATTAAAATCGGTCCAGTTGCTCGATCTTTTACAGTACGCAGAACGTTCAATAATTGCTCCATATTATGCCCATCAATCGGACCAACATAAGAAAAACCTAACTGCTCAAACAATGTCCCACCGATAGTCATATGTTTTAACATATCACGCGCACGTTTTGCGCCATCCTGAAGTGTTGAAGGCAATAATGAAACAGCGCCTCTTGCTGCAGCCTTTAATTCTTGAAACGGTTCACCTGCATATAAACGTGACAAATATGTCGACATAGCACCAACGGGAGGAGCTATGGACATTTTGTTATCATTTAAAATGACGATCAAACGTTTTCCTAAATGCCCAGCGTTGTTCATAGCTTCGTAAGCCATGCCTGCAGACATTGCGCCATCACCAATCACTGCAATTGCGTCACCTAATCCATGTTCAGGAGCACCACCCAAGTCACGTGCAACAGCAAACCCAAGAGCAGCAGAAATAGACGTAGAGCTGTGTGCAGCGCCAAAAGGATCAAAGGGACTTTCTGTACGTTTGGTAAAGCCAGACAGACCACCACCCTTACGGATCGTACGCATAAGTTCACGCCTGCCAGTTAGAATTTTATGTGGATAGCATTGATGGCTAACATCCCAAATCAAACGGTCTTTAGGCGTATCAAAAACAGCATGAATAGCAGTTGTTAATTCAATTACACCTAGCCCTGCACCCAGATGACCACCAGTTTCAGAAACTACAGAAATAGTTTCCGCGCGCAATTCTTCAGCCAACTGGAATAATTGCGGGTCAGATAAATTTTTCATATCTTCCGGCGTATTTACACGGTCTAAGATTGGTGTATGTGGGCGCTTTTCACTCATAATACTTGCTTTAATACCCTTAGTTAATTTTTACTATCATAAATTTCGGTGAATAATAAACTGTGCAACCTGCCTCATAGGGTCTGCCTTATTACCATAAACTTCTAATGCTTCGATTGACTGCTCTACCAACTCTTTTGCACGCAGCTTTGCTTTATCCATACCTAAAATTGATACGAAAGTAACTTTGCCGGCATTAGCATCTTTTTGTAAGCGTTTACCTGCAACTTTAGCATCTCCTTCTATGTCTAAAATATCATCCTGGATCTGAAAAGCTAGCCCAATAGATTTTGAGTAGTCCATCAAAGGCTTTTGGTCCCGGCCGGCCAAAATAGCACCTGCAGTAGCCGCCCACTCAATTAGAGCACCTGTTTTATTCTGTTGTAAAATAGTAATATCTTCTAGATTTAATAATTTTTTTGATGTTTCTGCATCGATATCTTGAGCTTGGCCGAGAACCATCCCTTGCATTCCAGAAGCTTGCGCTAAAGAATAAGAAAGTTTTACAATTTTAGCAGCTTCAGTATTTGGTAATTTAGCTAAAATCTCAAAAGCCAAAGCTTGTAGTGCATCACCGGTCAATGTCGCAGTTGCTTCGTTCCACTTAACATGAATAGTCGGCTTGCCCCGACGCAAATCGTCATCATCCATACAAGGTAGATCATCATGAACTAGCGAATAAGCGTGTAAACATTCAATGGCCATACTTGCTTGCAAAGCAGCATCTTTTGGGACATCAAAAATATTACTAGAGTAAATAGTCAAAAATGCTCGTAATCGCTTTCCACCATTTAAAACTGCATGGCGCATTGGATCTGCCATTAAACCATTGCCTTGAGTATCAAGCATGTTTTTTAATGCAGTTTCAACTGTAACCACCGTTTCAGCTAAAATTGATTTGAAATCAGCAGACATCAAATCAACCATCAAAAGGTTTTAAGACATCAGGCTGACCGTCTGATCCAAAAGTAATTTTGGCAACCTTTTCTTCTGCAGATTTTAATTTAGCTTCACAATGCGCTTTTAATTTAGCTCCACGCTCATACATGGATATACTATCATCTAAAGCAACTTGACTACCTTCTAGACTAGTTACTACTGTTTCAAGCTCTGCCATAGCTTGCTCAAAGCTCATCTCTGTAATTGGTATTTCGCTCATTTTGCATGCTCCATTAATACGTTCACGTGGGCGGCAACACTATCCGCTAATGAAGGTAAATCATATCCCCCTTCCAGTGTCGAGACAACGCGTCCATGACAATGATTATCAGCAAATTCACACAACATTTTTGTAATATCTTTAAAATCTTCAGTGCTAAAATTTAGATTAGCAAGGGGATCATTAATGTGCGCATCAAATCCTGCAGAAATTAGTAATATTTCAGGTTTATAAACTGCAAGTTTGGGGAAAATAGAATGTTGATAAGCCGCCATCAGTTCAGCACCTGAAGAGTATTGCTTTAATGGTAAGTTAATAACATTATTATGTGCGCCTATTTCAGAAACTTCACCAGTGCCGGGCCATAACGGTATCTGTTGTGATGTCACAAACATAATATTGGGGTCATTCCAAACTAAATCTTGGGTACCATTTCCGTGGTGAACGTCAAAGTCTATGATAGCAATACGAGATAATCCATATTTTCTAATTGCATATTTTGCACCAATAGAAACTGTTCCAAACAGACAGAACCCCATAGATTTATTTGTTTCTGCATGATGTCCTGGTGGGCGGGTAGCACAAAAAGCATTGTAAGCCTCTCCCCCCATGACCAAGTCGATAGCGGAACAAACGCCACCAACAGCCCGCATAGCGGCGTCAAAACTACCCACACTTACATGGGTATCACCATCTAAATTCACATACCCATGACTTGGGCAGGCGTTTTTTATTTTTAATACATATTCTTGTGGGTGGCACAATTCAACTTGGTCCATAGTTCCAACTGGAGCAGAAATACGTAATAAAGTGTCAAAATTTGGTTTTGCCAAGGCGTCTTCAATCACCCTTAATCGATCAACTTGTTCTGGATGTCCCGTAGGCGTTAAATGCTTATAGAAATCAGAGTGAGTAATATATGCTGTCGGCATAATTAATCTGGAGCCAACATATAGCCCGCGCCCCGAGCTGTTTGCAAATAACGAGGCACTTTTGGATCAACCTCTAATTTTCGGCGTAATCGTGTAATTTGAACATCCACTGACCGCTCTTGGCTTTGAACGCCATCACGTGCCAAATCTTCCACAAGCTTTGGCCGGCTAACTGGGTTATAAACATTTGCAGAAAAAATACGCATAAGTGCCGCTTCAGTTGAAGTTAGCTTCACCAGTGAATTATTACTCCATAATTCTCCTCGTGTGACATCATACCAAACATCCCCCATTTGCAAAGTTTTTGGAATAGCAACTGCCGTTTCTTCTTTTGGCACACGGCGTAAAATTGAATTAATACGTAAAACGAGTTCCTTAGGTTCAAATGGTTTAGTCAAATAATCATCTGCTCCCGCTTCAAACCCCATAATTCGTTCATTACTTTCACTCTTAGCTGTCAACAACAATATGGGTGTATCAAGTGTTTTTCGAAGATCTATTGTTAAACTCAAACCATCTTCACCAGGCATCATGACGTCCAGTACAATCATATCAAATTCTAAGCTCTTCAACAGACGTCTAGCATGAGCTGCATCTCGAGCAATAGAAACAAAGAAGCCATTCCTTACAAGGAACTTTTGCAACAAATCACGTATACGTTCGTCATCATCAACAATTAAAATATGAGCAATACTTAAATCTGGCTTCATGTTAGTTTTTCTTTAATTTTAGTAGATCCAGACAGAATTTCACCATCCATTATTTTTTCTAAAACTAAACGAAATCCCATAACAGCATCGGGACCAGCTGCACGATATGCAGACCGCATACGTTTACGTTGTGCGTCTGAAAGTTGGCGCTCTAATTTTTCCCCATCATCTGTTAAGAACAGATTTCGCTCTCGCTTATCTTTCCGACCCATTCTACTTTCTACTAAACCATCATTAATTAATTGGCGCAAAACTCTATTTAAAGATTGTTTTGTTATGCCTAATATATCAAGTAAATCACTTACTTTTAAGCCTTTGCGCCGATTAATAAAGTGAACTGCGCGGTGATGCGCTCTGCCATAGGTATAATTTTGCAAAATCAAATCAGGATCAGATGTAAAGCCTTTATAAGCAAAATACATGAGCTCTATGCCTTGAAGTAATTGGTCATCTGTTAAAAATAGCATTGCATCCATACTGTTAGGTCTTGTCATATTATGGCCTACCATATTAACTCCTACTTTTACTTATCCATAAACTATGTCAGCATTATTGACTTTATAAAAATCGAATGATAGCCCTTTTTAACTTTAGGCTAAAAATATGTCCACTTCGGAACTATTAGTGGAAAAAGTAGATAACGTTTTAAGGAGGAATTACATGATTGGTGCATATGATGATCGTGATGGCAAAATTTGGTTTGATGGTGAGTTGGTTGAATGGCGCGACGCAAACATACACGTATTAACACACGCCATGCATTACGCATCGTCTGTCTTTGAAGGTGAGCGAGCCTACAATGGTAAAATCTTCGAAAGTGTTCGTCACTCTGAGCGTTTAATTCAATCTGGTAAAGACGTTGATATTCCAGTTCCCTATTCTGTAGAAGAAATAGAAGCAGCAAAATATGCAGTAATGAAAGCAAATAACTTATCTGACGCTTACGTTCGTGTTTTAGCGTGGCGTGGATCAGGTGATGACATGGGTGTTGCAGCTCAATCAAACCCAGTTCGCATGGCAGTGGCTGCATGGACTTGGGGTGCCTACTACGGTGACGCGAAATTAAAAGGCGCGAAATTAGATATATCTAAATGGAAACGACCATCACCTGAAACTATCCCATGCTTTGCGAAGGCATCCGGTTTATATATGATCTGTACAATGGCAAAACATGCCGCTGAAGCGAAAGGCTGTTCAGACGCAATGATGTATGATTATCGTGGATATGTTGCCGAAGCGACTGGCGCTAACATATTCTTTGTAAAAAATGGTGAGGTTCATACTCCTAAGCCTGATTGTTTCCTAAACGGCATCACGAGACAAACCGTTCTGGAAATGTTGAAGGTAAAAGGTATTACGGTTCATGAACGTCACATAATGCCTGAAGAGTTAGAAAGTTTTGAACAATGCTGGTTAACAGGCACAGCCGCCGAGGTCACACCCGTCAGCCAAATTGGAGATTACAACTTTGAAGTAGGTACAATGGTTCGTGATATAGCAGAATCATACGAAAAACTTGTACGAATAACTTAAAAACTTTCTCTAAAAGTAATATTTATTTATAAATTATGAATAAAACTATAATAATCGAGCTATTAGCGCTACTTGCCGCCACCGATCCTTGGTGCTAATAGACAATTACCTTAGCACCAAGGATCGGTGCGTTATTTGGAGGATACGGTTCTGACTAGAACTGTTGATGCAGACGAAACTGCTAACACTACAAATATCCCAAGCATGAGCTTGCTGGATTTAGTACTCAACTCATTACAAGATAATAAAGCTGAAGAGATTGTAACAATTGACTTAAAAGGCAAGTCAACTATCGCAGACCATATGGTTGTGGCCTCTGGTCGTTCAACTCGACAGGTTGCAGCAATAACCGAAAAATTGCACACACGAATTAAAGATACGACTGGTTATATTGCCAAAATTGAAGGCAAGGGTGCTGGCGACTGGGTTTTATTAGACGCGGGTGATATTATTGTGCACGTATTCCGCCCCGAAGTACGCGAATTCTATCAATTGGAAAAAATGTGGCTAACTGATCCAGCTGAACCTCAAGACGTGTAATGCGAGTTCACCTATGTGTTGTTGGACGGTTACGAAAAGGGCCTGAAAGAAATCTCATAGACGATTATTTAGATAGATTTAACAAAACGGGTCGTGCCTTTGGGCTTGGGCCCGCTAATGTTATAGAAGTCGAAGATAAAAAAAGTGGTGGCATGCTTAATGAAGCAAATTTGTTGCGCCGCGCCATTCCTAAAGGTGCTTTTATTGTAATTATGGACGAGCGCGGTAGCGTTATTTCAAGTCCAGATTTTTCTGCAAAAATACGCACATTGGCAGACGAGGGCACATCTGATTTAGCAATAGTTATTGGGGGTGCTGATGGGATTGATCCTAGCTTACGTGCAGAATCAGATTTTTCAATTTCTTTTGGAAAGATGGTGTGGCCACATGCCTTGGTTCGCGTAATGCTTGCAGAACAGCTCTACCGCGGGGCGTCTATTTTAGCTAATAGTCCATATCATCGAATTTAGGGTTTGGTAAAAGACAAAAGTAAAGAAACAGTGTTGTAGTTGAAAACAGAGTTTGATCCGAGTAAGTAAATGGAACATTTTAGTGGACACCATCATGACAAAAAAAAAGCCTGTTGTTTTATGCATCTTAGATGGGTGGGGCTTATCTGAAATAATTGAAGGTAATGCTGTTTCATTAGCCAATACTCCTTGCTTTGATAATCTTATGGAGAACTTCCCTTCATCCACATTAGTAACCCATGGGCCTGATGTTGGATTGCCAGTAGGCCAGATGGGGAATTCAGAAGTTGGACATATGAACATAGGGGCTGGCCGCGTTCTAAACATGGACCTACGCAAAATTGAACATAGCATTGAACAAGGTACATTTGGACAACTCCCAGGCATTACAAGATTTGCTGATTCAATTAAGTTAGCTGATGGAAAAGCGCATTTATGTGGAGTTTTGTCGGACGGAGGTGTGCATAGTCACATTGATCACATGATTAAAACAGCACATGTGTTGGAAAATTATGGCCTAACTGTTATCTTACACCTCTTTGCTGACGGCCGCGACGTCGCACCAAGATCTATTGAAAAATACCTGGCGAAGCTAATTATATCAATTGGACAAAATACTTCAATTGGTAGTGTTACAGGACGATATTATTCATTAGATCGTGACAATCGTTGGGAGCGCGTAGCTAAGGGCTATGATGCCATGGTAAATTCAAAGGGTAATCGTTTTAAAGATGCGCAATCTGCAGTTTTAGCAGCTTACAGCACAGGGCTTACTGATGAATTTATCCCTGCCTCAGTTATTGGAAACTATGATGGTATTAAGCATGGCGATGGCTTGATGTGTATGAATTTTCGAGCAGATAGAGCTCGTCAACTTATGGCTGCAGTGGGTGATCCTAAATTTAATAGCTTTGATGTTAGCCAACGCCCAAAGCTGTCTGTATTAACTGGTTTTGCAGAATATTCAGATAGCCACAACACTTACATGGATTGCGTATTTTTAAGTGATAAAATTAAAAATACATTAGGTGAGTGGGTATCAGCTCATGGCCTAAAACAATACCGTATCGCTGAGACAGAAAAATATCCACATGTAACTTTTTTCATGAATGGTGGCGTTGAAGTTCCTGCAGAAAAAGAAGTCCGTTATTTAGCGCAAAGCCCTAAAGTAGCAACTTATGATGAGCAGCCAGAAATGTCATCAAAAGAAGTTACAGTAAATCTAGTTAACGCAATCCAGACAGGTGATTATAATCTGATTATTGCAAATTATGCCAATCCAGACATGGTCGGGCACACCGGTGATTTACAAGCTGCAATTAAAGCATGCGAGTCTGTAGATATTGCATTAATTGAAATAACCAAAGCCATAAAGTCTAAAGGTGGAGCAATGCTTATCTGTTCAGATCATGGGAACTGTGAAACTATGATAAACTTAGAAACAGGTAATCCACATACTGCCCACACAACAAATCCTGTGCCAGTCATCTTAGTGGGTGGACAAGAAACAACAAAGCTCCGCAGCAATGGTAAGCTTGCGGATTTAGCCCCAACCCTATTAGAATTAATGGGTTTACCACAACCAATTGAAATGTCAGGTAATACATTAATTAAATAAGCGTCTACCCTAAATGATTACTCGACTGGAGTTTATATTTCAGCGAAAGTATGTGTAAATAAGATTTAGTGTAGAAAAGAACTGGAACTTAGTAACTTATTAATAGAAGTTAAAAAAGCAACGTATTAACTGAATAAGCACTATATATTATAATATAGAAAAATATAAAAACTGATTAATTGCATTGATTGGCACCACTTAGACAGAGGTTAAACTAACGATGAACAAATTTTTTATGGCTGCAATATTTGGTGCCTTAACTGGCGTCTTCCTAACAGTTCAACTTACTGGCCCTCTAATTGCACAAGAATCTAAGAGCGTAAAGTCAACATATGAGAATTTAGATTTGTTTGGTGACATTTTTGAACGGATAAGATCCTCTTATGTAGAGGAAGTTGATGAAGAAAAATTAATTGAAAGTGCTATCAGCGGGATGTTGTCATCGCTTGACCCACATTCAAGCTATATGGCTCCAGAAGACTTTAGTTCTATGCAAGTGCAAACCCGTGGCGAATTTGGTGGGTTGGGCATAGAGGTGACACAAGAGAAGGGCTATATTAAAGTTGTATCACCCATTGATGACACACCTGCCGCAAATGCAGGTGTCCAATCAGGTGATTTTATCACTAAAGTTGATGGTGAAAGTACGCTGGGAAAAACTTTAAATGAAGCTGTTGACCAAATGCGTGGCCCTGTTGGTTCAGAAATTATTATAACCATTGCCCGTGAGGGTGTTGATGAACCTTTTGACATTAGCATTATACGAGACATCATAGAAATTAAGGCAGTTAAGGCGCGTTCAGAAGGTAAAACAATCGTTTTACGTGTATCCTCATTTACAAGTAAAACATATCCAAACCTAGAAGATAGCTTGAAAAAAGAAATTGAATTAGCCGGCGGTATAGATTCTGTGACAGGTGTTATTATTGATCTTCGTAATAATCCAGGTGGGCTGTTAAACCAAGCAATCCGTGTATCAGATGCATTTTTAGAAAGTGGCGAGATTGTTTCAACACGTGGACGTGGCGCGCGTAATGCAGAAAGATATAATGCAACGCCAGGGGATTTAACTAATGGAAAACCAGTTGTTGTATTGATTAATGGTGGCTCTGCTTCAGCATCAGAAATTGTAGCTGGAGCATTACAGGATCATCATCGAGCTATTATTGTAGGTACAAAATCGTTTGGTAAGGGTTCTGTTCAAACAATCATGCCATTATCATCTGACGGCGCTGCAATAAGATTAACGACTGCGCGCTACTACACACCATCAGGTCGCTCCATTCAGTCATTAGGTGTTTCACCAGATATCCTAGTTGAGCAGCGCTCCTTACTTGATGACGATACAAAGACAGCAGAACGCTCTCAACGATTTGAGGCAGACCTCAAAGGATCATTATCAAACGACAGTTTGACAGAAGACGAACGTAAACTTCTAGAAACAGAGCGTGCAGAACAAGAGGCAACAGCAGAGTTACGTAATGAGGATTATCAATTGTCTTATGCGTTAGACTTATTGAAAGGGCTTGCGACATTGTCGCAGAAATAAATATGACTGAAGAAGAGATCTTACTTTTACCCTACCGCCCTTGTGTTGGTATCATGCTTTACAATTCTCAAGGTAGCGTTTTTGCAGCTCAACGGTTAGACAGTGCGCAGGACGCCTGGCAAATGCCTCAAGGTGGTGTTGAAAAAGATGAAGATCCTCGTTGCGCGGCATTACGTGAATTAGAGGAAGAGACAGGCATTACAGCCCACGCTGTAGAAATTATAGCGGAAACCGAAAATTGGATACCCTATGATTTACCACATCACTTAGTTCACCGCCTATGGAATGGCCGCTACCGTGGGCAAAAGCAACGCTGGTTTTTGATGAAGTTTATAGGTGATGATTCCATGGTCAATATCCAAACTGAAATTCCTGAATTTTCGCGTTGGTGTTGGCTTAACCCCGAAGAACTTTTAGATAAAATCGTTCCATTTAAACGGAATACATATGAAAGAGTAATTCGCGAATTTAAAACTCTTATTGAATAAACATAGATTAGCTATCTGATAAAAATTTCCTAATTTGAGATAAGAAAACTTATTTATATGAAACTCAAATCCTTCAAGATATTACAATACTATTATTTAACTTTATGGCATGATTGATTTATGCGTCATTGGCGCGGGACCTGCAGGGTTAATGGCTGCCGAAACTGCAGTTGATCGAGGTCTTTCAGTTTTAATTATTGACGCCAAGCCATCTTTTGGACGAAAATTTTTAATGGCAGGGAAGTCTGGCTTAAATCTAACCAAAAATGAACCCTTCGAAAACTTTCTCCGCTCTTATAATGATGCAACAGAGTGGCTCTCCCCAATAATTAAAGAATTTGATAATCAGTCAGCTATAAATTGGGCACAAAACTTAGGTCAAACTATTTTCACTGGGTCATCCAATCGTGTATTTCCAACAAATATGAAAGCATCACCCTTATTAAGAGCTTGGCTAATAAGGCTTTCTGATAAAGGCGTAAAATTTAACCAAGGATGGCGCTGGTTAGGGTGGGAAAATGAAGATGCTGTTTTTCAGACCAGTGGAGGGAAAAAGTTTATAAAATCTCGCACAACAGTTTTAGCTTTAGGGGGAGCCAGCTGGTCACGTTTGGGGTCAGATGGAGAGTGGGCAAATATTTTAGCAGATCAAGACATTCTAATTACACCCTTTAAGCCTAGCAATATGGGGTTTTCAGTAAACTGGTCTAAACACATGCTGCCATATTTTGGTTCACCTATAAAATCTATTCGCCTTACATCAGGAAGTTTTTCCTCACTTGGGGAATGTATTATCTCATCCAAAGGCTTAGAGGGCAGCGGTATTTATGCAGCCAGTAAATCAATGCGTGAGGGGAACCCACTAATGCTGGACTTATTGCCTGACTTAGATCTCAGAACGCTTATTAGCCGTTTTGAAAAATTACCTAAAAAAGCTTCGCGAAGTACAATAGTTAGAAAGGTATTGCGCCTTGATAAAGCCAAGGCCGCAATATTTAATGAATTTTCGCAAGGCGCACAACTCAAAAACATTATTACAATAGCTAAAGCGCTTCTTATCTCACATTTAGGACCGCGCCCAATAGAAGAGGCAATTTCCACAGCGGGAGGCGTACCGCGGTTAGCTTTAAACAATCAGCTGATGTTAAAATCTAAGCCAGGTATTTTTTGTGCTGGTGAAATGTTAGATTGGGAAGCCCCAACAGGGGGATATTTAATTACTGGCTGCTTAGCTACAGGAAAATGTGCAGGGTCTGGTGCATCAGATTTTATTTTACTTTAATAAAGTGCAGATACGGTTACATAAGCAGGGCGTTTAATTTGGTGGCGGAAATAATCACGGAGCCTTCCATCTGGCACGTCAAATTTTGCTACTCGCGCCCAGCCACCAATATGTGTCAAGATTATATCAGGAATAGTAAATTTTTCTCCCATCAAATTTGGACCCTCAATCATTCGATCATCTAAAGTCTTTAGCGATTTAGAAAATTCCCACCGTAGAGTTTCTTTAATACCTTTCACGCGCTTATCTTCAGGAAGTACAAAGGTATGTCTTGCCGCAGTCCACAGTACAGCATCCAATTCATCAAGAATGAATTGAGTTAGGCTATCCTGCTTCGCACGCTCAATTGTTCCCGCTGGGTAAGTAAGTTGACCATGTTTATCTGCTAGGTAAGTAATAATCGCTGTAGAATCATTAATAATAGTGCCATCCACATTCAGACTAGGTACTTTGCCAGATGGGTTCACTAGCTTAGCTTCTTCAGATTGGGCACTTGCTTTTATATGTTCATATTCAAGTCCAATTTCATGCATTGCCCATAGGACTCGCATCGCCCGTGTTTTTATACTTCCAATAACTTTATACACAAATTCTCTCCTATTTAGGCCGCATCATTGATATACGTATAAAAGCCCGCTCCAGCATTGCTTGTTCAGGTATCTTAGAAGAAGATCGCAGAGATAAGTCAGTATCCATCAAGACACTAAGCGCTTTTTCCAACCGTGATGAACCCCAACTTCGAGCTTGCCTTACCATGCGGTCTTTGCGGAAGCCAAAAACAGGTGGGCGTGCACGCGACAAAGCAATATCAGCTCCAGATGGGTGAGTGGCTGCTAAATGTAAGTTACGAAAGTGCCGCGTTGCAGAAATACACATCGTTGTTGGGTTAACGCCTTGGCCAAATAAGCGGTTCAAAATTGGGCTTACTTCCGCAGACTTTGCGTCTGCCATAATATGTATAACCTCATCAAGACCCACATCAATTGTGGCAGGCGTACAAGCTTCAATATCTTCAGATGTAATTGGGGTATCATCGTTATATTTATAGAGACTAAGTTTTTCCAACATTTGGTTTAAGTCACCTGGATCAAGGCTACGCCCTAAAGATAGTAAGTCCTTTTTTGCTTCGCCAAAAAAATTAGTGAGTTTGCTTTTTACAGCTAATGAAATAATTTCGTCGTCGCTAACGGGATCATTAAATATACCGATAGCAACAGTATTTTGTGGCCCCTCAAATACCTTGCGCAATTTAGATCGTGCATTTAATTGTCCTGCAGTCACAACTAAACACGCATCACCCTCTCGCCACTCTTTAATTGCACCTTCAATAATTGAAGACACTCCATCTGCAGCGGTTTCAACAAATACTGCGCGTGGGCCTGGGAAAAATCCAATAGACTTTAAGCTGTCTAAAATAAGAGATGGCTCTTTTCTCAGGTCAGCACCAGAAATACGCGTTAAACGCATTTCTTCTTCTGCTTTGGTGCCAACAAGTGATTTAAGTAGTTCTTGCCTACGCAATCCAACACGCATTGCGTCAGCACCATAGATGAGAATAGCACAGTGACTTAAATCAGGTTTAGAAAAGTAACTAACGGCCTTAGCACCTGTTAATTTCATTCCAACCAGTCCTTAGCTGTAATGTTTAAAAGTATAACAATTTTATCAGCCATATCACGTGATAAACGTACATTGGCATCAAGTTCTGCAACTGCAGTTGGGTAAGTGCCAGAAGTTGCACTATAGGCAGTATTAGATATTACAATATTTTTATAGACAACAGCTTTAGTGGAAATATCTATTAAACTGAATTTAGTTTCACCCTGCAATGTATAGCGCGTAACATCATTATCTTCAGAAATTGTTAAATTATCTACGTTTACAGTCGATAAATAATTAAGTGAATAAAGTGCATCCCCACTTGGTAGGCCTAGTCGATCAATTAAGCGATCACGAAACTCAAAGGAATTTCGGCCCTCTAATACACTTACATTAATTTTACCAAAAATTTTGTTTGCCGCTTTATTTGGCCCATAAACAGCTTCAAAACCACACGCAGCTAAAGGCAAAATACATGCTATAAAACACCCTTTACTAAATAACGACATTCACAATCTTTCCAGGAACTATAATTAATTTTTTATGTACTTTTCCATCTAAAATTCGAATAACAGCTGGTCGATCAAGGACTATTTTCTCAATTTCACTTTTTGATAGATCAACACTTACTTCAATTTCATCACGACGCTTCCCGTTAACTTGAATGGGTATAATCACTGTATCATTAACTAAAATAGATTTATTCACAACAGGCCACTTTGTGCCTGTAACCATTCCAACACCGCCTAAGGTTGCCCAAATTTCTTCAGATAAGTGTGGTGTCATTGGTTGCATCAACTGAGCCATAGTGAGCATAGCCGTAGTCTTCGCCACCCTACTGGCCTTTGACTTAGCTAGTACATTAGTAAATTGGTATAGCGCAGCAACAGACTTATTAAATGCAAAACCTTCAATACCTGCCGTGACAGCATTTATTGCGATATTTCTAGCCTTATCAAGTGCAGCATCTTCTGAGAAATCTATATTGTCCTGTTCTGACAATTCCACAGTTAGCCGCCAAACCCGCTGAAGATGTTTCCATGCGGCCTCAGCACCAGAAGCTGTCCACTCAACATCACGCTCTGGTGGACTATCTGACATAACAAACCAACGCGCAGTGTCCGCACCGTACTGATCAATAATATCATCAGGATCGACAACATTCTTTTTTGATTTAGACATCTTTATAGATTGCCCAACCGTAACTTCACGGCCATCAAATGTTTCAAATGAATTGCCATTCTTTAGTTTAATGTCATCAGGGTTTAACCACTTTCCATCAGGATCTTGGTATGTTGCATGACACACCATCCCCTGCGTGAACAAAGCATTAAAAGGTTCAATTGATTTTTGTGGTAAGTGTCCCGTCGCATTCATCGCACGTGCAAAAAATCTAGAGTAAAGAAGATGTAATATCGCATGCTCCACACCTCCAATATATTGGTCCACATTCATCCAGTAATTTGCCTCTATTGCGTCAGTTGGTGTGAGAGACGTGGGGGCTGTAAAGCGTGCATAATACCAAGATGAATCTACGAAAGTATCCATCGTATCCGTTTCACGATGCGCGGGCCCTCCACATAGTGGACACTTACAATTGCGCCATACATCATGTCGATCTAATGGATTACCTGGTTTGTCGAATGTTACGTCCTTAGGCAATACAACTGGTAAATTTTCTTTTTTTTCTGGAACCACGCCACAATCTTCACAATGCACAATTGGAATTGGGCACCCCCAATAACGTTGCCTGGATACACCCCAATCACGAAGGCGGTAATTAGTTGTTGCCTCTCCAATGCCTTTTTTTGAAATACGTTTAACAACTTCAGCTTTGCCTTCCTCAATTGTCATCCCATCCAAGAACCGGGAATTAATTAAATTACCAGGCCCTACAAAAGCGTCATCACCAATTTTAAATGTATCTGGATCTTGGCCTACTGGACAAACTACAGGCGTAACTATTAGGCCATACTTCCGAGCAAAATCTAGGTCACGTTGATCGTGTGCTGGGCAACCAAAAATTGCACCAGTACCATATCCCATAAGGATAAAGTTAGCAATATAGATAGGCATTTCCCAAGCATCGTTAAAGGGGTGCGTTACGGTAATACCGGTATCAAAGCCCCTTTTTTCAGTTGTTTCCAAGGCCTCCTCAGTAGTTCCTATTTGGCGACATTCAACATTAAATGCGGCAAGCTCTGGATTGGTTTTCTCCAGCTCTCTAGCCAACGGATGGTCACAGGAGATCGCAGCAAAGGATGCGCCAAACAATGTATCAGGGCGAGTGGTATATACTTCTAATTCCTCAAAGCCCTTAGGTGCATCTTTAGATTTAAATTTAAATTGCATCCCTTGGGATTTACCTATCCAGTTCTTCTGCATAGTCCGTACTTTTTCCGGCCAGCTTTCTAGATTATCTAGGGCACTTAGTAATTCATCTGAATATTCAGAAATTTTAAAGAACCACTGCGTTAATTCTTTACGCTCTACTAGCGCACCTGAACGCCAGCCACGGCCATTTTCAACCTGTTCATTAGCCAGAACTGTCATATCTACAGGGTCCCAGTTTACAACAGCATTTTTTCTGTAGACTAAACCTTTGGCCATCATATCAAGAAACATGGCTTGTTGCTGGCCATAATATTCAGGATCACATGTTGCAAATTCACGTGTCCAATCAATAGATAAGCCCATTGGCTTCAACTGCGCACGCATGTCCGCAATATTTTGATATGTCCAATCACCAGGGTGAACCTTTTTTTCCATGGCAGCATTTTCTGCAGGCATACCAAAAGAGTCCCAACCCATTGGGTGTAATACATTAAACCCAACAGCAGATTTATACCGAGCAACTACATCACCCATGGTATAATTACGCACATGACCCATATGAATTCGCCCAGACGGGTAAGGGAACATTTCTAAAACATAATATTTTTCACGTGCATCAGGCATAGCCTTAAAGCTTTGTGCAGCGTCCCATGCAAATTGCCATTTTGGCTCAGTTACTTTAGCATTATAACGCATAATTTAAATACCTTTTGACATGGGAAATCAGACTATTGTCTAAAAATTTGAGTAGTTATTTACAATTTTTATAATTTAGCTTGTGCAATGCGCAACTCACGCGCACGGCTTAAAATTGCATTTTCTATTTCACGCTGCGTTTCTGCGCTAGCTAAGCCACCTGATGCCCTCACAACCACGCGCAATGCACGCGCATCTAGAGCAGGATCAGAGATAAAAACACTAGCGCTGTAAGTTTGTGATGACCCAGGCGCGCGCCCTTTGCCAAACACTATTAAACCAGTAAAAGGGTCAGCTGAATTGATTGGAAGAAAACTCAATACATCTAGGGAAGCTTGCCAAAGGTATTTGTTTACCGCCCCAATCTCTTCCGTACCCTGATTCGCAAGTAAATCTGTAAGTGTCCCACGATCCGCAATGTGATCTTCATTATTTTTCTTGCTTTCAGGCTTGGCTGAAGTGTTGCCTGTAGTTGATGCAGCGTCAGGCAGCTCTAGAACATCTGAGTTGCCGCAAGCAGTCAGAAAAGCGCTGGCTGTTATACATATAGTTATATATTTAAGGGTAATACTCATGTTTTTTCCAAAATTCTTAAAGTCTATTTATGCTAACACCCATATACTTTGATCTCAAGCTAGTTTTCACCAAAGTCCATTGCTGTATATATAAAATTTCATAATTTTTAAAACCTACGCCCCCTTAACTGTGACAAGTTTGCATCAATTTATTACTATGAGTCCTTTAAGTGTTTTGATATTCTTGACCAAGCCTACTTAAAACAGCAAATGTCATCCTAATCTCTGGAATCTCCGGGGATACATATATTTGAATAAACTCTATGAGGATTTAAAAAATGAAAAAATTACTTATTGCTACTACAGCATTAGTTGCAACAGCTGGAATGGCTGCTGCGGATGTTAAACTAACTGGTTACGCTGAAATCGGCATGACTGACGCTGGTGGAACTAATGGTATGGAAATGCACTCTGACATGGACATTGGTTTCAAATTGTCAGGCGCTTCAGACAACGGCCTAACATTCGGTGCTTCAATCGATCTTGACGAAGTTTCTGGTGGTATTGCCTCAACTGGTGGCAGCCAAGCTATAAACGTTTCAGGTGCTTTTGGTACACTTACAATGGGTGATACAGACGGCGCGATGGACAAGAGAAATAACGAAGTTGGTTCACTAACAGCTATTTCTGACAACCACACTGGCCACGCTGGTTATAACGGCGGATCAGGCTTAGATTCAGGTAGCGCTCAAGGAAAAGACATTCTACGTTACGACACTTCAGTTGGTGCTTTTAATGTATCTGCATCTATCGGCCAAGATGATACTGCTGGTAACAATGACGTGATGGGTTACGGTCTTTCAACTACTGTGGGTACAGTAGCTCTAAGTGTTGGTTACCAGACTGACGATGCACAAGACATCACAGCTGTTTCAGCTAAATCTACAGTAGGCGGCCTTACAATGACTGCTAACTATTCTGAAGCAACAATGACAGATACAAAAGCAATTACTGGTGTAGCTGCTAGCATCACTGCTGCAACATCTACTGCCGTTGCTTTCAACGTTTTAGCCGTAACAGCTAAAGATTTAGTTGTTAACTCATACGAGCACACAGGTCTTGGCCTTGGTTACTCAGTAAGCGGCGTTAACTTAAGCGCTAACTACGGTAGCTACGACTATGACGACGGCTCACAAGCTGACGGTTTTGGTTTGGCAGCTAACTACTCACTAGGTGGCGGCGCTACTGTAATGGTTGGTTACGGTTCAGGAAATGCACGAGCAACAAACAGAGTTGCAGCAGCAGCTGACGTGGATTCATTCTCAGTTGGTCTTGGCTTATCATTCTAAGCTGACTTAATTAAGATATTAGCTTTTAAAGAGCGGGCCCTTGTGCCCGCTCTTTTACTTTTCATCTCTTGAAAAAAGATATAAAAGTTCCAGAGTTGTTTTCCCCAAATAGAATTATTTTTATTTATCAAAGGACCATGATGCTGCCTCTTTCTATTTCTCAAATTACTACAGAATATCAGCGAGCAATTTCCCTCCAGTCTGAGGGAAAAAATGAACTAGCCCTGTCTATTTATAGTCAAATTTTAGAAACCAAACCAAATATTGCAGAGGTGCATTTTCAAATTGGAAGAATATTTTATAATGCGAACAAATTTTCAAAATCAGTTTTTCACTTTGGCGTAGCCATTAGCTTAAAACCTAATGAAGTTGCAATTTGGGGCGAGTATATACCTAGTCTACTTTGCAATATTGACCGTGGCGTAATTAAGAAAGCAATTACGATACTTAAAAAATCAAAAGTAGATAGACACGCATCTATTGGCTTTCAGAATAGATTACTAAGCCAGGCAGATGGATCTGCTGTATCAATTAATAGTTTAAATAAGTCCTCACTAGATAGCATCCAAGCCGCAATCTTAAGTCACGATTATGCACAAGCAAATACATTAGCTAAGGCCTTACATAAAAAAAAATTAGATAGTGCCGTAGTTTCAGAAATACTGGCCCGTACATACTTAAATCTAAGGCAACTTGATGAAGCGCGCAAATATTTTAATACAGCAATAAAACTTGACCCAAAATTTTTTGATGCATTTAATAATTTAGGAAAATTAGAGTTCGAAGAAGAAAACTATATTAAAGCAATTTCATTATTTAGGTCTGCAATCATCGTGGCACCAAAAGCATCATCAGGCATATACAATCTAGCAAACGCTATGTCATTTAACATGCAAATTTATGACGCACAGGACCTCTTAAAAAAATCTCTTCAGCTACATATAAAAGGTGGTCAGCTGAATATGTTACTAGGCGAATTATCTGTTCGAACAGGGTACTATCAAGATGCAGAAAAACATTATGAAACTGCATGTAAGCGGGAGCAAAAATCTGCGGAATTGTACATTAGAGTTGGAAATATATTTAATAAAGCTGGCCAATCTACAACTGCATTAAAATATTATACCTTAGCGCAAGAAATGGAACCATCTAATGCACTTACATTTAAATTAAAAGCTAGTGTATATCGTGAAATTGGAGAGTTTAGTAAAACACTCGAACAAATAAATAAAGCCATTTCCTTAGAGCCTAGCAATGTGGACTTTTTAATGTTTTACGTAAACTCGAAAAAAATAGAGGGCGACGACTTTATAATTGATAAAATGATTGCGCTTCATGGTGAAAAGTCCACCTCCAAAGGCGATCGTATTACACTTGGCTTTGCAATCACCAAGGCCCTAGAAGATTCAAAACAATTTGGTAAAGTTTTCCCATTTTTAAAGAGTGCTAATGACGATATGCATTCAATTTTTCCGTACGACGTAAATACAGCTGTAAATGAAAATAATGAAATAATTAACTATTTTAATGATTTCAAATTAAATAATTATGATGGCCTCGGGCATAGTGAAGCCTGCCCTATTTTTATTTGTGGTATGCCCCGTTCGGGTACAACTTTAGTTGAGCAAATTATTTCTTCACATAGCTCTGTGACCGGTGCTGGTGAAGTTGGGCATACAGATACAGCAATTAGCCAAATAATTGGAACATCTGATAGTAAACTCATTTCATTGCCTCAAGTTCAACCTGAACATTTGAAAAAAATTGGTGCAAGCATATGGGATTATTTAACACACCACTACCCAGGGACATCACATATTACAGATAAGTCAATTATGACCTATAAGCGTATGGGATTACTAAAAGCTGCAATGCCTAATTGTAAATTTATCATTGTGAGAAGAGACCCACGTGATAATTTATTATCAATTTACCGAAACAAATTTTTAGATAATACACATTTATATGCTTATAATTTAGAAGACCTTGGTGCATACTACAAAGAATTTTTACGAATAATGGATTTCTGGCAAAATAAAATGCCAGAAGGGTTTATGGAAATCAATTATGAAGATCTAATTAGTGATACAGAAACCCAGGCGCGAACTTTAATAGACTTCTGTAATTTAAAATGGGAAGACGAATGCCTAGAATTTTATAAATCTAAGCGTCAAGTTAAAACATTGAGTATTATGCAAGTGCGTCAGCCTATTTATAAATCATCAATAAAAACCTGGGAACGCTACAAACAAGATTTACAGCCCTTATTTAAGGCAATCAAATAATGTCTCTTTCAGAAATAATATCTCGCATAAATACAGCTGAAAAAGCAGCCGGTAAAAATACAGGAAGTACACAATTATTAGCTGTGTCTAAAGTACAGCCAAATGAGCGCGTATTGAATGTTTTAGAGCAAGGCCATCGTATCTTTGGAGAAAATAAAGTCCAAGAATCACAGGGGAAATGGCCAATTTTTCGTGAGAGTTTTCCTGATGCGATGGTCCATTTAATTGGTCCCTTACAAACGAACAAAGTTAAGCAGGCCGTTGAATTGTTTGACGCTATTCATACGCTTGATCGCTTAAAGCTTGCAACTAAACTAGCATCTGAAATTCAATCTCAGGGAAAAGCTCCCGAGATGTTTATCCAAATAAATACAGGTGAAGAAGAGCAAAAAGCAGGGATAATGCCAGCAGGTGCAGATCAGTTTATCTCTGAATGTTTAGGATTAGACTTACCAATTAAAGGTTTAATGGTCATTCCACCGATTAATGAAGAGCCTTCACTACATTTTGCTTTACTGCGAAAAATTGCATTAAGGAACGGCCTTACTGGATTATCTATGGGGATGAGTAGTGATTTTGAAAGTGCTATTGCATTGGGTGCAACACATATTCGAATTGGATCTGCTATTTTTGGAGCTCGTGATTACTCTTAACTATAACTTGGTTAAGCTTTTATAATAACTCGACTGTCTGTTTTCCAGTTTGTAAATATCTTAAAAAGATCAAGTGGATCAAACGCTATACATCCCTCTGTGGGGTGGCGTGGCTTACGCCAAGCATGAATAAAAATTGCACTCCCCTTGCCAACCTTAGCTTCTGGCCAATTGTAGTCTAAAACACCAAAAGCGTCGTATAAGCCATCCGATCGACGAAGCTTTTCGTGGCTAAATGGATAGTTATACGCCCTTATTTTATGGTTATATTTCGGATCTTTTGGATCATCAGACCACAAATCATTTAAGCCAACTGGATATTGCTGAATATTACTAGCAGTAAAAGCAACACGTTCAATCCGGTAACCAATACTTGTAATAGAAAATTTACCTATTGGAGTAACTCCATCACCTTCCCTAACTTTTTCAGCTATCCCACTTCGGCCAATCGCCACTGGTAATACACAACCCATAAACCGAGCACCCCAATAATTAACAACTAAATCATGAAACCGAGGCATCATAAAAGATGCCCACTTTTTTTTGCTTTAGTATCTAAATACTTTTTATTTAATGGGTTTAAGCCAACTTTAAGTGCAACTCTCTCAGAAACTATAATTCCAGCACTCTCCATAGATGCCACCTTAGCTGGGTTATTGGTCATTAATCGAACAGAAGAAAAACCCATTAATTTGAGTATTTCAGCACCTAATTTAAAATTGCGCTCATCATCTTCAAATCCAAGGCGGTGATTAGCCTCCACAGTATCAAACCCCTGATCTTGCAGTTGATAAGCTCGCATTTTATTTGCAAGGCCAATTCCTCTACCCTCTTGGTTCATATAAAGAAGTACACCTGAACCATCTGAAGAAATGCCCTCAAGTGCCGCATGCAATTGTGGCCCACAATCACATTTTAAACTACCAATTAAATCACCCGTAAAACATGCAGAATGTAAGCGTGAAAGAACTGGCGCATTACGGTCTGGATTTCCAATTTCGATTGCATAATGTTCTTCACCCCCGTCTTGAGGACGAAAAACATGTACGCGACTTGCGTTTGAGACTTTTAATGGCACATTTGCAACTGATACTTCGGTTAATTGATTAATAGAGCTTTCCATCGCTTTAGATATTAGTTTTAAGTCAATGAAGTCTATACCCTTCAAATCCTGGCCTGAAACATTAACCAGAACTGCAGACGGTAATAGAAGAGCCATTTTACATATTGCAAGGGCAGTACGATGGGCTTCTGCAATACCCCCAAAGATTGGAGTAAACGGCCCCTTAAGCGGAGCATTGAAATCATCACTTGGATCACAGACTGAACGCACCCAATCTAATCCTTTGTCATGAGGCAAAGCTAAACGCGCTATGTCACCATCTGTTGCCCAAGTAGATAAAGTTTGCGCACGCCAATCAGTAATTGTAAGCTCTATCGCACCCATTTCCCGCATAGCTAAAAAGCGTTCTGCCGTGACAGTTTCAGAGGGTGCAGCTAGCCATTGATCTTTGCCTAAACAAAGAACAACTCCCACCCCCATACGAAAATCTGATCGTGCGCGCGCTATTCGTTCTAGTGCTGTTAACCCAATTGACATTTTAATTAATTCTTTCGGTTCTTATAGTTTCATTGTGCCGTATATTTGAGAAAAACAAAATATGAAACATTTGACAAATTTTTGACACGACACCGTGATAAGGTCATTCAATTCCTTGTTCTAAATTTTAAAACAATTAATATATTTTTAAACATAATGGTATCAAACATGAGATCTTTAAAGAAAATTCTAATTGTTGATGATGATGCTGACTTACGTGAAGCCTTAGCTTATCAAATACTTTTGCTTGAAGAGTTTACTGTACATGAAGCAGAAGATGGCACTTCAGCTTTAAACCAAGTCAATGATTTACTATTTGACCTAGTAATTCTTGATGTTGGCCTTCCTGATATAGATGGACGTGAATTATGTAAGTTGATGAAACAACGTAATGTAAAGTGCCCAATTGTTATGCTAACAGCGCAAGATACAGATGCAGATGCCATATATGGCCTTGATTCTGGTGCAAATGATTACATTACTAAACCCTTTAAGTTTCCCGTTTTATTGGCGCGTTTGCGTGCACAACTACGGCAACACGAACAATCTGAAGATGCAGTTTTTAACCTTGGGCCATATACATTTAAGCCAGCTGCAAAGATGTTGATTACAGAAGAGCTCAAAAAAATTCGCCTGACGGAGAAAGAAACAAATATTTTAAAGTTTCTTTATAGATCAACAGAAAAAATTGTTGCCCGCGATACTCTTCTACATGAAGTATGGGGCTATAATGCTGGCGTAACCACACATACATTAGAAACACATATCTATCGACTTCGCCAAAAAATTGAACCAAATCCTTCCAAAGCTCGCTTTTTAATCACAGAATCAGGCGGGTATCGGCTATCGATTTAATTTATAGTCTTTAAATAAGACAAATTTACAGATATGTTTCCTTAAAAATTAAAGGTCTTTAAGATGCCCATCACTATTTGCACATGGAACATCAATTCTATTCGATTACGCGAAGATATAGTTTGCAAACTACTTATAGAAGAAGCCCCCGACGTTTTATGCCTGCAAGAATGCAAAAGCCCAGTAGATAAAATTCCAACAGAAAAGTTTTCTCAACTTGGGTACTCCCACTTAGTAGCAAATGGTCAAAAAGGATATAATGGAGTTGCTATACTTTCGCGCTTACCAATAGAGGAGGCTGACCGCCAAGACTTTGCCTCTCTTGGGCACGCGCGCCATATCGCGGCCACTATTGATAATCATATGACGGTTCATAATTTCTATGTTCCTGCGGGTGGTGACATTCCAGATCGAAATATAAATGAAAAGTTTGGTCAAAAATTAGATTATCTCACTGAAATGAAATCATATTTTATTAAACTCCAGCCCAAAAATTCCGTGCTAGTTGGTGATTTAAATATTGCCCCACGTACAAACGATGTTTGGGATCATAAGAAATTAACAAAGGTTGTTAGCCACACTCCCATCGAAATTGAGGCTTTAGATGCAGTTCAGTCTTCAGCTAATTGGATTGATATTACAAGGCAAGACATACCGGAGGGATTATTATACTCTTGGTGGTCATACCGCGCACGCGACTGGGATGAAGCAAATAAAGGCCGCCGGTTAGATCATATTTGGGCAACCCCTGACATTGCAACGACAGCGCGTGGAAGTCGCATTTTACGAAATGCTCGTGGCTGGGAAAAACCTAGTGATCATGCCCCAGTATTTGCAACATTTGATATCTAGGGTTGCTTGGGCTTAAGTAAGCGAATAAGCCATAAATGAAATTTTGCAGGTGATTTATGTTAGAACTTAAAAATAAAAATATTGATAATAGCTTAGTCAAAGACGTTAACGAAGATACCTTTATGGATGACGTCATTGAAGCATCTAAAACTACACCAGTTATAGTAGATTTTTGGGCCCCCTGGTGTGGTCCATGCAAAACTCTAGGCCCTGCATTAGAGGCTGAAGTGCAGGCAGCATCAGGTAAAGTTAAAATGGTAAAAGTCGATATTGACCAGAACCAAACATTAGCAACCCAAATGCGCATTCAATCTATTCCAGCAGTATTTGCCTTCATTGACGGGAAACCTATTGATGGATTTATGGGTGCCAAATCACCATCTGAATTAAAAGAATTCGTTCAAAAAATAGCAGACCAAGCTAGCGATGATAAAGGTGATTTATCAGAAGCAATTACAATAGCAGATGAAATGTTAGCTGCCAAAGAATACATTGACGCAGCTGAAACATTTGCAGCTATCTTGGATGAAGACCCCGAAAGCGCGGTGGCTTATGTGGGGTTATTTAATGCCCAAACTGGTGCAGGTAAGGTTATTGAGGCTAATGATCTGTTAGAAAACGTTCCACCTAATTTAGTCAATAGCTCCGAAATCATTGCCTTACGTGCCCAATTAGAATTATCTCAACAAGCCGCTGAATTAGGTGAAACAAGTGACCTTCGCTCCTTACTAGAAAGCAATGAGGATAACCATCAAGCTCGTTACGACCTTGCTTTAGCTCTATTTACAGCAGGTGATCCCAAGGAAGCTATACAAGAGTTATTAACTATTTTTCGTAAAGATAGAGAATGGAATGAAGATGCTGCCCGCAAGCAATTATTCAAATTTTTTGATAGCTTAGGTGGTGAAGACCCCATAACATTAACTGGACGACGACAACTAGCATCAATGCTATTTGCCTGAACCGATATTTGATCTAGATTAGCTGAATGTATAATTTAAAAACACTCCCAGACCGCATCTCATTGTTTCCACTAAGCAATGCATTGCTACTCCCTCATTCAAGGTTACCTTTGAATGTTTTTGAGCCTAGGTATTTGTCTATGCTTGACGATACAATGAGATCAGATCATCGGCTGATAGGTATGATTCAGCCCTTAGCACCAGATCATGTAAGTGGGGCTCCACGAGTACACCAAATCGGTTGTGCAGGACGTTTAACCTCTTTCTCTGAGACCAGCGATGGGCGTTATATGATCACCCTTACTGGTATCAGCCGCTTTAGGGTTGCAAATCTTATCGATGGCTTTCTTTCTTATCAAACTGCAGACGTGAACTGGGATAGCTTTAGCGGTGATCTTAGTTCACCCTCAGATGACCTAAGCTTTGATAGAGAAAAGTTTTTAATAGTTTTAGAGCGATACTTTAAAACAATGGAGCTATCTACAGATTGGGATAGCTTAAAAGATGCAGATGACTTGCTGTTGATAAACTCATTAGCAATGCTGTGCCCATTTGAACCAGAGGAGAAACAAGCTCTCCTAGAAGCCCCGTCACTTTTAACACGGCGCGAAACTTTGCTAACTCTAATGGAATTTGCTTTGCGTGAAGAAAGTGGCACGATGGGTAAAGTACAGTGACACAAATTGATCCAAAAATGTTAGAAATATTAGTATGCCCTATTACATTTAGCCTACTGTCTTATAATCAGGAATCTCAAGAACTGGTTTCTACAAGTGCTAAGTTAGCATATCCTATACGCAATGGAATTCCTGTAATGTTACCTAGTGAAGCTAGGAAAATTGATTAAATTATTTGGCCACGTAATAGCATTGGCAATTCACCAGACAACCCTGCAGCATGCCGCATAAAACCGCGCCGCAAACTTGGATTCGAATTAACACTCGCTAATCCAATATCACGCGCAATCCGTAAGATTGGGTTATCATTAGAAAATAATCTATTTAACCCATCAGTCGCTGCAGCCATAGCAGACGTGTCGAATCGCCGCCACTGCTGATAGCGCTCCAGAACAGGCCTAGCACCTATATCCTCACCACGACGCTGTGCTATTGCCAGCACTTCTGTTAGTGTAGCTATATCTTTTAAGCCTAAGTTTAAACCTTGCCCGGCCAAGGGGTGTATCCCATGTGCTGCATCTCCAACTAAAGCTATGCGGTCCAAGACAAAATTTTCAGCCAATGATAAACTTAGTGGATAACTAAAGCGATCACCAACTAATTCAATTTTACCTAAAAAGTCACCAATAAATGGCGTTAAAGCCTTCAAATACTCAGCGTCGTCCATGACATTAATATGTTTAGCTCGACTTGCGGCTTCAGTCCAAACAATAGAACATTTGTTATTTGGCAATGGTAGAATTGCTAATGGGCCTGAAGGCGTAAAAAACTGATGCGCAACACCGTTATGAGGTTGTTTATGAGATATTGCACAGACTAAAGCAGTCTGGTTGTATTTCCAACCACTGCGATCAATACCAGCACGGGTTGCAACCTGTGAGCTACGCCCATCACAACCAATTAATACACGCGCTCGCAAATTACGACCATCCATCAAGGTTACAGTACTGCCAAGCGCATCGACAGCTTGTGAAACCACTTCAGTATCACTTAGGTATTTAATTTGTGGCGTCTCTAAAATGACATCCCGAAGAGCTGCACGTAGATAGCGATCTTCTAACAAGTGCCCCATAGGGCCTTCTTCCAGTTCCTGGTGGTCAAAATGCACGTGCCAGTCTGACGCTCCCTCACCTGCACGGCCATCACTAACTTTAATATCTAAAATTGGTTGGGTATTTTTATGTATATAATCCCATATACCAAGTACCTTTAACATTCGCCCTGATGCGTGTGATAAAGCATAGGCACGCCCATCGAAATTACGTGCTTTTTTTAGTCTGTTAGATTGTCTGTCGATTACTATAACATTAAAACCAACACTCGCTAATGCAATTGGTAAAGCACTACCAATTAAGCCACCACCTACAATCAAAATATCTGTATCAAAATTCATAATTTCACTATCTATAAATTGATAGGATTGTCCACGCTACATTCCGTCGCTAAGGTATTTAAAAAAGAGATAAATAATGTCACAAACATGGTTAAAAATGACAGCTTCTGATTTGGGCCGTGGCATTGAAAATGGATCAATATCTCCTGTTTCATTAGCAAAAACATATTTAGATGCAATTTTAGATCACCCCATGAGTGAGCGTATTTATACCTGCGTTACTCAAGAGCGCGCTATGCAAGAAGCCCACTCTGCAGAAGCTCGTGCAATATCAGGCCAACGTTTAAGTTTGTTAGATGGAGTCCCAATTTCATGGAAAGATTTGTTTGACAGCAAAGGTATAAAAACTGAGGCTGGGTCAGAAATTTTATCAGGAAGGATGCCTGATGAGGATGCCGTAGTTTTAAAACATGCTTCAAATGCTGGTATGGTATGTTTGGGCAAGACGCATATGTCAGAATTAGCATTTTCAGGGCTTGGGTTGAATCCCATAAAGCAAACCACACCATGTAAAAACGATTTGAATGCTGTTTCCGGGGGCTCATCCTCTGGAGCTGCAGGCTCTGTAGCGTTTAGCTTAGCGCCAATAGCTATTGGTTCTGATACTGGTGGTTCAGTCAGAATACCTGCTGCCTGGAATGACTTAGTAGGATTAAAAACTACCAGTGGAGATATATCATTATCTGGCGTTGTACCATTATGCCCAAAATTTGATACCGTAGGGCCTCTATGTAGAAGCGTTGAAGATGCCTCCTTAATTTATGCAATATTAAAAAATCAACCCCCAACTCCATTGGTTCAGCCAAAGTCACTGAGATTAATGGCTTTAACTAGCGTTGCACAAGATGAAATTGAAGACATACCAATGGCTGCATTTAATGATGCGTGCAAAAAATTAGTTCAAAATGACATCAAAATTATTGAAGAAGGTTTTCCAGTTTTAATCGAACTCCTATCTCTAGCTGGAGTTATTTTCACAAGAGAGGCTTATGCTACCTGGGGTGCTGTGCTGGAAACAGAGGGAGAAAAAATGTTTCCAGAAATTTTAGAACGCTTTATGGCGGGCAAGACTGTTGCAAAGGATCACTATAAAAATGCATGGCTTTTTATGGAAAAAGTACGCGCGGACTGGGCGAGGTTAACTATAAATTTTGATGCTGTGATCTTACCATCTTCGCCACTTCTACCCCCAAATCAGGAAAAATTATTAACAGATAATGAGTACTACAAACATGCAAATTTATTGGCACTTCGCAATACGCGAATTGCCAATATGTTGGGGTTATGTTCAATCACGTTACCAACTTCAGTAGCCTCATGTGGTTTTATGATTATGGGAGCCCCAAACACAGAATTAAGTCTATTAAATATAGCTGCAAAAATTGAATCTGATTTATAGTTATTATTGGTTTGGCCTAACCAATAAAATAAAGTATAATAAGAATAATGGGCGCTAGACCCTTAAAAATGAGGCACTAATGAATTTCCCCGAGCGGTTTTCAAAACTGCCAGCTTATGCATTCCCGCGCTTACGCGCACTGCTAGATCCTCATCCAGCAGGTGGAGAAGTATTGCATATGTCTTTAGGTGAACCAAAACATACATTTCCCTCTTTTGTTAATGATATATTAATAGAAAATATTAAAGGTTTTAATAAATATCCAAGCAATGATGGCACACCAGAATTATTGTCTTCAATTTCTAAATGGTTAAATCGACGCTACGGAATTATAGTTAACGAAGAAAATGAAATTATCACGCTCAACGGCACACGTGAAGGGTTGTTTAATGCACAGATAGCACTGTCTCCTGAGACTAAATATGGTAAGAAAACTAAAGTTTTAATACCGAACCCTTTTTACCAAGTTTATGCTGTTGGCGCGGTTACAGTTGGAGCAGAACCCGTTTTTGTCCCTGCGTATAAAGAAAATAACTTTATGCCTGATTACGCAGGATTACCAAAGGATACATTAGAGCAAACTAGTATATTATTTTTATGCTCCCCAACTAATCCACAGGGGGCTATTGCGAGCTATGAATATTGGGTTGAATTAATACAACTTGCAGAAAGGCATGATATCAAAATTTTTGCTGATGAGTGCTATTCAGAAATATATCGTGATGCTGCGCCAATTGGTGCGCTACAAGTAGCCCGTGAGATTGGCGCCGATCCTGAGAGAGTTGTGGTTTTTCATTCCCTGTCAAAAAGATCAAATTTACCTGGATTACGTTCTGGATTTGCAGCTAGTGGTCCCAAAAATATTGCAGCTATGAAGCAATTACGAAATTATTCTGGTGCACCAAACCCAACCCCACTACAGGCAGTTGCCACGGCTGTTTGGTCAGACGAAGAGCATGTCATTAAAAATCGTTTACTTTATCAAGAGAAGTTTAGGGTAGCTGATAAAATATTTGCATCAGCTCGAGGATATAACCCACCTCAAGCAGGTTTTTTCTTATGGCTGCCAGTTGCTAATGGTGAGGCTGCAACCTTAAAGTTATGGAAAGAAACAGGCGTTCAGGTATTGCCTGGCGCTTACCTTAGTAGAGATGTGAATTCTGAAAATCCTGGAAAGAAATATATTCGCGTTGCGATGGTGGCTCCCCTTAAAGATACTAAACGTGGTATGCAGACAATTCGTGAAAGCTTGTTTAAGATATGAGTATGATAAATAATACACGGTCACAGAGCCCATTATTAGAAACAAAAATAAAAGTAGCCATTCGCAAGCGTGGTATTGAGCTTCTTGGTTTGATTTTTATATCTTTAGCAATTTTAACTGCCATATCACTCTGGAGCCACTCACCAAACGACCAGAACATTCTAAATTCAACTCCTAATAGAATTTACAATCTAATGGGTCCTATTGGGGCATATTATGCCACAATACTGATGTTAGCCGTTGGCTTAGCATCGTGGACATTAACATTAGCATTTCTAATTTGGGGTGTCCGCTTAACCATACATAAAGGCAGTCACTTAATTTTGCGCCGTGGCGTTTTTTTTCCTATATTTATAGCATTTTGTGCAGTGTTTATGGCAACGTTCACTGAGCCATCTAGCTGGCTATTTAATTATTCTTTAGGCGGCTTTTCAGGTGATGCCCTTTTAGAAAAATTAAAAAGTTTAATCGCAATTGATTTAACTACCTGGGAAAAAGAAATTTCTATATCTTTAGGTATATTTACAATCTGGATAGGATTATTTTCACTTGGCTTTAGTCTACATGAAGTAAAAATTGTTCTACAGAAGGCCGGGAGTGGGATATTTTTGATTTTAGTTACTATTTTAAAAGTTTTGAGAAAATTCACACTAATAGTGCCTAATAGGTTTAGAACTTATTCTCCTCATAAAAAAGAGGTCTATAAAAACCTAGAAAGTAATAACGACCATATATTAGAACCCAATATAGATAACTCTGAAGATCTTCAGCCCCAAAAGCCTAAAGAACAAAAAATTAAGGCATTGTTTACATCAATTCCAATTTTTGGGGGTAATGAGAAAAAAGCCCCTACGGAAAGTGTTGTATTGGACCCAACTGCTTACTTAGACACTGGTCAACACTTAGATCGCGTAACTCGTCGTATACAAAAAGCTGTTCATGAGAAAAAATTACAAAGTGGCCGTGATGCCCCGATGACAGTGATTGAACCTGTTGTAGATATGAAAATAGCTTCATCACCTGATGCTGGGTTTTATGACGCCATAGTTGCTGACGAAGACAAATCTGAGTTGCCGTTAACAACGGAACGTAAAGAGCCCACTTTAATGCGCCCATCCCCACCAAAATCTATGGTAGAGTATCCATCAACAAAACCAATTCCCCAAAGCAGCCGAGCCAAATCAGAAGCTCAACCCACACTATTTTCTGAAAGTACTATAGCGTATGAACGGCCTGCATTAAGTCTTTTAGAGAGCCCAAAAACTATTGTGCGCCAGCAGCTTTCTGATGAGGCGTTGGAAGAAAATGCACGAATGTTGGAAAATGTACTCGATGATTACGGCGTTAAGGGCGAAATTGTATCTGTTCGGCCAGGCCCAGTTGTTACTATGTACGAATTAGAGCCAGCACCTGGCTTAAAGGCAAGCCGAGTTATAGGTCTAGCCGATGATATTGCGCGCTCAATGTCTGCTTTGGCCGCTCGAGTTTCCACTGTCCCAGGCCGCACCGTCATCGGCATAGAACTTCCAAACGATCATCGCGAAACCGTATTATTACGAGAGATTTTATCCGCACGAGATTTTGGAGACGGTAAACACGGATTACCTTTGGCTCTAGGAAAAAATATTGCTGGAATTCCTGAGGTGGCTGACCTGGCTAAAATGCCCCACCTATTAATCGCTGGTACAACTGGGTCTGGTAAGTCTGTTGCTATCAATACGATGCTATTATCATTATTATATAAATTATCACCCGATGAATGCCGTATGATTATGATTGACCCAAAAATGTTAGAATTATCAGTTTATGATGGCATACCTCATCTCTTATCTCCTGTCGTTACAGACCCTCGAAAGGCAGTGGTTGCCTTAAAATGGGTGGTTGGCGAAATGGAAGAGCGGTATCGCAAGATGTCCAAAATGGGCGTTCGTAATATCTCTGGGTATAACGGACGAGTGGCAGAAGCTTTAGCTAAAAATAATGACTTTGAGCGTACAGTTCAAACTGGTTTTGATGATAATACTGGAGAGCCTATATTTGAAACTGAAACCTTTAAGCCAGTGAAGTTACCTTTTATTGTTGTTGTAGTCGACGAAATGGCTGATCTAATGATGGTAGCTGGTAAGGAAATCGAGGCTTGTATTCAACGCTTAGCTCAAATGGCACGCGCATCTGGTATTCATTTAATAATGGCAACACAACGCCCATCAGTCGATGTTATAACTGGAACAATTAAGGCAAACTTTCCAACACGAATTTCATTTCAGGTAACATCAAAAATTGATAGCCGTACAATTTTAGGTGAAATGGGTGCTGAGCAATTATTAGGTATGGGTGATATGCTATACATGGCTGGTGGTGGAAAAATTACACGCATACATGCACCCTTTGTGTCTGACGAAGAAGTTGAGTTAATTGTTACCCATCTAAAATCATTTGGCCCACCTGAATATGTTAGTGGTGTAATAAAGGGGTCAGATGACGAAAAAGCATCTAATCTAGATAGTATTTTAGGTTTAGGTGGTAATACGGATAAAGAAACACAACTATACGATCAGGCTGTAGCAATTGTTGCCCATGATCGTAAATGTTCAACATCTTACATTCAGCGCAAATTATCTATCGGTTATAATAAAGCCGCAAAAATAGTTGAAGAAATGGAGGATAATGGAATTGTTTCATCAGCAAATCACATTGGAAAACGTGAAATTTTTCTGCCTGAAAATGATTATGATTAACAGTAAATTTCTCATATAAAATATCTAGAAAATTAATTCTTATATATAGACGCAGCAGGGACTATTCGAAACTCATGAGTAAATACATAATATTTATATCAACGGCAGTTTCTGCTTTTCTATTTATAACACCGGCTATAGCTGAAAAGATATCTCTGACCAATTTAAGCGCTTACATAAATAGTTTATCAATAATTAAAACAAACTTTATTCAAATCAATTCAGATGGCTCAAAAGACGAGGGTCAATTATATATGAACCGCCCTGGAAGGTTAAGGCTTGAATACGCCCCACCAAATAATGCACTTGTTATAGCCAGCACTGGTAGTGTTGCTATTTATGATGATAAATCTAAAAGTGGGCCAGCAGTGTTTCCATTAAAGCATTCTCCATTAAACTTTTTTTTACAAAACAATGTAGATCTAAAAAATAACGGTATGGTTTCAAAACATATTAAAAAACAAGAATATACAATTGTTATAACGCGCGACCCTAGGGGTAAAATCCCTGGTGAAATTGAAATGGCTTTTAGTGGCAACCCAACAACTTTACGCCAATGGACTATCACAGATCAATCCAATCAAAAAACAACAATTATTTTGGGGAAATTGCATAAACAAAAGTTCCTACCGCGGAGTTTGTTTAGTATATCTATGAATAGACCAGACGTAAATTAGGTACAGCGCACCAATTGTGAGCTATATGATACAGCTCTCTTTTGGACAGTTTTAGCTACACGCATTAACCACTTTTTTTTACGATAAGTTCCCCGCCTAAATCCTGTGTGCCCATCATGGTAAGCTAAATATTGATTGTAAACATCACTTTTAGAAATTCCGTTTCGCTTGTATGATTTATCCATATACCAACCCATGAAATCAACAGCATCCCTAAAGCTACTCCGCCTTGAAAAGCGATTTCCAGCTTCCTGACGATACTGATCCCAAGTTCCATCCAAAGCTTGAGCAAATCCATAGGCAGAGGATCGACGCCCCATTGGTATAATTTTTAACTTCCACTCATATGGAGTTTTTGCAGTGCCAGAAAACTTACTTTCTTGATAAATAGTTGCCATCATAACAGGCACAGGCACACCCCAACGACGTTCGGCACGGACCATAGACTTATACCAAGATTTACGTTCTTTTTTGATTGAACATGCATTATCTAAATTGCTCGGCGGATCTACTCTCAACGCAGAGCAAGAGCTCAACGCAATACTGGCTAAAATTAATATAAGCCCAATTCTCTTCATACTGCGCATCCTGGTCTTTTGTAATTTAATTTTTCAGTCCCTACCCTAAAGTAATACCGCTAACAATACCGGGAGTGCAACTACTGACAGGACTGTTGAAGCAATTACCAACCCTGCAACCTCATTAGCATCAGCTCCATATTTTTGCGCTAATAAGTATGATGTTACCGCTACAGGAGTTGCTATTTGTACAACCAAAACAGCAAATGCAATATCGTTCAATCCAAAGTAACTCCCAATAATCCAGGCAGTACAAACGCAAACAATTAGCTTTATAATTGATAAAATAACTGCTCGTGAAATTGTTTTCACTTTTAAGCGAGCCAATGCAACACCCAAAGTAATTAGCATAAGCGGAATTGCCATTTGTCCCATCAACTCCAATGTGTTCGTAACCCATTGTGGGGTCTCCCATCCTTGGATTAGAAACAATGCTCCAGCTAAAGTTGCCCAAACCATTGGCTCCTTAAATATTTTGGTAATACTACCTCCACCCGATACCATCCAAACTCCAATGGAAAACGATCCTACTGCCATTACTGCAAATACTACTACAGCATATCCTAAACCAACCTCTCCAAATGCAAACATAGCCAAGGGCAATCCCAAATTGCCAGTATTACCAAAGATTAGCGGCGCCCAAAATGTTGCCATATCCAATTTGGCTAATTTAGCAATAATCCAAAAGATAATTGTCAAAGCTATATAAGCTATAATACTAGATAGAAATAAACTTGATAACGTGTCCGCTGATATATCAGCTTTCATTAAAGCTACAAAAATTAGAGCGGGAACAGATATTGTCATGGCTAGTCTTGTGACAAATTCAATTTCATACTGCCAACCAACTTTTACCCACGCAAAACCTATAGCTGCAAGTAAAAATACAGGAGCCACAATTTGTAAAACAGTTAAAATGAGTTCCATAAAGCATACAAAACGTAGTGTGGACAGTTTGTCAATCTCAGCGTAGGAAGTCATGAAAGATTCTATAGGTTTTCATGTTAGAAGTCAGTGCGAAATTCTCAATTGGTCAAGTGGTTCGCCATCGTAAACACCCATTTCGTGGCGTAGTTTTTGATATAGATTCAACTTTTTCAAATACAGATGAGTGGTGGGAGAGCATACCAAAAGATCATCGCCCTTCTAAAGATCAACCATTCTATCATCTTTTAGCAGAAAATGATGAATCATACTATGTTGCATATGTATCTGAGCAAAATCTATTAGTTGACGATTCTGGTGAACCTATTGATCATCCTGAAGTCATAGAAATGTTTGGAGAAATGCTAAACGGGCGTTATAATATTTCTGCGCATATGAATTAATACCCTAGTGCCGCGCCATCTTTGCGAGGGTCGCTTGCACCAATCAATATACCATTTTTGTAATCAATCCAGACCGCCTGAGCTCCACCTATAGGGACTTTTGGAATTAACACGTTGTGGCCTAAATCAGTTAAACCTTGGCGGACAGCATCACTATAACCTCTTTCTACGTTCAACCCCCCACCATCAGCAAAGCTACGTGGAGCGTCTATACTTGCCTGTGGCTTTAGTCCAAAATCTATTATGTTTGATACAAATCGAGAATGACCAGTAGCCTGATAAGCCCCGCCCATTACACAGAAAGGCATCACAACTCTACCTTTTTCTCGAAGCATGCCAGGTATAATTGTATGCATTGGACGTTTGCCACCTGCAGCCTCATTTGGGTGATCTTTCTCTAATGTAAAACCAGCACCTCTATTTTGAAAGTTTATTCCAAATTTAGAAGATGCTAATCCAGACCCAAATGAATGGAAAATAGAATAAATCAGCGAAACTGACATTAAATTTTTATCAACGACAGTTAAACAAATAGTTTCTTTATGGACAGCTTCTGATATTTTAGCAGGGTTTTTCAAAACAGTGTTTTGGTCGATAAGCGATGCCAATTTTTTAGCAGTATCCATGGATAACATATAATCCAAGCGTTCACTTTTATCTGCTATAAAGCGATTCCTAGCGTCATAGGCTAATTTAGTTGCTTCCGCTTCTATGTGCGTTCTCTCAATACCAAATGGATCCATCGAGGCAACATCAAACTGTGTCATTATGTTGTTCATACAAATTGCTGTTGCACCCTGACCATTCGGCGGGTGCTCTACCATTTCAAAACTTCCATAATTACCAGAAATTGGGGCCCCATAATCACAAGAAACATTAGCAAAATCATCTAAAGTGTGAACCCCGCCCAGTGCATTAAGCGATGAAACCATATCGTCAGCAACTTCACCTTCATAAAACCCATCACGGCCCTTTTGAGCTATTTTTTCAAGAACTTTAGCTTGCATTGGAGCAGAGAACATTTGTCCTGCAGTCGGAGACTTACCTTTTAAAAGATAGAAATCACGAGCTGAAGCTTTTAAATTATCTACTGCTAAGGACCAGTCAAATGCAGTCCTTGGTGCAATTGGAACTCCAGCTTTCATATAATGAATTGCTGGTGCTAAACTTGATTTTAATCCCAACTTTCCATAATCATTACTAAGTTTACAAAAAGCGTCAATTGCACCTGGAAGTGTAATCGATTCTACACCGCCAGTAGGTACTATAGAATGTCCTGCTGTGCGTAAGTCCGCAGCATTTAATGCAGCTGGTGCACGGCCTGATCCATTTAAAGCAATTATTTCTTCAGACCCTGCAGGGCTTAGTAAAATAAAACAATCCCCACCAATACCAGTCATTTGTGGTTCCAATAATCCCTGTAATAAAGCAGCAGCAATTGCAGCATCTACAGCATTTCCACCCGCTTCAAGTATTTGAATTGCAACCTTTGATGATAGTGGGTTTGACGTAGCAACCATGCCATTTTTACCGTAGACAGCTGAGCGGCCTGGCAAATGAAAATCACGCATTTAGTATCCTCCACTTGCGCTCTAATGTTTCTTGACGCAAAATATAATTATGAACAAACATGTCCCTATTTCTAGTGGTGTCAACCACAACCCTACAGATGGTATTCATTTTCATAGGACTGAGCTCAGTCCCATTATTTCGCTTTATGGCCGAATGGTTGCCGCTGGCGAGTGGCGCGATTATGGAATTTCATCTTTAAGTGAAGTTGCTGTCTTTTCAATTTTTAGACGTGCAGCAGAACATCCTATTTACACTATAGAAAAGCGACCCAAGCTTAAAGATAAACAGGGTATGTATAGTATCATTGGTATGGGTGGCCATATTTTAAAAAGAGGCTCTAACTTAAAATTAGTACTCCAAGTTTTAGAGCGTAAACTAATCAAAGTAGTAAAATAATATTTACCTTAGTTCGCTCCAATAGCTATTCGCTTGATTGCTGTTATTAAACCCCCTCCATTCTTTAGGATTCGATCCCTAGCAGTTTTCAGTGGCTCAAAAGAAACTACCATGTGATGCGCGTTTGCATGCAAAATTGAGCTTTCACTAAGCATTAGCCCTACATGCCCACTCCAAAAAATTAAATCGCCCCGCAATAGAGGTACGTTTGGCTGTATCAAGTGACCTAGCTCAGCTTCTTGCTCTTTACTATCACCTGGACAATTTAGCCCAGCACCTCGTAAAGCGGCGGAAATTAAACCTGAACAATCAATTCCATATTGAGAATTGCCTCCCCATAGATACGGAATTCCCAAATATCGCTCAGCAACTTTTACAAAATCATTTTCCTTGTTAGCTATGAGCTCAATCTGCATTTGAGAGATGTAGCCTCCAAAATCTAGTTCAAAAAAACTATTATTTTTATTAATAATTGTTATTTCAGATTGATAAGGCAAATGTGCAAGGGGTACTGCTTTCATGTTTGGGTCTGGATAGATATGTGCCCCCAAACTACAAACTCGGTTCGTTGGCTCAACCCAATTAGACAAATTATCCTCAGCAACAATACCAGAATAATCATCAGCAATTCGCTTGCCATATGCCCAACCTTCAATAATTTTAGTTACCTTAAAGCCATCACCCAAAAGCATTTGGCGTTGCAGTTCACTTTTTGATTCATTCAAAATATTACATACAGGCTTACAGACACGAAAGATATTATTCATACCGCGCCTCTATGACTGATAACATTGCACGTGCAGATTGGCATGCACCACCATGCGTGCGAGCAGGCTTTGCAACCGGGCACCAGCCATATAAATCCAAGTGAACAAAACTTTTTGTTTGTTCTACAAACCTACGTAAAAATAGCGCAGCTGTTATTGCACCACCAAAACCACCTTTAGGCGCATTATCAAGATCAGCCACATCTGGTTGAATTAATTCTTCATAAGGATCCCAAAAAGGCATCCTCCATAACGGGTCAGCGCAAAAAATAGAAGCCTTTTCAATTTCATTGGCTAGTGCATCATCATCAGTAAAAAAAGGTGGTACATCAGGACCTAAAGCGACACGCGCAGCACCCGTTAAGGTAGCATTACAAACTAAAAGATCCGGCTTATCTTCATCAGCTAAAGCTAAAGCATCAGCCAAAACCAGACGGCCTTCTGCGTCAGTATGATTAATTTCAACGCTAAGGCCTTTACGGCTTAATAAAACATCTTGAGGCCTATATGCATTTGCAGAAATAGAATTTTCAACAGCAGGTACAATCACACGTAATTGCACGTTAAGTTGAAGAGACATAATCATATGGGCTAGACCCAGAACAGTTGCTGAGCCACCCATATCTTTTTTCATTAAGCCCATCGAAGCGGTTGGTTTAATGTTTAGACCTCCCGTATCAAAACAAACGCCTTTTCCAACCAAAGTAACCTTTGGGTCACTTTCTTGCCCCCAGCGCATATCTAGCAACCTAGGTGCCTGGTCAGATGCACGTCCAACAGCATGGATCATAGGAAAATTATTTTTTAATAAGTCGTCCCCCTTAATAACAGTAACTTTGGCTTTATGTTTTTTTGCAATCTTGCAGAAAGCGTCTTCTAATGCATCTGGCCCCATATCATTACTAGGCGTATTTATTAAATCACGTGTAAGAAAATCACCTTCAGCTTCAATTAAGATACGCTTTGTATCAATTGATTCAGATGCTTTAAGTATTGCTAATGAACCTGATTTTTTCTTGTATCGATCAAAAGTATAAGCGGCTAAAACCCATGCAAGATGTGCATGTTCTAAATCTAATCCTAAAAGTCCCGAGACGATTTCATAAGTACCTTTTGGTAATTTAAGTGCAACAGATCCCATATGGTGTCGTCCACGCAATCTTACAGATTTTTTTCCCCAACCAACCAAAACTGACGAAATTGTGCCGTCACTATTTGGTAAAATTAATATTTGCCCCAAATCCGCAACAAAGGCGTTTACCTTTACCCACGCGCCAATATCTAATTTTTCAACTAGAAAATCTAGTTTATCACTTTCCACTACATGTATAGGAATAGGTATTTCTGATTTTAATGCAAATTTGGGTATCATTAATAAACTCCTACTTTCAAAGAAACCTAACTTATTTTAGCATCTAAGCAATGCTAACTATTTTGATATTTTAATACACGATGATAGCCACATAATCATTTCTCATAAAAAAATAGTTTACTGAAATACTTTTAGTACTTTAATAAAGCTAAGGAAGCAGCGTTAATACATAAATAATTTAGAATGAATATTGCAAGATAAAAAGAATGGTATTGGCAATTGAACTTCTCAATATAGAAAAGTAGAATTCAATTCAGCAAAAATATTATAGCCATGAAAGATTTTAATATGAATAGCCCTACCACGCCACTCCCAAGTAGCCTTGTAAGTCGTTATCATGGCTGGAAAGCTACTAGTTTTAAGGAAAATAAAGCATGGTATGCACGGTTAGCAGAAGGTGGCCAAAATCCACGGACGATGATTATTTCATGTTGTGACAGTCGTGTGCACGCAACTTCAATTTTTGGTGCCGATACTGGAGATTTTTTTATTCATCGTAATATTGCTAATTTAGTACCACCCTATGCTCCAAATGAAGATTACCATGGAACTTCAGCAGCAGTAGAATATGCTGTAACCGCTTTAGGTGTTACTAACTTAATAGTAATGGGACATACACTATGTGGAGGCATTCAAGGGTGTCATGATATGTGTTCAGGTAAAGCCCCTGAGTTAGAGAAAACTACAAGTTTTGTTGGCCGCTGGATGGATATTTTACGCCCAACCTATGAAAAAGTTGCAAGTGGGGGTGGTACCGACGCTGAGCAAATTAAACGTTTAGAGCATGAAGGCATTCTGACATCTATTAACAATTTAATGTCGTTTCCATTTGTGTCTAAACTTGTTGATGCAGAAGAACTAGCTTTACATGCTGTTATCTTAGATATCAGTGATGGAACGCTTGAGCAATTTGATCCTTTAATTGGAAGCTTTTGCCCAATCTAATTTTAATTCACTATATTTATAAAAAATTCCAAATAAAAAAGGATACCTGAGAAATCAGATATCCTTTTTTAAATTATAGTTATCTATCCTTTTTTTAGAACTCTTCGTCCTAAAAGTTCAGCAATTTGAACAGCGTTAAGCGCTGCACCTTTGCGAAGATTATCTGAAACACACCAAAGATTTATACCATTATCAATCGTACTATCTTGGCGAATTCGGCTAATATAAGTAGCATATTCCCCAACGCATTCAATCGGTGTCATGTAGCCCCCATCTTCACGCTTATCGATGACTAAAATGCCTGGAGATTCACGTAAAATTTCACGGACCTCATCTTCATCAATGAATTCTTCAAATTCAATGTTTATCGCTTCTGAGTGACCAACAAATACTGGAACACGTACACAAGTTGCAGTTACTTTAATTGAAGGATCAATAATTTTTTTTGTTTCAGCAACCATCTTCCATTCTTCTTTGGTAGATCCGTCATCCATAAACACATCAATGTGAGGAATCACGTTAAATGCAATATCTTTAGGATAAACTTTTGCCTCAACCTCTCGTCCAGGGACGTATTTACCTTTTGTTTGATTCCATAGCTCATCTATTGCCTCTTTACCTGTACCCGAGACGGATTGGTATGTGGATACAACAACACGTTTAATTTTAGCGCGATCATGTAAAGGCTTTAGTGCAACAACCATCTGAGCTGTTGAGCAATTTGGATTGGCTATTATATTTTTATTTGAATAACCCATTATTGCATCTGGATTACACTCTGGCACAATTAAAGGCACTCGAGGATCATAGCGATAAAGAGAACTATTATCTATTACAATACAACCGGCCGCTGCTGCTATTGGGGCATATTTTCTTGTTGCGTCTGAGCCAACTGCAAACAATGCGATATCCCAACCCGTGAAGTCAAAGGTGTCCAAATCCTTAGTTTTCATAGTTTTGTCGCCAAGCATACATTCTGTTCCTAATGACCTGCGACTTGCAAGCACTTCGATCGCATCGATCGGAAACTGACGTTCATCAAGAATATTTAGAATTTCACGGCCTACATTTCCTGTAGCGCCGACGACAACAACACGGTAACCCATTTTAGGTCTCCTAAAAGTTAAATTTTGGACACGTCCCAATTCAGACAAAACGCCTATACCGCGCTGTAGCAAAAAAGGGAAGAGGGCGCACTAATTGCACACCCCAGATACTGATTTTATTAGTTTAAAGAGACGCATTTAGTTCTGAAATAATTGCATCCCCCATTTCAGTACAACTTGCTGCTTTACCACCATCAGATTGCATCAAATCACCCGTGCGAATGCCTTTACCCAAAATACTTTCAACAGCAGCTTCCAAACGATCTGCTTCTGCTCCCTGATCAAAGGAATACCGTAAAGCCATTGCAAAGCTTAGGACACACGCACTTGGATTAGCCTTATTTTGGCCCGCAATATCAGGTGCAGAGCCATGTACGGGCTCATATAATGCTTTAGGTCGTCCATTTGCCATAGGAACCCCAAGAGAGGCTGATGGAAGCATACCTAATGATCCTGTAAGCATTGCAGCTGTATCTGATAATAGATCTCCAAATAAATTATCTGTTAAAATAACGTCAAATTGTTTTGGAGCCCTAACCAACTGCATAGCACCAGCATCAGCATACATGTGCGATAGTTCTACATCTGAATAATCAGCTGCGTGAACTTCTGTCACAACATCTCTCCATAAAATACCACTTTCCATAACATTTGCTTTTTCCATCGAACAAACTTTATTATTTCTGCGGCGTGCCATTTCAAATGCACTTCGCGCAACACGATCAATTTCATCTTCAGTGTAACGCTGCGTATTAATACCAACACGTTTATTATCTTCTATAAAGATCCCACGTGGTTCACCAAAATAAGATCCTGAGGTTAATTCACGAACTATCATAATGTCCAAGCCAGAAACTAACTCTTTTTTCAATGAAGAAAAATCAGCTAAAGCATCAAAACATTGGGCTGGACGTAAATTTGAAAATAGATCCATTTCCTTCCGCAGTCGCAAAAGGCCCCGCTCTGGCTTAACAGAAAAGTCTAAATTATCATATTTTGGACCACCTACAGCACCCAATAATACGGCATCCACACTTTGTGCTTTGGCCATTGTATCATCATGTAACGGTGTACCGTGAACATCATATGCAGCACCACCAACTAAGTCTTCTGAAACGTCAAATTTCAGATCACGCTTTTGACCAAGCCAGTCAATTACTTTACGTACCTCAGCCATAACTTCTTGACCAATGCCGTCACCAGGGAGAATTAATAATGATGGATTATTCATAATTTTTTCCTAAAACTTTTCTGATAATTGCTAATACCTCACTGACTAAGGGTCAAGCCATTGGAAGTTTCACATAATAAATACTTTACTTTTAATACGTCAATTAATGCCTATCAATACTGAGCAACAAAAGGCCCTCCAGAGAGCCTTTGTTATCTAAACATTTATATAACTACAGCCAAGGTTTAGTTTTTATTTGTGCTTTTTCATACGCATCAACTGCATCAATCTTTTGAAATGTAAGCCCAATGTCATCTAAACCATTCATTAAGCAATGCTTTTTAAATGCATCAACTTCAAATCTATATTCAGTTCCATCTGTTGCAGAAACTGTTTGGCTTTCTAAATCAACTGAAATACGTGCATTTTCACCTTTGGAAGCATCTTCCATTAATACGTCTATTGCTTCCTTAGAAAGCATGATTGGTAAAATACCATTTTTAAAACAATTACTATAAAAAATATCAGCATAGCTTTCTGAAATCACAACTGAAATTCCAAAATCTTTTAACGCCCACGGCGCATGTTCACGTGAGGAACCACATCCAAAATTTTCACCAGCAACAATTATTTCAGCATTGCGATATGCAGGTTTATTTAAAACAAAATCTGAAATTTCTGAACCATCGAGATTGTAACGCATTTCATCGAACAGATTTACGCCTAAACCTGAGCGTTTAATAGTTTTTAGAAATTGTTTTGGAATAATCATATCAGTATCGATATTGACTAATGGCATAGGCGCCGCAACTCCAGAAACATTAGTAAACTTTTCCATTATGCTCCTCCATTAAATGTTCGAATGTCCGTTAACTTTCCAGTAATAGAAGCTGCTGCTGCCATTGCTGGGGATAATAGATGCGTACGGCCACCTCGGCCCTGACGGCCCTCAAAGTTACGGTTTGAGGTTGCAGCACAACGTTCTTCTGGAGCTAATTGATCTGGATTCATTGCTAAACACATAGAGCAGCCTGCCATACGCCACTCAAAACCTGCATCCATAAAAATTTGAGCCAAACCTTCTTCTTCAGCTTGAGCACGGACCAGACCTGAACCAGGAACAACCATTGCCCTCATTCCATTTTTAATTTTTTGCCCTTTCAGAACTTCAGCTGCTGCACGTAAATCTTCAATGCGGCCATTTGTACAAGATCCAATAAAGACAGTGTCAATTTCAACATCTGATAGTTTTTGGCCAGGTGTTAGACCCATGTAGGCCAGAGCACGCTTTACTGCATCAATCTTACCGCCTTTAAAGTCTTCTGGAGCTGGAACAACCGCGTCAATTGGCAAAACATCTTCAGGTGATGTACCCCAGGTTACCGATGGTGCAATATCTTCAGCTTTAATAGTAATTATCTGATCAAAATTAGCATTTTCATCGGTATATAGGCCTTTCCAGCTTTCAAGAGCCAGATCCCAGTCTGAACCTTTTGGGGCGTTTGGTCGACCATTACAATAATCAAATGTTTTTTGGTCGGGTGCAATTAGGCCAGCGCGTGCACCACCTTCAATTGCCATATTGCAGACGGTCATACGACCCTCCATAGATAAAGCCTTTATTGCTTGACCACAGTATTCAATTACATACCCAGTTCCACCAGCAGTGCCCGTTTTGCCAATTACATTCATCGTAATATCTTTAGCTGTAACGCCTGGAAGCAAGGACCCTGTAATTTCAACTTTCATATTTTTTGATTTTTTCTGAATCAAAGTTTGTGTAGCCAAAACATGTTCAACTTCAGAAGTGCCAATCCCATGCGCCAATGAACCAAATGCACCATGCGTAGCAGTATGACTATCTCCACAAACAACAGTCATTCCAGGCAGTGTCCAGCCCTGCTCAGGACCAACAATATGTACGATGCCCTGGCGCACGTCAGATACTGGATAATAGTGAATACCGAATTCCTTAGCATTCACATCAAGAGCATCCACTTGAATACGACTTTCTTCGTTATCAATGCCCTCCACGCGATCCGTTGTTGTTGGGACGTTGTGATCGGGCACAGCTATTGTTTTATCTGGCGCCCTGACGGTGCGGCCTGCCATACGTAAACCCTCAAAAGCTTGAGGAGACGTTACTTCGTGAACTAAATGCCGGTCGATATATAAAAGGCATGTTCCGTCTTCAGCTTCATGGGCTACGTGTGCGTCCCAAATTTTATCATAAAGTGTTTTAGGTGCGGACATAAAATGTCTCCTCCGCTAGAATTTTGCTTATAGGTAAGTAATTGATGTCACGCGCCTAGACATCAGTCTGCACAGATCAAAATCGCCATAAAGCGCCACGGTAACCTTTTCTTGTCATCAATATCGTTAATTTCGGTCATGTAGTTTTAATACATCTTTACTAGAAATTCTTCAAGCACCTCATGTATTTTTAGAATATTCAGGTAAAAATTTTATACAAGACTAATCATAGCAACTAAATAGGTTAGATAATCAAATAATATGTTGAAAGCTTACACTTTAGTTTACAATAAAACTTCAGCTGGTCGTATGCCGCCCACAATTAAGCCTGCAGCATTTTTTAAAGTAGGGCACATTCGTTTTTGAACCATGGGGTGAGCTTTGTTAGCCACCCCCAAACGAACTAATAGTGCAGCAATTGCAGATTCAGAACCACGTGTGGCACCATCTTCAATTTTTAGTGCTATACCTAAGCCCTCATCTGGTAAAATTGCAGTAAATACACCCTCAGCCCCCGTTTTCAAAACAACACGCCCACCAATAGCACCCATCAACTCAGTGCAAGCACGCCCTTCACCAGCAACTAATAAAGGATACTTTGCCATCGCCTCTACCAACCGGATAGAGGCATTTCCCCGCACTCCAGAACCCATGCGGGCCATAGCAGTCGCTAACCCTTTTAAACTAGTAGAAAAATTAGGTGCGGAACAACCATCAATACCATGTCCCGATGAAGTTTCACCCGTCATTTCTTCAAATGCGAGTAAAACTGCTTTTTGAACTGGGTGATTTATATTTACATAATCAGTATCTCCTGCCAAATATTTATTAAACGTTAAAAACCCACAATGTTTTCCAGAACAATTATTATGAATTTGGCATGGCTTTTTACCAGACTTCACCAGTTCGTTTGAAGTCTTTTTCCCTGCTGGCCAATGTGTCCCACAGCGCAAATCATTTTCTGATAGGTTTAAAGCAGACAACCAATTGGAGACGGCTGAAGTATGCAATGGATCGCCTTGATGTGATGCGCATGAAAGCGCAAGTTGAGCGGGTGTTAAACCAAATGCATCTGCTGCGCCACTTTCAACCATCGGTAAAGCTTGTAAGATTTTACTAGATGAGCGCGGTAGAATTTCTTCAAATGGATTCCCCCAAGATTCAATAATATCACCTACAGCATTTACTATTACGGCATGACCACGGTGCTGACATTCCAAAAAGGAACCCCTCCAAACCTCTACTAATACCTCTGACATTTTGATCCTCAATTAAATGATTTTATTTAAATTAGCCTAGTCCAAATTGAGGGCTGGAATCGAGTACTATTTTTGTTATAACGCTAATAATCATTTCACAAAAAAGTGTTAAGCTAGAGTGGAAAGGCAGCAATTGAAAGGTCAAGCAGATCCATGAATAAAATAATATTTACAATTTCAATTATTATTACTGGTTTTTTTGGATCAATAGTATTAGCTCAAAAGCCAGTAGCTTCTTTTCAAGATTGGGGGGTTTATACATCAAAAGACCCTAAATTATGCTGGCTATCTTCAACAGCAAGTAAAGTAGAAAATACACGCAATGGCAAACCTGCCGTGAACGTCACTCGCGGGGATATTTTTCTGTTTATTACATATCTGCCAAGTAAAAATATTTTGGGCGAAGTATCTTTCGCTGGAGGCTATCCTTTTAAAGTGGAACAAATGGTAAAATTACAAATTGGCTCTGCCAAATATGATTTAATTCCCGAAGGTAATTATGCCTGGCCGGCCAACCAGAAAATTGACACTAAAATTCGTGTTTCAATGACACGTGGTTCAACTGCAGTTGTTCGTGCTGAGAGTATTAAGGGAACAAAGACTAAAGATACTTTTTCGTTACGGGGTTTTACTGCTGCGCTCAAAGCCGCAAAATCACGTTGTGGCATATAATTTTACCCCTTCTTATCTGTAATAAAATATCCTAAAAGCTGGTTTAAGAAGTTAGGATAATTTCCATGACAAGTACCCTGCCCATTACACCAGACGTAATGACTATACCAAGAAACCCGATTGAGGGGGTATTACCTAATCTAATTGGCCTGCAACGTGATGCATTATCAAATGTATTGGCCGAGATTGGCACCCCACAAAAACAAATCAAAATGCGCGTTTCTCAAATATGGTCGTGGATATATGTTAAAGGTGCTAGATCTTTTGATGAAATGACTAATCTTTCAAAAAGTTTTCGCCAGGCATTAATTGAAAACTTTTCCATAACGAGGCCTGAAATTATTACACGTCAAATTTCAAAAGATGGTACCCGGAAATACCTATTACGTGTCACTGGCGGACACGAACTAGAAGCGGTTTACATCCCCGAAACAGATAGAGGCACTTTATGCATTTCCAGCCAAATTGGCTGTACCCTAACATGCACATTTTGTCACACGGGCACTCAAAAATTAGTGCGAAATCTGACGCCTGCAGAAATTGTAGGCCAAATTTTAATTGCTCGTGATGATTTAGAAGAATGGGATAAACCTACAGGTGATAAACGTTTAGTCTCAAATATTGTTTTAATGGGCATGGGTGAACCTCTTTATAATACAAATAACGTACGTGATGCCATGTTAATTGCGATGGATAATGAAGGCATTGCACTATCACGACGTCGTATTACATTATCAACATCTGGTGTAGTTCCAGAAATTATCCGCGCTGGCTCTGAAATTGGATGTATGTTGGCAATTTCTTTTCATGCCACAACAGATGAAGTACGTGATGTTTTAGTGCCAATTAATCGTAAACATAAAATTGCTGAATTGTTAGATGCTTGTAGAAATTATCCCCGCCTATCAAATTCTGAACGGATTACTTTTGAATATGTTATGTTAAAAGGTATTAATGACACAGATGCCGATGCACATAGGTTAGTTAATCTAATTTCTGGTATCCCAGCAAAAATAAATTTAATCCCATTTAATCCTTGGCCAGGTTCTGGATATGAGCGATCAGATTGGAAACAAATAGAAGCATTTGGTGATATCGTAAACAAAGCTGGCTATGCTAGTCCGGTCCGAAAACCCCGTGGAGAAGATATAATGGCAGCCTGTGGGCAACTAAAAAGTGAGACACAGCGCACTCGTAAATCTGCAAAAAAGATGGCTCAAGAAGTTAAAGGGCAATAAATTGAGATTTTTGAGTATCTGGTTATTAACGCTTACATTACTTTCAAACTGTGGAAGTTTTGACCCTGTTTCTAAAAATATTTTAAAATACAGAGGGCCAGAAGTTACACGGATTTTAGTCGATAAATCTCAACGAAAAATGTATTTAATGAATGGTAATAAAACCATTAAAAAATTTAAAATTGATTTAGGATTTAGTCCAAAAGGGCACAAAGAAAAACAAGGCGATGGCCGCACCCCAGAAGGTCTATATTTTATTGATCGCCAAAATTATCATAGTAAATATTTTTTAAGCATGGGGATTAGCTATCCTAATGCTAAAGATACAGTGCGCGCAAATTCAATGGGCATTGATCCAGGTGGAGATATTTTTATACATGGTGGGCCTCGATACAAAGGCGAATACGGGAAACGTGATTGGACAGCTGGTTGTATTTCCGTATCAGATAAAAACATGCTTTCAATTTATTCTATGGTTAAAGTTGGGACGCCCATTTTAATCAAACCTTAAGAATTACTTAGCTATTAATTGAACCCACCAAATTTTACCATTTACATCTTGGTGCCAAGCAACCCCCATTTGCGTAGCCTCAGGATCTAATATCACAGACGCAGATAATGGAATGTTCATCCAGACGTCTAAAGTGTTGAAATCATCTTCAAATGTTTCCGAGACGTTTTCTCCAACCAACTCACCCTTATATCCAACGCTAAGCAAGCGGTCCAAGGGCGATGAGCCATCTGAACCAAAATGCCAGGGCCGGTTTTGGGCAGACATATCAGATGCATGTGATTGCGATGCACGGATCAAAGATGCATTTAATATCAAAGATCCTAGCCCACGTGATTGGCGAACGGCATTAACGGAATCTAGGTGGCGGTATTGCACCTTATCAGCACCAATACGGCTCATTTGGATAATTACTGTTCCATCCCCAGGGCGGCTTTTTACAGATGGTGATTCACAGGCTGCTAGTGCAGTTAATATTGCCGTAGCTAGTAATACTTTCCACATAAAATCTCTCCAATTATACTCAATATATTTAGTATCAGACTTATGTATTTTAAATTTATAATAAGTATACTATTAACGGGTAACTTATATTTGATTTGAAATAGTTTATTATGCACTGATATAAAACAAATCAATACTGCTTCAAGGGACAGGATACAACACAATGTCAAAATGTTTTACGCGTCGTATATTTACAGCAACCGCCGCGAGCGCAATTACGTTAGGGACCCATTCAGTTGCCCAAGAAGGCTGGAACCCTGATTTAAACAATCCTGATTTAGGGTTTAATACTTCCCAAAATCCAGAATCTCGACTTGCAGGAGAAGCAGATACAGTTCGCCGCAATGCCTCAGCTTTTAGAGACCGCAGCAATTGGAAGGATTATTTTTCTAATACAAAAAAAGGTGTTGTTCTAGTTGATACTCAAAGTCGAGCGCTACATTTTTGGTCAGAAGATCAAAATATTTACAAGTTATACCCAGTGGCGGTTCCCTCATCAGACGAATTAACTCGATTAGGTCGAACGTCCATCACTCGTAAGCGCGTGGGTCCAGACTGGAGGCCAACACCATCAATGCTTGAGCGTAACCCTGGTTGGCCAAAATATATTGGACCAGGACCAGGTAATCCATTAGGCTCACATGCTTTATACCTATCATGGACATATTTTCGCATTCACGGAACACACGATAATCGTAAAATTGGGCGCCGATCTTCTAACGGGTGCATTGGATTATATAATGCACAAATCGCAGAATTATTCGATCTAACCAGAGTTGGAACACAAGTTTTATTCATCTAATAACTCTTTTTTGGCAGTAAATTTATACTTTAATCTGTCTGCCTTAGTAAGGCACGAAGGCCAGCACGATAATCTGGAAATTTCAAGTCTACTCCTAATTCATCTTTGATTAAATTATTGCGAACCTTTTTATTTTCTGCATAAAAGCTGCGAGCCATTGGTGTCATTTCTGCTACTTCAAAATTAACCGCTGGTGGTATAGGCATACCCAATAATTCTGCCGCAAAGCCAATCACATCTTCTGGTGGTGCAGGGTCATTATCACATAAATTATAAACTGCGCCAATGCGCGGTGAACAAATTGAGGCATATAGAGTTTGAGCAATATCATCTACATGAATACGGCTGAAAACTTGATTTTTCTTAATTATACGCCTTGCACGTCCACTTCGCACTTTAGCAAAGGGTCCACGCCCAGGTCCATAAATTCCTGCTAAGCGAAAAATATGAAGTGGTAAACCCAGAGTAGACCAGGCGGCTTCAGCATTACGGCGCATTTCTCCACGTTTTGTAGTAGGGTTTAATTGTGTGTCTTCATTAACCCAACCACCATCATGATTACCATAAACTCCAGTGGTAGACAGATAGCCTACCCATTCGAACGAACCCCTAGACAATTCTTCGCCATACGCATGAAGAACTGGGTCACCATCTGGATTTGGCGCTACTGATGTTAAAATATGAGTAGCCTTTTCTAAGTATGGCAACAAATTAGTTTCAGGCCAAATGATAGGTTCAATACCTTCTTGGTGAAGTGCGGCAGCTTTTTCTTTTGATCGCGTTGTTCCATAAACTATCCAACCCTCATTTAACAAACGTTGCCCAAGCGCACGGGCAGAAAAACCATGCCCAATACTCAACATAACTTTATTCATTATATACGACCCTCCAGCATTGCTACTGCCCAATCTGCTGCATCTCTTACAACTGGGTCATTATCCAACTGCAATGCCTGCGCGCTACTTCTTAACTCTATGCATCCAGAGTTCCCAATTGCATATAATACATTACGTACAAACCGGTTTCTACCGATACGTTTAATTGGGTTTTTTGAAAATAGTATTCGAAAAGATTTATCATCTAAAGTAGCCAATTCAGCTAATTCTGGGGCCTTAAGTTCTGATCGCGCGATGTAACCAATTTCATTTGCTTTTTGAGCAAACTTGTTCCATGGACATACAGCTAAACAGTCATCGCAACCATATATACGATTACCTAACTTTTCTCGTAAAACCAAATCAATAGGCCCAGCATGTTCGATCGTTAGATATGATATACATAGTCTTGCATCTAATTGGTATGGTGCTGGAAAAGCGGAAGTAGGACAAACATCCAGACACGAGCTACAACTCCCACAATGATCGATTTCTGGTGTATCTTTTGGTAAATCAATAGTTGTAAAAATTGCTCCTAAAAAAAACCAACTCCCAAGTTCACGCGAAACTAAGTTTGTATGCTTACCTTGCCAACCAAGACCCGCTGCTGCTCCCAAAGGCTTTTCCATAACTGGCGCAGTATCTACAAATACTTTTATCTGCATGTCATCTTGCTGTTCAATTAGCCAACGGCCTAATTTCTTAAGCTTTTTTTTAACCAGTTCATGGTAATCTCGGTTCTGCGCGTAAACAGATATAGCAGCTAGATCAGGATGCTTTAAAATATCTAATGGGTTATGATCCGGTGCATAATTTTCTGCTACCATAATAATAGATTTTGCTTCTGGCCATAGTTCGGCTGGGCTTCCACGCCATGCTATTCGTTCCGCCATCCAACTCATACTACCATGGTAATCTTTCTCAACAAAATTCTTTAGGCGAGCAGGGGCTTCCGGAATGTCTGTAGGAGCACAAATACGTGTCATTGAGAAACCTACTTCACGGGATTGTACCAATAGAGATTGTTTCAAAATTTGATTCAAAAATCAAGATCCGAATAATGCTGTGGCTGCGGAAATCCAGAAATTTGGTCTACTAATAGGCTCCTAAACGCTGGGCGTGATTTTATTTTTGCATACCAGTCTTTAACTATGGCAGATCGATTCCAGTCTACATCAGAAATATAGTCAACACAGGATAGTTGCGCAGCTGCAGAAAAATCAGCCATACTCAAAGCATCACCAGCTAACCAACTGCGATTATCTAAAAGTTTTGCCATATAATCTAAATGAAACTTAATTCTTTTAGCACCTTTTTTTACATTTTGGCTATCTGGATACCCTGTTCCCTTAACTTTTTTCATCACTCTTTCACCTAATAAATTTACAGTTACTTCACAGTAAAATGAATCATCAAACCAGTTGACCAGCCGACGTACTTCAGCACGGTCTTCGACATTATTTGGCATCAATTGTGGCTCAGGATACTTTTCTTCTAAGTACTCACAGATTGAATTACTTTCACAAAATGTATGGTTATTTAACCGCAAAACAGGAATACGGCCAGCTGGATTTAACCGCAAAAATTCAACACTTGCCTCCCAATATCGTTCCTCGATAAGTTCTATTTCAATTTTTTTTTCTGCAAGAACTAAACGCACCTTACGGGAAAATGGTGAAAGCGGGTAATGGTATAGGCGATTCATGGTTTTGTTCACTTTTGAAAGACTACAGCCTTACTGCCAAGAATGTGTGAAGACTTCAACCATTTTGAAAACAATTTGCACGACCATCGGTAAGAATTGTTGCAGCACCGGACATTATTGCACGTGTCCTCTTTCGAACAAAGTTGCTAGGTTTACTAGCGGATCGCCCTTTGGGGTTAGGTAAGACCGATGCAAGCCTCGCAGCTTGCGTTGAGTTAATATTATTTGGCTCTACGCCAAAATAATGTTGAGCTGCTGCTGCTGCACCAAAGACACCTTCGTCAAATTCAGCAACATTTAAATATACTTCAATAATTCTTTTTTTTGTCCAAAAAAGCTCTATTAGAATAGTAAAACCTGCTTCTAAACCCTTCCTTACATAGTTTCGCCCATGCCACAAATACACATTTTTTGCTGTTTGCTGTGTAATGGTTGAGGCACCTCGGTTAGATTCATTTTTGATTGCATTCATTATGGCTTCCATATCAAAGCCTTGGTGATCACAGAAATTAGCATCTTCTGCAGCAACTACTGATCGAGCCATAACGGAAGAAAAATCATCAAGCTTTATCCAATTGTGTTTAATACTCCCAAGTCGACGTAATTCGCTACCCATATAGAAACCAGCACTAGGGTTAAAAATGGTAAATAATATTACAAAATACGAAGGTAAAAGTAAGAAAGTTCCAAACCAAATTAAAAACTGTCTCATCAAATTAATCCATATATTTTTAAATTATTTGCATAATTACTTTATTCACAGCAACCTAATTTTTTGTTCAGTAATTTAATACCTTATTCTGCAAATA
>ENA-OSJC01000021-OSJC01000021.1-marine-metagenome-genome-assembly--contig:-NODE-21-length-158166-cov-6.612642_pt1 | contig 158166 bp, 151 predicted proteins | sample MGYA00237885_ERZ534234 | MGnify/ENA primary metagenome ERZ534234 (study PRJEB26413, sample SAMN06343907) | marine metagenome | isolation source: coastal waters | place: Atlantic Ocean: West Antarctic...
ATTCTACCCTTAGCCAACTCTTTTGGTATTTCACCTGCTGATAAGAGCACTAATTCAATACCCCTAACACCATTTATGCTCCCAGTGTACTCACGATCTGAGCCCGTCCGCTTTAAGGATAAACCACGAGACTGAAACCATTTAATTGTATCATCTTGCAGTCGGCCTTTGGATGGTACGCCAAGTTTTAACATCATATTATTCCATCCACCAAAGCATCCGGTCTTATAATGCCTCCAACTGCTGGAATTGCATCTCCCACACCCAAAACTGTTGTTAATGCATCATAGCGACCTCCACTTGCTACAATCATTTTATGGTTAGCAAAACTAAAAACAAAGCCATCATAATATTCCATACTAGTCAAACCATAGCTACCCTCAAAAGGTAATTTTTCAACATCAACATTACGCTTAGCCAACGCTTCTAATCGAAGTTCAAAAACTGAAACAGCATGCCCCATATTTGGTATAACTTTTTGCAATTCCTTAAGTATTTTTAAAGCCTCTGCAGCAGTAGTTTTTAGGGCTAATATTGCATTAACAACACTAGCCTCCTCAACTGAAACAGGGGGGATTTTTGCATCTGAAATCAAACCAACTATTCGAGAGTTAATTTCATTTTTAGTACGCAAACCAATAAATTTCCCAGAATTTTTAATCATATTTTCTATATTTTGCTTTACTGCTTTATGAATAAAGTCAGTGCGCAAAGCCTCTTGCTTAGGCGCTGAAAAAATTTTCAATAAACTTTGAAATCGAACAGGGCGCCAAAGATGCCGGATTAATGCAGTTCGCCGAGGCTCACTGGTTTTAAGTCCTGCAACAGCAGATTGTAAAAGGCCTATATCTCCAGTTGCTACTTGCAAAGTATTTGGAAGAATATCGTTAAAAAGTGCAAATACTTCTGCGTCACTATCCGCAGGATTTGAACGATCAAAAACTTCAAACCCTACTTGAAGAAATTCAGTTGCGCGTTTTGAACCAGCATCTTGCATACGCCATACAGGCCCATTGTAAGTATAGCGAGCAGGTTCTGCGCCCTCAGACATGTGGCGCTCTACTATTGGCACTGTAAAGTCTGGTCGCATCATACGTTCACCCATTACTGGATCATTCGTGACATAAGCACGGGCACGAATGTCTTCTCCATACAAATCTAATAGGGTTTCAGCTGGCAGAAGACTATCTGCTTCAATCAACAATGCACCTGATGCTATAAAAGCCTGCTCCAAACGTTTAGCTTCAAATCTTATAGCAGCACGACGTTCATTTTGCATTATTTACGTCCTCAGCTCGGGCTATCATCTTTTTAACCTCATCAACCAAATCAGCTCGGTTTATTTCTATTTGTGCAGGTTGTGTTTTCCACTCCTCAGCAGTTTCAATTGCTGCAGAGAGACGCGCACCTAGTGCTAAGTCTTTAATCTGTACAATGCCACTAGCCTTTTCATTCCCGCCCTCTATCACGGCAACAGGACTTTCACGTTTATCAGCGTATTTTAGTTGATTACCAAAGTTTTTTGGGTTGCCCATATACATTTCAGCCCGAATACCAGCATTGCGTAATTCAGATACCATTTGTTGATAATCGCCTAAGCGGTCACGATCCATTACAGTCACAATAACTGGCCCTTTGGCAACAGTACTCATGCGGCCTTTTTCTCGTAATGCTGCTAAGAGGCGATCTACCCCAATTGAAACACCTGTTGCAGGTACATCTTGGCCAGTGAACCGTTTTACTAAATCGTCATATCGGCCACCACCAGATACAGATCCAAATTGGCGCTTACGTCCTTTGTTATCTAATATTTCAAAAGTTAGCTCAGCTTCATATACTGGACCAGTATAATAGCCCAGGCCACGAACAATAGAAGGATCAATCTCTACACGATCAGAACCATATCCGCTGGCAGCCATAAGTTCACCAATAGTTTCCAATTCAGCAATACCCTGCAATCCAACATCAGATCCACCAACAGCTGCTCGAAGATTTGAAAGAGTTGCAGACGCATCCAAACCTTTGGATGTTAAAAACGCTATTACTGGTGCGGCTTGCATCTCGGTTAAACCTACCCCATCAATATATGCACCAGAAGCATCTAATCGGCCCAGTCCTAGAAGTTGGCTCACACCTTCTCCCCCAACTTTGTCAAATTTATCAATAGTGCGCAAAACATCTGCCTGCTGCGCCTCATCTGTAACTCCCATAGTTTCTAACACACCATTTAAAACCTTTCGGTTATTTACCCGCACAAGATAATCCCCTCGTGGGATACCTACAGCTTCAAGTGTATCAGATAACATCGAACATATTTCAGCATCTGCCGCCACACTTGGTGCTCCGACTGTATCTGCATCGCATTGGTAAAATTGGCGGTAACGCCCAGGGCCTGGCTTCTCATTGCGCCATACTGGCCCCATAGCATAACGACGATAAGGACTTGGTAAATCATTTCGAAATTGTGAGTATACTCTTGCCAAAGGTGCAGTTAAATCATAGCGCAAAGCCATCCACGCATCATCTTCATCTTGCCAAGCAAATACACCTGCATTTGGTCGATCTACATCTGGCAAAAATTTTCCTAATGCCTCAACAGTTTCTACCGCTGGACTTTCTAGGGGATCAAAACCATACCGATGATAAACTTCAGTAATTTGTGACAACATCGAATTTCTCTCGACAACATCTGTTCCAAAGTAATCTCGAAATCCTTTAGGCGGTAAAGCTTTTGGGCGCGTTTGTTTTTTATTTTTATCTTTAGCCATGTGTCAACAATCCTTGTGTTATCACACCCATAACGGATTGAAGAATGTGGGGCAAGCAAGCCTTGCCAACATTGTCACAGAGGCGTATCAAAAATATATGGAAAATAACGAACACATCATTGATTTAGAAATAAAATTAACAGAAGCTCTTCGCCTAGCTGAAGAGCTGTCAGACGTAGTAGCAGAACAAGCTGGGCGCATCGAAGTTGCAGAGCGCCGTATACAAATGTTAATGGAGCGCGCTGCACAAGATGAGGCTAATTCTATGACTGGCACAAATATGAGTGATGCTCCGCCTCCGCACTGGTAATTTAAGTTTTCTTTATTACTTTCAATTTATTGATATAATTCCAAAAATAAAATTTACACAATAATTAAAATTCTAAAACTTCCATTACTCCATGAATATGTTTAATAGCTCCCTTAATTTGTGGGTTGAGTGGATACTCCCCTTCAAGTGCTATCTCAACTTCTCCTGGCAATTCAGGATGTGATAATACTAAGTGTATAGGCCCCTTGCCACGCTTAGATGTATCTGGCGAAATGTCATTTAAACGCATAGCAATCGATGCAATCGCATCCTTATCTGATATAAAAATCTTTAACCCCATAGCTGCTGCATCTTGAACAGATACATCTGCAGGCTGAACCCCACGTGCCAATAATTTAAGTTGATCACCCTCTACATTTGCTTCAACGGTTAAAACTACATTTCGCCCAACTTCTAAATAAGTACCAAATTTTTCTAAGGTGTCAGAAAAAATTGTAACTTCATAAGCTCCAGTAGGATCAGTCAATTGAGCAAATGCAAAACGATTACCTCGGGCTGATTTACGCACCTGCTTTCCAGCAACAGATCCTGCAATTTTTGCTACTACCTTGCCACCTTGAGCTTTTTGTTTAAGTTCTTTCAACGATAAAACATTCTTACGTTTTAAAGCACCCATATAATCATCTAATGGATGGCCCGATAGGTAAAATCCAATAGCTTTGTGCTCTTCTGATAAACGTTCGATTGGAAGCCAATCATTGGGCATTGGCAAACGTGGAGCTGGTAAATTCTCTCCAGAATCACCAAAAAGGCCACCCTGATTAGAATTCATTTCTTCATGTGTTGCTGCTGAATAGCCAACCAATGCGTCCAAGCTATCAAAAACCTTTTTCCGATTATTATCAAGTTGATCAAACGCACCCGCACGCACAAGCATTTCCATAGGTCGTTTTCCCACACGCTTTAAATCAACACGGCGTGCAACATCAATTAAATCTTTAAATAGGCCGCCATTTACTCGAGCATCTGTTATTAAGCGCATAGCTTCAGAGCCAACATTTTTCAATCCACCCAGCGCGTATGCTATTTTACTGTTATCAACACTAAAAACTGCTTCAGATCGGTTAATACAAGGCGGAAACATTTTAATTCCCAAGCGTTTAACTTCATCAAAATAAACATGTAATTTGTCTGTAAGGTGTAGATCACAGTTCATAACTGACGCCATAAACTCAACGGGATAGTTAGCTTTAAGCCATGCAGTCTGATAAGATACAACTGCATATGCTGCAGCGTGAGATTTATTGAAACCATAGTTTGCGAATTTATCAAGTAAGTCCCAAACTTCTTTTGCTTTTCTAGCATCAACACCATTTTTTGATGCACCATCAAGAAACTTTGGCCGCTCTTTATCCATTTCAGCCTGAATTTTTTTACCCATAGCTCGTCGTAATAAATCAGCTCCACCAAGCGAGTACCCTGCCATTTCTTGCGCTATCTGCATGACTTGCTCTTGATAGACGATGATACCTTGAGTTTCTTCAAGTAAATGGTCAATTGATGGATGCATCAATTGACGATCAGATCGTCCATTTTTTACGTCACAGTATTGTGGAATATTTTCCATTGGTCCGGGGCGATATAATGCAACAAGTGCAACAATATCTTCTATACAGTTAGGCTTCATTCGCCTAAGCGCATCCATCATTCCACTAGATTCCACTTGGAATACGGCAACAGTTTTAGCACTAGCATATAAATCAAATGTTTTCTGATCTTGTAAATCAATTGCTGCAATATCAATATTAATATCACGTTTTTTTATTAAATCCACTGCGCCCTGGACAACAGTCAAAGTTTTAAGCCCCAAGAAATCAAACTTAACTAAGCCTGCCTGCTCAACCCATTTCATATTGAACTGTGTGGCAGGCATATCAGAACGCGGATCTTGATATAATGGGACCAGTTCATCCAGTGATCTATCAGCAATCACTACACCTGCAGCATGTGTAGATGCATTGCGTAAGAGTCCTTCAACTTGTTGAGCATACTTAAGCATTCGATCTACGACTTCTTCAGATTTTGCCATTTCACGCAATTGAGGTTCTTCGGCCAATGCCTTTTCTATGCTTACAGGTTTTACTCCCTCAACTGGGATTAATTTAGACAATCGGTCCACTTGGCCATATGGCATTTGCAGTACCCGCCCTACATCTCGGATAGCTGCTTTTGATAGCAAACCACCAAAGGTAATAATTTGTCCTACCCGGTCTCGGCCATATTTTTCTTGAACATAACGTATAACTTCTTCACGTCGATCCATACAAAAATCGATATCAAAGTCAGGCATTGACACGCGTTCTGGATTTAAGAACCGTTCGAATAATAAGGAATATCGAAGTGGATCTAGATCTGTAATTGTTAAGGCATAAGCTACAAGTGATCCAGCACCAGAACCACGGCCAGGCCCAACGGGAATATTATTTCTTTTAGACCAACGTATAAAATCAGCAACAATTAAAAAATAACCAGGGAAACCCATCCCTTCAATAATATCTAACTCAAAATCTAATCGCTCTTGGTAATTTACTATAGTTGATGCATGCGGAATAACAGCTAGTCTTACTTGTAAACCTTCATTTGCTTGGCGGCGTAATTCTTGGACTTCATCTTTTGCAAATTTTGGTAATATTGGATCACGCTTGTAAACTTTAAAAGAACATCTTTTTGCAATTTCAATTGTATTATTAATAGCCTCTGGCAGATCACTAAATAGGTCCATCATTTCAGCCGTTGACTTAAAATAATGCTCTGGGGTTAAGCGACGCCGATCCTCTTGCTGGTCAACATAAGTTCCCTCAGAAATACAAAGTAATGCATCATGCGCTGCATACATTTCTCGCTTTGGAAAAAAAACGTCATTTGTGGCAACCAACGGTAAGCTCATGGAGTATGCCATTTCTATAAAGTACTTTTCAGTTTTAGCCTCTTCAATCGTATATTTTTCTCCATCACTACCATGACGCTGAAGCTCTATATAAGTTCTATTATTAAATATTTCTGATATGTGTTTCATCAATATTTGAGCTTTATCAATTTGACCGTCTTGTAACAATTTTCCAATTGGACCAAGTGCGCCACCAGTTAAACAAATCAAACCTTCATTATGTTTTTGCAATTGAGAAGTATTTACATGTGGTGGCTCGTCTCCTGATTCTAAGAAAAGGCAAGAATTGAGCTTCATTAAGTTCAGATATCCAACTTCAGATTGTGCAAGCAGAACTATTGGCAAAGGCTTTGGATTATTATCTCGAGGATTATCAGCCTTTGCATATGCTAAGTCTACCTGACAGCCAACAATAGGCTGGACACCCTCATTGAAGGTAATTTCTGAAAACTCTAAAGCTCCAAACATATTATTAGTATCTGTTAAAGCAACTGCTGGCATCCCAGCTTTTGATACCACAGTGGGTAATTTTTTAACATGCATAGCACCTTCAAGAAGCGAATATGCTGAATGTAGCCGTAGGTGAATGAATCGATTTCGGTTTCTCATATTGTAACAGTACATCATCACAATAGATGGCGGAATACAAAAGGGCATATAAATTTATGTTTTTGAATAACAAAGCAAATTTTAAACATAATAAATATGTATTATGAAAATTATAGTTTTTTAACTATTTAGAGTAACTATTTTGCTATTTATACCCCTGTTATATTTAAAAATGTACCCAGAGTGACCCAACGTTTTTAATGTGTTCAGAATTCCCAGTTGTTAAAGAAAGATATTAGTAAGAGGAAACAGACATGTTCGATGCATCAGAAAACGACCTAAGATTTGCAATTCAGCACGGGTTAAATCCTGAGATGCACAAACTTGTTGCTAATATTTATGATATTTCAAATGACACAGTTAATGCAGTTTTGTCAGAAGCTGCAAAATTTGCTCGTGACGTTTTAGCTCCACTAAATCAAACAGGAGACCAGCAGGGTTGTACTTGGAATTCTGATAACACAGTCCAAACACCCGATGGATATAAAGACGCCTACAAAGAAATGCGTCAATCAGGTTGGTGCTCTATTGAAGCTTCTGAGGAGTTCGGTGGCCAAAACTTATCCAAGGTAATATCTGCTGCTACAGCAGAAATGTGGCATTCCGCAAATATGTCTTTTTCATTGTGTCATTTGCTAAGTCAAGGCCAGATTCATGCATTAGAGGCGTTTGGCAGCACAGAACAAAAACAAACTTATTTACCTAAATTGGTGGATGGATCATGGACTGGGACCATGAATTTAACTGAACCCCATGCTGGCACAGATCTTGGCGCATTAAAATCTTCTGCAACACCAGAAGGTGATCATTATCGCATTAAAGGTCAGAAAGTTTACATCACTTATGGTGAGCATGATATGGCAGAAAATATTGTACATTTAGTTTTAGCACGCGTCGATGGCGCACCTGAAGGTATAAAGGGTATTTCTTTATTTATTGTACCTAAAATTATGGTAAATACTAATGGAAGTTTAGGAAAATCTAATGATGTGAAATGCATATCTATCGAACATAAACTAGGTATAAATGGATCTCCAACAGCAGTTTTGCAGTTTGGCGAAAATGATGGAGCTATTGGTTATCTTGTTGGTGCTGAAAACCAAGGCCTGACAATTATGTTTGCAATGATGAATGATGCTCGTTTTGGAGTTGGCGTTCAAGGTTTGTCTATTTCCAATCGTGCTTTTCATCAAGCAAAGTCATATGCAGCGGAACGAATTCAAGGAGTACCCATCAATCGTAAATTAGGTGATACAATTCATCATCATCCAGATGTAATGCGCCTTCTGGCCTCCATGCGTGCAGAGATTGAAGCAATGCGTGGAATTATGATTTATACAGCAGCAGCTACCGACTTAGCTAAAAACGAGACTAATAACACTTCAGTTTGGAAGTCTCGGTCTGAATTAATGATTCCAATTCTAAAAGGTTGGTTGACAGAAAGATCAGTAGAGATTGCTTCTGACGGTATACAAATTCATGGAGGAATGGGATTTATTGAGGAAACAGGTGCCGCTCAACATTACCGTGACGCACGCATCTTACCTATTTATGAAGGTACAACTGCAATCCAGGCTAATGATTTAATTTATCGGAAAACATTACGTGATGAAGGTTTAGCTGTAAAAGGTTTGGTGGCCGAAATTAGGGATACAGCAAATAAAATCAATATTTCGTGCGATCCATTAAGCTCGATTACGAGCTCTTTAATTTTAGCTACACATTCAGCAGATATCGCTATCAACGCAATTTTGAATAAAAAAATGTCCGCACGTGAAGTAGGCGCCATATCTGTGCCATTTTTAATGATGTTGGGAACGCTGTGTGGAGCTTGGATGACTTTATCTTCTGCACACGCTGCACATGGTCAAAAAGGTTCCAAAGCCTGGGATCAATGCTTCCTAGATGCCAAGGCAGCCTACGCTTCAGTTTATGCGACGCAATGTCTGCCAAAGGTTCAACAATACTCTCAAACGATTCAGACCGGTGGACAGGCAATAGAGACAGTTTCTCCAGAGATGCTTTGGGCATAAGGTTTAGTTTGGACGTTATTATCTTGGATTTTTACCAAAAAAAAATCGATTTGCGTCTTTTGTCGTCTTTCAGGGTGTTTTTGTCGCGCACACAAGCCCAACATCTCCCTAAAAATATTTACGTTGGTCTTTATCGGGTTATTAGTGCAGTCTAACCTACGGATTCGTTGTAATAGACAATGGAGCTGAAAAAGTCGCAACAAGCGATAGACTTGCAACTAAAGGGAGATCGCAAGATGAAAATCACAAAAACACTCACAGCTATGGCTGTTGCACTTGCTGCAACAACTGGTTCAGCGGCAATGGCACTGGACGAACTGGTTGTTGGATATTTTATGGAATGGCCAACTGCTAACCAGTATGCACAACACAATAAATTATATGATGAAGCACTAGGCATGCCAGTTAAATGGGTTTCTTTCGATGCAGGTACAGCAATGTCAGCAGCTATGGCTTCTGGTGATGTTCACATTTCTTATTCACAAGGCGTGACACCATTCCTAGTCGCAACTGCTGCTGGTCAAGATTTGCAAGTGATCGATATCGCAGAAACATATTCAGACAATAATAACTGTGTTGTTCGCTCATCACTAGAGATCGATGCAGACAACGCATCAGAACTAAAGGGTAAGCAAGTTGCTTTACCAATTGGTACTGCTGCACATTCTGATTTCTTAGCTCAAATCGCACACTTTGGTTTGACTGAAGCAGATTTTAAAATTGTTGATATGTCACCTGTTGATTCAGCTGCTGCATTTGGATCAGGCGAATTCGACATGGTTTGTGGATGGGGTGGGCCTCTACGTCGTATGAAAGAGCACGGAAACGTACTACTTTCTGGTCCAGAAAAAGAAGCTGTTTCTGGTGTTATTTATGACATAACATCTACTCCAAGCTCTTTTGCAGAAGCAAACGCTGATGTTGTTACTAAGTTCTTAAAAGTAACATCAGACATGAATGATATGTATGCAAAGAACCCAGAGCCAATGTATGAAGCAATTTCCATTGAAGCTGGAATGGATATGGAAGGCACAATAGCTATTTTATCAGTTATGGCTTTCATGTCTGCAGAAACACAGTTGTCTGATAAGTGGATGGGCAAGTGGCTAGCTGGTGATCTTAAGCGCCAAGCATTAGCTCTAGAAGCAGCAGGAAAGATCAAAGCATTAGACGATTATAACGCTTTAGTAAACACATCATACCTAGCTGCAGCAGCTAAGTAAGTTACAAATAGTTTGGGCGTGACGAATATCTTGTCACGCCCTTTTTTGTTTAATTAAATTTATGGACACATTCATGTCAGGTTTGAATATAAATAATGTTTCAATGACTTTCGAACTTCCAAATGGTGGTTCGGTAGAGGCATTGAAAAACATTAATCTAAGCGTCCAAAAGGGCGAACTAGTTTCTGTACTAGGCCCTTCAGGTTGTGGTAAAACTACTTTATTAAATATACTTGCTGGTTTCTTAGCCCCCACAGATGGTATTATTGAATTAAATGGCGAAATTGTAAAAAAACCAAGTTCTGAGCGTGGTATGGTATTTCAACAAGGTGCTCTATTTGAGTGGATGAATGTCTCAAAAAATATTGGTTTTGGGCCCAAAATGAAGGGCACGCCTCAAGTCGAAATAGATGCAAAAGTTACGGAATTATTGGGTATTGTAGGCCTTCAAGATTTTGCTGATAAAATGATTTATGAGATGTCTGGAGGCATGCAACAACGTGTGGCTTTGGCTCGATGTCTGGCGAATGATCCTGACGTTATTTTGATGGATGAACCTTTAGGTGCGCTTGACGCATTAACCCGCGAAAAAATGCAATCATTAGTTTTAGATATTTGGAAGAAAACTGGCAAAACAATTATTTTGATTACGCACTCTGTAGAAGAGGCATTATTATTAGGCGAGCGATTAATTGTTATGGCCCCTCGCCCTGGTCGCATTCATAAAGAATATAAATTACCATTCGCAGAATTAGGTGTTGGTGCTGACCTTCGCGAAGTTAAGCGACACAAAAAATTTGGTACAACTCGAGACGAAATTCTTAATATGATATGGAATATGGAAGAAGAAATTATGGGACGGGCAGAGAGCTAAAATGATATTTTCAATCACACCAATACCTGCCTCATTAAGTGAATTTTTTTGGTTCAACACTCCTGACGGTGGCGAAGTTGCAAGTTTACTAAGCACTACACTTTGGATGGTACTCGGCATTTTTGTTATTTTTACAATCTATATGATATTTAGTGCATTCAGCTGGGTAATTCATAAATTATTTATTGATGGAAGAAACAAAGCTAATGGTTATACAAGCCTAAAGACAGTAACCTTTGGAGATGAAAGCGCCGTTGAAGCAAACAGATTTGCGTCAGTGGCTTCTGTAGTCGCAATCTTCTTCTTTTGGGGTCTAGCAACAGGCTCTAGCCTTTTGGGACCGATACAATTGCCAGCCCCCTTTCTAGGAAAAACAAGTTTTGAATATACTGCCATTAATAGTTATGGTGACACTGATAAAGGCACAGTCAACTTGTTAGTGCATACCTTTGACGACAAACCAATTTTAGAGAAGGCTAGCAACATCGCAACAGGATTTGCTCGTGACAGTGCCATTAAAGTTCGGGAACGTCGTACAGCTTTGTTATCTGCAAAGAAAATTGGAGCCAAAGAGACTGATGGCTTTAAAATTATAGAAATAAATGGCCTGCCTATTAAACCTAATCAAATTGTAAACTTTGGTAATGGGGAGGTTTTGTTGACCTCTAAAGGTAGCATGCAAATACGTCCATATGACGGCATGACAATGGAAGCATTGTACTTGCCAGCACCTGAAGACGTCTGGAAAAGTTTTCTGAAACTAAATAAAGAAGGCTACACAAACGTTGGCCTTTGGGAGAATGTATTCTGGTCTCTAATACGCGTAGTATTAGGTTTCACGCTTGGCTGTTTATTTGGCATACCATTAGGCTTTGCTATGGGGCTATCAAACTGGTTTCGTGGATGGTTCGATCCAATAGTTGAGTTTATGCGCCCAGTACCACCACTAGCCCTAATTCCCTTGATCATCATTTGGTTTGGTATCGGTGAACAGGGTAAAATTAGTTTACTTTTCTTAGCAGCTCTTTGGATAATGACAATTGCAGCACGCGCAGGTGTGTCTGGTGTGAATATTTCCAAAGTTCATGCAGCATATTCATTAGGTGCTAGCAAAAGACAATTATTGATGAAAGTAATTTTACCGAACTCTTTACCCGAAATATTTACTGGGGCGCGTGTTGCCATGGGTGTTTGTTGGGGTACAGTAGTTGCAGCAGAGCTGGTTGCCGCTGAAAAGGGTGCCGGTAAAATGATTATAGCGGCTTCTAAGTTCCAATTAACTGATATTGTTATAATTGGTATAATTATAATTGGTATAATAGGGTTTGCTATCGAAGTTCTTATGCGAAAAGCAGAGAACCGTCTTATCCCTTGGAAAGGACGTGGGTAACGACCAATAATCTACCCTCCTATAGGAGGGTAGTATGCTTTTTGAGGTTTATAAAATATTTAAGCACCATTAATATTTTAAGTTATAACTCAAACAGATAGTAAGTCAGTTTTTTATACTAACTATATTAGATAACTGATCTGAATTATTGTGAAAAAAACTATAATAAAATATCTTTTTTAAATATTAATTTTTTGAAGTAAAGGTAATAGCTTTGCCATATCTGGACCATGTTCCATTGCTGTCAAAGCTTTACGAAGTGGCATAAATAAGCCTTTGCCTTTACGCCCAGTGATATCTTTAACCAGTGTAGTCCAAGCTTTCCATGTTGTTTCATCCCATGGATGAGAAGGCAATAAACCTTTAGAAATTTCAATAAATTCGATGTCTTCCGCATCAATTAATGGTGTAACGCCATCACGACAAATTTCCCACCATTGAGCAATATCAGCTCGAATATTAACGTTTTCACGCGCCATTTCCCAAAATGATGATGCAATATCAGGTGGAATACCTAAATTGATTAAAGCACCATACATTGTGGATAAATCCAAGCCCGCAACATACTTTTTAGTAAGAGGAGACAAATCAGTTACATCAAATTTTGTTGGCTGTGCACCAAATATAGTAATATCAAAATTTTCGACCAATTCATCTAAAGAACTAAATAGTTCGATTGGCTCAGATGAGCCCAACCGTGCCATATGCGATAAGATTGCCATTGGCTCCAATCCGCTTGCACGAAGGTCTCGGAGAGATAATGCACCCAGTCGTTTTGATAAAGGTTCACCTTGTGGGCCAGTCAACAAAGAGTGGTGCGCAAAGCTTGGAACACTGCCCCCCATAGCTTCAATTATTTGAATCTGTGTTGCTGTATTTGTTACATGGTCAGATCCACGCACTACGTTTGTTATTCCAAAATCGATGTCATCGCAAACAGACGCCATAGTATATAGAAATTGTCCATCACCACGTATCAAAACAGGATCAGATACAGATCCTGCATCAATAGATAAATCACCCAGAATTCCATCTGTCCATACAATCCGCTCCTGGTCTAATTGGAACCTCCAGTGACTTTCACGTTCTGATTTTAATTTAATTTTTTGTTCATCTGTAAGTGCTAATGCAGAGCGATCATAAACTGGGGGCTTACCCATATTTAATTGCTTCTTACGTTTTAAATCAAGCTCAACAGGTGTTTCAAAACATTCATAAAAGCGACCAATATCACGAAGCTCTTGTGCAGCTTGTTGATAGCGCTCCAATCGGTGCGATTGCTGCTCTACTCGATCCCAATTTAAGCCTAGCCAAGTTAAGTCCTCTTTAATTGCATCAGCATATTCAATAGTTGAACGAGTTGAATCTGTATCATCCAATCGCAAAATAAATTCACCACCATTTTTTCGTGCAATCATATAATTGAATAGCGCAGTGCGCAAATTTCCAACATGAATGTACCCTGTAGGACTTGGGGCGAAGCGCGTAGTTGTCATAGGTTTCTCTTATATTAATTTAAGGGTTATTAACCTTATTAGTTCAAGACGCCAAGAGGCATAGATTTCACCCCCTGAGAGAAATTTATAATAGTTGGTTGAATTTCATCTTTTATCCATTATCACGCCATTTATTTGCTATTGGATAGCGCCTATCTAGCCAAAAAGCACGTAATGATAGGCGCGCCCCAGGCGCAGATTGAAACCGCTTGTACTCAGAGACATATAACAAGTTCTCCACACGCTTTACAGTATCATGATTATATCCTGCAGCAACACAATCAGCTACAGATGCATCATGATCCATAAGCATTTCTAGTATACCATCAAGAATAGCGTAATCAGGTAAGCTGTCTGAATCTTTTTGATCACTACGCAACTCTGCTGTTGGTGGCTTTTCAATAATATTGATGGGGATGACCATACCAGATGAACCCAACATCCACGGTAGGTGGTTTTTATTTCGCCACCTGCAAGTTTCGAAAACTCTCATTTTATAGAGATCTTTAATTGGGTTATATCCACCTGCCATATCTCCGTATATTGTAGAATAGCCAACTGAAACTTCTGATTTATTACCAGTAGTAAGTAACATTTCACCAAATTTATTTGACATAGCCATAAGCAACAATCCTCGTAATCGTGATTGAATGTTTTCTTCAGTTGTGTCAGCTTCTAAGCCATCAAAAACAGGTGAAAGCGTACTTGTGATTGCTTCAAAACCCTCTGTAATTGGAATGGTTTGAATTTTAGTATTTAATAAGGCTGCACATTCTGATGCATCATCAAGGCTATTTTGGCTCGTATATTCAGATGGCAACATCACTAATCGCACATTTTCAGGACTTAATGCATCCGAGGCAATAGCTGCTACTAAAGCTGAGTCGATACCACCAGACATTCCTAATAACGCCTTCTTGAAACCAGTTTTAGCCATATAGTCTCGCAAGGCTAATACCATCACGTGATAGTCTTGCTCCCAATCATCTGGGTAACTTGATTTATTGCCCTCATCAGCAACCCACCCAGTTTGCGTTTTATTAAAAATAACAGTCTCAGTATATTCTTCGAATAATGGCATTTGCAAAGCTAATGCCCCACCTGAATTAATAACAAAAGAACCGCCATCAAAGACTTGATCGTCCTGTCCACCTATTAAGTTTAAATAAGCCATTGGCAGTCTATTCTCGATCACCCTGCTGACCATTTGAGATATACGTTTATCAAATTTACCACGATAATAAGGTGACCCATTAGGACTAACTAAAATTTCAGCACCAGTTTCTTCTAAAGTTTCACAAACATCAGTAAACCATGCATCTTCACAAATAGGAGAACCAATGCGCACCCCGTTTACAACATAGGGCCCATGTATTTCTCCATTATTAAAAATACGCTTCTCATCAAAGACTTTATAATTAGGCAAATGGTGTTTACGAATCTGAGTTAATACTTTTCCATCTTGTAAAATTGCATACGCGTTGTAAGTTTTCCCTCCTTCTTGCAACGGAACACCAATTCCAATTGTTGGACCATCAGCACATTCTGCAGCAAATGCTATTAACTTAGTCTGGGCATCGGCTACGAATGCTGGTTTCTGGACTAAATCTTGGGCTTGGTAACCAGTTAAAAACATTTCAGGCAATGCCAACATGTCAGCCCCATCTGCATGTGCACGCTCATATGCGGCTCGAGCTTTATTTAAATTACCCTCAAAATCGCCAACTGTTGCGTTTAACTGAGCCATTGTTAATTTAAATTGATTGGTCATCAATTGTCCCTTTAATGTAATAGTATTTTGTTAAATTTATATGTAACAGAGTTTACAATGTTTAAAAGTAAACAATTAAAATGATTGCCCCTAAGTGTAGTTACTTTTAGGGTCCCAAAAAGGCGGTTAATCATCGCTAGGTCAGATAGGAATACTCAATGCCAACAATCAAAACGCTTATAATTTGCGTCACCTTGAAAGCCCTAGCATTTACAGCAACCCCAGTTTGGGCAGATAGTAAAATTAGTATCAAACAATATGATGATGGTAGCGTCTATAAAGGCACATTTAAAGACGGTATTCGTCACGGATTGGCCACATATGTTACACCAAATGGGTTTACTTACACAGGGCAATGGATTGATGGCGGAATAGGCGGCCAAGGAATTGCTAAATATCCCAATGGCTCACTTTATGAGGGTCAGTTTTTAGACGGTAAACCTCATGGTCAAGGAAGCATAACTTTTGCAGATGGTGGAAGCTATCTAGGTAATTGGTTGAACGGTGAGATTTTTGGTAAAGGTACTGCAAAGTATGCAAACGGTTCAATTTATATTGGTAATTTTAATAAAGCTAAACATCATGGCCTTGGAACATTAACTACCTTGGCAGGTTTTATTTACAGAGGTAAATGGTTAAATGGTCAGCAAATAGGTTCAGCCACGGTCACTTATGCCGACGGAAGTAAATATGAGGGCAACATGCTAAATGGGAAGCGTTATGGCCAAGGCACACTCAAGTTTGAAGATGGCATATTCTATTCTGGGGGTTGGGCTAACGACCATTTTTCAGGCATAGGATATTTAAAAAATAGTAATGGCGAAATTTATGAAGGCAGATTTCAAAATGGACAACGTTATGGCGTAGGCAAAGCTATTTATTCAAATGGTGACACTTATACAGGTAACTTTGAAGATGATACGCGCCATGGTAAAGGCATTTTTACCAGCATAAAAGGACACATAATCGATGGCCAGTGGGTAAATGGTACTGTCCAAGGAAATGCTACCACAATCTTTGTTGATGGTTCTAAATACATTGGAGAATATTTGACTGGCAAACAACATGGGTTAGGATTTCTTACTTATTCAGATGGTGGCGCTTATTCTGGCAACTGGACTAATGGCTCAATTGAAGGTCAGGGCACAGCAACCTTTGCAAATGGTACAGTTTATGTAGGTAATTTTAAGAATGCAAAAAATCATGGAAATGGTAAAATAACTTATCCTGATGGATTTTCTTATGAAGGCGAATGGCATGATGGTATAAAGCAAGGAAAAGGCATAGAATTTCAAACCGATGGTTCCACTTATGATGGAATGTTTAAAGCTGGCAGTCCTCATGGAGTTGGAACATTAACACTAATTAATGGATTTAGCTATGTTGGGGAATGGGCTGACGGAAAAATTTCTGGCGCTGGCATTGCAACCTTTGAAAACGGTGACTTATTTGTAGGTAATTTTTCAGAGGGACAGCCCAATGGCCAAGGAAAAATGATATATAAATCTGGTGATGTATTTGATGGAATATGGGATAAAGGAACAAAAGTTCGCTAAATATCATCAGTATTAAAAACCTATTTTGATGATTAAATCAAATTTACAATAAACTTTCTGCAAAGCTTTAAATATTGCAATATATACTTATCTTTTTAAATATATGATTACCACTTTACTTGCTTCCCAGACCAATCAAAAAATTGACCATTATCTTCATACGAAAGGCTGTTCACAACATTAAGCAAATTTTGAGCTGCTTCATCTGGGCTAACACTTGGATGTGTTCCAACATATTTTTTTGTTAACTCAGTTTGTACAGTACCAGGATGCAGTGCCACACAAATTGATTGCTTTCGCTTATTGGCGATTTCCAATGCTGATGTCCGGATAATCTGATGCAAAGCAGCTTTAGCAGTACGATAACTAATCCAACCTCCTAAATTATTATCACTAATTGAACCAACTCGTGCAGTTAAAACAGCCAATACACTAGGCCGGCTACGTGGTAATAAAGTATGTAAATGTTTAATTAATAAAGCAGGACCAAGAGTGTTTGTTTCAAATTGTGCCTTAAGGGCTTCTGGCGTCATTGAAAGAATAGTTTTTTCTGGGCCTACCCCATCAATTTCTAAAGCTCCTGTTGCAATAAAAATAAGATCAAATTCACCATGAAGCGTTGAAGCCATACTGCGAATACTATTTTCATTTGTAATATCTAAATTATCAGTGGAACGGGAAAATGTTACTATATCATTTATTTTATAGGTACTACTCAAAGCTTTAGCCAGAGCGGAGCCTATTCCACCAGATGCACCGATTATAAGTACACGGCTGTTCGCACTAAATTTTTGGTTATTGATCATGGTCAATTTATAATCCTTTTGTTCAATATATTAATAGATAAGGCAATATTACCGTCGATCAATACACAAAACTTGTTTTATAAACATTTAAAAAAGAATTTAATTATTACTTATTTATAAATACATGAAAATTTTTTATTTAGGGTTTTCATTCGATGAAAACTGCGTATTATTTAAATTATGTTTATAGTCGCAATAAAACCAATTTATTTGATCCCATCGCTGAACGCGTTGCTGGCGTTATCTGCGCTCTTACTTCTTAGCTACCTCTGAGCGTACCTTTACTTGGGCGCAGTGCTCAGGGGATGGACATCGCGCCTAAAAATATTAAAAGATAGCCAAGCATAGAGGCTAAAGTTTTATTGATGATATTTGCTACCTTACCAAAGACATACTTAGTAAAGCAGCCATCTTAAAACCTTAGATTTGAGGTATAAAATGACAAAACAAGACCAAGTATTAATTTTTGACACAACATTACGTGATGGAGAACAATCTCCTGGCGCAACTATGAGTCATAATGAAAAATTAGAAATTGCAAATATGTTGGATGAAATGGGCGTCGATATTATTGAAGCCGGTTTTCCAATAGCTTCAGAAGGCGATTTTAAAGCAGTATCTGAGATTGCTGCTAATACAAAAAATGCACAGGTTTGTGGGCTGTCACGAGCCATTTATAAGGATATTGATCGATGCTGGGAAGCAGTCAGGCATGGCGTTAATCCACGTATTCATACGTTTATTGGTACTAGCCCTCAACATCGAGCAATACCAAATTTAACAATGGAAGAAATGATTGTACGCATACATGATAGTGTAAGTCATGCACGAAATTTATGTCCGAATGTTCAATGGTCACCCATGGATGCGACACGCACTGAAGAAGACTATTTATGCCGCACTGTTGAAACTGCAATAAAAGCAGGAGCCACAACAATAAACATCCCAGACACAGTCGGTTATACAGCACCCTCTGAAAGTGCTGACATCATTCGCATGCTATTAGAACGAGTTCCTAACGCTGATGAAATTATTTTTGCAACACATTGTCACAATGATTTAGGTATGGCGACCGCAAATGCACTTGCAGCGGTTACAGGTGGCGCACGCCAGATCGAATGTACAATTAATGGGTTGGGCGAGCGTGCTGGAAATACTGCGTTAGAGGAGGTAGTAATGGCACTAAGAGTGCGCAACGATATTATGCCTTATCAAACAGGCGTTGATGCTACAAAATTAATGAATATCAGTCGTCGCGTTGCGACAGTATCTGGCTTTCAAGTACAGTATAATAAAGCTATTGTAGGCAAAAATGCTTTTGCCCATGAAAGTGGGATTCATCAAGATGGTATGTTAAAATCGGCTGACACATTTGAAATTATGCGCCCCAAAGATATTGGCCTGTCCGAAACTAATTTGGTTATGGGGAAACATTCTGGACGTGCAGCATTACGTTCAAAACTCAAAGACTTAGGCTATGACTTAGGTGATAATCAATTGAAAGACGTTTTTGTTCGCTTTAAGGCTTTGGCTGATCGTAAAAAAGAGGTTTATGACGATGATTTACTAGCATTGGTTACTGATGAAGGAACAAATGCTGCTAATGGCACAATCCAAGTTAAATCTTTACAAGTGTTATGTGGCACAATAGGGCCACAATCTGCTGATTTAGTATTAACAATTAATGGTGTGGATAGTCAGCATAAGGCCACAGGAGATGGTCCGGTTGATGCTGTCTTTAATGCTGTAAAAGAACTTTTTCCACATCAAGCACATTTGCAACTGTATCAAGTTCATGCTGTGACAGAAGGTACAGATGCACAAGCAACTGTTTCAGTTAGGATGGAAGAGAATGGTAAAATTGTTACTGGTCAATCAGCAGATACTGATACTGTTGTAGCCAGTGCAAAAGCTTATGTTAATGCACTGAACAAATTACTAATACGTCGAGAAAAAACAGCCCCAAAGTAATAATTTAATTTTATAATATACTGTTAATACTTGGATCATATATTTATTTTTAAAAATTTAAGCATTAAATAGCCTAAATTTGGCTACCTAAAGTTTGTAATAAAGTCTACACTTTATCATTCGATAATAAAGCCTTATGATTTTTTGATGTGTTTAGATATTTTAACCTAGGAAAAAAATATGTTTAGGGCAATAAAGAATTTTTTTACGGCTGATATGGCAATAGATTTAGGCACCGCAAACACTTTGGTTTATGTCAAAGGTAAAGGCGTTATCCTGAACGAACCCTCAGTAGTTGCATATACGATTAAAGCTGGAAAAAAAGAAGTTTTAGCCGTTGGTGAAGATGCAAAGTTAATGTTGGGACGCACACCAGGTTCTATCGAGGCAATACGGCCAATGCGTGATGGCGTTATTGCTGACTTTGTTGCTGCAGAAGAAATGATAAAACATTTTATTCGAAAGGCTAATGCAAGATCAAAAATTTCAAAACCACGTATAATTGTTTGCGTGCCTTACGGAGCAACACCTGTAGAAAAGCGTGCAATCCGTGAAAGCGTTTTACGAGCAGGTGCTCGCAAAGCTGGTTTGATTGCAGAACCTATTGCCGCAGCTATTGGTGCAGGCATGCCAATTGCTGATCCAACTGGATCCATGGTTGTAGATATTGGAGGCGGTACGACTGAGGTAGCTGTTCTATCGCTAGGAGATATTGTTTATGCGCGGTCTGTTCGTATAGGTGGGGACCGTATGGACGAAGCCATAATTGCATATCTGAGACGCAGTCAGAACCTATTGATCGGTGAGGCCACTGCAGAGCGCATTAAAAAAGAAATTGGAACTGCACGCATGCCTTTAGATGGTAAAGGCAAAGCAATGCAAATTCGCGGCCGTGACCTTTTGAATGGTATCCCCAAAGAGTTAGAGATTACTCAAGGGCAAATAGCTGATGCATTAACAGAGTCAGTACAGCAGATTGTTGAAGCAGTAATGACAGCATTAGAAAGTACGCCACCCGATTTAGCGGCGGATATCGTGGACCGAGGAGTGATGTTAACAGGTGGGGGTGCTTTATTAGGCAATCTTGACCTAGCTTTACGTGAGCAAACAGGATTATCAATTTCTATAGCAGAAGACTGTTTAAATTGTGTAGCTTTAGGTACAGGGAAATCGCTAGAATACGAAAAGCAGTTATCTCATATTTTAGATTTTGATGCTTAATTATCAGCTTCAAGGAGTTATTGTTTGGCAAACATAGACGATGTAGCAATAAACTTTACTAGATCAATTGCCCGCATTGGCTTGTTGGCTTTTTTGATTTTATCATTTTCTTTATTTTTACTTTGGCGCATTGATAATCCTCGGGCTGAAAATATTCGAATAATAGTTATAAACCGGATAGTCCCAAATATGGAATGGGCAATGGTGCCTATTACTAGGGTAACAAAAATGTTGCAAAACTTCCAAAGTTACGAGCGTCTGTATAGTCAAAATCAAGAGCTTCGTAATGAATTGCAAAGTATGCGATCATGGCATGAAGCAGCTTTACAATTAGAACAGGAAAACGCTCGCCTTTTAGATTTAAATAAAGTCAAATTAAACACAAAATATAATTTTATCTCAGGCAAAATTTTAATAGATAGTGGAAATATTTTCAGACAATCTGCAATTATAAATTTAGGTGCTGACGATGGAATTGTTGAAGGTTGGGCCACAATGGACGGCCTAGGGCTTGTTGGGCGTATCACTGGAGTTGGCAGTGAAACTTCACGCGTTTTATTTTTAACTGATACTTCCAGTAATATTCCAGTATTAATCAAGCCATCTAATCAACGAGCAATCCTATCTGGTGATAATAGCTCACAGCCAACTTTATTATTTATTGAGAATAATCAACAAATCCAACCAGGTGATCGTGTTGTTACTTCAGGGGATGGGGGTGTTTTCCCATCAAACTTGCTGATTGGAAAAGTATTGTTAAGTAAAAATAATCAACTCAGAATCCAGATGGCTGCTAATTTATATAATTTAAGTTTTTTACGTGTTATTAGGCACTCTCCTACAGCCTCAATAAACCAACCCAATCGCTTAATTGGGCCCATATTACCTAAAGCTATTGCCAATGAATAAAGAAACTTCATGGCAAATCGCCTTAAATCGAATTTTATATTTTATGATAGTCTTCATTGGAATTTTTATTTTGCTTATTCCAGTTTCTATATTTCATAATATCTTAATGTCTCCTGAAATTATTTTCATGATAACATTTATATTAATCATCAGAAATCCAGATTATGTCCCAGTTTGGTTAATAGGTATTGTTTTTTTATTAAATGATTTTTTGTTAACACTGCCATTAGGGTTAAATACATTTATAGCATTACTCACAACTGAGTTCTTACGTCGAAATCGTTTATTTTTTATTGAAATGTTATTTTTGACCGAATGGCTTTGCATAGCGATACTTTTACTAGCAGCCAATGTCATGAGAAAATTATTATTGATAATTACTTTGTCAGAACATGCACCTGGATTTACAGTAATTACACAAGTTGGATTGTCAATTTTAATTTACCCAATACTCGTTGTATTGGTAAGCTTTATTTTTCGTATTGGAAAAGCACAAAGAAATACTTTGTATTCAGCCAAGTCTATCAGATGAATACAGCTGGGAAAACTCCAAGACTTTTCAGAAGACGAGCACTATTATTAGGAGCTGCACAACTAACTTTAGTTGGTGTATTAGGCTGGCGGATGAATCAGTTAGGCGTAAAAAAAGCTGAAAAATTCCGGATGCTAGCTGAAAAAAACCGTATCAATATTAGCCTTCAACCGCCAGCACGTGGATTAATATATGATCGCGGTGGTAATCTTCTGGCGCTAAACCGCCAAGTCTATACTATTCAGATGGTACGTGAACAAACCAATAATCCTGAGGCAGTATTAAATCGTTTAGCTAAATTAATTCCATTATCTGACACAAAAATTGCAGAAGTTCTAAAAGAAATGTTAAGTCGCAGGGCATTTGTTCCTGTGACTGTTGCCACAGGGCTCGAATGGGAACACATAGCAGCTGTATCAGCAAATGCTCCCTCTTTGCCTGGCATAACCCCAAAGTTAGGACTAAATAGACAATATCCTGTCGGTCCAGATTTTGCACATATTATTGGCTATGTTGGGCCAGTCAGTGATTATGATCTAGCTCAAGTTGATGATAAAGACCCACTTTTGTTAATCCCAAGGTTTCAAATAGGAAAAAATGGAGTTGAAGCCAAAGTAGAAAAAACTTTGCGCGGCAAAGCTGGAACAAAAATGATTGAGGTCAATTCTGTTGGTAGAGTGATGCGTGAACTTGACGAACAACTAGGCACTCCTGGGGCAAACTTACAATTGACTGTTGCTCATGAATTACAGCACTTCGCAACAAAACGCATGCAAGGGGAAAGCTCTGCAACAGTTGTTATGGATGTAAATAATGGTGATATTTTAGCCCTTGCTTCGGCTCCAACATTTGACCCAAATAAATTTATTAATGGAATTTCAGTAGCAGATTGGAAAGCATTAAACGAAAACGATTATCGCCCATTAGCAAACAAGACTGTGCAAGGTGCTTACCCTCCAGGTTCAACATTTAAGATGGTTGTAGCACTTGCTGCGCTTAAATTTGGTGTTGCAAACATACAAGAAGAAGTAAACTGTCCAGGCCATAAGGATATTAATGGTCGGAAATTTCATTGTTGGCGTCGAGGCGGCCATGGAAGAGTTAATCTACGTAAAGCATTACGGTATTCATGCGATGTTTACTTTTATGAAATGTCCTTAAGGGTTGGTATTGAAAAGATTACAGAGACTGCTCTGGCACTAGGATTAGGTATCAAACATGATTTACCGTTACCAGCAATCCACTCGGGGTTGATGCCTACTAAAGATTGGAAACAACGGAACAAAAAAGAAGATTGGTATATTGGCGATACTGCAAATGCTGGAATAGGTCAGGGATTTGTATTGACTTCACCATTACAACTTGCCGTTATGACTGCCCGCTTAGCATCAGGCTCACAAATTGAACCCCGCATAATAAATATGTTTGACGATAAACGAACCAAAATTGAAGGAATTAGTTCATTAAATTTTGATCCCACACATTTAGATATAATTAGAACAGGTATGTATGATGTTTCAAACCATCCACGAGGAACTGCATATAGCTCAAGGTTAAAAAGTACCGAAAAGATTGCGGGAAAAACAGGAACAAGCCAAGTACGGTTTATAAGTAAAGCTGAACGCGAAAATGGCGTTACTAAAAATGAAGATCTCCCATGGAAACGCCGTGATCATGCATTGTTTGTTGGCTATGCTCCATATATTAAACCGCGTTATGCTATATCTGTTATAGTAGAACATGGTGGTGCAGGATCTCGAAAAGCTGCGCCAATTGCGCGTGATATTATGCAAAAAGCATTATCGTTGGGGCAAAATTCATACGGACCAATACACAACCAAAAGCGTTTAAATATCGATAACTTAAAAAGGAAGCCTACATGAGCATCCTTATAAATGCATATCAGAACATACCCACAGGGTTTCGTAAAATTCTATATTTCCATTGGCCTTTAGCATTATTGCTTGCTGCAGTAAGTTGTATTGGCTTTTTAATGCTTTTTTCTGTATCTGGTGGAAACTTTGATCAATGGGCTAAACCACAAATGATACGTTTTTGTATTGGTTTTGTTGCAATGGTTATAATTGGATTTACACCAATTTCGATATGGCGCAATATTTCTATGCCAACATATATAATTAGTTTGGCACTACTTTTATATGTAGAATATTTCGGAGTAAGTGGCAAAGGCGCCCAGCGTTGGATCGATCTTGGCTTTATAAAATTACAGCCAAGCGAATTGATGAAAATAGCTTTAATTATGGTTATTGCCCTATACTATGATTGGTTAGATAGTGATAAAATATCAAAACCTCTGTGGCTTATTCCACCGTTATTACTAACAGCGCTTCCAATGGCTTTAGTTTTAAAGCAACCTGATCTAGGAACTGCTATTTTATTAGGTAGTGGCGCTGCAGTTGTGATCCTATTGGCTGGTGTAAGCCTTTGGTACTTTTTAGCAGGAGTAAGCTCTATTTTTGGGCTAATTTATTTTGTTATTTGGTCCAAGGGTACTAGTTTTCAAATTTTAAAAAACTATCAATACCGTCGTATTGAAACTTTTCTTGATCCCTCCTCCGATCCACTAGGTTCAGGTTATCACATTACCCAGTCAAAAATAGCTTTGGGTTCTGGTGGGTTTTCAGGTCGTGGCTATATGCAAGGAACGCAGAGCAGGCTAAATTTCTTACCGGAGAAACATACAGATTTTATTTTTACTACCTTAGCAGAAGAATTTGGGTTTGTTGGAGGAATTACATTACTAACTTTATATATTATGATTATGTTGTGTTGTTATTTAACTGCCATGCAAAACCACAACAAGTATGGAGCATTGCTAACATTAGGTGTAGCAGCAACATTCTTTTTTTACTTTTGCGTTAACATGTTAATGGTTATGGGCTTAGCTCCAGTTGTAGGTGTCCCATTACCATTAGTTAGCTATGGCGGATCAGCAATGTTAGTACTTCTAGGTGCATTTGGTTTAGTACAAAGCGCACACATACATAGGACAAGATAATGATAAAAATTCTTTATAGTGCAGATCCTGAAGATTGGTTGGAATATGAACTAAATTTGCACAAAGCATTAGATCGAGTTGGATTGAATTATGAACTTAGTACAACTTATGATACAGCTGAAGAAATTGACTATATTATATATGCTCCAGATGGAACGTTACAAGACTTCAAGGCATTTACAAACTTAAAGCTAGTACAAAATCTTTGGGCAGGCGTAGAGGTCCCAACTGCAAATAAATCATTAACACAACCTTTAGCTCGAATGGTTGAACCAGGGCTAACTTTAGGCATGGCAGATTACGTTATGGGACATGTATTGCGTCACCACCTTGGAACTGATCAATTTTCTAACGCGCGTCCTGGAGAATGGCTAGGGGAGAATATTCCCGCTCTTGCACAAGACCGTATGGTTGGCTTTTTAGGTTTAGGAGAATTAGGACTGTACTGTGCACAAAAGATAGCAGATTTTGGGTTTCAGACATGTGGGTGGACTAGGACACAAAAGACTAAAAATATAGAATGCTATAATGGGCCTGAAGGCTTAGATAATATTTTATCAAAATCTGATATATTAGTACTACTATTACCAAATACCCCAGAAACAAATAACATTATTGATGCTAATAATATTGCAAAAATGCGAGATGGTGTTGCAATTATAAATCCTGGGCGTGGAACACTAATTAATGATACCGCACTTTTAGATGCTTTAAATAATGGCAAGGTGGCTAGTGCTACACTTGATGTCTTTCAAACTGAGCCCCTTCCCGCTGACCATTTATATTGGACGCATCCTAATGTTTTGGTCACACCGCATATTGCATCATCTACTCGTATCAATACTGCATGCGATGTTGTTGCGGAAAATATTCGTCGTGGCGAAAATAATGAACCATTTTTATATTTAGTAGATAAATATGTAGGCTATTAGCGTAATAATGGTGGTTTAGTAGGGTCCATACCCGGTGCCGATGGCGGCTTTTTAATTTCCAATTTAGGCAAATCAAAACGCAATCCAAATTTAGCAAGTTTTGCGCATACCGCATTTGATGCATCTAGAAACATTACATCTAAACTACCTGCTTCAATGCCTGAAAAAATTAATGTTTCAGAAATTGCATATGCTATTGCCTCTTCTGCATCTGGCCGTGCATTTATGAAAACGATAACTGTTGCGCGAACATTTGTTTCATAAGAAACCTCAACTAAATAAGCAATTTCTGCAAAACCTGCCATTGTAGCAAGTTTAGAATCCAATGCAGTAATTACCTCTTCTGGCAGAAGTGTTGGTGGGAAAACCTCTTTCAACTTAGCTTCAGTTTGTGCTGGCTCTATTGAGATAGTTTTAGACATCCATACTATGACGTCTGGAGGTAATATGATTGATGACGGTGAAACTGATAAGTTTAAACCCAATCCTATATTTTTTCCATTTAACATTGCTACTATTGAACGGCCTGATAATGCTGCAAAAGGAACAATCCTCTCAGCAAAATCTGCCAGCCTTTCTTCTCTATCAAAAACTAATGCAACTTCTTGGCCACCCACTTGAAATAAATCTGGATTAATATTACGTCCATCAGGCTCTGCTTCTAACAGCATAAAAAGTTCCGCATCAATTAGTCGTTCATAAAACCGCAAGCGTGCCGTATCGTTATCAGGATTAGCTTCCATTTCTGCGTGTGCAGCATCAATCGGTGTCATGAAAGTATCCTCAATTATAGATATAAAATTATAGGGCTTAAAATAATATACCCATTATTCAATTTATTAGTATTTTGTTAAAATATTTAGCCCAGTTTAGCTGAGTAAACTTTATGTTAATTTTAAACGATAAGTAATGAATTAGATCAACTAAAAAATATTACAAATAATGCAAGCCCCAACAGAGCCGCAATAGAAATAACCATAGCACCGGCTGGCCAGCTTGCAGCACGGGGACTATCAGGACCATGACTATGATGTAATTTACTAGTAAGTTTAATTACAGAGAATCTTAAAAGTAAACTTGTACCTTTAAATAAAGAAAAAATAACAAAGGCAATATATGAAAGTACTGAGGGCATAAATTTACGATATATGACATCGATATCAAGATTCACCGCCCGCAATTCTGGTGGGTGCAATCCACGACGATAAATGATTGCAAATGCTAGTAAGGCAAAAAATAGTAACTGTAATTGGCCAGCTATATGGCCCATCGTATATGGATCATAATCAACATCAAATGGTAGGATTGAATAAAGAAAGTTAGGGAAAACACCAATAAAAATACACAAAAATGCTGTTATTCCCATTGCTAGCAACATATGCAGCGGCGCCTCAGCTGGACGTTTCCCACTATCATGTGCAAAAAATGTAAAAAACGGAATCTTAATTCCAGAATGTGACAGAACACCTGCAGATGCAAACACAAGTGCAAGCCAAATATATGTATAGTGCTCATGCGCTACTGCTGACAACGTAAGCGATTTAGTGATGAAGCCTGAAAACAGAGGAAAAGCAGAGATTGAAGCCGCACCAACTAGACAGAAGATCGCAGTTTTAGGCATAGTTCGATATAGCCCACCTAATTCAGATGCTTTTGAAGTTCCTGTTCTATACATAACAGCACCAACAGACATAAATAATAATGCTTTATACAAGATATGTGCGAAAGCATGACTCGCTGTGCCATTCAAGGCCAATTCAGTACCTATGCCAACACCAACAACCATAAATCCAAGTTGGTTATTTAGTGAATACGCTAATACGCGACGCAAATCATTTTCAATTTCAGCAAAGAAAATAGGAAATAGTGCCATTACCGTACCAATATAGATCAAAATCTCAGTGCCAGCAAAACCCCTAGCTAATGCATATACAGCTAATTTAGTTGTAAATGCTGACAGTATGACTGTTCCTGTAATGGTAGCAGCTGGATAGCTGTCTTGAAGCCAGTTATGTAACAATGGAAAAGCACATTTCATGCCAAAAGATAAAAAGATTAGCCAGGTTGCTAAAGAACCTAATTCCATTTTCTCAAATGCAATAGAACCTGTATCTGCATAAAACATAGCTACACCAGCTATTAAGATCACACCTGAGGTAATTTGTATAATTAAGTAGCGCATTCCAGTCCAATATGAGCCTTCTGTACCGCGCGCCCAAATCAAAAAAACAGAGGCAATAGCAGTTCCCTCCCAATAGAAAAATAATGAAATCATATCACCGGATAAAGCAGCACCAATAGCAGAACCAGCATAAACTAAAGCGGCTACTTGTTGTGTGGTATCCCGCAAGTGCCAAGCAAATAAGTTTCCTAAAAATGCTGCAAGGCAGAAAATAAGAACGAATATTCTGGACAATCTATCAAGTCGCATAAACTCAAGGTCAAAGCCAAAAAATGGGATTGTAACAAATTCCCCCATACCCAATGTCCAAACCTGAAAGGCAGCAATAATAGGTAGTCCTAACATAACGGTGTTACGCATAAGGCCGTGGGGTAGAAGTAAGATTACACCTGCAGCAAGAAAAAACAAAAATGCCGTTGGGACCTGGTGCAAAAGATCAAGCATCATGGTTGATCCTCTGAATTTGATCTTCTGGATAATCTTCAGTATCTATAGATTTTTTGCCATAAAAATTCTCACGGACTTTAATAAGTTTACGTAATATTGTTGCCACAAATATAAGACCTGCAAACATTACAAAGCCATAATAAGCATAAAAACCTTTATAGCTTTCGATATCAAAGTAAGCATGCTTTTCATAAGTCCACTCAAGTGAAAAAGAGGCAATACAGATTACTATAAGAATCTGGAAAATCCTACGGTCATTTCCTGGCCGATCTACCCAATTCATCCAACGTCCAAGAACTGGATAAGTATTAGGAGTTTCTATAATTTTCTTAGCCATTTACGTAGCCTCCTATTTTTGAACGATTGGGGTTAAAAAATCTTGTAAGGTGCCCGCGTAAAAGAATAAAATAACACACCCAATAGCAGTAAGTGCTGGAGGTAGCCAGCAGAGGATTGGTGCTTCATTATAGGTTCTGGGAGTATCATTAGGAACTGGCATAAAAAAAGCACGCCCAACAATGGGTAGCAGATAAGCCACATTCAATAGTGACGACAGCATCAGCACGCCAATAATGATATAGTGACCAGTATCTACTGCACCTAACATCAGCAAAAACTTTGGCCAAGAGCCACCCAATGGTGGCAGGCCTATAATAGAAAGTGACGCAATGAAAAATGCGGCAAAAGTGATAGGCATTGCGCGGCCTAGGCCAGTCATTTGAGAGATTTCAGTTTTATGAAACTTCACATAAATAGCCCCAGCACACATAAATAATGTTATCTTGCCCATTGCATGCATTGCGATATGCATACCGCCACCTAACGCTCCCATAGAACTTGCCAAGGCCATACCCAAAGTGATGTAGGACAATTGAGAAATTGTGGAATATGCCAACCGCTTTTTAAGATTGTCTTGGTACATTGCTATAATAGAAGCAGCAATAATAGAATAAGCAGCCAACCACATTAGCCATTCTGAAGCGCCCGTATCTGCAAGAAAATCTATACCAAAAATATAAATACCAACCTTTAGCATGGTAAAAACGCCAGCTTTAACAACTGCAACCGCATGCAGTAGCGCTGAAACAGGCGTTGGGGCTACCATCGCGGCAGGCAGCCATTTGTGAAATGGCATTAATGCTGCCTTCCCAATTCCAAAAGCGTATAAGCCTAATAATACTGGAACGACCCAACCAACAACTTTGCCTTCTAGAATTCCACCTTGTGTAAAGTCTAATGTCCCAGTTAATACATACGTCCAAATAATAGCTGTCAATTGTAATGCAACAGATGTTCCAATTAAAATTGCCAAATATGTCCGCGCACCACGGATTGATTCTGGAGTGCCCTTGTGGGCGACCAACGGATAAGTAGAAACTGTTAAAATCTCATAAAACAAAAATAATGTGAACATGTTAGAGGCAAAAGCAATGCCAATAACTGATGAGATCGCTATACAAAAGCATGCAAAAAACCGTGCGTGATGCTTTTCATTGTTTCCACGCATGTAGCCCACGCCATAGATATGAGTCAAAATCCACAATCCTGATGCAATGATTGCAAACAACAACCCCAACGGCTCAACATTAAAAGCAATGTCGACCCCTGGAAAAACGCTAAACAAACTAACAGGTTCAGTCACATCATTTCCAACATTAGAAAGGATCACCAGTACACAGCTAAACGTAAGTACAGCACACAAAAGGGTAAACGTATCACGTATGTTCTGCATACCTGAAAACGCCATATTTCCAGCCATAGCTAAAAAGGGAAGCAACATAGCACAATAAAGTGCAGTCATTGTATCAAGTGTGTAAAATTCCATCACTCCACCCCTAACGTTTTATTGCTATCCAACATGCCCATTGAACCGTCTAAGAGGCCTAGAGCCGCTTGATTGGCGATATCATAAAGAAAGTCAGTTGAAAGACCAAACCACAAACAAGAACCAGCCAGTATCCACATTGGGATTAACATCATTAAAGGTGCTTCTGTTGCAGTACTATCTGGATTAGGTTCGCGTAAATATAAGACCTCAAATACGCGCCATACATAAACAACAGCCAACAGTGAGGATAAAACAATTGCAATAGATACTAATAAAAATAAACTATTTTCAGAAACTCGTTCAAGGGCCGCTTGAACTAATAACCACTTTGACAAAAAGCCTGCAGTCCCAGGAACTCCAATCAAAGATAGTCCACCAACGACAATTGCACCACAGGTCAAAGGCATTTTTCGACCTAAGCCAGATATTTGAGTATAGAATGCACCACCAGTACGAAGAACTAATGCGCCAACACCCATAAATAACAATGCTTTGGCCAACCCATGGTTAAACATATGCAATAATGCAGCCGTCAGGCCTGTTTCTGTAAGGATAGCTATGCCCAACAACATATAACCTACTTGGGCTATCGATGAATATGCTAACATCCTTTTAAAATTTATTTGAAATGCAGCAATGAAAGATGCCGAGAACATCGCAATAATAGCAAGTGGCAAAAATATGATTTCAAGAGCATTTGTAGTAAAAGAAAAATCTGGGTGGTAAACCGAAAATATGAAGCGCATCAAAACGTAAAGTGCCGCTTTTGTAGCCGTAGCTGATAAAAAAACAGTTACTGCAGATGGAGCAAATGTATACGCTTTTGGCAACCATAAATGTAAAGGAAACATTGCAACCTTTAGCCCCAGACCAACTACAATAAAAGCAAATCCAGACCTCACAGTACGATTTGCTCCTTGATCAGCAATACGATCTGCCAAATCTGCCATGTTCAAAGTTCCAGTAGCCATATAAAGCATACCCAAACCAATAACAAAAAACGTTGCACCAATAGTGCCCATAATTAAGTAATCATATGCGGCAGTCAGAGCACGGCGATCTCGAGCTGCACCTTGAGCTACAAGAACATAAGTAGACAAAGAAGATATTTCCAAGAAAACAAAGACATTAAAAGCATCTCCAGTTGCAACCATGCCCAACAATCCTGTCAAACATAGCATCCAACAAGCATAAAATAAACTATGATTTTTTGATGGAATTTCATCTTTTACAGAAACGTATGCAAACGGCAAAACTACTGTTCCAATTGCACTAATCAGCATCAAAACATATGCATTAACAGTATCAATTCGGTACTCAATTCCCAAAGGTGGCGACCAACCTCCCATTGTATAGGATATGTAGCCACCTTCACGCACTGACATCATCAACATCACCGATATAATCAACGCAACAGCTGACGAGACAAATGCAAGCGGCCAAGCCAAGCGACGCGACCCCAATAAAACAATTAATGGTGCAGCACAAAACGGCACCAAGACCTGCAATAATGGTAAGTGATCATACAAAGTGCGCGCAGTGTGCTCTGCAACCAAAGCAGTATTAGCCATTACGTCAAACCTTCTGCAACATCGCGATGCTTGTTATTATCATCACGTGTCATTTCTTGTTCAATGTTCAAAATATCTTCTTCATCAATTGTATTGAAACTTTCACGAATACGAATGATTAATGCTAAACCCAATGACGTTGTCGCTATGCCAACAACAATTGCTGTTAGAATTAAAACATGTGGCAATGGGTTCGAATACACAATTCCTTGCAAGGCTTCTTTGTCTACATGATATTTATCATCCATGGGAAAGATCGGAGCAGTGCCACCAGTAACTTTACCAATCGATACATAAAACATAAAAACAGATGCCTGAAAAATATTTAGTCCAATAATTTTTTTCACTAAGTTTGTTTTATCTACAACAATAAATAAGCCTGTCATCATCAAGATTATGAATAACAAATAATGTATATGCCCAGTTAAGAATTGAAGATTAAAAAGTTGGCCCATCTACCAATCCTCATCTGGTAAGCTTGGCGGTCTACCTGCAAATGCATAATAAATTGCAACCATTACTCCTGTAACAGTAACTCCAACACCAAACTCTATCGCCAATAGCCCCCAATGTTGGCCATGTGTTGGATGAAGGGGCGCAAATGCGTCATAATCTAAAAAATCATATCCAAGAAGCATCGTAGCAATACCAGTACCTGCATAGATCAAAACGCCTAACGCTAAAATTTTATGCACAAGCCATTCTGGAAAGACTTTCTTTACAGATTCCAAACTAAAAACAATACCATAAAGAATAAAAGCCACAGCCATGATAACACCCGCTTGAAAACCACCACCTGGTGAAAAATCGCCATGAAATTGTACGTATAAAGCGAATAAAATAATCGTACCAACTAAAAGTTTGGTTACAACACGTAAAATTAAGTGGTGAAAAATCATACCTCTTCATCCTCATCTTCGCGCCGGCGACGTAGACCAGACAATAATAATAAAACGCCAATACCCGCTGTGAAAACAACAGCAGTTTCACCGAGAGTATCATAGCCTCGATAGCTCCCCAAGATTGCAGTTACTACGTTTGGCACATCAATATCATCTGGGGTTCGAGCTAAATAATCAGGCCCAACATGCATTTGAGCTGGTGCATCATATGCACCAAAAGCTGGCATATCTAATGTACCATAAACCAGTGCTGCTCCTGTTACACATACTACTATTAATGGGACGAAGGCAGTATGGCGTGAACGCTTCGCAGTAGGCTTGGTTAAAGCAATTGTACCCAACATAAGAACAGTTGAAATTCCAGCCCCAACTGCTGCCTCAGTAAACGCAACATCTACTGCATCTAATGTGACAAACAGTAACGCAGATAGTAAGCTGAAAACACTTGATAACATTACAACTGCAAACAATCGCTCCATGCGGACAATTGCTAAAGCTGTTAATACTAACATTACGAATAAGACAGTATTTGTAAGTGTATCAATCATTTATCAATACCTGGTTTCTTATGTTTATTACGTAAAGGTTTTATACCTGACACCCATGCCGCATTTGCAACTGCATGAGATGAAGTTGGCCCTGTAATAAACAAAAATACACCTATTAGAAGTAATTTAAATGTAATTAAATTAAAGCCTGAATGAATTCCCATGCCTAATAATAACAAAATTACACCACCACTATCAGTTACAGACGCAGCATGAAGTCTTGACCAGAAGTCAGGAAATCTCAATGAACCCAAGGCCCCGATGATGACAAGGATACCCCCTGAAAAAATGCAGATCCATGCAATTACTTGAAGAAGATCTAAAAAGATATTCACTTCTTAGCCTCTCTTTCAATCAAAATATCACCAATTGCACGATACCTAAAGAATTTTAAAATTGCGATAGTACTAACAAAATTGATCAATGCGTAAAGTAAAGCAATATCCAAAAAATCAGGCCGCTCACATAGAAAACCAAGGACCCCAATAAACAAAACAGTTTGCGTACCAAAAGAGTTTGTTGAAAGAACTCTGTCATACAAAGTTGGACCTTTGTATAAGCGTAAGAGTACTAAAACCATTGCAATAAATAACATCAATAATGCAATCAGAAAAACAAAATGTGGGATAGTACTTATCATAAGTCAACGATGCCTTCAGTTTTTGAAACTCGTCTATCCATTTCTGCTAAAGCAGCATGATCATCAAAACTGTAAGATAACCCGTGAACTAAAAAATGATCGGCTTCCACTTCAACTGTAATTGTACCTGGCGTGAGTGTAATTGTATTTGCAAATACAGCTTGCCCTAAATCACTTTTTTGCGTGAAAGGTACTTCATACATTTTTTGCTTAATATCCATATTGGGAGATAAAACTATTTTAATTACAGTCCAATTAGATTTGGCAATTTCAGCTAAAACCCAAAAAATATATTTACCAAATTCGATTGGGCGTAAATGAACTGACAAACACTTAAAATTAGAGGCTTCATCCATACGCCGAACAATCCATACAGCAAAGACTGAGGATCCAGCACCCAATACAAGTGTAAGCGTTTTATCAATACCTGACATTAAATACCAAAGTGCAAATAAAAAAATAGCAGTAAAAATTGAACGTAACAATGGAATCCCTCTCCTAGGCTTTCAATTTAAAGTTTTCCAAAGCAGGAGCAAGTCTCTAAAGGCTAAAATAAATTTTTTCTTTAACATTATTAACTAGAAAAAATTAATTGGGGTAAATATTAAATACATTTAAATAGTATATCTTGTTAAATAGATGGGAACATCTTATCTACGTAATGTATAAAATACCTTATCAGATATTTGTGAATTAATACTAAGCAAATGATTAAATATTTTTTTAATACTTAAGATTAAAGAACTCGTAAAATACAAATAGCTTGTGACTAATTAAAATAATTTATTTTTTAACAAAGTGAAAAAGAATATGCAAAATACTATTAAACTAAATGATTTTGAGATTTCAAATGATAAGCCACTGACCATAATCTCAGGACCTTGCCAGCTAGAAGGCTTAGATCATTCTTTAATGATTGCTGAAAAATTAGCTAACGCGTGTGATAAGTTTGGTGCAAATTTTATTTTCAAAGGCTCTTTTGATAAAGCAAATCGAACATCTCTGTCAGGAAAGCGTGGCTTAGGCATTCACGAAGGTTTACGTGTCATGCAAGAAGTAAAATTAAGACTAGGTTGTCCAACAGTCACAGACATTCATACAGCAGAACAATGTGCTATTACTGCAGAAGTTGTTGATGTTTTGCAAATCCCAGCATTTTTGTGCCGACAAACAGATTTATTGTTAGCAGCAGCTAATACAGGTGCAATATTAAATATAAAAAAAGGTCAATTTTTAGCACCGTGGGATATGCATAAAGTTTTAGAAAAAGCGTCATCAACGGGTAATCAAAATATCATGGCATGTGAACGCGGGACAAGTTTTGGATATAATACTCTAGTTTCTGACATGCGTGGATTACCTGAAATGGGACGAAACGGAGTTCCAGTTATAATGGATGCAACACATTCAGTACAGCAACCAGGGGGAAATGGTGGGTCGTCAGGTGGCCAGCGTGAATTTGCTCCAGTGATGGCACGATGTGCTGTAAGCTTAGGAATTGCAGGAGTTTTCATAGAAAGCCATGAAGATCCAGACAATGCCCCTAGCGATGGCCCAAATATGATTCAACTAGGGCGTATGCCAGAACTTATTAAATCCCTAATGGCTTTTGATAAGTTAGCAAAAGAAACTCCAATTCGCCTTTAATAGCGTGAAGGGAAAAGCATTATGACAAAGCCACAATCAAGTGTCTCACAAAATACTTGGGATTTTATGAATGAGCCAATGATTACTCCAACAGGTTTTCGTGAATATGATGCTCGCTGGAAATATCCTGATGATATTAACCTACAAGGAATAACTGCTTTAGGTTTAGGCTTAGGGACACAAATGCATTTGCGTAATATTGAACCGGTCATTGCAGTTGGAAATGATTATAGATCTTATTCTTTAGATATTAAAAATGCATTAATATTAGGTCTTATGCAGGCAGGTATACATGTAAAAGATATTGGATCTGCAGTATCACCAATGGCCTATTTTAGCCAATTTTATTTGGATGCGCCCGCTGTTGCAATGATAACTGCTAGCCACAATCCAAATGGTTGGACTGGCGTTAAAATGGGATTTGAAAGACCATTAACACACGGCCCTGATGAAATGAGTGAACTACGCGATATAGTTTTAACTGGCAATGGAAAACCTCGCGATGGCGGCAAATATGAACGTATAAAAAATGTGCGCGAGGCTTATATACAAGATTTGGTTGGTGATTTTAAAATGACGCGGAAGTTACGCATAGTTTGCGCTACAGGAAATGGTACTGCTTCAGCGTTTGCTCCCGAAGTTTTAAAAAGAATTGGTGTTGAAGTGATCCCAAGTCATAATGAATTAGATTACACCTTTCCCCACTACAATCCAAACCCCGAAGCTATGGAAATGCTTCATGATATGTCAAAATCTGTTATAAATAGTGGAGCTGATTTAGCATTAGGTTTTGACGGTGATGGAGACCGCTGTGGTGTTGTAGACAATTTGGGTGAAGAAATTTTTGCGGATAAAGTAGGTGTTATTATGGCGCGTGATTTATCTAAAATTTATCCTAACTCAACATTTGTCGCTGATGTAAAATCAACGGGCTTGTTCAGTTCTGACCCAGAGCTTTTAGCCCTTGGGGCTAAAACAGATTACTGGAAAACAGGCCACAGTCACATGAAGCGTCGCGTGAAGGAGCTAGGCGCACTAGCAGGTTTTGAAAAATCGGGGCATTATTTTTTAGCTGAACCTATTGGACGGGGTTACGATTGCGGGATGCGTGTAGCCGTTGAATTATGTAAATTATTGGATCGAAATCCAGACAGATCAATGGCAGACCTTCACAAAAATTTACCAAAGACTTGGGCGACACCAACAATGTCGCCTTACTGCCCAGACGAAAAAAAATATGATGTTTTAGATCGACTGGTTTTAAAATTAACTCAACGGTTTAATTCAAGAGGCAAAATTGCAGGGCTTGAAATAACAGATATTGTTACTGTAAATGGTGCTCGAATAATTTTAAGCAATGGCGCATGGGGCTTAGTTCGAGCGTCCAGCAACACACCTAATTTAGTGGTAGTTTGCGAAAGTCCTAAAAGTGAAAGCGAAATGAGATCAATTTTTTCTGACATCGACGCTATTATTAGAACAGAACCTAGTGTTGGTGAGTATGATCAGACCATCTAAGTAATGAGTATCTTTAGTCTTATTTTACCCTATTTGGGGGTTGTGGATTGTTTGCTGGATTTGAGTCAATAATTTTTATTTCTTCTAACTGACTATTCCCTATTAATTTTTGCAAAGAGGCATCTAAGGATAAAGCAAGATGCTGTTCATATACCTGATCATCGCCATTATAAAAGGCAAATGATTTTAGATGTTTTGCTTTTTTTTCTGGGTTATCAATAGTTGCTTTCGTCCAATAATATAGTTCATATTTATTGATACCATTTTCTTCTGCTTCCGCACAGTAGGCGCTGAATGCATCATAAGTGCAAACAAGTGCCATCTGATTATTTTCAGCTATTTTTTTTAAACTAATAGAAAGACTTTGTTTCTGTGCGCCCCTTAGATCTTCGGATATATTTTTAGATACCTTTATTCGCACTTGAAATAACCATTTTGACATTGATTTTACCTCTAAATTCGACAATATTTATCCAAATAAAGTCAAAAAATATAAAATTTAATGAAAGTCTAATGTTCACCTATTAAAATAGAGTATTATAAAAACATGTTCAAATCTTTTTTCCCAAAACCAAATATTTTTTTCAGCTCATTAATATTATGGATTATATTTTTAATTACAGTTTGGTATTCTTTTGGTGCTTCTATTGGTGGGGCATTGGGGTTTGATCTGAGTAGTGCCAAACCAATCATAGGTCTTGGCCATTTTATTACTCCAGAATTTTTATGGTTTGATGTATTTTATCTTTTTGGAGTTTTAATTTTTTATCTTGCATGGCGAACCTACAATCCACATTTCTGGCAAAACTGGTCCATTCTAGGCTCGGCTCTTTTAGTTTACTTATCATACGCTTCAGTTCAAGTTTCTGTTATAATTAATGCTTGGTATGGGCCATTTTATGATGACATACAAACTGCACTTGCTGGTAACGGCGACGTAAGTGTAACTCAACTTTATGGCCATTTTATAATTTTTTGCACAATAGCCTTTCCTTACATAGCTTTCATAATTGCTAATAGGTTTTTCACGTCACATTTTATCTTTCGCTGGCGAACTGCAATGAATGATTTCTACGTTACTCGTTGGAAACAGGTGCGTCATATTGAAGGTGCATCACAACGTATACAAGAAGATACAATGCGCTTTGCCGCAATAATGGAAGGTCTGGGTGTAGCGTTTGTAGACTCAATCATGACATTAATTGCGTTTCTTCCTGTCTTAGCGGCACTTTCAATACATGTTGAATCGTTGCCAATTCTTGGTTCAATTCCGTATCCTTTGGTCACTTTATCAATCTCTTGGTCAATTTTTGGCACATTAGTTTTACTTTTTGCGGGTATTCGCTTGCCTGGGTTAGAATTTAAAAATCAACGTGTTGAAGCTGCTTTTCGTAAGGAACTTGTCTTAGGCGAAGATAATCAAAAAAATGCTCAGCCAATTGCTTTGCGTGATTTATTTTCTAATGTGAGGCGTAATTATTTTAGAATTTATATACATTACACGTATTTCAACCTGTTTAGATATATGTATATACAAGCAGATAATGTAATCGCTTATATATTTTTAATACCAACAATTGTTTCTGGGCGCATTACACTTGGTATTATGAACCAGATTTTACGGGCTTTTGGCCAAGTAGCATCTTCGTTTCAATTTCTGGTCTCTTCATGGACAACTATTATTGAATTAATTTCAATCTACAAACGCCTCAAAGCTTTTGATGCGGCAATAAATGATCAGCCATTACCCAAAATAGAACAAGATTTTATAGAATCTGGCTCAAAAGAAATATGAAATAAATTCTTTTAATTCACATTATCATATAACGCTTATTATTTAACCATACAATTGGGCAAATAAGTCCTATTTTATTATGGCGATGTACTGTTAATAAAATACATAGCCCCAAACACGATCAATACTTACTTTAAACTAAATATTGTCTCAATTTTGTAAAAAAATACTTTAAAAATAATGATAAAAAGTAAGTATTTAATTTTAATAGCATAAAAAATGGCTGATTTGACATAATATATATTTATTATAAGTTGTGTCATATGACAAATCGAAATCACTCATTAATTAAACAAGTAATCTACGTGTCTACGCCAGTTGGCTTTGATGATACAATTCTAGATAGCATTCTTATACAGTCTCAACGTAACAACAAACAAAACGAAATCACTGGTGCTTTAATTTGCAGATCAGACCTATTTCTGCAATATCTTGAAGGACCAGCACATAAAATCGATTTTATTTATTCAAAAATAAAACTCGATAGTCGTCATACTGACGTTAAACTTTTGGAAGATGGCAGGTCAAAACGGCGATTATTTTCAAATTGGGCGATGAGGGATGATCCAGTTAAAGATTGGATGTGGACGAAGGAAGAAGTGGCTGATGGCGTTTTAAGACAGCTATCAGAAGGCGATGCGATGAAAATTTTTGTGCAGCATTCCAGAGAGATAGATCAATTTTTAGCCTAATGCTATTCCTACCAAGCTTAGCAAGATCCCTTCCCATTACATAAGTATTACTTAAAGATTTGTTAATATAATATGTGATTATGATCCTAAATTCTTTACCTCTATTGTTTCAAAATTTGCTAATTTTGATTTTAGTTTTAGTTATTTTTTTAAGTATGTATAATCATTTGTACCTTTTGTTGTACTTAGGATTAAGCCCACAAAAGCCAACATACTGATAAATCTGCTGGTCAAGTCTTATGTGCCAAAATGTCATCTTTTCAAAAAATTCATATGAAATACATATAAGTAATGAATTAAAATCATTATCTTATAATAGGATTATCAAAAATGTATAAATTACTTTCTGCAGTGTTTCTAATCGGGTCGTCTGTTGCATCTCTAGCGGATACTATCGAAGTAAAGATGCTAAACAAAAATGATGCTGGTGATCGTATGGTTTTCAGCCAAGAATTAATCCACGCTGAAGTTGGAGATGTTATCAGGTTTTTGCCGACTGATCGGAATCACAATGCTCAATCTGTAAAAGGAGCTCTGCCTGATGGCCAGAAATCTTTCAAAGGTAAACAGAATAAGGAAGTTGAATATACAATTACTGAGTCTGGATTAACCGCAGTTATTTGCGCTCCCCACCAAACAATGGGTATGGTTGCATTGATTGTTGTTGGAGGAGACCTCAGCAACGCACAAGAAGTTCTGGGTGCACGTTTACGTGGCAAAGGGAAAGCCAAAATAAAAGCACTTATTGAAGAGGCAAAAGCCAATCAATCGTGACCTTTTATTTTTTAAAATACTATCCAAAGGTAAATAATTTATAGAATACTACTGCAAATTTTGACCTTAACCAGACGTCCTAATTATAATAGTAATGCTAAGGTAGTTTATACTACCTTAGCTAATTCTACATACGTTGTAGGCTTACCTCAATATTTCATGCAAATTTCTATATTAAAAACCAGGATGATAAGTTGATATCTACTTAACTTACTTCACAAATATGCCCCCACTATTTGCCCCACTGAAAGTAGAAATTAATTACAATTAGGCTTTTATTGATTGGGTGCATCTGTTTAAAAAATCAAACCAAAGTCCCAGCTTGTAACTTTGCGATATCTGCAAGATGACGTGTAAGCCAATGTGATTGCTACAACTCTCTCAACAAATAGTAATAAGCCAACATCTAAAAGCTAAACTGAACTACGACTAATATTGATTTGTTTTTTGACAAGGGCCGTTATGAATAAGATTGTCATTACTAAAACGATTGTCGGCGCAGGAGCACTGTCTAAAAAAAAGCTAATATAAGTACCAAACAGCATTGAAGAGACGCATATTATTACTGATAGCCATAGCATTGTTGAAAATTTTCGAACTAATAGAAATGCTATTGCACCAGGCGCAATCAACAAACTTATGGCTAGAATAAGACCTGCAGCGGATAGTATGGCGATGATTGTGAGTGAAAGTGCTGCCAACAACCCATAGTGCAAAAAATTAATCCTAAGTCCTGATGTACGTGCCTGTATTGGATCAAAGCTATGCAGCAACCAGTCTTTCCACTTAAGTATAAGTATAAAACTGACGCCAATTGATATAATACTAGCTGTCCAAAGTTCGTGTGACTCTACTCCTAGTATGTTGCCAAATAGGATGTGGTCAAGGTGCGCATTTGTCTCAATAGATACGTAAAGCACTATTCCTAAACCAAACATTCCCGAGAATACGACTCCCATTACGGTATCTTGTTTGACCCGACAATTGGCCGACAGATACCCAGTAGTTAAAGCGCAAGTCATTCCAGCAATAAATGCCCCCATGATTAGGGGAGCACCTAAAATATAGGCCAAAACGATACCAGGTAAAACAGCATGGCTAACGGCGTCTCCCATTAACGCCCAGCCTTTCATAACCAGAAAACAAGATAATAAAGCACTCGGCACAGATACAATTAGTGCAATAAAAAATGCATTTTGCATAAACGCAAATTGAAAAGGTGACATTAAGGTTTCAAAAATCATTATTTAATCTCAGCTGTTAGTTCATCAGGTTTATGTTTTAGGGCATGCTTAGCTTTGCGTTTAGCCGCGACGACCCCATATTTAGGAGCAAAAAAGAATGCTAAAAGAAAAATTAAAGTTTGTAAGCACACTATGATGCCACCAGTGGCACCATTAAGAAAATAACTAATATAGGCACCAAAAAAGCAAGTGCTTGATCCAATAGCCACAGACGTCATTATTAGCCGAGGAAACCTATCACAAAGTAAATATGCAGTTGCACCAGGGGTAACAACCAATGCAATTACTAAAAATGCACCAACTGTCTGCATTGCAGCAACCACAGATGCAGATAATAATATAAAAAATATAGCTTTCAATAATCTGGGACGTAATCCAATAGTTAGCGCATGGGTTTCATCAAAAAAGACAATCATTAAATCTTTCCATTTAGCTAACAAAATTGTTAATGAAACAAAACCAATAATAGCTAATTGAATTGTATCTTCAGGTGTGATCGCAAGGATGTTTCCCATAGTAATAGTCTGAATTGACACCGACATCGGGTTAATTGACATAATAAAAAGGCCTAGGCCAAAAAACGAAGTGAAGATAAGGCCAATTATAACATCAATCTTTAATCCTGACCTCTCAGAAAGGAAGAGCATGGCGCCAGCGGCAAGGCCCCCAGAAATAAATGCACCCAAAGCAAATGGCAAACCAAGAATATAAGCTCCCGCCACTCCTGGCACAACTGAATGTGATAGGGCATCGCCGATCAGTGACCAGCCTTTCAACATCAAGAAGGAGGCTAAAAATGCACAAACTCCACCAACAAGGGCAGAGACCCACATCGCGTTAAGCATAAACATGTATGAAAACGGTTCTAAAAGATATTCTATCATGTTTCCGGCTCTGTTCGCTGGGTTTTGTTACCGTATTGAACAAGTGGGCGTTCATCGTCGGAAAAAATTGTGACCGTACGTGCATCCTCATCGTCATGTAACTTATCGCCCCCCAATGTAAAGTGCCTCAATACACCGCCAAAAGCTTCTTCTAAGTTTTCCCTAGTGAAGGTTGTCTCAGTTGGACCATGACTAAGAACTGTACCTTTTACTAATACTGTGCGATCGCAAAATTCGGGTACGGATCCAAGGTTGTGTGTAGAAACTAACATTACACGACCCTCTTCACGTAATTCGCGCAAAAGGATTATTATCTGTTCCTCTGTTTTTACATCAACTCCCGTGAATGGCTCATCTAATAAAATCACTTGGCCATCTTGCGCAAGTGACCTAGCCAGAAACACACGTTTACGCTGACCACCAGACAACTCCCCTATTTGACGAGTTCTAAATTCTTGCATATTTACGCGATATAATGCCTCATTTACCGCTTCATGGTCAGCTTTTTTTGGCCGTCTCAAAAAACCCATGTGACCATAGCGACCCATCATTACAACATCTTCAACAAGAACAGGAAAAGTCCAATCAACCTCTTCTGCCTGAGGAACATATGCAATAAGGTTTTTAGCTAATGCTTCGTTTACATCCAGGCCAAGAATTTTAATACTTCCTTTTGATGCCGGGACGAAGCCCATAATTGCCTTAAATAGAGTTGATTTCCCTGCTCCGTTCACACCAACCAGTGCTGTAATAGTACCCCGTGGAATCTCAAAACTAGAATTCCATAGGGCCGTGTGACCGTTCCTGTATGTTACTGTCACATCTTGTGCTGAAATGCCCATACTGGCTTTATCATACTGGCGATTATGTTTTTTATTATTGTCATACATAATATTTCCTTTGGCGTGTTCTTAATGAATTACCCATATTACATATAATATGGGTAAGCTTATACATTTTTTGTTATTCATTTTATAGTAGATGTAAGCCCTTCTACAACTCTTCGAGAGGTTACATTTAGTAGGTCAAGGTATGTTGGAACTTCTCCATTGGCTTCACTCAAACTGTCAACATACAAAACGCCACCATATGTTACACCAGTTTCACGAGCCACCTGCCTTGCAGGGGCCGTATTAACTGTACTTTCACAGAATACTACCTGAATACCGTTCTCTCGAACCCCGTCGATTACATCACGTATTTGCTTGGGAGTACCCACTTGATCCGCATTCATTGGCCATAAATATAATTCCTTCATCCCAAAATCACGCGCAAGATAACTAAATGCTCCCTCACAAGTTACTAGCCATCTAAGGTTTTGAGGAATTTCAGCAATCGCTTCACGAAGAGGCATGATGGTTGCATGAAGTTTATCTTTATAAGATTCAGCATTTGCCTTGTAAATCTGGGCATTTTCTGGATCGTAGGTGATAAATGCTTTAAGAATATTGTCTATGTAGATTATCGCGTTATCAAGACCCATCCACGCATGTGGATTCGGCATGCCCTCATAACTTCCTGAGGAAATAGAGATGGGGTCGATCCCCTCTGTTAGAGTGACTGATGGAACGTCCTTCATATTACTAAGAAACTGTTCGAACCAAAGCTCTAAATTCATTCCATTCCACAATATTAGATCTGCATCAGACGCACGCACAATATCTTGTGGGGTTGGTTCATACCCATGAATTTCAGCGCCTGGTTTGGTAATAGAGACGACATCTGCTGCATCACCCGCAACATTTGCTGCCATGTCAGCAAGTACCGTAAAAGTTGTTAATACCTTCATGCGATCCTTTGCGAATGCACTTGTTGAAGGAGATATTGTAATGAGGGTAAAAAGGGTAATCTTTAATAGTTTTGATATCATTGTTACTTTTCCTATTTGTATTTAATAACTTTCTTATTGATAATGATTATCATTAGCAATAAGAAAGTTTAAAAAATAGTTCTTAAAAAAATTAATTCTTCTTCAAATTAAAATTTTCTCCAAAAGTAGTTGTGAAACCACTCATATTCATTTGCTGTAAATGACGCTTCACGTGGAATATAATATCATACGGACTGCCCCGCCGCCCAACCAGAAGACCATGCCCACTGAAAGTTATATCCACCCAACCAACCAGTGACATCTACAACTTCGCCGATAAAGTATAATCCTTTTATAGATTTAACCTCCATAGTGCGTGCATCCAATTCATCAGTATTCACGCCACCTAATGTTACTTCTGCCGTACGGTATCCTTCTGAACCCACAGGTTTAATTCGCCAATTGTGCACTGCATTTGCCAACCTCTCCAATGCAGTATCAGGTTGGTCCGCTAAATTACCTGTAACATTAGCCTGTTGGGTCGCAAACTGTGCAACGGCTGATGGCAGTAAACGAGCCAGTGCATTATGTATCGCCTGCTTACCAGCTTCCTTACGTTGTATCTTGAGAATGTCTAGTATGTCTTCACCAACAGCTAAATCTACAGCAATCTCTTTTCCTTCTTTCCAAAAGCTACTTATTTGCAAAATACTTGGCCCAGATAAACCACGATGGGTAAATAATAGCCCTTCATTAAAACTAGTTTTGTTGCAGCTCACTTTTGCTTGGACTGATGTACCAGCCATTGCCTTAATGGGTGGCAATTCTTGTTGGGCAAAGGTTAAGGGAACTAATCCTGGTCGCGTTTCAACCAATGATAAGCCAAATTGTTTTGCAATCTCATAACCAAAGCCAGTGGCCCCCATCTTAGGAATTGATTTTCCACCAGTTGCAATTACCACCGAATTGCTGTGAACGTTTGATGTACTTAATTTAACGTCAAAGCCATTTAATTTGTCTACGGACAAAACTGATGTGCTTAATTCTATCGTTACACCCACATCAAACATTGCCTTGTGCAACATGCCTAGAATTTCTTTTGCTGAGACATCACAAAACAATTGACCCAAAGTCTTTTCGTGATACGCAATACCACTGCTTGTTACCCAATCAATAAAATCCCATTGGGTATACCGTGCCAAACAAGACATAGCAAAGCGTGGATTTTTTGATAAAAATTTCTGATATGTAACGTCTAGGTTAGTAAAATTACACTTACCACCACCAGATATACGAATTTTGTCTCCAGCAGATTTTGCATGGTCAACCAACAGGACTGAACGCCCTCGCTCTCCCGCTTGAATAGCACACATCATGCCAGCAGCACCCGCACCAATAATAACAACGTCAAATTTTCTCATGGTTTTGCCCTAGGCGGATGTGGGTTATAAAACAAGTGAAAATTCGTATTTTTTGACTTGCACCATGTTCAATCTCGTCGTAAATAGCACAAACGTTGGGTCGTAGCATAATGGTAATGCACCGCTTTTTGGTAGCGTAGAGTACAGGTTCGAGTCCTGTCGACCCAGCCACACATTTATTATTTTTTAAATAACTATTTTCCAGCCTCACAATTAAGTAATTCAACTGTGAAACTAGAATACAGCAATGATTAAAACGTTAGAGAATCTTATTGCTTTTTTAACAGTAAAGCTCAGGGTTTTCTGTTAGTTTTTACTAGAATTTATAAAATAGACACAGGCTGTCCTGTAGTAAGAGATTTTGCAGCGGCATCAGCTAAGAGTTGCGCTTTCAAGCCATCTATTATTGATGGAGAAGGAGAACACCCACCATTAATAGATTCTACAAAATGTGTAATTTCACTTAAATATGCTGTCTCATAGCGCTCCAAAAAGAAATGTTGCGCAGGAGCGCGCTGAAAGCCTATTTCGGTTGCTACTTCTACTGAATTTTCTAGCATATTTTCTGCACGCAACATGCCCTTTGATCCATGAACCTCAACCCTTTGATCATAACCATAACTAGCTCTACGAGAGTTTGATATCTGACAAATCTTTCCACTCGCAGTGGTTAAAGTTACACAAGCCGTATCCACGTCACCTGCTATACCTATTTCAGGATCAACAAGAGCAGAACCAACAGCAAAAACCTGAAAAGGCTCTTCACCTAATAAGAAACGTGCCATATCAAAGTCGTGGATCATCATGTCTCTAAAAATTCCACCTGAAGTTTTGATATAGCTAATAGGTGGTGGGTTTGGATCCCGTGAAAGAATTGTAACAATCTCAACATTCCCAATTTCTCCTGCCTGAATACGGGATTGAATATTTGCAAAGTTAGGATCAAACCGTCGGTTAAACGCTGTTAAAAATGCAACATTATTGGATTGAACCACCTCCATACAATCACGAATACGCTCTGAAGACATATCGATCGGCTTTTCACAAAAAATCGCTTTGCCCGCATTAGCAGAATCGCAGATTATATTGAAATGAGTATCCGTTGGGGTGCAAATAATAACTGCATCTATTTTATCACTAGATATAATATCATCAACATTCATAACAATTGCACCACAAGAATCCGCTACAGACTTTGCCGCCTCTGGAAATGCGTCAGCAACGGCAACAAGCTGAGCTGTTTCTAGCCGCATCAATGATTTTGCATGAACTTGCCCAATGCGACCACATCCTAATAATCCAATCCGTAACATTATATTATCCTCTTTTTTTATGTCCAAAAGCGCTCAGAACGCGCCTTGTTGCCAAAACCATTGGTTCGTGTGTTTCTTTTAAAATTGCAACACGATCGAAGCGTGATGGATCATAATTAACAGCATTTCGCATAGCTTCTCCAAAAGCCATACGCAGTTCTGTTCCAATGTTAAATTTGCAAACGTTTGACCCTGTTGCAAGTTGAGTGCGCTGCATTACAGGGACACCAGAGCCACCATGAATCACAAGAGGAACATTTGTTAATGTCTCAATTTCCTTAATTCGCCCTATATCTAAACCACCTTCTTTGTCTTGCTGAAGATGCACGTTACCAACAGAAATTGCCATTGCGTCAACACCAGTATCACGGGCAAACTTCGCAGCTTCTTGTGGGTCAGTTCCTGCAGATTTTTCACCTTGCGAATAGCCAACAAAACCAATTTCACCTTCACAGGAAACTCCTGCAGTATGAGCCATTTCTGCTATCATTGCAGTTTCATCAATATTTTTTGCCAATGCATTACGGGAACCGTCAAACATTACCGATGTGAAACCACTGTCTATGGCTTCACGGCATTCATCCAATGTGTACCCGTGATCTAAATGTGCTACGACAGGCACAGAAACACTATTGGCAAGGTACTGAAACATTTTACCTAAAACTGATAAAGGTGTGTGGGTACGACAGGAAGGCCCCGCTTGTAATATAACAGGACAACCTTCAGCGTCAGCTGCAGTCACAAACGCGCGCATATCTTCCCAGCCTAGCGTAACAAGACCAGCAACAGCGTAATTATCTTTCATGGCCGGTTGTAAAACCTGTTCCAGTGTCACCAAGGTCATTTAAATTTTGCTACCATATCTTTAATTCCAGGAATAGTTTCAACCTGATATGCGTGTGTTGGTTGGAAATATTGAATTAAACTGCGCTGACTTAAACCACCTAGAATTGTAAAATAATACATTTCATACCCAGGCATAACTGCACAAGGGTGGTACCCACTTTTCAACATAATTGTAGATCCATCCATCAACTGGAACGCATCACCAGGCTTGCCCTCTTCGTGCTGAACTATTTGCACACCAGAGCCATGATTAGGCTTAAACCGAAAGTTATACGTCTCATCATGGCGCGTTTCATGAGGTAAATTATCTGTGTCATGTTTGTGCGCTGGAAAACCAGACCAGCCACCCTGGCCTACAGTAAACAGTTCACTGACTAAAAGGCGACCAACTCTATCATGATGCTTTTGGCCCAAAATATGTTTGATTTTGCGATGTGTTTTCGTGTCATCTGATCCATATTGTACTTTATCTAACTCAGCCACTCGAACATCAAATGGCTCTAAAACTTTGTCGTATTTAGCACCAGCTATAAATGTTTCTGTATCGCGGGTTGCTACAATTGTTACCTTTGCCCCAACAGGCGCATAGACGCCCTCTGGTTCACCATCCCAAACATCAATTGTGCGCTTACCTAGAGATTTAAACTCTACACCTTCGACATATACATCAACAGTTCCCGTTGCAGGAACAATACAGGTTTCATAACCTGGAACCTGATATTCGAAAGCTTCTCCTACTTTTAATTTTACGATGTTAAAATAATTCAGCGGAACAGTTGAATTCTCCGCATCTACAATAGCTTTATTCTTATTGTCATGTGGTGCAATATGCATAGGAGTTCCTTAGAATGATTAAGTTTGATCAGAATGATTAGAGAGAAATTTTTCAAGGTCATCTGGATGAGGCATAGCAGGTGCGCAACCAGGCTTTGCTACAACAATCGCAGCACATGCAGATCCACGTAAAACCGCTGTTTTCAAATCCATCCCAGTAGCAAGTGAAGAAAGCATGCCGGCCATAAAACTATCTCCAGCACCGGTGGGTTTAAGGGCTGTGACTGGATAAATTCCTGTATGTAATTCTTCACCATTTGCAAATGTTATAGCGCCTAATTCACCCATTTTATAAACAACAATACTAGCTGTAGTGGCGGCAAGTTCCCGAGCTTTTTCCAGTCCCTTTTCTATACCACCTGCCATAAATCCAAATTCTTCATCATTACCTACAATTACATCTGAAGCAGCACCCGCTTTAGATAAAACCTCCGCTGCAATTTCTGGTGATGGCCAGCTATAGGGGCGATAATCAATATCAAAAATAATTGGCAAACCATTTTCATGTGCAAGCTCAAATGCACGAAAAGATGCTGTTCTTGATGGCTCTGCAGCAAAAACTGTTCCAGCAGTCACCAAAGCTCCAAACTGATTATAATCAACTGACTCTACATCCTTTATAGACATCTGAAAATCAGCGGCGCCATTACGATAGATAACAGACTGATGACCCACAACACGACTTTCATATAAAGCTAAAGAATTACGCGCCTCACCACCAACAACTTTTACATGTAATGTGTCCACACCATAGTGGTGTAATTTATTCAAACAAAACCTTCCAACAGCATCATCAGATACAGAGGTTACTAGCATTGCTTTACCACCCAACTTAACAATCCCTGCAGCAATATTTGCAGACGAACCGCCCATATCAGCAGTGAAGTTATCTCCAGTTTCTATAGCCATGCCCGGTTCTGGATATAAATCCATTCCTACTCGACCAACTACTAAAAAATTATTAAGCGAAATGCCTGCCAGTACATTCATCAAACGCACTTATCTGTATTGCCAGCCTTTACTATAAAATTTTTCATTAGATACCTTTTCTTTGTTTTGCTCGGCTTGCTTCAATTTCTAAATGCTTTTCTGCAATTACTGGATTGTCTGTAATATGTGGTGTGCCTACTTCCCACCAGGTATGACCTTTGGTTGTCCAACCCTCAAATGCATCCACTTTCATAACTATTACACTTGTTTTATCAGCAGATTTTGCCCGCTTAAATGCATCACCAAACTCAACTAAATTTGAAACCGTTTCAGCGTTTGCACCCATTGACTTCGAATGTGCTTCAAAATCGACAAAAAACGGTGTGGGTACAGTTGGGCAGTCAACTATTAAATTATTAAAACTTTCATTCCCCGTGTTATTTTGCAACTTATTAATAACTGCAAAGCCACCATTATCAAGGACACAAATAATTAACTTTTTATTAGTTAAAACAGATGAATAAATATCTGAATTCATTAACATATATGATCCATCACCAGTAAAGATAATTGTATCTCGGTCTGGCTCTTGCTCAAATTGAGCAATACGTGCCCCCCAACCACCAGCGATTTCGTATCCCATACATGAAAAACCAAATTCTACATCTACTGTCCCAATGCTCTTCGTTTGCCAATGGGCAGTTACCTCCGCAGGCAATCCGCCAGCAGCAGCCACTAAACGATCACGAGGGTCACACAAATCATTTACAACACGAATTACCTGACAATATGAATTTGGTCCATTGCTCCCGGCTGTAATATTATCAGTGTAAGTCACCCATTTAGTACGTTCATCACAAGCAAAATTAAGCCATGAACTAGGTGTTCTGTATTCACTCATTACAGCACTTAGGGCAGTGATACTTAACTTAGCATCAGCTACCACAGGCAATGAAAGATGCTTCATTGCATCATGCCTACCAACATTTATTCCAATTATTCGTGCATCCTTAGCAAACGCTGTCCATGAACCCGTTGTGAAATCTTGTAACCGTGTGCCCACTGCTAAAATCACATCTGCACGTTCTGCAATTGTGTTTGCACTATCCGAGCCCGTGACACCAAGAGGGCCAATATTAAGTCTGTGATCATGCATAAGGTTTGCACGCCCAGCAATCGTTTCAACAACAGGAATATCATGCGCTTCTGCAAATTCTGTTAATTCAGAAACAGCACCAGAGTATTGGATGCCACCGCCAGCAATAATTATTGGGCGCTTTGCCATTTTTAGTAATTTTGCAGCATCCATAATCTCAGCAAGATCAGGTCCTTGTCGCCGAATGCGATGCACTCTTCTCTCAAAAAAGCTCTCTGGATAATCATAGTGCCAACCCTGAACATCTTGAGGTAAGCCAATAAATGCAGGTCCACAATCAGCAGGGTCTAACATAGTTGCTAGTGCCGCTGGTAATGACTGTAAAATCTGAGCAGGATGAGTGATCCGATCCCAAAACCGACTAACAGCTTTAAAAGCATCATTAACACCTAGCGTTGGATTGTTAAAATGTTCAAGCTGTTGCAATACGGGATCAGGAAGGCGAGTGATAAAGGTATCGCCACACAACATCAACATTGGCAAACGGTTAGCATGTGCCAACGCTGCAGAAGTTAATAGATTTGTCGTGCCAGGACCTGCACTAGCAGTGCAAAACATGAACCGACGGCGTAACCATTGCTTTGCATAACCTGCAGCAGCAAAACCCATACCTTGTTCATTTTGACCCCGGTAAAGGGGTAAGTCTTCACGATGATCATACAAAGCCTCACCTAAACAAGTAACATTCCCGTGTCCAAAAATACCAAACCCACCACCACAAATACGCACTTCACTACCATCAATCTCAATAAATTGGTTTGAAAGATATTTAATAATTGCCTGCGCAGTCGTGAGTTTAAGAGTACTTTCAGTCATTATAAATTTCTTTCATAAGTACACCATAATGGCGATTCTTGCTTGCGCAGTTTAGAAACTAAAGATACTATTTTTGCAACCGGTTGCAAACCTTAAATTAAAGAAAGAGCAACAAGATGACAGAAATTGGCATTGGCATCATTGGCGGTGGATATATGGGCAAGGCACATGCCGTTGCGATGTCTGCTGTTGGGGCAGTATTCAATACAAAACTGCGCCCCCGTCTTGAAATGGTATGCGCAAGCACAGCCCAAAGCGCAGAACTTTATCGAAAAGCGTTTGGCTTCTCACGCGGTACTGATGATTGGAAACTGCTAGTAAATGATCCTAATGTGGAAGCAATTGTAATTGCCTCGCCACAGAGTACGCACTGCAAAATTGCATTGGCAGCGTTTGCACTTAATAAACCAGTATTTTGTGAAAAGCCTATGGGAGCCTCATTGGATGAGAGTCGTCTAATGGCAGAGGCTGCTAAGGGCCAAATAAGTATGACTGGATTCAATTACATCCGCACGCCCGCCAGCCAGTTTGCACGTAAATTAATTGCTGACGGTATAATTGGCGATATCACTTGGTTTCGTGGTGAACACACAGAAGATTTTCTTGCAGACCCAATCAGCCCCGCAACTTGGCGAACTTCAGGTAATGCTAATGGAACAATGGGTGATCTAGCCCCTCACATGATTAATGCAGCTTTAGCGTTAATTGGTCCAATCAAATCACTTATTGCCGAAGTGGAAACTGTACATTTAACCCGCCCCGGCGGTGATGTTACTAATGACGATCATGCACAAATGATGTGTCGGTTTTCAAATGGAGCTATGGGTCAAATGTATTTCAGCCGAATTAATCATGGCCGTAAAATGGGATATGCATATGAGATTACTGGCAGTAAAGGTGCAATTCGGTTTGATCAAGAAGACCAAAATGCGCTTTGGTTGTACAATATGGAAGAACCAGAGGCGACTAGGGGTTTTCGCAAGATACTTACTGGCCCAGCTCATCCTGATTACGAACCTTTTTGTCAGGGCCCTGGCCATGGCACGGGTTATCAGGATCAAATTATTATTGAAGCCCGTGATTTCTTGCGTGCAATCGAAACAAAAAAATCTGTTTGGCCCACATTTAAAGATGGGTTGGACGTGAACAAAGTTGTAAACGCTGCATTTGCATCCTCCACTGCAAAAGCATGGATTAGCGTTGCAACCGCATAATTTTTGAAAGGTACGGAAATGACAATTAAGATAGGAAATGCACCCTGTTCATGGGGCATCGAATTTCCCAGCGATCCCTCTTACCCAAAATGGGAATCTGTCTTAGATCAATGTGCTGGCGCAGGTTATAAAGGGATTGAACTTGGCCCTATTGGCTTTATGCCAGAAGATCCTAATATATTGGCTCCTGCACTTTCTGAGCGTAAACTAGAGATTATTGGTGGTGTTGTTTTTCGGGCATTTCATGATCCAAATATGTGGGACGATGTCATGGATGCAAGTCGCCGTACATGTGAGGCATTAACTGCGCATGGAGCACAACATCTAGTTCTCATTGACAGCATATCATCGCGCCGAGCACCAACTGCAGGACGTGCAAATGAAGCAGAGCAATTGAGCAAATCAGAATGGGTTGCATTTCGCAATCGTATTGCAACAATTGCAAAAATGGGTGCTGAAGAATACGGTCTAACTGTTGGAATTCATGCCCATGCTGCAGGTTTCATGGATTTTGAACCAGAATTAGAACGCTTACTAAGTGAAATTGATGAAAGTATCTTAAAAATTTGCTTTGATACAGGCCACCATTCTTATGCTGGTTTTGATCCCTTAGACTTTATGGATCGTTATATGAACCGTATTTCTTATATGCACTTCAAAGATATTAACCCTACTGTAAAAGCAGATGTTGTTGAAAACAGAACTGATTTTTACAAAGCGTGTGGGCAAGGTATTTTCTGCAATCTTGGACAGGGCGATGTGAACTTTCCAGCTGTGCGCAAACGCCTTCTGGACGCAGGATTTGAGGGTTGGTGTACTGTTGAGCAAGACTGTGACCCATCAATACCTGGCACACCATTAGAAGATGCACGGGCAAACCGTCATTATTTACAATCAATTGGTTTTTAAGGAAATAAATATGACGAAGTTAAAATGGGGTATGATTGGTGGTGGAGAAGGTAGTCAAATTGGGCCCGCTCACAGATTAGGCGCACAAGCGGATGGTTTATTTGAATTAAGTGCTGGTGCCTTAGATCATCGCGCGGATGTGGGGCGTAAATATGCCCAACAGTTAGGTATACAAAAAGATCGTGCATATGGTGATTGGCAAGAAATGTTAGCTGGCGAAAAAAAACAAACTGACAGAATAGACTTGGTCACCGTTGCAACGCCTAATGCAACCCACTTTGAGATCACCAAAGCCTTCCTAGAGGCTGGTTTTAACGTTCTTTGCGAAAAACCGATGACGATGAGCATTGAAGAGGGTGAAGAAATCGTGCGCGTAGTTAAAGCAACAGGCAAAATTTGTGCAGTTAATTATTGTTATTCGGCCTACCCAATGATCCGGCAAGCACGGGCGATGGTTCGAGCAAATGAAATTGGAAAGATCCGCCTAGTCGTTACTAATTTTAGCCATGGCCATCACGGCGATGCAACAGACGCAGACAACCCACGTGTACGTTGGCGATATGATCCTAAAATGGCTGGTGTATCTGGTCAGTTTGCAGATTGTGGCATTCATGCCATGCATATGGCCAGCTTTATTTGTGATGATGAAGTGGAAAAGCTATCAGCAGATTTTGCCTCAACTATTTCAAGTCGCGAATTAGAAGATGATGCAATGGTAAACTTTCGAATGATACGTGGAACGGTTGGCCGCCTTTGGACATCTTCGGTAGCTATAGGCCGTCAACATGGATTTGATATACAAGTATTTGGTGAAACTGGGGGCCTTCGTTGGGCATCGGAACAACCAAACCAACTTATCTATACTCCGGTTGGTGAACGCACTCAGATCATTGAAAAAGGTGAAAGTGGCTTGCATGCAGACGCAGCTCGCCTCTCGCGTGTATCTATTGCCCATCCTGAAGGCTTCCCCTTGGCCGTTGCAAATATTTACTGCGATCTTGCTGATGCTATCCGTGGTGAAATTCGAGATGGACTACCAAATGCTATTGACGGTTTGAGGTCGATGACAGCAGTTCATACAGCGGTGAAATCAGCAAAAAATTATGGAAAATGGCTTGATGCACGCCCACCAATGCTTCGGTAAATTATAGGCGGGGTCGCAAAGTACCCCGCTCAATAATCTGACAAGGAAATAACCGCGCTTCAGGATAACGATTAGGCTCATCGAACATAGCTACCATCAACTCTATGGATGAATTAATGATTTGCTGTATTGGCTGATGAATAGTAGTAAGTGAGATACTTTCCCAACTCGACATTTTCATATCGTTAAATCCAATTAAACCAATATCCTTGGGAACCTCTAATCCAATATCTTTTATAGCGCTTAATACCCCAATAGATAAAACATCGTCTCCACAGAAATAAGCCTCCGCAACATCTCCCTTGGAAAGCCGTAACATTTCTGTTCGCCCTGCTTGAAAAGAATATTCTTTAGCAAAAGTATGGCTAATTCTAATTAGTGGGTATTTTGCCATTTCTTCACGAAAACCTTTTAGGCGATCTTGAGTGGATGTTGCAATTTCAGGGCCACCTAGAAACGCTACAGCTTTGTAGTTTCTTTGGGCAAGTTCACGTGCAGCCATTCTCCCAGCTTCTACATTATCAATACCAACGACATGCACTTCTGGACTGCTAGAGTAACGGCCAAAAGTATTTATGACAGGTATTCCTTTACTCCTAAATGCCATAGAAAATTCTGGAGGAAGTGTTGAAGAAGCGACTAGGACACCATCAACCGAATATTGGCGAAGCATTTGTAGCGATTGTTCAGGGTTAGTTTCATCACTAAGATTCACTAACAACGGGCGCAACCCCCTATCCTGTAGGCCGCGGGTAAAAAGATCAAAAACCTCTAAAAAAATTGGATTATGAAAATTGTTACTAACAAGGCCAATTAATTTTGTGCGCCGCGTTGTTAAGCTTCGAGCTAAAAAATTGGGACTGTATCCCAGTTCAGAAGCAGCTTTTTCCACTTTTTTACGCATCTTGCTAGAAACAGATGCACCATCTGTAAATGCACGCGACACGGCAGAAGTCGAAACCCCTGCCTTATTTGCTACGTCTTTAAGTGTTGCTACCATTTTTCACGTATACTTTTTAATTAAACATTTAAATACACCGCATTTTATATAGATACAGCAAAAAATTTTATTTCTTTGCAACCCGTTGCAAAGAAATCAAATCCATGGTCTGTTATATTTCTGGAATGGTGTCCTACCGATCAGAAATTATTACTGTTTTCCAAGGGAGAGAAAATAAATGAAGTCTACATTAAAGAAATTAATGCTAACCGCTGCAGTCGTAGTATCACCGCTTATGGTATCCGCTGATGGTCACGGCGATAACTTAAAATATATATTAGTCAGCCACGCACCAGATAGCGATAGCTGGTGGAATACTATTAAAAACGGCATTGCACTTGCTGGAGAACAGATGGGTGTAAGTGTTGAATATCGTAACCCGCCAACTGGTGACCTTGCCGATATGGCTCGTATTATAGAACAGGCAGCTGCATCAAACCCAGATGGAATTATTACTACATTATCAGATTATGATCTGCTTAAAGGTCCAATCAGAGCAGCCGTAGATCAAGGCATTGATGTGATAATTATGAATTCAGGCACACCAGAGCAAGCTGCTGAAGTTGGTGCCTTAATGTACGTTGGTCAACCCGAATATGATGCTGGATTGGCCGCTGGCCAGCGCGCGAAGCGCGATGGTATCGGCAGCTTTTTATGTGTGAACCATTATATTAGTTCACCGTCATCAACCGAACGCTGTCAAGGTTTCGCAGATGGCCTGGGCATCGATTTAGGCAACCAAATGATCGATTCTGGTCAAGATCCTGCTGAAATTAAGAACCGGGTTCTTGCATACCTTTCAGCAAACGCTGGGACAGAAGCAATTTTAACACTTGGCCCAACCTCTGCAGATCCAACAATGCTTGCATTAGCTGAAAACGGCATGGCTGGTGATATCTATTTTGGGACATTTGATCTTGGCTCAGAAATCGTTAAAGGCTTAAAATCTGGAGTTATTAACTGGGGTATCGACCAACAGCCATTCCTACAAGCATATTTACCTGTTGTAGTGTTAGCTAACTATGATCGTTATGGCGTATTACCTGGAAATAACATTAATTCTGGTCCTGGCTTCGTAACCAAAGACGCTCTAGCCAAAGTCGAAGAGTTTGCTGGTGAATACAGATAAAAGCTAACATACTTAGTTAGTAAAATATAAAATTGGGCGGTCGAGCATTACTCAGGCCGCCCTTTTCATAACTTTTAAAGAGACAAGATCCAATGACAGACGCACTCAAAAACGATGAACGCATCAAAGAAATGTCACAATTGCGACGTTCACTTATCCGGCCAGAACTTGGTGGAATAGTTGGAACAGTTGCCGTTTTTACCTTCTTCCTACTTTTTGCTTTTGATAGCGGTATGTTCAACGCCCAAGGTGTATTGAACTGGTCTGTGGTATCCGCACAATTCATGATCATTGCTGTAGGAGCATGCCTCTTGATGATAGCTGGCGAATTTGATTTATCAGTAGGATCTATGATTGGATTTGCTGGTATGATGATCGCCATATTTAGCATAACACTTGGCTGGCCAATGTGGATCGCAATTCTAATTACCTTTGTTATTTGCATTGGGTTTGGCGCATTGAATGGCTTCATAGTTGTTAGAACAGGCCTCCCAAGTTTTATTGTAACTTTGGCCACATTATTTATATTGCGAGGCTTTACAATTTTTATTCCACAAACATTAGAACGCAAAACTATTATTGGTGGTATTCGTGAGGCAGCCGAAGGCGATTGGCTTGGCCCAATATTTGGTGGAAAAATCTTAGGGAGCGCTTTTCAATGGCTTGGAGATGCAGGTATTATAGGTGTTTTTACTCGTGGTAACCTAAAAGGCCAACCTATTGTGAATGGCATACCAATGTTAATAGTTTGGGCTCTTCTACTTGTAATTGTAGGCCATATAGTTTTAACGCGAACGCGCTTTGGAAACTGGATTTTTGCAGCTGGAGGGGATGCACAAGCCGCGCGATATGCTGGCGTACCAGTAGATCGGGTCAAAATAATAATGTTTATGTTTACTGCATTTTGCGCAACCGTTTTTGCTGTCTGTCAGGTGATGGAGTTTGGATCAGCAGGAGCAGATCGTGGACTACTTAAAGAATTTGAAGCAATAATTGCAGTAGTTATTGGTGGAGCATTATTAACAGGCGGCTACGGATCAGTCATCGGTGCAGCACTTGGCGCCCTTATATTTGGAGTAGTTCAGCAAGGTCTTTTCTTTGCAAACGTTGAAAGCTCTCTTTTTAGGGTTTTTCTAGGAGTGATCCTATTATTGGCAGTGATCCTTAATACATACATTCGCCGCTTAATTACAGGAGAACGCTAATGAAACCCATTATTGAAATGAAAGAAATCGAAAAACATTTTGGTTCTGTAATTGCGTTAGCAGGTGTAACAATTGATTTTTATCCAGGTGAATGCCATTGCTTATTAGGTGATAATGGTGCAGGTAAATCAACATTTATCAAAACCATGTCTGGTGTACATAAACCTACTGCTGGCGAAATTAGGTTTGAAGGTAAACCAATGCATTTCGATGACCCACGCGACTCTATAGCAGCGGGCATTGCTACTGTTTACCAAGATTTAGCGATGATACCACTTATGTCAGTCAGTCGTAATTTTTTCATGGGCAACGAGCCAATAAAAACACGCATGGGTATGTCCTTTTTTGATCATGAATACGCAAATGAAACTACGATGTCAGAAATGCGTAAAATGGGTATTAGCCTGCGAGGGCCTGATCAAGCTGTTGGAACATTATCTGGTGGGGAACGGCAAACAGTTGCCATAGCACGGGCCGTTCATTTTGGAGCAAAGGTATTAATTCTAGATGAACCAACATCGGCACTTGGCGTACGCCAAACAGCAAACGTATTAGCAACGGTGGATAAAGTTCGTAAACAGGGCATAGCAGTAGTTTTCATAACCCACAACGTTCGCCATGCCATGGCCGTAGGCGATCGCTTCACAGTTTTAAATCGCGGTAAAACCTACGGTACAGCTGTGAAAGGCGAGATCACACCTGAAGAATTACAAGATTTAATGGCTGGTGGTCAGGAATTAGCAACACTAGAAGGTTCATTGGGAGGAACTGTTTGATTTCATGCAGGTCACAAGTTGTTAAATTATCAAATATTTTTCACTTAAACTTTTATTAATATTTAGTTCTACTTAAATAATTGCATGTTAAGCTAATTCTAAATGTAAACAGGAGTAATCAGATGATAATTGGATTTATTGGACTTGGAAATATGGGTGCCCCAATGGCTACCAATTTGGTTAAGGCTGGTCACAAAGTAATTGGCTTTGATGTTGCAATTGATACGATTCCAAATATTACCATGGTTGAAACTGCAGCAATGGCTGTACAAAATGCTGATGTAATTATTACCATGCTACCAAATGGTACTATTTTACGCGCAGTAGCAGATCAAATAATTCCTGTAATGAAACGTGGTGCTCTATTTATAGACTGTTCAACAGTAGACTTCGAAAGTGCGCGTGAAGTAGCAGAACAAGCAAATAATTCTAGTATTATGTTTGCAGATGCACCTGTTTCAGGTGGTATTAGTGGCGCAGCTACAGGCACTTTGACGTTTATGGTCGGTGGGTCAGAAGAGTCATTTAAATTTGCGTCACCCTTATTTGATATAATGGGCCAAAAAGCTGTGCACTGTGGTGCATCTGGTGCCGGTCAGGCAGCCAAAATATGTAATAACATGATACTTGGCGTTACAATGATAGCAACCTGTGAAGCATTTTCTTTAGCTGACAAACTAGGATTAAATCGCCAAAAAATGTTTGATGTTGTTAGCACCTCATCAGGATACTCTTGGTCAATGAATGCATATTGCCCAGCTCCCAATATTGGTCCCAAAAGTCCAGCAGACAACGATTATACTCCAGGCTTTTCAGCAGAATTAATGTTGAAGGACTTGCGGTTATCACAGCAAGCTGCACATGCAAATAATGCACCAACACCACTTGGAAAAATGGCAACCAAATTATATGAAGAATTTGTTGAAACAAGCGATGGCAAGGGTAAAGAATTTTCTGCTATGTTGCCACACCTAAAAAAAATGGGAAGAGACAATTGATAATAGAAACATTAAATCTAACCCGAGAAGGTCGCATTCTTAAAGTTACAATAAACAGACCTAAACAAATGAACGCACTAAATTTTCAAGTCATGGATGACTTTATTAAATATGTAGTACCACTAGATAATGATCCTGAACTTGCCTGTATTGTAATCACGGGTAATGATAAAGCTTTTGCAGCAGGAGCAGATATAAAAGAAATGTCAGACAAAACTGCTGCTGAAATGCGTGAGGCACTTTATTTTGCAGATTGGGATTTATTTGCAAATATGAAAACACCAAAAATAGCTGCAGTAAATGGCTACGCACTCGGTGGCGGATGCGAATTAGCAATGATGTGTGATTTTATTATAGCAGGTGAGAGCGCTCAATTTGGGCAACCTGAAATTAAATTAGGTGTAATTCCTGGTATAGGGGGCACTCAAAGAATGACTAAACTTATTGGGCGCGCCAAATCAATGGATATGCATCTAACTGGTCGAATGATGGGTGCTGATGAGGCACTAAGTAGTGGTCTGATCAGCCGAATATTCCCAGACGATAAACTTGTTGATGAAGCAATGGAAATTGCCTCTATTATAGCTAAATATTCGAAACCAGCATTAAGTATGGCAATCGATGCCGTGCATAAAGGTGATGATCTTCCATTAGAACAGGGGCTATTATATGAACGTGATTTATTTTATTCGTTGTTTGACACAGATGATCAAAAAGAGGGCATGGCTGCCTTCATTGAAAAAAGAAAACCCGCATTCAAGGGATCCTGACTACGGGTTTAAATTATTAAAGCTTATAAATCTTAGCGGATCATACGGTTTTCAATTAATTGTTCTACGACCTCTGGTTCAGCCAAAGTTGAGATATCTCCCAATGCGTTGTAATCGTTTGCAGCAACTTTACGCAAAATACGGCGCATAATTTTGCCTGAGCGTGTCTTTGGCAAACCTGGAGCCCATTGAATAAAATCAGGGCTGGCAATTGGTCCAATTTGTTGGCGAACCCAAGTTCGCAATTCAGTACGCAAATCTTCAGAGTAATCGATGCCAGCGTTCAAAGTAACATAGCAATAAATACCCTGCCCCTTCACTTCATGGGGGTATCCCACGACGGCAGCTTCTGCCACATTTTTATGGGCAACTAATGCACTTTCAATTTCTGCAGTTCCCATGCGATGACCAGAAACGTTCAGAACGTCATCAACACGACCAGTGATCCAGTAATAACCATCCTGGTCACGCTTGCAGCCATCTTCAGTAAAATAATAACCTTTGTATGTGGCAAAATAGGTTTTAACAAAGCGATCGTGATCACCATAAATTGTGCGCATCTGTGAGGGCCAGCTCTCTTTTATTGCCAAAACACCTTCACAAGTACCTTCAATTTCTTCTCCAGTTTGTGGATCAAGAATTACAGGTTGCACTCCAAAGAATGGTAAAGTTGCAGATCCTGGTTTAGTAGTTGTTGCACCTGGAAGAGGTGTCATCATATGCCCACCAGTTTCAGTTTGCCACCATGTGTCAACGATTGGTACCGTGCCTTTGCCAACAACTTCATTATACCAATTCCATGCCTGAGGGTTAATAGGTTCACCAACAGAACCCAATACGCGCAAATCAGACAAATCATGTTTTGTAACCAGCTCATCACCCAAACCCATCAAGGCGCGAATTGCAGTTGGCGCAGTGTAAAATTGGTTAACTTTATGTTTTTCACAGACTGCCCAAAAACGAGATGCATCTGGATATGTTGGCGTACCTTCAAACATCAATGTCGTAGCACCATTGGCTAATGGACCATATACTATATATGAATGCCCTGTAATCCAGCCTACATCAGCAGTACACCAGTATGTATCACCTTCTTGGTAATCAAAAGTATATTGATGCGTCATTGAAGCATAGACTAAATAACCAGCGGACGAATGAACCACTCCTTTGGGTTTGCCTGTTGAGCCCGATGTATACAAAATAAACAACGGATCTTCAGCGTTCATTATTTCAGGTGGGCAAAAATTAGATGCAGCTAAAACTAACGTGTCATAATCCAGATCACGGCCCTTTTTATAAGGAGTTCCATGGCCAGTTCGTGCCACAACCAGTGTTGTTACATCACCACATATATCCAATGCGGCATCTACATTTCTCTTTAATGGTATATTTTTACCACCGCGAGGGCCTTCGTCTGCAGTAACTACTAAGACCGCTTCACAATCAGAAATTCGAGACGCTAGAGCATCTGGAGAAAAGCCCCCAAATACAATAGAGTGAATTGCACCAATGCGGGCGCAAGCTAACATGGCATAAGCTGCTTCTGGGATCATTGGCATGTAGAGCACGACTCGATCACCTTTTTTTACTCCAAGCGACTTATAAACGTTTGCAAGACGCGAAACATGATCATGTAATTGATTGTATGTTATATTTTTATCAATGTTAGGATCATCAGACTCCCAAATAATTGCTGTCTGATTACCACGCTTTGCAAGATGACGGTCCACGCAGTTTACACATACATTTAGTTCGCCATCTTCGTACCATTTAATAGATATATCAGGGTATTCAAATGTTGTATTTTTCACTTTAGTGAAAGGTGTAATCCAGTCAATACGTTGTCCGTGCTCCGCCCAAAAGGCGTCTGGATCAGAAACTGATTCAGCATACATTCTGTCATACTTTTCTTTATTTGCATGCGCTTTTTTTGCAAATTCAGAGGACGGTGGAAATACTTTATCAGTCATTCTCTTTCCTTTTGAGATCTAAAGGCCAGCAGTGCTGCCCAATATCTTCTTATTCTAGTTTACTTATTAGTTAGATAGCTAAATATTCGTGGCGTAATTTTTCATTATCAAGAACATCTTTGGCAGTACCAGAAAAAACTACTCCACCTGTATCCAAAATAACTGCTCGATCCGCTAATTTTAGTGCAGCAACAGCATTTTGTTCGACAATAATAGTAGTTATACCTTGCTCACGGATAAGGCGTAAAGTTTTTTCAATTTCTTGAACTATCACAGGTGCTAACCCTTCAAAAGGTTCATCAAGTAGCAATAGCTTTATGTCTCGAGCCAATGCCCGGCCTATTGCTAACATTTGCTGTTCACCACCTGATAGGGTTGTACCCTCTTGTTTACGCCGTTCACCCAAACGCGGAAACAACTCATAAATTCGCTCAAGAGACCAACCTATTGGCTTTTCAATTTGAGCTAATTGTAAGTTCTCTTCCACAGTTAAACCTTGGATTATACGGCGGTCTTCAGGCACTAACGCAACGCCCGCTTGGGCTGCTTGCCATGCTTTCATTGTATGCAATGGTTGGTGATCTAACCAAACCTCACCTTTGTGAATAGCTGGATCATCTAAGCGTGCAATTGCTCGGAGCGTAGACGTTTTCCCAGCACCATTCCGACCCAAAAGTGCTAAAATTTCTCCTTCATGAACATTCAAAGATATGCCCTGAACGATATAACTTTCTCCATAATAAGCGTGAATATCGTGCACTGAAAAATATACTGGTTTTGTCGGCTCTATATTATCTGGTGTATTTGTCATTTTTTATTCCGCCTTATACTTGCGCTTCGCCAAGGTATGCTTCTTTTACCTTCGGGTGGCCTTTAATTTTTTCTGGAACATCTTCAACAATTACAGTGCCTTGCGCGAGAACCGAAATCTTTTGAGCCAACGAGAATACTACACTCATATCATGTTCAATAATAGCCATCGTAATCTTCAGTTTTTTCTGAATACTTTTAAGTAACTCAATAGTACTTTCTGTGTCCGCACGCGCCATTCCAGCAGTTGGCTCATCCAATAATAATAGTTTTGGTTTTTGAGATAAACACATGGCCATCTCCAAACGGCGCTTATCGCCACGCGACATTGAGGATGCTAGCATATCTTTTTTGTCAATGAGATCTACGTCTACCAACATCTGTTCTGCTTTTTCAGCCATATCTTTGTTGTCAGATACACGACTTAATGCATTTAATGTAAATGCCCCATCACGTTTAGCAAAGCATGGAATTAGCGTATTTTCCCATACAGTAAGCTCAGAAAAAATTTCAGGAGTTTGGAAAACACGACTAACACCGAGTTGATTGATTTGGTGAGGCTTAATACCGAGCAAAGAGTGCCCATCAAACATCACAGTACCAGTATCTGGCGTAAGCTTACCTACAAAACAATTAAGCAAAGTTGATTTTCCAGCACCATTTGGACCAATAATTGCGTGTATTTTACCCTCTTCAATATCTAAGTTTACGTTATGTAACGCCTTTAGACCACCAAAGCTCTTATTAACATTTTGGACTGTAAGAATTCCCATTGGTTGCTCCTATTCTGCAGGTGTTGATGAGGTATGAGACGTATTATTATTTTTAGCATTGCGATGTTTCCACCATTTACCAATACGTGAGATACCTTCCATTAGACCGCCTGGCAAAAAGATAACAATCATCATAAACATAATTCCTAATGTAAGATGCCAGCCTTTACCTGTAAACAAATGTAAAATCCAAACTATTACATTTTCTAACCCGTCAGGCATCCAGGAAAACCATCCATGCAAAACAGTATCATTAATTTTTGAGAAAATATTTTCAAAATACTTAATAAAGCCAGCCCCCATCACAGGCCCTAACAGGGTTCCTGTTCCCCCAAGGATTGTCATTAAAACAATCTCACCAGAGGCAGTCCATTGCATACGCTCGGCGCCAGCCAATGGATCCATGGATGCCATCAAACCACCCGCTAAGCCTGCGTACATTCCAGAAATAACAAAGGCTGCTAAAGTGTAAGGGCGAGTGTTAATTCCAGTAAAGTTGAGACGAGTTTGATTGGTCTTTATCGCTCGTAACATCATTCCAAAAGGCGATCGAAAAATACGTATAGATATATAAAATGCTAATAGTAAAAAAATCGCACAAATATAATAACCAATGTTAAATTGAAAATCCCATGCACCTAATTGCATTGTCCAAGTATCGCGCATCTCCAAACCAAACAAAGATGTTACTGGTAAATTCCCAGAAATATTTTCAGCTGCAAAAATACGAGGGTCATTTAAAGTAATTTGCAAACCCGTTTCACCATTGGTTAATGGAGTCAAAACAGAATATGCTAATGCGAAGCTCATTTGAGCAAAAGCTAACGTCAAAATTGAGAAGTAAATACCAGAGCGTCGCAAAGATATAAAACCAATCAATAATGAAAATAAGCCTGCAACAATAACTGATAAAATTAATGCAGGTATAATATTCATTGATAATAATTTAAACATCCAAACTGCTGAATATGACCCTACACCAAGAAATGCAGCATGCCCAAATGACAAGTATCCAGTCAAACCAAACAGAATATTAAAACCAATTGCTAATATTCCATAAATGGCAAAACGTTGCATCAAATCGGGATAGCCAGCATTGAACTGTGCCCAACCGGATTCAGTAGGAAACGGATTTAAAATTAGTGGAGCAAATAATGCAATTATCGCTACGAAAAATAGTGTGCGCATGTCTGCTTTTGAAATAGTTTTCATTTTTTATTCCTCCATCACACCGGCTTTGCCCATTAGACCGCGGGGTCTAGTTAGCAGTACGATGATGGCAACAAGGTAAATAATAATTTGGTCAATTGAAGGCAAATATAGCATTTCAAAAAACCCTTTAACTTCGTTCATAGATGCAAAGCTCTCTAGCACACCTAAAAGAAAGCCGGCTAAGACAGCCCCAGGTAACGATCCCATGCCGCCTACAACTACCACAACAAATGATAAAACTAAAAAATCCATTCCCATGTGATAATTTGGAGAATTGATCGGCGTATACATTACACCTGCTAAACCAGCAACTGCGGCAGCAATTCCAAACATTATAGTAAAGCGTCGATCAATATTAATTCCTAAAAGTCCAACTGTCTCTCTATCAGCCATACCTGCTCGTACAACCATGCCAAATGTAGTAAATCGTAAGAATGCAAACACTGAGCTTATTATAATAGCAGAAAATGCGAAGTAAATTAATCGCCAATAAGGGTAGCTGGCATCAAGCCCGATTAAAGCACCTATATTATACGAGCCAACAAACTGATCCGGTGCTGGTGTAGGAATAGGGTTAGCCCCAAAATTTGCTTTAACCAATTCTTGAATCACAATAGCCAAACCAAATGTCACAAGTATTTGATCTGCGTGTGGGCGTTTATAAAAATGTTTTATTAACCCACGCTCCATTACATAGCCTACCAATAACATTACTGGAATTGCTACAATAATTGCTAAAGGCACATTCCAATCAATAATTGCATTACCAAACTTAGGGCCAAACCATTCAACAACATAAGGCGTTTTTACTTTAAGAGGTTTTCCCAAAAAATCCAACTGAGATGGATCTATTGTGATCTTTGAAACTGACATTAGTTTCTGAAGTGAAACTGCACAAAAAGCTCCAAGCATAAACAATGCGCCGTGGGCAAAGTTAACTACGCCCAAAGTGCCGAAAATCAACGTAAGACCCAAAGCAATTAAGGCATACGCACTGCCTTTATCAAGTCCATTTAATATCTGTAGAAGAATTGCATCCATGTCTCGCCCAAACTTTTTTTTACTTAGTTAGTGTAAACTAACTTTTAAAATAGGCCACAGCGATAACGCTGTGGCCTATAATCCCAAATGGGGAAGTTATGTTTATGCGCCTGGGTTACATTTGCCTAAAGCACCACCTGCAAACATTGGGTGATCAGCAGAATATTCAACCTGTGCACGCGGAGTAATTTCCACAACTTCTAGAACGTCAAATTCTGAAGTTGGGTTTTCTTTACCCTTCACTACTAACACATCTTTAAAGCACTGGTGATCTTCTGCACGATACTCAGTTGGACCATTACCCATGCCATCAAACTTAAAGCCTTCAAGAGCTTCCGAAACGCCACAAGGGTTAAAAGTGCCAGAGCGCTCACATGCATCAGCGTACAACAATGTTTGAACATATGTAGTATGAGCAGCCTGTGATGGTGGGAAGCCATATTTAGTACCAAACGACTTAACAAATGCTTTTGAACCTTCGTCTGATAATGACCAGTGCCAATTAGTTGAGCCAAAAATACCCTTAACGTTTTCACCCGCACCACGAGCCATCAAACGTGAATATAATGGCACAACAATTTCAAAGTTTTTACCATTAACGATTTTATCACGTAATCCAAACTGAACAGCAGATGTCAACGAGTTGATCATGTTTCCACCGTAGTGGTTCAGAACTAAGATATCTGCGCCAGAGTTCAATACTGGTGCAACATAAGACGAGAAGTCTGTTGTTGCTAATGGCGTTAATACATTATTGACAGTATTCCAGCCTTTGGCTTCAGTAGCAGCAGCAATTGATTCCTGCTGTGTCCAACCCCAAGTATAATCAGCTGTTAGGTGGTATGCATTACGATCTTTACCATAACGCGCTTCAAGCACTGGAGCCAAAGCTGCTGCAGACATGTAACCGTTAAAGAAGTGGCGGAAGCCATTTGCTTTTTTGTCTTTACCAGTAGTGTCATTTGAGTGCGTCAAGCCAGCCATAAATATAACGCCAGCTTCTTGGCATAGACCCTGAACCGCAATAGCAACACCAGAAGACGAACCACCAGTGATCATCACTGCGTTATCTTTTTCGATCATTGACTTAGCAGATGCACGAGCAGCGTCAGATTTAGTCTGAGTGTCACCAGTTACATATTCTACTTTCTTGCCAAGGATACCGTTCCCCGTAAGAGACTTTGACGAAAATGTATTCATCATTCCACCATCGCCACCACCATTTAGGTGCTCAACAGCTAATTTGTACGCACGCAACTCATCCGCACCCTCATCCGCATATGGACCAGATTGTGGAACGTTAAAGCCCAGAGTAACTGAGCCGCCTGAAGGTGCATTTGTATACGCAGCCAAAGGACTTGTAATAAAAGTAGGCATTGCCAAACCTGCACCAACTGTAGCACCGGTTTTAATTAGCCCACGTCTTGTAAAATTAGACATAGATTTCCTCCCTAGTTCTGCACGCCCGCTGCCTCCTCGCAACTTGCGCCAGTGTCATTTAGACAATTTATTTTAGCTGTAATTGTAATTTAAACAACAACTCATTGTTTCATAACAATTAATTTGTAAATCTTTTTAATAATTTACTTCTGTATTTGTAAATAAATTTACACTATAGTTAATAAAACGTTTAATAGTAAGGTCTTGGATAATGGCTGGTGCACTCTTAGGAACCCGCATACGCGAAAATAGAAAAGCTCTCAGCCTTAATCAAAAAGATTTGGCAGCAATTGCAGGCGTTTCGGCTTCCTATCTCAACCTTATCGAACACAATCGAAGAGGAATCGCTGGTAAGACTTTAAATGCTATAGCTCGAGCATTGAACGTAAGTTCAGCTGAACTTTCTGAAGGCATGAACCAAGCACTAATCGATCGTGTAAAGACAGCTGCTGTTCGCAACACACAAATCAAAACAGAACATGATCGTATAGAAGAATTTTGCGCTCGATTTCCTGGTTTTGCTAGATTAATTGCCCGTCAAAGTGATCAAATTGATAGACGGGATGAAGAATTTACAATTTTATCTGACCAATTAAAGCATGATCCTTACTTTGCTGAAGCGATGCATTTATTGCTTTCCAACATTACTACAATTCGATCAACATCTGATATTTTGGCAACAAGCCCACAAATGCCAACCAAGACAGCTCAGCACTTTATTAATAACCTTGCACAAGAAGCTCGCAAGCTTTCTCAAACTGCTGAAGATATTTTTGATTATTTCGAACCAACTTCTGAACAGCAAATCACATCTTTAGATATTTCACCATATGAAGCCCTACTAGAAAAAAATAGGTATTATTTAAAAGATTTAGAGAGTGATAGTGTAACTATAGATCAAATTTTAATGCCTTTAGCGCTATCTACTGCTGAACACAGAGAAACAGAAAAGTCACTAAAATCTTATAAAAAAATGGCTGATAATCTGCCAATTCAACAATTTTTAATAGCTGCTAAAAACCATAATTTTGATGCTGTTGCACTTGCTCAATATTTTAATACTGACATATTATCTATTAGTTTTCGTATGGCTCACTTACCAATTAAAGCAGAAATACCTCAATTTGGCTTAATACAGTGTGATGCTTCTGGAGCAGTTTTATATCGCAAACAATTAAATTCATTTAGCTTGCCAAGATATGGCGGAGCCTGTCCATTATGGCCAGTTTACCGCAGCCTATCTCAACCGCTCCAACCAATCCGTGCTATGTTAGATATGCCAATGGGAGATCGATTTCATACGATCAGCTTTGCTTATCCTACTGAAGCTGCCCAGATTGGAATACCTGCACTTACAGAAGCAATTATGCTTTTCACTCCAGATTATGCAATGTTACCAAAAGTTGCACACGGGCAAACGCCACAATTAACCGTTGGATTACAATGCACGGTATGCTCAAGATTAGCATGCACAGCTCGTAGAGCATCATACTTACTCAGCAATAAATAAATAAATTGCGCTACAATTGTTTTAGGTTAAGTTAAACAAGCGCAATCTAGGGGGAGGTATAGTGCAAAAAACTATAACGATAGTAGAAGATGAACCTTTCATCATAGAAGCATTAACTTTTCTCTTAGAGAGAGAAGGATACCTTGTAGAATCTGTTTCAGACGGTGCATTAGCAATTGATTTCATAATAAAAACTAGTCCAAATTTAGTTATATTAGATATCATGCTACCAAATGTAAGTGGTATGAAAATCTTAGAAGATATACGCGCCACGGCAAGTATATCAGGTTTACCAGTCTTAATGTTAACAGCAAAGGGCCAGAAAAAAGATCGTCAAGCTGCCGAAGATGCCGGCGCAAGTCAGTTTATGACTAAACCATTCGAAAACGCTGCACTAATAAAAAATGTTAAAGCGATGCTATTTTTATGAAAAATAACACAAGTACAAAACGCGATATTGATAGACGTAAACTGCGCAAAATTACTGAGTTATCTTTAGGAATTCCAATTATAGCTATTTGTTTGTTAGTTTCTCCATTGTTAAATGGTTTCACTAAAAGTGATGGACAAACAGAATTTGCATTTGTTATGATTTATATTTTTGGTGTGTGGGGTGCACTAATATTAATGGCATTTATAATGTCTCGATTATTATCAAATGGCGTGGACAAGAAATAATGTTAAGCTTTAATGTAATTGCAACAATATGCTTGATTTATGTTGGTACCCTCTTTGCTGTCGCAGGCTTAGCAGAACGCCGTGCACGTCAAGGCAGATTAGGTTTTTTACAATCCCCCTTAATTTATACACTATCAATCTCAGTATATTGCACAGCTTGGACATTTTATGGATCAGTTGGTTCTGCCGCATTAAACGGATTTGAATTTCTCGCCATTTACCTTGGACCAACAATTGTTTTTATCGGATGGTGGTGGTTTTTACGAAAATTAGTGCGTATTGGCCGCACACAACGTATTACATCAATTGCAGATTTAATATCGTCTCGCTACGGTAAAAGTAATACACTTGGCGTGATAGTAACTTTGTTAGCAATTTTTGGATCCACTCCCTACATTGCACTCCAACTACAATCTCTAACCTTAAGCTTTACTGTGTTTACTGAAGGCTCAAGCAGTGAAGCTAGCCCCACAATCACTGCTTTATTTATTGCTGCTGGACTTGCTCTATTTACTATCCTGTTTGGTACTCGCAATTTGGATGCAAATGAAAGACACCATGGAGTTGTTACTGCGATTGCATTAGAAGCCATTGTTAAATTAATTGCATTAATATCTGTTGGTATTTTTGTAGTTTGGGGTGTTACTGGAGGACTATCAAATACTTTAGCATTAATGGAAACACGCCTGCCATTAGCAGAAGGAATTTTCGCGCCACGTTGGGTTACATTAACTTTCTTATCAGCCACTGCAATAATTTGTTTGCCGCGCATGTTTCAAGTAATTGTTGTTGAAAATAGTGCCGAAAAGCATTTAGCTACTGCAAGCTGGGTCTTCCCACTTTACCTTTTGCTAATGTGTATATTTGTCATGCCAATCGCAGCAACTGGATTAAATATTCTCCCAAAAGGCGCTAATCCTGACCTCTTTGTTTTAACAATTCCCTTAGCAGAAAATCGTATAACTTTAGCCGCTTTAGCTTTTTTAGGGGGGTTCTCATCTGCTACTTCAATGGTGATTGTTGCAGCCATAGCTCTCTCGACAATGGCATCTAATCATATAGTTTTACCCTTGTGGCTTTACGCAGTTCAAAAGAGAAATCCTGAAAGTGATGATGTCAGAACCGTGCTAATCCGCTCTAGGCGTATCAGCATTGCTTGTATAATTGGGTTTGGGTATCTTTACTTTATTCTCACTGGAGGCACCTCTGCACTTGCTTCCATAGGTTTAATTGCATTTCTAGGCGTGTCACAGGTATTGCCAGCATTAATCGGTGCATTATTTTGGCGAAATGCTACACGAAAAGGTGCTATTTGGAGCATCTCAACAGGATTTTTGATATGGGCTTATACGTCTTTTTTACCAAGTTTTGGTGGTGATTTTATCCTAAGCCAAAATGTCCTCCAAAATGGACCATATAATATTTCCTTTTTACGGCCCCAAGCATTATTTGGGATAACTATTATTGATCCACTGACACACGCAGTTTTTTGGTCAATTTTTTTAAATACTATAGTTTTTGTTTTTGTTTCTTTAATAACGAATCCGTCCCCACTAGAAAGATTACAAGCTCAAAAGTTTATTAATGTTTATGGTCAAAATTCTAACCTTAGATCAGTTGGTGAGGGCGTGACACCTGATGATTTGTTTCTGCTTGCGCAACGTATTCTTGGGCGTGACGATGCCAGACTTTTATTCACACAGTTTTCCAAAAAACAGGGAAGGCAAGGTTTGCCCGAAATTAACATCGAGTTAATGGAAACATTAGAACGTAAATTTGCAGGATCAGTTGGCGCAGCGACAGCCCACTCAATGATAACTCAGGCGGTTGGCAATCAATCTATTACAGTTGAGGATTTAATCGCAGTTGCAGATGAGACAGTGCAAGGAATCGAATACTCAACTCGGTTAGAAGAGCAGTCCAAAGAGCTAACCAAATCGGCAGCCGAACTCCGTATTGTGAATAATAAATTAACTAAACTAAGCACACAAAAAGATGACTTTTTAAGCCAAGTAAGTCACGAGCTGCGTACGCCAATGACATCTATTAGGTCCTTTTCAGAGATCTTACAATCAGACAGAATATTAAATAAAAAACAACTCCAGTATTTTTCGACTATTATCAACGATGAAAGTCAGCGCTTAACTCGATTACTCGACGAAATTTTAGATCTGAGTTTTTTGGAAAGTGGTCAAGTAAAACTAAACCTATCAAACGCAAACTTAAGTACAGTTTTGCAGACTGCACTTCAATCAACACAACAGGCTGTATTCAATGCAAATGCAAAGATTAATGTAAACATTGATTGGATTGAAAATACTCTTAACACTGATGTAGATCGTCTCTCACAAGTATTTATTAATCTAATAACCAATGCCGTAAAATATAATAATAAAGAGCATCCAGAATTACAAATTAGTGGCAAAAAGACAAATGGCAATTTAAATGTTATGTTTCATGATAATGGGCCTGGTATACCAAAGTCAGAGCAGCCTATAATATTTGAAAAATTCACGAAACTATCAAATGCAACAACTACTAGTGGAGTTGGTCTTGGCCTTGCAATCAGTCAGGAAATTATGAAAAATCTTGGGGGGTCACTTACATGCTTAGATAGTGAAGACGGGGCTAAATTTTTAGTTACAATGCCAATAGCTTAAAGTCTAAATATAAACAGACTGCATGCTCATTAATACACACCAAGCTAAATATTAAAAATGATGGATAAATTATTAAAACCTTTTTAAATAAAACTAATTAATTAATAGCAAATTTATTGCCATTTCAAAACATTGTATTAAACTTAACAACATGGATCAAATTTACTTTTTAATATTTTTGTCAGTAACATTTTTAGCTGCGGGAACTATTAAGGGTTTAGCTGGATTAGGATTACCAACCGCAGCACTAGGCATCATGACGCTTACAACTGCTCCACGTACTGCAATTGCACTACTAATATTTCCATTGATATTTTCTAATGCATGGCAAGTGTATAGATCTGGAGCAATACGATCGACATTTAAACAGTATATGCCGTTCATCTTAATATTGATTACGTTTGTGTGGCTCACAGTAAATGCCTCAAATGCAGTCAGTGACAAAGCTTTATTAGGATTTATGGGATTTTCTATTTTATTATTTGTCACTGTAAACATGTTAAAAAATACACCCTTTATTCCAGAAAATTACGATAAAAAAGCACAAATTATTTTAGGACTTTTTGCGGGTATCATGGGTGGACTAACATCTGTTTGGGCGCCACCTTTAGCTATATATTTAACTGCACGGCGTGTTCCAAAAGAAGAGTTCATACGTGTAAGTGGCCTAATATTTTTTCTTGGCACTTTACCTCTAGTAATTGGATATATTCGTCAAGGATATATGACACCACAATTAACATTGCTATCAACCTACTTGTTAATTCCAACATTTATAGGCTTTTGGGTCGGTGAGAAAATTCGTAGCAAAATGTCAGAAATAATATTTCGTAAATTTCTTTTATGGCTCTTTTTTATTGTGGGCTTAAATTTAATTCGTCGTGCTTATTTTTCATAATCAAACTTTAAAGTTAAATGCTGACACACTACTTTCAGTTTCGTCAAACATCAAAGGTCTAGCAATAGGAGGCTCTGCGCGTTGCGCACAATGCGGTCGCTCACATAACCGACAATTTTGGCCAACATCGGCACGATCAACGGCACCTCCCTGCACATATACCATATCGGTAATAAATTCTGCTTCACATGCCAACATAATGGCGGTTTGCCGCATACTTTCGCCATAAGCACCACCACTTTGCTTTGTGGATCGATTAATTGTAAAATAAGCTTTCCCATCAGATGTTTCAGCAATCTGAGTTAATAACTGCTGTGGAAGGGAAACTGCTTTAAAAATAGATAGCTTAGGACATTGGCCACCAAACTTATCCTTAGGATATCCTTTTGAACCAAGACGGCGCACCATATTTCCTGCTTGGTCGACCTCTTGGAGAAAAAATGGAACACCTTCCATTTGGGACCTACCTAATGACGTCATACGTACCGCTACTTCCCAAAATGATACATCAAATCGCTTTGCAAGTGCCTCTACATCGTATTTCATTCGCTGCGATGTTTGATAAAATTGTTTATAAGGAAGCAATAAAGCAAGAGCAGCATAGTTTGTTAGCTCAACAATACCCGCTTTAACGGCCTCAGGTGATTTAAGATTTAAACGTAAAACTGCATTATCAATTTCTTCAGTTAACTCTTTGTGTACTAGGTAACGAGCTAATTCAGTAACACGCCCATAAGCATTAAGGCGATCTGAGATAAATAGACGCTTAGAATGTTTATCAAATCGGCGTACCCATTCCGGCATAATATTAATTGGTAAAGTTTGCACTGTTATTCGATGTTTGAGCAGAAGCCTATCTTGAAGTGCCGCAAATAACCCACGAGTAAGATCTAATTCTGAGGCCAAAATTTCAGATGCACGATCTAACTTATCATAATAGTTTGCTCGAGATTCCATAGCATTTTTAACCAAATCAGTCGATAAAGCAGTTTGGCTAATATCTTGCCCTCGAGACATTTCTACATTTAACTCTGACAATCGAAGTAGTGCCTGTCGATACCCTTCATAAAGCTTCTTTATCCCACTTGCTACGTTTGGAGCAACATCTGCAACTTCAAATAACTCTTCATATCCAGGTAATTCACCTTGTAATAATGTATCTGAAAAAATTTCTTTAAGTGCAGTAACTGTACCATCTGCATCTCCCTCTAAATCATCAGGGGAAATATTATAAATTTTAAAAAATTTTAAGATTAACTGTACAGTAAGTGGGCGCTGATTACGCTCAATCAAATTAAGATAACTTGGCGAAATATTTAAGCCATGTGCCATTGCAGTTTGGCTTAAACCAATACTATTTCGTATTTTTTTTACTCGAGGTCCCGCAAAAATCTTTTGATCATTCATTTACAAACTTTACAATTTTACAATTTTATTATTACAAACTTTTACAATATTACTTCATAATTACAAGTAAAACATATTTTAATATGGAAATTATTAGTAAATTAGGTCAAATATTTTTTAATTAAGTTTTTTATGATATATATTTTAAATTTATTTATTATAATATTTGTTAATATTTTACAAAGGAAGCAATAATGCCGTACGATGGAACGTCAATTGACGCGATAAATAACCTTAAGGCTGAAAATGGTAAGTCATGGGATGCTATTAATCCTGAGCACGTCCAGCGTATGAGAATGCAAAATCGTTTTAAAACTGGACTTGAAATAGCACAATATACTGCCGACATAATGCGAAAGGACATGGCGGCCTACGATGCTGACAGTTCTCAATACACACAATCACTTGGATGTTGGCATGGGTTTATCGGCCAACAAAAAATGATTGCAATCAAAAAACATTTTGGAACTACAAAGCGTAAATATCTATATTTATCAGGGTGGATGATTGCAGCATTACGTTCTGAATTTGGCCCACTACCAGATCAATCAATGCACGAAAAAACCTCAGTACCTGCACTAATTGAAGAATTATATACATTTTTACGTCAGGCAGATGCACGCGAACTTGCAGGTCTATTTAGGGAGTTAGACGATGCTCCTGATACAGTTTCTAAATCAATTATACAGTCAAAAATTGATAATTATGAAACACATGTTGTACCTATTATAGCTGATATCGATGCTGGTTTTGGCAACCCTGAGGCTACTTATTTATTAGCTAAAAAAATGATTGAAGCTGGTGCTTGTGCACTCCAAATCGAAAATCAAGTTTCAGATGAAAAGCAATGTGGCCATCAAGATGGCAAAGTTACAGTTCCTCACGAGGATTTTTTACAAAAAATCCGTGCTTGTAGACACGCATTTCTAGAGCTCGGCATTGATAATGGAATAATCGTAGCGCGAACAGATAGTTTGGGTGCAGGGCTCACAAAACAAATAGCAGTAACAAAAGAACAGGGTGACTTGGGCGACCAGTACAATAGCTTTTTAGATTGTGATGAAGTTACATTTGATACGATGAAAAACGGTGACATTGTGATTAAGCAAGATGGTAAACTAATGCGTCCAAAACGTTTGCTCTCAAATTTATTCCAATTTAAAGAAGGCACTGGGGTTGATCGCTGTGTCTTAGATTCAATCACTTCATTACAAAATGGAGCTGATATGATCTGGATCGAAACTGAAAAACCACATATTGGTCAAATAGGTGAGATGATAAATAGGGTTCGTAAAGTAGTTCCTAATGCAAAATTAGTATATAATAATTCACCATCATTTAACTGGACACTAAATTTTCGCCAACAAGTTTTTGATGCTTGGGTTGAAGAGGGCAAGGACACATCCTCTTATGATCGCGCAAAACTTATGTCTGTAGAATATGATGATACAGAATTATCAGAATTTGCTGATAATAAAATTCGTTCATTCCAAGCAGATGCAGCTCGAGATGCTGGTATATTCCATCACCTCATCACACTTCCAACTTATCATACAGCAGCATTATCTACTGATAACCTGGCTAAAGATTATTTTGGAGCAGAAGGTATGTTAGGATACGTAGCTGGCGTTCAGCGAAAAGAAATTCGCCAAGGCATCGCCTGTGTCAGACACCAGAATATGTCAGGATCTGATATGGGAGACGATCATAAAGAATACTTTGCCGGTGAAGCCGCTTTGAAAGCAGCTGGTGAAGACAATACCATGAACCAATTTAACTAAGGAGAGAAAAATGACTGCACAAATTAAAGCTGTGGAACCAACTACATCAGAAAAAATTGACCAAGCGGACCAAGCTATTCGTATGTTAGCTAATGACCTACATCGCTTAAACCAATCAGTAGCACGCGCAGTTGAAGCTGGGGTAACAGTTGAGTTAATTAGATCAAGCCGACACCATAATGGTGATGGTAACTGGGGCGACCTGTTAATCCCAGTGATCACAAAGAAGGGCTAGTCCCCTAGGTTGGATAGGAATCATAACAATCTTACCAACCAGCCCTAGCTTAAAAGCTGGGGCTTTTATTTTAAAATTTTTAAAAAAATAATATAAAACTTTGTCAAAGCAATAGCGTATTTAATCTTAGTCTAGATCAAATGCATGAGGTAAAAGCTCAGCAATAGTTAAAATTTTATAGTTTCCATCTTTGTTAGAACAAATAACAGGTAGGTCTTTGCCAAACTCCCAGATAACTTGGCGGCAGATACCACATGGTGTGACCATAGTATCTGTCATGTTAGTTACGCATATAGCTTTGATGGAAGTTTTACCTCTTGCAGCACCAGCACTAATTGCAGTCCGCTCAGCACAGATCGTTGCACCAAAAGATGCATTTTCAATGTTGCAACCTGTTTCGATTGAACCATCATCATAAAGCACACTAGCACCAACCCTAAAATTTGAGTAAGGTACATGGGCATTAGGCATAGCTAATTTTGCAGCATTTAATAGTTTTTCTATTATCTCTTTATCCAACATAAAATTATATATCTTTTATAGTTAATATTATTTCCGGTAAGGCAAACCAATTGCTGAAGGTGGGCTTGGCCGTCCAATAAATCCTGATAATAAAAGTATTGTCATTATATAAGGCAACGCCACCATTAGTTGTGAAGGTATCTCACCAATTATTGGTAGATCTACACCTTGTAATCTTGATGTAATCGCATCTAAAAATCCAAACATCAAACAAGCCCAGAAAGCACGAATAGGGCGCCAATTGCCAAAAATAACAGCTGCTAACGCTATGTATCCCTTACCAGCTGACATTTCACGAACAAAGTTTGCACCATGTGAAATAGATAAATAAGCACCAGCAATGCCACAAAACACACCGCCTACTATAAGCGCTCTGTATCTTAACCAGGTGACAGATACGCCAGCACTATCTACTGCAATTGGAGATTCCCCAACTGCACGCAACCGGAGTCCAAAACGTGTGCGATATAAAATGAATGAGGCTACAGGCACACAAATTAAGGCAACATACACTAATAAACTATGACCACTGATAAGCTCACGATAAACAGAGCCAAGTATGGGAATATTATCTAATATATCAACAAACCACAGTTCGATTGGCCTGAACCGCTCATCAGAACTTAAAGTAGGAGTTTGACCACCTCTTTTAAATATGGCGATACCTAAAATTACAGTAAGCCCTGATGCCAAAAAATTAATTGCAACTCCACTTACAACTTGATCACCCTTGTGTGTAATACAAGCGAAGCCATGTAAAAGCGACATCAATACAGATGCACATATAGCACCACCTAAGCCAAGCCACGCTGATCCAGTAAGGCTAGCAATTGTAGCAGCAACAAAAGCACCAGATAGTAACTTTCCCTCAAGTGATATATCAACAATGCCAGATCGCTCAGAGAAAATCCCCGCCATTGCACAAAGCATTAGAGGCGTCGCTACACGAAGCGTAGCATCCAGTGCCCAAAGAAATTGGAAAAAAAATTCAATCATCGTGTTCACCACCTTTCAGTACTCGAGTAAGGATCCGCGAAAGTGCAGGATTAAACATATAAGCTAGTGCTCCAGAGAATAAAATAATCATGCCTTGAATCAACAAAACCATATCACGTGTTATAGACTTAAATTCAAAATCTAATTCTGCACCACCCTGAAACAAGGCTCCAAAAAGTAAGCTCGCAAAGAAGATTCCTATAGGATGATTACGGCCCATTAATGCGACAGCAATACCAGTAAAGCCATACCCAGCAGTGAAATTAAGGATTGCACGATGTTGAACGCCCATAACTTCATTAATTGCTAACAGGCCCGCAAACGCTCCTGAAATTGTCATAGTAATAATAATAGTTCGAGAAACATTTATGCCTGCATAATTAGCAGCATCTTGATTTTTACCAACAGCACGAATTTCATACCCTAAACGGGTTTTCCAAATAAGTACCCAAAACACAAACAAAGCAATTAAAGCTACCATGAAAGATAAATTTAACGGCGATGAAGCTACATCAATCCCAAACCATCCAAAAAAAGTTTCCGCCGATGGAAGGTGTGCATTTTTAGGTATCAGATCAGATTGAGGCGACTGCTGCCCGATCTGAATAAGTGGCCCAGCTAACAGCCATACCATTAAAGCTGATGCTAAAAAATTAAACATGATAGTGGTAATTACAACATGGCTACCTCGCTTGGCCTGAAGGTATCCTGGAATTAATGCCCAAGCAGCACCCATTAATGCTGAACAAACAATACACAGTAGAATAACAAAAATACCTGGTAAATAGGGTGCGAAGAGTGCCGTAGCTAATAATATCCCTAGGCTACCAACATAAGCCTGACCTTCACCCCCTATATTAAATAAGTTTGCATGAAAGGCTGTTGCAACAGCCAACCCTGTAAAAATAAAATTGGTAGTGTAATACAAGGTATAACCCAAGCTACCTGGATAAATAAATGCACCCTTGATCATAACAATCAGTGCATTCCAAGGATTTTCACCAATAATCCAAACCACAATGCCACATACAAAAAAAGCTGCACATAAATTAATAAACGGTAAAAGAATAAGATCTGCCCAGCGTGGTAGTGGTTTTCTAACGCTCAATTTTTAGCCCCTTGAGAAATACCCGCCATCATAAGCCCAAGTTTTTGAGCATTAGCGTCTTCACCAGGTATTGTTTCTACCTCTTGGCCTTTATTCATAACCAATATTCTATCAGACAGCCCCAAAATTTCATCTAATTCTACAGAAACTAAAATAATTGCACAGCCACGATCACGTAATGCAATTAATTGTTTATGTATAAATTCTATTGCACCAACGTCCACACCACGAGTTGGCTCACCAACAATTAACAATTTCGGGTTTTTATAAAGTTCACGTGCAACTACAATTTTCTGCTGATTGCCTCCTGAAAAACTGCTTGCTAAAAGTTTTGAATTTCTAGGGCGAATATCATACTCTTCCATACGCGCATTACAGTGTTCAAGCATATAATTTCTATCTAATGTTTTCTTTGTGCCAGTTAAATTTGAATTATGGAAGCCAAGAACCATATTTTCATAAGCTTCAAACGACAAAATCAAACCATGCTTATGCCGATCTTCAGGAATATGTCCAATAAAGTTCTCTCGCATAATATTTGGAGTTACTTCATTTTCTGGTGTAATTTTTTTTCCTAAAATTTCAAAACTACCTTCATCAGGTTTTCGCATACCACTCAGAATTTCCATTAAAGGTGTTTGGCCATTTCCAGATACTCCAGCTATGCCAAGAATTTCACCCGCTCGCACTTCAAAAGACAGATTGTCTAAAATTTTATGGCCCCGAGAAGAAAAGCATCCTAAATTGTTTACCGTTAATGCTACATCCATAGGCTTTGCCTCTGGTTTTTCTACATTTAATAAAACTTTGCGGCCAACCATCAATTCAGCCAACTCCTGAGGATTAGTCTCACTAGTTTTGCGATGCCCTACCATTTCGCCACCACGCATAATCGAAACATTATCAGTAATTGCCATAATTTCTGCCAATTTATGAGTTATCAGTAAAATAGTCACTCCATTAGCACGTAACTTATTAAGTATATCAAATAGTTGAGTCGCCTCTTGGGGTGTCAAAACGCCTGTAGGCTCGTCTAATATCAAAATTTTTGCACCACCTTTAAGTGCCTTTAATATTTCAACTCTTTGGCGCATGCCAACATTTAAATCACTAACTAATAAATCCGGGTCAACTTCCATATCAAATGTTTGGCCAAGTTCTTTTAATTTGGCGATGGTTGCAGCTCGGCCTAACTTCAGTAATGCTCCACCTTCTGATCCCAGCATCACATTTTCCAAAACAGTGAAACGTGGAATTAACATGAAATGCTGATGAACCATTCCAATTCCTAGCAAGAGCGCATCCGCACTACTTTTTATTCTAGTTGGAGCTCCATCAATAAACATCCTGCCAGAATCAGCACGGTGCAAACCATATAAAATGTTCATCAAAGTTGATTTGCCTGCCCCATTTTCACCAATAATTCCATGAATAGTTCCAGGCTGAATTTGCAAATCTATATTCTTGTTGGCTTGAACCAATCCAAAAGATTTACATACTTTTTGTAATTCAAGAATGTAACAAGCGGCATTTCCACCGCTTGTTTCCTGTGTCATCTTAGACATCTTTTATAATATGACTTACATTGAGCATGTATTATCAGAACGATAATCATGTACATTGATTTCACCAGAGATGATTTTTGCTGATGCCGCATCAAGTGCAGACTTCATATCAGCCGTAATCAAACTTGCGTTATGCTCATCTAATGACCAGCCAACACCATCTTCAGCAAGACCAAGGGTTTGAACCCCAACATTAAAATCACCTGAAAGACCATCTATCATTGTATTATATGCTGCAACATCAACACGTTTCAGCATAGAAGTTAAAATTGATCCTGGTGCGATGTGGTTTTGATTTGAATCGACACCAATTGCTAATTTACCTGCATCAACTGCAGCTGAGATAACACCAGCGCCCGTACCGCCAGCAGCCTGATAAATAACATCTGCGCCACGGTCAATTTGACTTTGAGTAAGTTCTGAACCTTTTGCTGGGTCATTCCATGCAGATGGAGTTGTGCCCGTCATATTTTTCAAAACTGTGGCATTGGCGTTTACTGCCATAACACCTTGCTCATATCCACACTGGAATGCTCGAATTAATGGGATATCCATACCACCAACAAAACCAACTGTTCCAGTTTTAGAAGCCATAGCTGCGGCCATTCCAACTAAGTAAGAACCTTCTTCTTCTTTAAATGAATACTGACGAAGATTTGGGCGATCTAACCAGTTAACGTCAATGATCGAAAACATTTTATCTGGATTAGCCGCTGCAACTTTATCTATCGCGTCTGCTTGAGCAAAGCCTACGCCCAACACTAATGTAGCACCACGCTGTATCATTTTTTCCATTGCTTGCAGGCGTTGAGCTTCATTTGTAACTTCAAATTCCATCACTTCAATACCAGTTTCCGCCGTAAAACGCTTGATACCTGTGTAAACACCTTCGTTAAATGATTTATCGAACTTACCACCCATGTCGTAAATTACCGCTGGTTTAAAATCAGCAAAAGCCAAAGATCCCATCAAACTCATGATGGCAGCCATCACAATTATATAGATTTTTTTCATTGTATTCTCCTTGTTGTGTGCAGATGCACTTTATATAATAGTAAACAACAGCGTTTACTAACTTATTTCAACCCAATTTCCTTCAATCGTTCATCTAGAAACTCGCCTGCGGTCATCTTATCCAATAAAACATCAGGGCGAGGATGAACAAAAAGTGGCATTGAGTAACGTGAGCGATTTTCTTGCATTGGTGGGTTCACCACCCGGTGAGCCGTTGAAGGATAGTGTCCTTTACTAGCCATTGATAGCATATCCCCAGAGTTCACAGTGATATAACCCGGTTTGCATGGTACGTCATGCCAGTTCCCGTCAATATCTTTAGCCTGCAAACCCGGCTCAGTACCAGTAACCAGAAGTGTGATAAGGTTTATGTCTTCGTGTGCAGCAGCACGAACTTCACCTTGTTCAACATCCTTCGGTAGAGGCGGGTAATGAATAATGCGCAATAAATTCATATTACTACCATCAATCATATTTTCTAATGGTTCTGAAAATTTAATATCGTTTGGTGTCTCTTGACTTAACCAACCCAGTAAAGTGGCACCCAAAGTTACAAGTTTACTTTGAAATTCACGTGTTTCAGTTTCAGTTCCTTTAGGTAAGTCTTTATTTTCATAAGCATGAAAAAATTCCTTTAAGTCTTTGCTTGCACTTCCTTTTGCATTTTCAGATTTATAACCAAAATAGCCAGCAGATTCTCCTGGTTGAACAGCAAAACTGGGCCCCTCTTCGCTTGCAAAAAAATTAGTCCAGACACCATACATTCGATCAATTTCTTCAGCACTAATATTATGATCTTTCAAAATTGCGAATCCAGTTTCACGAAATGATTTAGCAAATCGCGCTGGCGCATCTGCTTCGTCTAGTCCAATTGCTAATATTTCGAATCCAGCCATGATATACCTCTCTAAAATCCAGTTCTAATAGTATTAAAAAACATTTTCTTCACTGCGTCTACATCTACATCAACTGCAATCTTAGCTGCGCGACGACTAGCATCATAACTTATTTGAGTTTCACCTACTCTATATGCATCAAGACAAACTTGAATTGGATGGTATTCATAGGTGAATAATTCAGGATATATTGTAGCAATAACTGTAATGGGATCGTGCATCTGGCAGCCATCAATGCCAACAACCTCTTTATAGAATTTTATATAAAAATCAGTTGCTTGCTCTAAAAATTTTCCGATTTTAGGAGCATCAAAGACTAACGCAGAAAAGTCAGAATGTGGACAAACTACTTTTTGTGTTACATCAAGACCAATTACTGTGACCTCCCAATCTGCGGCAAAAACTTCATCAGCAGCGTGAGGATCATTCCAAATATTTGCTTCAGCAAATTCAGTGACATTACCCCCCGAATGTAAACCACCACCCATAATAACAATTGATTTTACCTTGGAGACAATTGTGGGGTCATGACGCAAAGCTAGCGCTATATTTGTAAGTGGACCTACTGGGCATAAAATAATCTCACCAACATGATCGTTAATCATTTGGCAAATGTATTCATGTGCTGGAATATCCAAAGCTTTTGAGTTTGGCACTTTTACATCAATATCACCAAAGCCTCCAGAACCATGCACATAATCAGAAACCGGATTTGGAATTTGTATTAGAGGGCTTCCACATCCCTTAGCAACGGGAATATCTTGCTTAAGAATTTCAGCTAGAACCATTGCGTTACGGGTTGCTATTTCAACAGTGACATTCCCAAAAACACTAGTCATTGCAATTAAGTCTAATTTATCAGACAAACCTGCAAAAAAAACCGCCATCGCATCATCAATGCCGGGATCAGTATCAATTATAATTTTTTCAGTTATCATTATGTATTCACATTCAAAAATTCTTGGACTTGATTATAGGTTGGTATTGCAGGCGCAGCACCCATGCGGGTGATCTGAATTGCGGCTGCACCTGAAGCATACTGTAATGCACTTTGGACACTCTCTCCGCAGTCATATCGTGCAATAAAAGATCCTAAGAACGTATCCCCTGCTCCCGTTGTGTCAACTGGTTTAATATCAAAACTAGTCTGCTTAATCACTTCACCTTGTATATATAATTCTGCTCCTCGAGATCCTAACGTAACTAAAGTCATCGCAACATTAAAATCTGCAAGATTTTTACTTGAAGTATTTTGTAATTCCTTCATTTCTGTCTCATTCATGGCTAATAGGTCAACATATGGTAAAATTTTATTTACACATTCTGAAGAGAAAGGGGCAGCACTATAACAAACCTTAAAACCTAATTCTTTTGCTTTGATTGCAACTTCAAGAGATAGATTAATTTCATTTTGCAAAATAACCCAAGGCTTTTCAAGCTTGAATTTCTCTAATATTTCATCACATTTTTTGGATTTAAATTGTTCATTTGCACCTGCATGAATAACAATTTTATTCTCACCCAGATCATCAACATAAATAATTGCATGACCAGTTACTCCGGCACAGGAGTAAATAAATTTTTTATCTACCTCCATTTTTGATAATTGATCAAAAATCCATTCATCTTTGCCAACATGCCCGACATGGAAAATAGCAGCCCCAGCTCTCTGTACTGCTATAGTTTGATTAATACCTTTACCACCCAAGATTTTTTCTAGGCTTTTAGCAGAAATTGTTTCGCCAGCCCCTGGAAAGCGTGAAACTTGATAAACATTGTCTATGTTAATTGATCCAAAGTTAAGTATCATAAAAATACATGATACTAAATTTTAAATGCGACATTAGTATCTCCTAAAATTTATTATTTAATAAAACAGATTAGCTAATAAAAATATTTTAACAAATGGTAAATTTAATTAATTTTATATACCTTGAGTATAGACCTTTAGAAAATTATGTTCTCTCAATAATCATTAAATCAGCGTTAGAGCATGCACCTCGAAGTGTCTTTGCTAATTGGTATTCATCACTGTGATAAAAAGTCTCAGCAGCATCCACGCTTTCAAACTCTATCATCATGACAGTGCCACTTAGACTACCTCCATATCAGCTTGCATTTTGCCCTCTTGCAAGAACTATTCCACCATATTCTTTAATTATAGGAGTGGCTATTCCCGAAAATCTTTGAATTTTTCCTAATCTGAAATTCGAATATTAGCCAATAAATATTCTTTTAGCATTTTGGCCCCCTCTATTTTATTATTGAATTTATCTAAGATGTTAACTTTTTGATAACAGGTGTTATTTCCCAGTCCCCTAATTCCAAAACAGGCTCAAATAGCGCATCAACGTCTTCCATACTAATTGCTTCGATAATATAATAGTTAGTATGCTCCAATCTATTACCAAAATGACCGTGAATTGTAATATTATGTGTTGCAGCGCTTGTCACAATATCACCCATCGCCTGAATTGATTCAGGGTTGTGTGCGTGGCAAGTAGAGTAATCGTGTCTATGTTGTACTATAAAATACATTTGAATCTATCCTTCAAATTGATTTGTAAAAGCTAAGAATTTTAGCTTTAATCATTATTATTCATTAAAAAAATGTATAAATACAGTACAATTTATGTGCTAAATGCATAAATAATATAATTTTGATCCAGTCTTAACTTTGTTACGTAATAATTAGTATGAAATATAAAAATAAAAATTATTCAATTGATTTTATGAGGGCTTTAATATCTTCGATTTTTATTAGTGGGTTTTCTAATATTGCAATTGCTGAGATTTCATACGTATCATTCCCCTCAATAGATGGCGGTATAATTGAGACCAATCAATGGCAGGGAAAACCATATTTAATAGTTAATACTGCATCTAGGTGCGGTTATACTCCCCAGTATGCATCACTCCAAAAACTATATGATCGTTACCGAGACCAAGGCTTTGGCATGATTGCAGTACCGTCAAATGACTTTAAACAAGAACTAGATACTAACCTTAAAGTTAAAGAGTTTTGCGAACTTAACTACGGTATTAATATGCCAATGAGTGAAACTTTATCTGTTAGAGGGCCAAATGCACATCCATTTTACAAGGCCATTAAATCGAGTATTGGATTTGTACCTTCTTGGAATTTTAACAAAGTCCTGATAGGTGCTAATGGAGAAGTTTTAGGTACATGGGGCTCTTCCATAAGGCCAACTTCAAGTAAAATTATCACTGCCATTGAAGCCACATTAAATAAAGGGCTTTAGTATTTTTTGTAACAGTCTGTATAAAATTTCTACATAAGTAGGTTTTGCGGAGTACATACTTTTATTTTATCTATAGTAACTTTATATTAAATAGTCTTAAAGAGAGACAAAATTGACTGAGAGTTACAGCGTATGAAAAAAGATGATTTAACAACAGGCTCAATGTCACAGCACTTTCGTAGACTTGCAATACCAGCTGCTTTGGGAATGCTTTTCGCAACACTCTACAATGTAGTCGATGTTTATTATGCTGGCCGCCTGTCAACTGATGCACAAGCTGGATTAGCTATTGGGTATCAAGCATTTTTTATCCTGATGGCACTCGGTTTTGGACTTAGCTCAGCACTTAGCGCGCTAGTTAGTAATGCAAAAGGAAGTGGAGATATTTCACAAGTTCAACGCTACATCGCGCAAGGGCTAACATTTGCAATAATCTTAACGTTATTATCTATGTTTATTGGGTGGTTTTTAGGGCCAAAGCTCATTGAACTAGTATCTATACCCGGAGCATATCGCGATGCTGGTTTGGGATACTTTCAATGGCTAATTTTTGCATTACCAGGCTTTTTAATAGCTTACGGTGGCAATGGCATTTTGCAAGCTCATGGAGATACTCTCAGTATGCAACGTGCACTTATGTTAGCATTTGTGGCCAATGTAGTACTTAACCCACTATTTATGTTTGGTTTGCCAGGCATCTGGTTAGGTATGGGCTTTAATGGCATAGCAGCAGCAACTATTGTAAGCCAAACCTGCGTTATGGCCTATATATTGTACCGCATATTTCAATTAGATATTATGCAATCTGTAAAACTGTCAGAATTCAAACCAACTGAAGAGATTTTTAAACAAATCATCAAACAACTATTACCTGCCAGTACAGCATTAATGGTCATGTTTATTTCTGGCTTTGTTGTTCAGTTTGCTCTTAAAGAATTTGGAGGTCATGCAGTAGCAGCATATGGCGTTGCATTAAGAATTGAACAGATTTTATTACTACCTGTTTTAGGAATGACTGGAGCGTTATTACCAATTGCAGGGCAAAATTTTGGTGCCAAAAACTATGATCGTGTACGATCAGCTTTAAAATATTGCTGGGGTGCCGGCTTCGTAATGGCGGCATTTGCAGTCCCAGCTCTATTGTTAGGCGCTAACTTTGCGATGTCACTCTTCACAAGCGATTCAGACGTAATTACTGCTGGCAGTAGCTATCTGCATGTTGACGCATTTTTATTCCCAATTTACATGATGCTTTTTTCAATTAACTCTCTCCTTCAAGCATTTAAGAAAGCGATTTGGACACTTTACATTAGTATATATCGACAAGGATTTGGCGTAGCTTTCTTTGTTTGGGTCTTCATCAGCGTATTAAATTTTGAGGTTCAAGGCGTTTGGTTAGGTATAGCAACAGCTGTTTCAACAGGCTGGGTATTATCATTAATAATAGCTTATAAGGTTGCTAAAAAAGAAATGGGCGGATTGCTATTCTCTAATGCACCAAAAGAATTCCAAAATGAAAATTTTTCATCATAAATGTATGAGAATTTTCACCCAACAATGGACTACTAAAATCAATTAAATTCTAATTTTTTTAATTGAGTTTGTGATTTGGGTCTTTTCATTATTTCCAGGTATCGACATTTATCAAAAAAATAAAGATTGATATATAAATTATTGAATGTGATATTCTTTAATATCAACTGGAGGATACAAAATGAAACGAAGAGCGCTACTAATTGGTTCTTTATTACTACCATTAGCATCGACCAAGTTATTGGCAGAACAAAGTGACGATGGAATTAAACGCTTGGCTATACAAATAAGCGATGGTGACCCAAAGACTTATACAAAAGCACTTAATGTTGCTGCAAACTTTGCTAGAGGTATGAGTAGTAAAGGTGAAATGTTTGAAATTGAAATTGTTGCATTTAATGCTGGTATAAACTTATTAAGAACAGATAAATCGCCTGTAATTGACAGAGTCAAAAGCCTTTCTGAAAGTATACCAGACATAACCTTTAGTGCTTGTGGAAACACAATTGCTGGAATTACTAGAAAAGAAGGTAAGGCACCCCCTATTTCAGAATATGCGCGTGTTGTACCAGGTGGCGTAGGGCGTTTAATGGTATTAGATAATGAAGGTTATTTTGTTATTCGACCATAAAATGAAATTTTTTATTTCACACCTAATAACCAATACTTTTAACTGCTACTAAATTTTTTTTAAGTGGCAGTTAAAAAAGTTACTTTCGATACAAAGTATCAAAAAATGTTATTTAAGCTTTTAAGTTTTGTATCTTACATTTTAAAAATATTTTAATTTTATAATCAGACTTTTATATTAGCTTTTATATATAATATCGTACAAGTAATAATGAACGTGATAGTGGACTAATTATCAAGTTGAAATTTTATAGATAATATTAAATTACTCGCACACAAAGAAAGCCCTTCATGCAAACATCATCAAAGTCGCAACCTATAAAAGCGGTTATTTTAGCAGCTGGTCTTGGATCACGCATTAGTCCTTTATCTAATGATTGCCCTAAAAGCTTACTACAGGTAGTTGGCATACCAATTATGGAACGTATTATTATTAACGCGCAAAATTGTGGGATAAATGAAGTCGTAATTGTGCTTGGCCACTTAGGAAAACAAATAAGATCGTTCGTATCAAAGCGCTTTCCCACACTTAAAGTCTCTTTTATTATGAATGATAAGTATTCAGAAACAGGCACTGCATATTCATTATGGCTTACAAAAAATGCGACTAAAGGTAAAGGATTTATAAAATTTGATGCTGATGTAGTATTTGATATAAAGATTTTAGAACAGCTCATATCTAGCGATACTGAGAATACGTTTTGTATCGATCGTAATATTGAATTAGGCGCCGAAGAAACCAAAGCTACAATAGATAAAGATTTATGTATCCTCCACGCAAGCAAATCTAGTGAGCAAGACAATGCAGTAGTAAGATCAATTGGTATAGAAAAAATTAGCGCCAACGCCGCAGAAAAATTATATGAAAACCTTGCCGACATGATGGCAAAAGAAGCAAATTTTCAAGCGAATTATAAAACTGCTTATGATAGCCTAATAGCCAATGGTATTACATTCCATGCAATTGATATCAGCAGTTTGAATTGGAAAGACGTTAACACTAGAGATGATTTTAAAGCAGCAAATCTTATGTTTAAAAAGCCTACTATTATTAATACCCGTGCCAAATCACATAATCACCTTCTAGACTCCAAATCAATTAAAGGGTTTAGGCGTAATTAGACTAAAAACTTATAAAAGCTATTATTAAGGCATACTAGATATATAAATGTTTGTTAATGATAGTTTAGAAATGTGTTAAATTTAATTTATCAAAAAGGAAAAGATGATGGGAAAAGGTAATAATAATCGTGGTAATAAAGAAATTAAAAAACCCAAAAAAGTTAAAGCTAAAGATACTGCAACGGCCAATTCAAATATAACCAAAGCGCCCCTGAATGTAGGCTCAAAAAAAACATAAACAAGGTTTCCATATTAAGTGAAGATAGTGCTTATGCTAATTAGGTCGTTCTTATTTCCTAGCCTGAAAAATGCTATTATACTCACAATTACCTTCGTGGTGATTATCTGTTTGGGAACACTAACGCCCCTACCCCAAAAAATTGATGTACCGGGTTCAGATAAGTGGCACCACTTTGTCGCCTTTGCGGCTTTGGTTTATCCCCTAGCATCAGCAAGTAAACGTTATTGGCTAAAAATAATTATTTTTAGTTTGCTCCTTGGTGCATCAATCGAAATTATTCAACCATACGTTAATCGATTTGGCGAAATGAAAGATTTTTTTGCAGATTCTATAGGCGTCTTTATGGGTATTTTATTAGCAGCTATTGCACATAAATTTAGATTGTAATTTTATAAGGAAAATTAATAATCATTTTAAAATTATTATTTTAATTTAAGCTCTATGCTTTTCACACGGTCAACTAGGAATCTATCATAGTAATATTTCATTATTGTAAATACAACAATGCTGAGCTGGTAGCGTTAAAAATACTTTATCTGTTGGAACTTCCGTTTCACGTTTAACTTTAATTTTTATAATATTTCCATCAAAATCAGCAGTAACTAATTTATGGTTACCCCAGTCATCAACACTTTGAATTGATGCAAGTATAGTATTTTCGCCAATAGAATCTGAAAATTGGATATATTCTGAACGAATACCAAGTTTGAGGTCTTTATTTTTGACACCACTTAAATCCGTTGTAGTAGTTATTTCAGTACCATTAAAGTTGATTACATTAGAATTAATCGCTTCGCAACCAAAGAAATTCATTGCTGGTGCGCCTATAAAATAGCCCACAAAAGTAGTTTTAGGACGGTCAAATAGTTCTGCTGGAGAACCTATCTGAACTATTTCACCATCATCCATAACAATAATATTTTCAGCAAAAGTCATTGCCTCATTTTGATCATGGGTAACATAAATCAACGTAGATTTATATTTCTGATTAATCTCTTTAAGTTTTCGGCGAAGCCTAAATTTTAAATCAGGATCTATTACAGTTAGAGGTTCATCCATTAAGACAGCTGCCACGTTATCTCGAACTAAACCGCGGCCTAATGATATTAACTGTTTTTGGTCAGCTGTCAGTTTACGTGCGGATTGAGTTAGAAAGCTTTCTAAGCTCAAGGCTTCAGCTACCTCGCTTACTTTGGCTTTAATAAACGATTTATCATAACCGCGACACACCAATGGAAATGCTAGATTATCATGAACAGTCATTGTTCCATATATAACAGGAAACTGAAAAACTTGTGCAATATTACGTTCTGATGTGGTTTTCTCTGTCACATCAACACCATCAAAAAGTAAGCGCCCCTCTGAAGGCGTTACGATCCCAGACATAATATTTAACATAGTTGACTTTCCACAGCCTGATGGGCCTAAAATTGCATAACGGCCACCATCTACCCAAGTCATATCAAAAGGTTTTAGAGCATATTTTTTATCTTTTGCATTGGCATTATAAGAATGAGCAATATTTTGAAGTTTAATCTGTGCCATTAATTTAATCCGCAATAAGGTGAAGACATAAGGTTACCGTCAGATCCAAATGCAAAAAGTTTTTCAATATCAAAACTCGCCGATACCGTTTCACCGATATCAAAGTTTTTTACAGCATCTAATAAGCCAACAACATGGATTTCTTCTTGCCCAAGATGCAAAAAAGTTTCTGAACCACTAATTTCCGCTAACTCTACTTGAAAAGGAAATCCAGATTTATTTAACGTGATACCAGAAGCACGAAGACCAAATGTATAAGCACCATCCGGCAACTCCAAGAAATGAGTTGGTAAGTTAAGCTGAATTGTGGAATTCAGTAAAACCTTTCCCTCCGCGATATTACCAGAAAATAAATTCATTGCCGGGTCATTAGTAATTTCTGCAACTTTAGTAGTTTTTGGGTTTTCATAAATTTCTTTAGCACTTGCTTGCTGAAGTATACGCCCTTCGTCCATAACTAATATCTCACCACCAAGCTGCATTGCTTCAACTGGATCTGTAGTTGAGTAAATTAAAATTGCATTTTCCGAAGCTTTTGAGCTAAATATTTTCTTAAATTCTTCACGTAATTGTTCGCGTAGCTTATAATCTAAATTTACTAGAGGCTCGTCTAGTAATAAGATATTAGCTTCTTTAACAAGCGAACGCGCTAATGCTACTCGCTGCTGTTGACCGCCAGAAAGAGCTTGGATTTTGCGTTTTTCAAAACCTATCAGCCCAACTTGATCTAAAGCTTGCTTTACACGTTTATCTATTTCTGTAGCCAAAATTTTGCGTTGCTTTAGAGGAAATGCAACATTTTCGTATACATTTAAATGTGGGTAATTAATAAATTGCTGATAGACCATGGCAACTTGGCGTTTCCATACTGGAATAACATCAAAATTTCCTCCATTAAATAATAACTCTCCACTGTCTTGAGTAATCAAACCAGCAATAGTCTTAAGTAAAGTAGTCTTACCAGATAAAGTACGCCCAATGATTGTATAAATTTTACCAGGTAACATCTCAAAAGAAACATCATTGAGGTAAAACTCATTCTCGCGATTTAAAGTTAAGTGAGATGCTCTCAATGACATATTACTTCAAAGCTCCTGATAGGTTGCCCTTTGATAAATATCGTTCAACAATAAAGGCAACGACTATTAATGGGGCGACAGAGACCAAGGCAGCTGCTGACAGGCTCCACCAAGGTGTGATGGATGAATTTAAGGAAACTATTGCAACTGGCAAAAGTTGTACTTCTGTAAAGGTTAAAATAAATGCAAAGAAAAAATCTGTCCAACCAAATATCATACAGAACAATCCTGCAACGACCATGCCAGGAATGGAATTTGGAAGTACTACCTTATAGAAGGCTTGGTAAGGATTACATCCATCAATCAATGCCGTTTCATCAATTTCTATTGGAACTTTATTAAAAAAATCAACCATAATCCAAACTGCAATCGGCATTAGTAATACAACGTAGACCATAACCAAACCGAACAAAGTATCCAATAAACCTAATTTCCCAAGCATAATAAAGAACGGAATGGCCAATACAACTGGTGGCATAATCCTCTGAGAGATGAAAAAAAATGTGATGTCATCATTTCGAATAAATCCAGCTTTAAATGTAAATCGTGACAGTGCATAGGCAGCCAAAGTACCCAACGCAATGCTAATTAAACTTGCAAAACAGGTCACAAAAATACTGTTTAAATAAGGCTCTACAATATTTACACCACCTTGTGCTGGTGAGCGCAATAAAACACGCCAACCTTCCAGAGTAGGTTCAAAATCAACCCAAGGAATATATGTTGCACCACTCGTAACTGAATTGAAATCTTTAAACGAAGTAGATAAAGCCCACAGAAAAGGAGCAATAACAAACATCGACCAAAGTGTGACAGCTATGTATTTTAATGTTACATAAAATGTACGCATTTTTTAACTCCTTATCATAAGTTTGACTAGCATTTTTGCAATGACAGTCAGGCTAATGATCATAATAATTAGGTAAGTTAAGGATAGTGCCGCAGAATATCCAAATTGGAATTCTCGAAGACCTTTAATAAATATATAAAAGCTTGAGGTCTCTGAGGAGGTACCGGGACCTCCAGATGTTAATACATAAACTGTATCCATTATTTTTGACGCTTCTATTAGCCTAATAATAATTGCTCCAATTGATATTGGTGCCATAAGTGGAAATGTTACATAAACAAATTTCCGAATTGGCCCAGCGCCATCAATTGATGCTGCTAAAAATGGTTCTTTTGGAAGTGATAATAAACCCGCCAAAAGTAACAAAAACATAAATGGTGTCCACTGCCATACTTCAACAATAATAACAGTTACTTTAGACAAGCCCTCGCTACTTAACCAAAGGGGCGTCATGCCAAAGAGACTAAAAAAGTCATTAACAGGCCCTAAAGATTCATGAAAAACTGTTTTCCAAATTACAGTCATAATTACAGGCGTTGTCATCATTGGAATTAAAAAGAGCACACGGAAAAATCTTTGAAAAACAATATCTTTCCATACCATTAAAGCTAATGAAAATCCCAGTATGTATTGTAAAAATACCGTTGTAATTGATAAGAAACTTAATCTTTGGAAAGACTCCCAAAATCTAGCATCATCTGTAAATAGTCGAACATAATTTTCTAGCCCAATAAAATCTAATCCTGGAAAAAAGCTATCCCAACTGGAAAGACTTAATCTGACTGTAAAGCCAATTGGAAAAATTAAAATCCCAAGTAATACAAGAAGTCCGGGAAGCAGAAACATATATTTGTGTTTAAAATTCATAATATTTCTTCCACTTTAAAAAGAACGCCCCAGAAACAAAGGGGCGTTCTAAATTTATTTTTTATACCTTCGTCAGCTTATTAGAGATTGTCTTCTAAAGCTACACCAACAGAGTAGGCTTCTCTTACTGTGTCTGCACCTATACGTTTTACAATCTTTTTCCACTCAGCAGCAACTTCATCTAAAGCTTCTTGTGGAGATAACTGTCCCGCCAGTGCTTTTGAAGTTCCAGTGGCAATTGCACTATTAAACTGGAAAACACCTGGTACACGCAGTGGGAATACACGGTTTGTACTGCCCTCTTCCATTTCCATCAAAGTATCAGCATATTGGTTTGCAATAATTGGATCCCAACCTTGGCGCTCAATATATATGTCTGCATCAAAATCAGATTTCTTGAATGGATTTACACCAAATCGTCCAATAGCTATGTCAGCTTGGTGGTTAGCATCGTTGGCAAAGAAACATAGGTAATCAAATGCCATATCATGCTTTTTACTTGCCTTTGCAACGGCTGCAGTCCAACCCCAAACAATATATGGCGCTTGGTTATACTCCATGTCCCAAGATTTGTTTGAACGATTCCAAACACGATCAGAGCCTGGCAATGGAGCAACTCCAACCTTATTCTTGATTGGGCTGTCATCTTGCATTGCAGCAACAAACGCATCATCCCATGAGAAGCTAAACAATGTCTGTCCACCCCCAAAAGAATTGATCTCATCACCTAAGCCAAAGTTAATTCCACCTGGCGGAACATACTTCGTCGCTTCAACCCAATCAGTTAAGGCTTCAACAAAACCAGGGCCATTTATCAACGGCTCCATTGTTTCTAGATCAAAGAAATATCCACCTGGTACTCTTGGGTTTTTAGCATATGCCACAGAACGACTAAAAAATGCTGCAAACATTAAGTCATCTTTTTTCATAACTTCTGCTGAACCATACTCTAGTTCACCATCATTATCCCAGTCCCAACCATTGAAGAAAGTGGCCATTTCAGCATACTCTTTCCAAGTGCGGGGTATGCGCAGTTCGTTACCAGTTTCAGCTTTGTATTTTGCCTGGTACTCAGGGTTATCAATAACGTCTTTTCTGTACTTTAAGTAGTGGCGGTCGCCATCAATTGGAAACTGGATCATTTCACCATCCCAAGAGTTTACATCAATATGACTTTGTGTGACGTCCTGCATTTGAGGCATATTTACATACTTTGCAGGAACTGGCTGAAGGTATTGCTTCCAGTCACGTATAAAGTTTGAAAAACCAAATACGATATCATAGGGTGCTTGTCCCGCTTGAAACGGGATCATTGCTTTTGAATACAAATCCCCAGCAGGTGTGTGAATTACATTTACTTCAGCACCAGTTAATTTGCTAAATTGTTGAGCATGTAGAGCAGTTGGCTCACCAATTACAGGAACAGCGTGCGTGTTAATGGTAAGTTTCTGTCCTGAATAATCTTTTTTAGACATTGATTCATACGAACATTCACCAGCAACATCACCAGTATTCTTTATGTGTGGGAATTGGTCGCTCCACTTGTCAGCTTGGGCAGTTGCAGCAAGTAAACTTGCTGTCACCACCATAGTGCTGATCCGAATTGTTTTATTCATACTTATTTCCTCCCAGGTTTTAGTATTTATTTATCAAATTTATTAGTCTTTTATTAAGGAATTAGGACTGCACGCCCCTTAATCTTCCCATTATTCAAATCTTGTAGAGCTTGATTTGCATTAGCTAAACTATATTCTTGAGTGGTCAGGTGAACCTTCCCCCTATCCGCTAATGCCATTAATTCAGTGAGTTCAGCCCAAGTGCCAACAAGATTTCCAACAATATTTTTTTCAGTAGTAATCATTTCAAAAGCACTGACATTAATATCTTCGCCATAGCCAACTACATAATAAGTTCCCATGTTTCTTGTCATTGCCAAACCTTTAGAGGTTGTGCCATGCTCAGCAACAAAATCTAAAACAGCTTCTGCTCCAAGTCCTTTTGTTAACTCAAGAACTCTTTCAACTTCGTTTCCATCAGCCTTTACCAGCTCGTCAGCCCCACAAGATTCGGCTAACGAAAGAGATAGATCTGATGGATCTACAACTATAATATCTGCTGCACACATTGCTCGCAAAACTTGAATAGCAATGTGACCTAAACCACCAGATCCAATAATTACGCATTTCTCACCTGGTAGTAAGTGGCGTGATGCCTTTTTAGCTACCCGATACGCGGTTAGACCTGCATCTGAATAAGCAGCTACTTCTTTTGGTATTAAGGTTTGTGGTAATTTAACAATATTTCTTACTGAAGTTTTCATAGCTTCAGCATATCCACCATCGCAATCTACTCCTGGGAAAGCACCATTTTCACCGTGCATGTCATGTCCTCTACGACAAGCTAGGCAAGTACCTCCAGTTATGTGAGGGTGAATGATAACAGGGTCCCCCTTCTTTAGGCCTTCGACTTCAGATCCCACTTCTTCAATCCAACCAGCATTTTCATGCCCCATTATCATTGGCAACAGCCCATTACCTGTTGGATCTGTTGCCACTCGCCAGACACCTTCAATAATGTGTAAGTCAGTACGACAAACTCCCGCTCCACCAATTCGAACAATCACATCGTTTGATTTTTCAATTTTTGGATCGGGTACATCTTGCAAATCAACCCACGACGAAGCTTTTAAGTCATCATCATATTTATTTAGTACTTGAGCTTTCATTTTACACCTATTGTTAACCTTTGCAGTCACCATAGTCGGCGACTTTCACGTCAAACAACCTGTATAACTGTTCAAATTTGATCACTTCCGTATAAAATGTGTTCAATTTATGAACACTTGTCGGCTTTGCATGGGAGAGGTAGTGTTATTATTCTGTTTTAAGGGAGCAGAATAAATATGGATAAGTTTGCAACAGCATTTACACAAGATGGTTTAATCCAGAATACTGCATCTCAGGAAGCAGGATTGCAGGAAAACTCAATCTCAAACAGTTGGGCCCGATGTTCAAGTTACGGATTAAAGCCCACAGGTAAACCTGTTGATGCAGTGACTTCAAATGTAGAACTATATAATATCCAACAAGAAAATGAGCGTGTAAGGCAATTCGTACTGCCAGAATTACAATTACTGTATAACCAAATTGCTGGTACAAACTTTATGGTAGCTTACGCAGAAACTAATGGTATAATTTTGGACGCTTTTTTGGATGAAGCGTTTAAGAAAAGTGATGCAGGGAGAGCCGTAATTCCAGGCTCTATTTGGACTGAAGACTATCGCGGTACAAACGCCCTTGGACTGGCTTTACATAGCGGTACTCCACAAATTGTTGCTGGCAAAGATCATTTCTTTAAAAAATTAGGTAATTTATCTTGTTTTGCAGCCCCAATATACGGGCAAAATAATGAAATAGTTGGAGTAATTGATGCCACATCAGATGCCGCTTCACGCCAGCAACACACATTAGCACTCGTAAAGCTTGCTAGTAAAAACGTAGAAAATAGACTTTTTATTGATCAATTTAGTGACTCTTCAATTCTTGTATTTCATGCACGCCATGAATATTTATCAACGACCAGCGCAGCACTGCTGGCAGTTGATGACCACGGCTTTATTGATGGTGCAAATACCAATGCAAAAATTATGCTTAATGGTTTAAATTTATATAACAAACAGCACTTTGGGGATATTTTTTCAGTACCATTTTCAGCTGTAATTAACCGTTTAAATTCAGATGAAATAATTAGAATTCAAGATGCAATGGGTTCAGTAGTGTTCATGTCTATGAAAGCAACTACGGCAAAGCGAATTGTACACTTGCCCGCTAAACCAAGCTTAAATAAAAATCCACAATACAAACAAAATACTTTAAATACAGCCCCCCAAAAAGAAGCCCAATATGAAGTTATTTCTCCTAAGTACATATCAGAAGATCCAATACTAAAGAGGCACCTTTCTATTGCAGAAAATGCATTAAAGCATAATCTTCCTGTATTCATAGAGGGCCAACGAGGGACTGGAAAGAATGCAACTGCGATCGAGCTTTCTCACCGTTTTCTACAAAAAAAAGCTTATATTGGGATTGATTGCACTCAATTAACTACTGAAAATTATGAAAGAATATTGTTTGGTGCAACAGGAAAGCGTGGGTATTTTAGTCAAGAAATACAAAGTCACCTATCAGGAAAATTAGGGCAAGCAAGTGGTGGGGTAGCAATAATGAGTAATATTGAAATATTGCCGGAAATCATACAACATACAATAACTCAAGTAATAGAGGCTCATCAAGAAAACCGTTTTGATTATAAATTCAAATCAATAGGTGGGTTTTTATTTTCCAGCCAGCATTCCATGCATGATTTACAGTTAAATATGAATATGTCTGCTGCTTTTTTGGAAAGTTTAATTGGGGCACAGGTACAACTCCCCAACTTAAGCCACAGAACTGATTTTGATAAAATTACAATAGAACTATTACGACAAATTTCGCCAAGACACCAGCTTTCTAAGGCGTCAATGGATTCACTAAAATTACGTAATTGGCCAGGTCATATTGGTCAACTTAAGAAGGTTTTACGTGTGCTTGTTGCAACGTCAGAAGGCCAAATTATTCGAAATGCATCAATTCAAACTGACCAAACACTATCAGGCTCAGAAGTTACTGCATGCGACACCTGCGTACAATCCTCTGTTCGTAAAGAGAGCTGTATATTAATCAAAAAAACCTGGCTTGAAACTGGAGGCAATATTAGCCTTGTTTCTCGTCGTTTAGGTGTCTCACGCACCACAGTATATAAACACATTCAAAATATAGCCAAAGCATGTCCATAGTCTTTTAAAAATATTTATTAAAAGACTATTGATATAAAAAATCTCTCTGTTTAAATAATTATAAGTTGATACAAAAAATACGGATCCAGCCCTAAAGGGCTCAAAAAAGGAATTTTATACCTATGACTCATATTTTCAAGCACCCAGATATCTCCACTATTGAACCAATAACTAAAGATTTAGATGGCTGGGTTGTTACTGGAGGCAATCCAAATATGAAAACTTGGATACTATATACAAGTAACGATAAAAGTATGATTTCAGGCTATTGGGAAGCAACACCTGGAACATATCATGCTACTTATGCTGAGTACGAATTTGTGCATATCATTGAAGGTAAAATCATCATTACACCAGATGGAGAACAGCCAAACGAAGTAAATGCTGGTGATGCGTTTATTGTGGAGCCAGGCTTTAAGGGTACTTGGGAAATTTTAGAAACTGTTCGAAAACATTTTGATATTAAATTATAGTTAAATAATGATAGCGCACAGATGAAAACTTTTATGGTTTTGCTTTTTCAAGGTAAGAATTCATAGCTGGTAAATATGACGCAAGTTCTTCTTCCACTACCTTAAAGCCAAGCAATCGCTTATTATAATCTTCCACAATTTCTGGCCAATTAATTTGTAGATCTAGTGTCTGCTCAAAGGCTTTTATCCATGCAAAGGTTACTACAAAACCACAATCACAAATCCATAGCCTATTAGTATCTAATGGGTTTTGAGATAGTAGCAGAGCAAGTGAAGATAAGTGTTTTGAAATTATTATACCCCCTGCACCTATTGCATCAATATTTCGAGTTGAGTAGTTAACTTGCGGGTAAATAGATCTTACAGCAGGTTCAAGGCGAGTATCATGGGATCTACTGAGTTCACGAGCTTTGGCGCGAAGCCGCACTGTTTCAGGCAGCATTGGTGTCTCAGTGAACTCTTCATCAAGGTATTCAGCAATAGCTTCAGAATCTGAAAGCATAAAACCATTATGTATCATGGCAGGTAAATTCCCAGAAGGAACTATTGCGCGATACTCATCCGATCCGTAGCCACCTGGTGGAGAAAGCTCTGTAAAAGAAATAGATTTATATCTCATAACAATACGAAGTTTTGCGCAATAAGCAGCAACGGGCACTGAATAAATATTAAGCATAATAAATTTTCACTTATGTTTAAGGTTATCTGAATTTTGGAAACTGTTTAATCAGCTTTAGCATATATTGTTAAAAAATCTAACTAGATAGTATTGTAATTGTTAAAAGTACATTTCTAATACTTTAAATATTAGAAATAAAATTTCATATTTCTTTATTTTGTAATTTATATAAAGACGATTAATTATTTATTTCGATTATTTAAAAGATCAATATTCAAACCCTTCACAAAATATTTTTTTTTAAATTAGTGTTATTAAGCAAAAACTAAAGCATCTTAAATTTTAGATAAGAGTTCAAATTATAAGTATAAATTTTTAAAAATAATATGTGCTTTAAATATGTACCGTATTAATAAAAATACATCCAAAATCAACATAAAACCAATTGATAAATTCAAGCCTCAGAGTTAATTATCTTTATAATAAAACTTTAATATTTAAACTATAAGTGATTAATTAAATGCCTAAAAGTATTTCAGCAGGTCCAACGCAATTAACTGCCAGTATTGGTTTAGTAATTGGTGGCGCAATGTGGGGTGTCTATTGGATACCAGTTCGAGTAATTGCAGACATGGGCTTGCCTGGAGTATGGGCAGGAGTAGTTCTCTACTTAGCAGCATTAATTGTATTACTACCAATCATATGGATAAATCGTAAGTCTCTATTATCTAAATGGCAGACCTTATTATTTGTTGGTTTTTTAACTGGAGCGGCGTTTAGCCTTTTCACAACAAGTTTATCTATGACTGATGTAGTCAGAGCCATTTTACTATTTTATCTTACCCCCGTATGGGGAACACTACTTGGCCTTATGGTGCTTGGTGAACGCCTGACGATCACTAGGGTGTTAGCTTTAGTCCTTGGTTTATGTGGACTATTGGTTGTACTAGGCCTTGGTCAAAAATTTCCCTGGCCTCAAAATATAGGCGATTGGTTGGCCCTCAGCTCTGGAATGTTTTGGGCTTATGGTTCAATGAAACTTTATCAGATGGAAAAAATAGCAGCATCTGAACAAGTCCTAGCATTCCTATTTGGCAGCCTTCTTGTTTCAGGATTTATTCTTCTTGTAGGTGGCCCAGAGCTCGCTGCAAAAGTGGATATCAATGTTATTCTTAACGCAATGCCTTATGCATTATTATTAACTATTTATCTTTTACCAATGTTCTACTTAACAATTTGGCCTGCAACACTTTTAGCACCTGGCCGTGTTGGTGTATTATTAATGAGTGAAATAGTAGTTGGGGTAATTACAGCTGCAGTAATTTCTGGTGAACCTTTTGGCTTTCGAGAGGCTTTGGGAACAATAATGATTGTAAGTGCCGCATTATTAGAAATATTTGGAGCACGAAAGACGATATAACAATGCTAATACAGCGACGTATTGAAACAATATTAGAAAGTATTATAGTTCAGATATTACATTTAAACAAAATCTAATAAATGATCACCACTATAAAACCATTAGGACATAACATGAAAACTTTTATAACAATAATCACATTATTAACATTAACAGCTTGTGGATTTGATATGCCGTTTATACCTGGAATTTAATGACACAAAATTTGACAGAAGCACAAATCAGTGACGTCATTCATATGGCGTTATCAGACCATATTTCATTTACTGACATCAAAAACCAATATGGGCTTGCCGAAAAAGATGTAAAAACTCTCATGAGAACCAACCTGAAAACTGGTTCTTATAAAGCTTGGCGCAAAAGGGTTCGAGATTTTGGCTCACGCCGTGAGCATTATAAATAGTGCATTGAGCCAGCTGTTAGTTAATTATAAATTTTCTGCTATTACATATTTATATAATTACTACTTAAAAAAATTGATTGGCATCAGAAAAATATCAATTATTATTTTATACTAAGTTTACGTTAACAATCGAGATTAAAATGTCCCAAAACTTTGCAAATTTCCCCAGCTTGAAAAAAAAGACTGTTTTTGTAACCGGTGGGGCTTCTGGGATCGGGGCTGAAATAGTTTCTGCATTTGCTGCCCAGGGTGCAAAAGTAGGTTTTTTGGATTTAGATGCTTCTGCAAGTCAAAATATCTCCAATACGTTAGGAGAAAATGTTCATTTTGAAGTTTGCGATCTCCGCGATATTACTGCTTTAAAGAATGCTATGAGCCGATTATCTGAGCGATTAGGTACAGCAAATATTCTAGTAAACAATGCCGCAAACGATGACCGTCACGACTGGCAGGATGTGACACCAGATTACTGGGACGAGAGATTATCCACAAATCTTCGCCACCAGTTTTTTGCAATTCAACATGTTGCCCCTGGAATGATTAAAGCAGGTGGTGGGTCGATTATAAATATAGGTTCAAATTCTTGGTGGGAAGCTGGGGGTGGATTACCCGCTTATGCAACAGCTAAATCTGCTATTCATGGATTAACTCGAGCAATGGCTCGCGACCTTGGGGAACACAGAATTCGCGTAAATACTGTAGTTCCTGGCTGGATTATGACAGAGCGACAGAAAAATTTATGGGCTACGCCTGAGACTTTAGAGGCTCACCAAAAGCGCCAATGCCTGCCAGATCTTATTGACCCTGTTTATGTGGCTCGAATGATTTTATTCTTAGCCTCAGACGATGCATCAATGTGCACAGCAAATAATTATATGGTCGAAGCTGGCTCTATCTAATAAAGTTTCAAACACTGAGCAAAGGGCTTTTGCTTTTGCTTTTGCTTTTGCTTTTACAATGTCTAGATAAAGTACTAAGTAAACATAAAAATAAAATCTAAGGGATCAAAAATATGTCACAAAAAGCTGTCAGACCAGGTAATCGCTTAATGGATCGACCTGAGTATAAACTTAAGCAACAGCCATTAGTTTGCTCCCCAAAAATTAGCGTATTTGAAGCTGTTACAAAAATGGCGGCAATGAACTACGGTGCAGTGATTGTTGTTGATGATAATAAAAAAGTTATAGGTGTCGCTACAGAGCGTGACATAATGAACAAAGTAGTGGCAAAAGAGTTGGATTCACATAATACCATTGTGGAAGATATTATGACACCAAACCCGCGCCTAGCCCGTGAAACTGATGATTTAATCGACTGGCTCAGGATAATGTCTAACGAACGCTTTAGACGTTTACCCGTTGTCGATGCAAATGGAGAAATAAAAGCAGTCTTCACTCAAGGTGATTTTGTTTCCTACACTTGGCCAGACTTGATGTATCAAATGAAATCAATTGCAACTGCAACAGTAAGTAAAAACTTTGCCACGTTTTTGATCGGTGGCGGTATAGCCTTATATTCATTAGCTATGATAATATTAGTTAAGATGATGAATTAAAATTTATTAAGGAAAAGTGTTTTCTGATACACTTATAATTCTAATATTTTTTGAAGGTTTTGGTATGTTAAAAATATCATGCACTTCCCCAAAAAAGATATAAATAGCTATTATAAATTTTCTCATCTTTTAACTAGACCTTGCTACATGTAATATTAATTAAGCTGCTGATATTAAATGATATTTTAATTGTTACACTTTTCCTATTTATATTTGTCTAAAGAAATCGAACGTAATCTGTATAAAGGATTCTGTCGCAAAGTTTGCTCGAACGTAATAATAACAAAGTTTTGGATAAATTTATGCGGCCAAGCTGGCAAACTGTTTAAACGGGGATGTTTGGTTTGACTGGAACGGCTTCTTTCTGATCATGAGTGCAACTTCAATGCCCACGAGGGTGGCAGCCGCCAAATTAAAGGCATTAAAGCCCAGAGTTGGTCGGGTGCTTCCCTTGATGAAACGATGGTCCGGTTCAAATATTTCACGCAAAGGATTTCAATCCGTTGTTTGGTCCACGAGAACTTTAGGCCTATATTTATTAGCTGAAGACCTGCTAGGTTGGCTCCAATTTTGTCGATCACTATTCTTGAAGGCAGGCCATTCGTTTCAGTTGCACGCCTGAAAAACAATCTGGCTGCAACCTTATCGCAGCGCTTTGAAAGTATGAAATCAAACGTTTTCCCTTGCTTATCAATCACCCAGTACAAATACGTTCATTTTCCTTTGACCTTGATGTAGGTTTCTTCTACCAACCAAGGTCTGACTGTTCGCTACTTTTTCAGTTGAGCGATTCTGGCAACCCAAGGCGAATATTTAACAACCCATCTATTCAGAGTTGCGTGATCAACCTGAACGCCGGGCTTAGCCATTATCTCCTCCAAATCTCGATAGGAGACGGCACAGCGAGCGTAGAAAAACACCCCATACAGGATCACACGTTTTGGATAATGGCTGCCTTTGACATCAATGCTCATATTTTGTGTTTCCTGCCTGTGGCTTTTGGGGCAAAATATGACAGATTTAAAGTGAAACTGAAAACGAGTGAAACTTTGCGACAGAACCATCACCCGTTCCGCTACGCTTTCACTTTTGGCGCGAAATAATTCGCACCGAATTCCTTTCGATAATAGTGCCGTTCAATTCTTGACTGACGAGCGGGGTACCGTCCTCGAGCGTTAGCATGAGTTGTTCTGCCACAGCTGTGCCCATCTGTCTGGCGGGCAGATTAATAGTGGTCAATGCTGGAGTTATTTCTTTGGACCAATCAAGATTGTCAAATCCCATGACAGATACATTATTCGGAACGTGCAGTCCTGCGTCCCCTAAACCAAAATATACTCCCAGAGCCAACACGTCGGAAAAACAAAGAATTGCTGTAGCTCGTGGTTGAATGGCTAAAACTTCCAAGACTGCAGTCTTGCCACCTGCAACACTCAAATTTGTTTCCACGAAACCTAACCTATTCAAGAGGTGACCCGCAGATATAGCGCCCACTTTGCGAGCCACAGTGCGGTCACTTTCGACAAGCGGTCCGTGAACAACGACGATTTCGGAGTGCCCTTTTTCAGCAAGGTAGCGAATCGCGGAAGCCGCTAGGGCGCTGTTATCATATCCGATCGTCGCAACATCACTGGTTGGGTCAAAAACGGATGTGAATGCAAATGGGATCTGTCGGCGCCTGAGAAGGTTAATCAGTATGTCGCCATGATCCCTACCGCTAAGGATAAAGCCCTCTGCCCCCATCGCTAGAAGTTTTTCTGCAGCTGCCAATTCTAGCGCGTCATCGGCATTTGAAACGGACAAAACAAGAGAGTAATTTTGTTTGCTCATTGCTTGCTCAATCGCGGCAACAAATTTTGCAAATACCGAATTTTCGATGGTGGGAATGATTGCGGCAATTGTTTGTGTGCGCTTTGTTGTCAATGCACGCGCTGCAGGATTAGGAACATAGTCAAGACGTTTAGTCGCTTCCAAAACGCGCTGCCGTGTTTCAGGTTTGACGTTCGTATTACTGTTCATAACACGAGAGACAGTTGCAATTGAAACGCCTGATTCGCGGGCAACATCGCGAATACGACCAATTTTTTTTCTCATATTTTACTCACCTTTTTAGTGGATAAAACTATTTTTCTTGACACAAGGCTTCCTTGCGGTTTTATTCACTCTATTCCGATTTTAACAACATCACAACGTTCGGAGATAGGTTTAAATTAGCAATGTAACCGGTTACATAGGTGGACTGAATGGATAAATTGATACACAATCACGATCCACAAAGCGCAAAGGCGCGACGTATGTTTCGGGGGTTGCAAACACCAACATCCCATCGAGTTGATGTGTTGTGCGGCGAGGCAAATCGCGTTGATTTGCTGGCGGGATCCATATTGTCGATTACCAATACTGATGGCGGTGCGCCTGCATGGATTACGGCCCTTTTGCCCAAAGCACATAAATTTGACCCAAGCGTTGTCACCAACATCTCTACCGAACACCAACCTCTACCTACCGATCTGTTTGACAGCCGAGAAATGTCGAGCTTGATCGCAAATCGTGCTGGTACGTTGGATGATGCGACTGCCCTGCAAATCTTTGACCCAGGCTCTGAAGCCGGTTCAATGTTTGTAACAGCAATCGAACAAGACGTGATCATCTTTGTTATTTCTCCCATCAAACGCGATTTTGTGTCCAATGGCGGCGGTGGTCGATTTGCCGTTCTTGTTCAACCTCCTGCAAGGCATACACCAGACCTCATTTTACCTCGGCCCTTAGGGCGCATCCGTGACGAATTTCGTATTAGTCGCGGGACGGCGATGGCGTATGAAGTCAATAAAGGTCAGTTCGTTCAAGTGATCGACGTTGAGGGCCAACAATGTTCTGACTTCACAGCGATGCGCGCATCTGCTCTTGATGCAGGACAAGAGCGTTACATCGATTCTACCGTTTCGCGCACGATGGCACGGTCAGCTTACCCACAGCCTGGGCTGTATGACAAATTTTATGATCAAGACATACGCCCCTTATTGGCGGTACGCCAAGACACCGTTGGCCGTCATGATACGTTCGCACTCGCCTGCACTGCACGCGGCTATGAGGAACGCGGCTTTCCAGGCCACCTCAATTGCTCGGACAACATCAGTGAGGCCTTTGCACCGTACGGGGTCGAGGCTCGCACTGCCTGGCCTGCCATCAATTTCTTTTTCAACTCGTGGATCGACCCAGCTCATAATCAAATTGCCTCTGACGAGGCTTGGTCTCGGTCAGGCGATTACGTCGCGATGGAGGCCTTGACCGATTTGGCCTGTGTCTCAACGGCCTGCCCTGATGACGTTGATCCCATCAATGGTTGGAACCCAACCGACATACACATCCGCATCTACGAAGAGGATACATCAATTTCACATTCCGTTTCATGGCGAGCACAACCAGAGGATGCTGCGCAAATGACAAAACATTCAGCATTTCACCCACGCACGTCAAAGCTGACCAGCCATTATCAGGTCTCGCGTGATCTGTGGGTTCCAACCCATTTTGATGCGACAGGTGCGATCGAGGAATACTGGGCTTGTAAAAATGCAGCCACCCTTCAGGACATGTCAGGTTTGCGCAAATTTGATGTGGTGGGCCCAGACGCGGCGGCCTTGTTACAGCATTGCCTGACTCGCAACGTTGAAAAGCTTGCGCAGCATCGCGGATTTTATGCCCTGATGTGTGACGAGCGGGGCAGTGTTTTGGATGATGGCACACTATTCTGCATCGAGCCGACAACATATCGCTGGTGCTGTGGATCAGACAATTCAGCTTTGCATTTGCGCGAACAAGCCGAAAAGCTTGGGCTTGATGTGTGGATCAGATCGCTTGGGCACAGAATGGTGAACCTCGCGCTTCAGGGACCTGCGTCGCGCGATATTTTGCGTGAAGTTGTGTTCACACAGCCAAGTCGTCCCGCACTAGACAACCTTAAGTGGTTTGGCTTCACCGTTGCACGGCTACGGGATCGTGATGGCCCGATGTTCATGCTCTGCCGCAGCGGATTTACAGGCGAACTGGGATATGAGTTATTCTGCGATCGCGATGACGCGACTGAAATCTGGGATGGGTTGATGGACGCTGGTGTGCCGGCGGGCCTTGTACCAATGGGCGGTACTGCGTTAGACAGTCTTCGGATCGAGGCTGGCCTGATGAGTGCAGGCGCAGAATTTGGCCCCGACGTGGATGCGATGGAATCTGGTTTGGGGTTTGCTGTCGATTTCAAAAAAGACACCTTTATCGGCCGCACAGCCCTTGAGCGAAATGCAGTGGCACCACGTCGTAAACTCGTTGGGCTGACATTTGCCGGTTCAGAGGTTCCCGCCCATGGCGATGGCGTCTTTGACGGGCGCGAACAAGTTGGCGTCGTCACGAGTGCGTGCAACTCGCATCAACTGGGTCACGCAATTGCGATGGCTCGAATAGCAATTGAAGATGCTATCGACGGACGCGCGCTAGAAGTAGGCCGCCTTGACGGACATATGAAACGGCTACCTTGCAAAGTCGGCCCTCTGCCATTCCTAGATCCAAAACGAGAAAAGGCCAGGGCGTGACAGTAACAATGCCAACCCAAGAAAATGATGTTGTGGTGGTGCAAAACGTCTGGAAAATCTTTGGGGAACGCGCAAATGAAGCGATGGAGGCTGTCCGTCGTGACAATCTTTCAAAAGCTGAAGTTCTTGATAAGTATGGATGTGTCGTAGGTGTACGCGATGTATCAATCAGTGTGGCCAAGGGTGAGATATTTTGCATAATGGGATTGTCTGGTTCGGGCAAATCCACACTGGTGCGCCACATCAACCGCCTGATTGAACCAACAAACGGAGATATATTGATCAATGGAATCAATGTTGGAGATCTCGATCCTGAAGCCCTGCGTGAAATGCGCGCCGACAAGATTGGTATGGTGTTCCAAAACATGTCACTGTTGCCCCACCGCACAGTACGCGACAATATCGCCTTCGCACTAGAACTTCGAGGGGTTGATGCTTTTACCCGCGCTGAGCTCGCCGATAAGGTGATTGGGCTTGTCTCGCTCCAAGGCTATGGTGATCGCTATCCGTCTGAACTTTCAGGCGGTATGCAACAACGTGTTGGGTTGGCGCGCGCTATGGCGGCGAACCCTGATATTTTACTGATGGACGAACCGTTCTCTGCGCTTGACCCACTGATCCGTCGCGGACTCCAAGACGAGTTTCTGGAACTCTCACATTCGATGAAGAAGACCACTTTGTTCATCACTCATGATCTGGATGAGGCGATCCGCATGGGCAACCGCATCGCAATCATGAAGGATGGCGAGATCGTGCAAATCGGAACGCCAGAAGAGATTGTGACAAAGCCCATTGACAAATATGTGTCTGATTTTGTGGCAGGCATCTCCAAACTTAAACTGGTTTTCGCGCATACCGTGATGGAGCCAATTGATGCTTATATAGCTAGAAGCAAGACCTCACTTTCTACCGAGAAATACCCCAAAGCTGGGCCAGAAGATGATCTGGATGCGTTGGTCACGCTTGTCGTGGATCAAGAGCATCCGATTCTAATCGAAAGCAATGGAAAACCAATAGGAATTGTGACCAAAGATGCGCTGCTGCGCGCTATAAAAGGCGAGAGTTAAGACCTATGAACAACGAACCAAACCCGTTTATTGAATTCGCAGAGAAAAATGGTGCGTATTACGCTGATGTTTTTATACGCATTCAGAAATCGACACTAGGCTTTTTACATTTCAACATTTCCGCTCTGATCGGAAGCTTTATTTGGGCCGCACTGCGCGCAAATTGGACCTTGTTCATCATCGGATTTGTGATTGATTTGATCGCGCTGGTTAATGTTTCGCTTTATGCAAAATATGAACAAGCTGCGATTGCGAATGCCCATAAAGGCTTTCTTGTAGTAAGGTATGAAGGTTGGTCTCAAAATCATTTAATCACGGCGATTATTGTTTTTATCATGGGTCGCATTCTCTTTGCATGGTTGGCGGACAGGCTCTATGCCGCTCAATATAACAAGTGGCGGGTCAACCGTGATATTAATAGTGGTTTCTCACTGTCTCGGCTGACTGTAGTGGCACTAGTTTTTGCCCTGATCGTGCCACTAATGATTTACCGTAGCAGCCAATTTGCACCCAACGAGCGTAGCTGTATCCGACAAGATCGCGCCATTTCGGCTGGTGAGTCTGTTCTATTTAAAAACCGTTTCGACTGCTTCATGATAGGGGAATTCCCGACACTTATCTGGATCGACCGCCCTGATAAAGTCACATATCCGCGTGACGAAAAAGGTAACCGCACAGTCCTGCATACCCCACCGTCAGAAAATGCACCGCCTGTCACTCTTGCCACGTATGTTGCCGATGCTGTCGACAACAGCATTGGGTACCTTACGGTGTTTTATGGATATTTCTTTGACGGAATAACGCTGTTCCTGCGAACCATGCTCAATGCGATCAGCGCTGTCTTCGTAGGAACGCCGTGGATGATTACAATGGGTGTTCTAGTGCTCGGCGCTCACAAGGCAGCTGGACCTCGCGTTGCAACTTTTGTCGGTGCGTCATTGGGATATTTGGCAATCTTCGGCTTTTGGCAGGCCGCGATGGATACCCTTTCGCTTGTCATGGCATCATCGATCATCTGTGTCGTGATGGGATTACCGTTGGGCATCTGGGTTGGAAAATCTAGGCGGGGTCGAACGTTCATGACCCCAGTTCTTGATGTGATGCAAACCATTCCATCCTTCGTATATCTACTGCCCGCAATTGCATTTTTCTCAATTGGCAAGCCACCTGGAATCCTCGCAACTGTAATTTTCGCGATGCCTCCAATGGTACGTCTGACGGCCTTAGGGCTCCAACAGGTACCTGAAAGTACAAAGGAAGCCGCCCTCGCATTTGGCGCGAACCCTAGACAACTTTTGACAAAGGTAGAACTACCGCTGGCTTTGCCTTCAATAATGGCTGGGATCAATCAAGTTGTGATGATGAGCCTGTCAATGGTCGTTATCGCGGCGTTGATTGGCGCAGGTGGCATGGGCTTCATCGTCGCCGAAGCACTGGAAAACACAGAAACCGGACGCGGCATTCTTGCCGGATTAGGCATCGCACTACTGGCCATGATGATCGACAAAGTTGTCCAGAAAGGAAGTCAACGCACCAACTCAAAACATTAACTTGGCGCAACCGCGCCTATCACCTAGTAAAAGGAAAAGTATTATGAAACTTACAAGAACACTAATGGGAGCCACTGCGGCGCTGGCAATTTCTGCCTCGGCTGTGATGGCACAGGACGCAACAGTAAAGATCGGCGACCTCACTTGGACGGGGGCCCGCGCAATCGCTTATGTCGTCAAGGCTGTGATTGATGGCCCGCTCGACTCTGAAGCCGTAATCGTTTCTGGTCTGTCCGACGGCAACGTCATTGCGGCTGGCATGGATAAGGGTGATGGTTCGGTTGACGTATATTCTGACCTTTGGATGCCCAACCGGCAGGCTGTATGGGACGAATATATTGATGGCGCAAAAACCGTTGGTCACAATGTGCCGTATGAAGGCACTCAACGCATGTATGTGCCGTCCTATATGGCCGATCGTGTCAAATCTATCGAAGACTTGAGAGACCCTGAAATTGCCGCAATGTTTGACAAAGATGGGAATGGCCTAGGCGAATATTGGGCTGGTGATGCTGGCTGGGCTTCGACTAAAACATGGCAGGTTAAATTCAAAAGTTACGGGCTGTCTGAACTTTGGGAACCTGAAATTTTGCCAGATGCAACCTTTAAAGCCTTGCTTGAATCTTCGGTCCAGCGTGAAAAACCCGTGCTGTTTTACTACTGGACACCTGAATGGGTTCACGCTGCTTATGATATCACTCCGATCGAAGAGCCAGCCCGGACTGAGGGCTGTGAAGACGTGAACCTTGATGCTGAAGATTGGCTTGAAGTCTCCTCGTTTAGCTGCATGGCTAGAAACGCTAAAATTTACGTGGCTTATTCGCTCTCTCTAGAAGAGCGTAATCCGGCCGCAGCTAAGTTTCTTAGCCAAATGGCACTTGATCCTGCAACTGTGAACCAATGGGTTTTGGAGATTGGACGTGATGGCCTTGACCCACAGGACGTTGCCGAAGACTGGGTAGCCGCGAACATGGATATCGTGAACAGCTGGATCAATTAAACCACAGTCATCCAGTTCCGCCGGCCTTTATCAGGGCCGGCGGAATGAAGTATTCACTCTTAACAGTCAAATAGTTTACCGCGCAGGTAAAAACTAAGACTGACGGACAGAACTCTCACAGGCGCAGATTTTGATTTGGCAACAGCCGTAAAATTCCTGGTGACCTATGTTGGCACGTACAAAGGCAAAGCTATATCTACGGCAACTTCTGTGCCCACAAAGTTGTTAAATACTACAATGGGAATGGGTAAACTCTAACATCTGTTATTGAATCAGCCATCAAAAAGCTCTTGCTCAGAAACGCCAATCTCACGAAAAGTGGCGCCGTAGGACGCCAGCTTGTCTGTTATAATAATCTTGGGTGATCCGTTTTTTCGTATTGTTTTTATAAGAAATTTCTTAGCTGTAAGCTTGTTGCGTAGCTTTGTAACATAGCATTCCAGAACCTCACCGTCATGATCAACAGTACGCCACAAGTAAAAGCGTTATCCATTTATTTTGACGAAAACTTCTTCCAAGTACCATTGCCAGTTCGAACATTGACCTGCCCTCTTCTTTCAAGTTCCAGTTACAAACCTCGCACCAAACCGGTTCATGGCAAATATCTATTCCATGGTCATGTAAAATATCTTTAATTTGGCTAAAACTCAGTGAGTAACGCACGTAATGCATCACTGCCAAAAGGATGATACTAGGCTCTTCTTGAAATACTTGAATTGGTTTTGTTTTATCATTCACCAGAATTAAGGACTAACCACAACACCACCAAGTTTGCCTGACGATACCCTTTACCCCATTTAATTTTTCATGGCTAAAATAAAGTTAATATTTTTCTAAATTCATTTTAATGGATGTTGCAGTTTTATTCCACAAGAATTAAGTTTTTAACAACTTTAAGTGTAATGAAATACACTTTATAATTCCAAATTATACATTATTTATAAAGATCCAGACTGCACCTCACATACCAGATTAATGGATAAAGCTTGATTATTAAAATAAGAAATTTATGATTATGAAAAATCAGAAGTCTCAATGGCTAGCGTTAAGTATGACAGCTTTGGGAATTGTACTTACATTATCTACATGGTTTTCTACTACATCAGTGGCTGGTGAAATTAGTGTTGCTTTAACACTGAACAACTCACAAATAGCTTGGCTAACAAATGCGGTTCAGGGAGGTTTTGTAATTGGAGCAATGATTTCTAGCTTATTTGCTTTGGCCGATATCTGGCCCATAAAGTGGCTTTTATCCTTTGGTGCTATTTGTGTAGGATTGGCTAATTTATTAATTCTGTTTGATACAAATTTTGCTATTGCTGTTGCTTCACGATTAGCCACTGGTGCCTCACTTGCTATCGTATATCCAACTGCAATGAAATATATCAGTACATGGTTCATAAAGAGCCGAGGGTTGGCTATGGGGATACTTGTTGGAGCATTAACAATTGGGTCAGCGTTTCCACACCTCATTAATTCTTTCAATTTAGGACTAGATTGGAAATCTGTTATAAAAGCTACTTCGCTCGCGTGCTTTATAGCAGCAGCTATATTCATAAACCTTAAGGATGGACCATATCAATTTAAGTCTGCTATTTTTCAGTGGGGTCAGCTTTCACGTGTACTGAAAAATAGACCAGTAATGTTGGCAAATTTTGGATACTTTGGCCACATGTGGGAAATATATGCGCTTTGGGGTTGGTTTTTAGCGTATTCTAGTGCAGCCCAAGCGTCAGGGTTAGATATTGAAAATACATCTTCTTTAACATTTTCTGTTATAGCAGTTGGCGCATTAGGATGTATTTTTGGAGGAATATTAGCCGATCGTATTGGTAGGTGTTTAACAACTGCTTTAGCTATGAGCATTTCTGGTCTTTGCGCAATCATGATTGGATTTCTTTATGATGGTCCAACAGAATTATTTGTGATTGTTGCATTAATCTGGGGATTTTCAGCCATTGCAGACAGCGCTCAGTTTTCGGCTACAGTAGCAGAGGTTTCTGATCCAACATTAGTTGGCTCTAGTCTTACCTTTCAGATGGGTATTGGATTTTCAATTACAGTCTTTGTAGTTTGGATACTGCCTAAAGTTGCAGAATTTCTCGGCAGCTGGCAATGGGCATTTAGTATTCTTGCGATAGGACCTGTATTTGGCATTTGGGCTATGCTCACTTTAAGAAAACACCCTGACGCTAAAAAAATAGCAAATGGAAAACGTTAAGATTGACGAAAAATTTATAATAGGAATAATTAAATAAATAATCAGCCCCTATTATTCTTAACCTTATAGCTTTAGGAAAAGTAGTATCTTAAGGAGAATAAATAATGGAAGCTTCACAAAGCTTACTTGAACTAGTTACAGCAGCACAAAGCAATGCAAAGGCATCTGAAAATCGCATTATAAATATTTTAAACCTTATGCGTGAACAAAAACTTTCAGACGCACAAGTTGAAGAACTCCACAAAGCAACTCTTGCTCTTGAATTAATTGCTGTGGACATTTTTTCTCTTTTTGAGGCGCGAATGCAGCACCATTTTAGGCGAGGCCCATTTTCACGGAAACTAAGATCTCTACTGCTTGAGTCCAAAAAAACAAATTTAGCAAATAGGGTTCATCAATATTATCTGGCAATCAACGTTCTCAAGCATGGAAAAGGCACAAGTTATCGGGAATTATCAAATGACCCAAGTTCTCTTTTTCTTGTAAAATCAGCCGAAAATATCAACCACCATGATGATAATGCTACATCTGGTCTTATTGATGTCACTATTCCAGATTTTTTTAATGGACTGGCTACCACCATTCTAGAGGCTTATCATTTTCTTGAAAAAAATAAAAAATCCATGCTTAAGCCCATTTCGAAATAAGGAATACTATGACTAAAACTGTACTCTTGACTGGAATTTCTGGCTATATTGGGCTGCATTGTGCACAACAGCTTCTTAATGCAGGTTATACTGTACGTGGATCAGTACGCAGTAAAATAAAAGAAAAAGAGGTTTTAGAAACCCTTAAAGCCGCTTCAGTTAATACAAAAGAACTATCTATTATCGAACTAGATCTAACATCAGATATTGGATGGGATAATGCCGCTGAGAATTGTGATTATATTATGCATGTTGCGTCACCTTTTGAGCTTGCAAACCCAAAAAAGGAAGATGAAATGATTATACCAGCAGTTGAAGGTACATTGCGTGTATTTCAAGCAGCAAAAAATATGGGCGTAAATCGTGTCGTTCTTACTAGTTCAATTGTGGCCATGATTGGAAGTATGAAAAATGGTACATTTGGCCCAAAAGACTGGACAGATATAACAGCTAAAAACATAAATACTTATACGAAAAGTAAAACTTTAGCAGAAAAAACAGCATGGAATTTTGCTAAATTAAATAACATTGAACTTGTTGTTATAAATCCTGGTGGAGTATTTGGTCCACCACTTGGTAAGAACCTTAGCGGGCAATCAATGTCGAGCCTTGATCAAATGTTGCGTGGTAAACTCCCGATGGTTCCTAAAATAGCATTTCCGATGGTAGACGTTCGAGATGTTGCTAGCCTCCACGTTCAAGCTTTATCAAACTCAAATGCTACTGGAAAAAGAATAGTAGCCTCTACAGGTCAACCAAACGGATTTGATACTGCAGCTAAAATTCTCATAGATGCCGGCTATAAAGGACCAAGCACACGAATAGCACCAGATTTCATCTTTTACTTAATGGCTATATTCAACCGCGAAGCTAAAGGAATGCTTGGACTATTAAAGACAAACCTCAGTGCAGATAATTCAGAAACACATACTCTTTTTAACTGGACGCCAATCCCATTTAAGAAGTCAGTTTTGGACACGGCTAAAGCTGTCAAAGCTCTTCAGTAAGGTCTAACTATTTCTTCAAAAAAGAGCCATTTGTAGTTGACCAATCATTTAAGAACCCAAGAAATTAGGTTGTTAGTTTGTAAAGATACATCTGGAAAAAAACTTAGATATAGCGTAATTTTATTTATAATCATTGTGGATTTCTAGTATGAGTGTGATTCTGTGTTATGGAGATAGTAATACTCACGGGTCTAAGCCCGCAAAAGAAAACCAACCATTCGCTCGCTATGCAAGGGGCGTTTCCTGGCCCGATAAAATGGGTGCAGTATTAGGGACCAACCATCTAGTCATATCAGAGGGCTTGCCCGGACGTACAACAGTCCACGACGACCAAATTTCTGGAGGAATGCGTTCAGGCATAAAACTATTGTCAGCAATACTACACACCCATGACCCTCTTGATCTCTTAGTTCTTATGTTGGGAACAAATGATCTAAAATCTCAATTTTTATCATCATCTTTTGAAATTGCTCAATCAGTTGATAGAATAATAAAAGAAACCAAATGGCATGCTCCTGGACTTGATATAATAATTATTTCTCCAGCGTCAGTTTTACCAAGTGGCGTAATGGCTGATCTATTTTCAGGAGCGGAAATACGTCAAAAAGATTTATCCACTCATTTGCAGCATATTGCCCTAATACGAGGAACTGGATTTATAGATGCTGATAATTACGTAAAGGTTTCTCCAATTGATGGCGTGCACTGGGACGAAGCTGCTCACAACACTTTTGGTACGGCTGCAGCCCAAGCTGTTTTAGAACGCCTAAATAAAATTAAGACTTAATCCCATCAGGAATGCCTAAATTGGCTAAAGCCAAGCAACACTTATTCCTATTTATTACAAAAACTTGATATTAAAGAAACAAATGATATTTTTTAATCAATTTTTTGACTGCTTAAACTGCAAAAATAGAATTGGTAGCATGAGCACAATTCCAATAACCATCGTTATTAACCCTGGTGCAATAAAAAAGAATGATACAAGTGCCACCCACCATCGTTCCCATTTTTTCAAGGGAGATTTGAAATATCCTGAAAAAGCAACGCCAAGTGATGCTATACCCAACATTGCACCAACCAAAGTCACTGTAAACAACCACCATGTAAAGCCATCTGCAACCAATAATAACGCTGGTGAATAAACAAAGACAAACGGCACCAGTGCTTTAGCTATACCAAGACGGAATGCAGTGTTTCCTGTCTTAAATGGATTAGAACCCGCAATTCCTGCTGCAGCATATGCTGCTAAAGCTACTGGCGGCGTAATATCTGCTAGAACACCGTAATAGAAAACAAAGAAATGTGCTACGATTGGTTCAACATTCAGTACCGCGAGTGCAGGCGCTGCTACTGCTACCAAAATGATATAAGTCGCTGTTGTAGGAATTCCTGCTCCCATAATTATACAAGAAATTGCTATTAAAATAAGAGATGTAAACAATGCCCATTGTCCTACAGTGAAATAACCGAGCAAGGGCAGAGAACTTAGAAACGTGCCAATATCAGTTGCTGTTTGCACAACAACATACCCCAGTCGGAAGCCAACACCTGTTAGGGTGACAACACCTACAACCACTCCTACGGTCGCTGCTGCAGCACCGACCGCTAAAGTATTTTTTGCACCAGCAGCTAGGCTATCCCATAAATCTTTAAAAGATAGTCGGTGCGTAGGATTTAAAAACCCAACAACAACACAGGCAATTATTCCATAAACTGCTGCATAATCTGGAGTTTTACCAGATAGGATCATGTAGACTAAAATTATCAAGGGTATGAGGCTAAGCCAATGATCTTTTAAGACTACGCCAAGTTTAGGCAGCTCTTCTGAGCGCAAACCTCGAAGTCCCAACTTCTTGGCTTCAAGGTGAACCATAATGAAAATACCAAAATAGTGAAGCAAAGCTGGGAAGAGCGCTGCAGCCAACACATCACGCAATGGAATTTCTAGGTATTCTACCATTATAAAAGCAGCAGCACCCAAAATTGGTGGGGTAATTTGACCACCTGTTGAAGATGTAGCCTCAACTGCGCCTGCAAAATGTGCAGGATAGCCTACACGTTTCATTGCAGGAATAGTAAGTGCCCCCGTGGTCACAGTATTTGCAATAGACGAACCTGAAATTGTTCCCATAAATGCACTCGAAAAAATAGCCACCTTAGCTGGGCCACCAGAATACCGGCCAGCAATAACCATTGCCATATCAATAAAGAGTTGCCCTAATCCAATACGAGTAGCCAACACACCAAATAGAATGAAAAGAAAAACATATTGCGCCATCACACCAATCGCGATGCCATAGATGCCTTGGTTTGTCATATACAAGTGGTTAATAATACCAAGCCATGATGATCCACCATGTTTTAACGCTCCAGGCATCCAAGGTCCAAAATATGCAAACCCAATAAAGATTAAGCCAATGATGGGCAATGTAGGGCCAACGCTACGCCTAGCAGCTTCAAGTGTAAGTAAAAGTAGTGCCGATCCCATGAAAATATCTGATTGTGAAGGGTTTCCTACTCGCTGCGCCAAAGCTGATGCGGGCAGTAGCGGCAAATACATTGCTGCACCAACTGCCAAAATTGCAAAAATAATATCAATTAAGGGCACACCATCAAATCGATACCATGCTTTAGGGAGCAGAGTATCACTTGTCTTGCGTGCACTAAACAATAAAAATACTAACCCAAGGACAAATGATAAGTGAATACCACGGTGTACCAGTTCTCGTACAAGGCCAAAACCAGAAGCATAGAAGTGATAGACAGACATTGAGACCAAAATAGCACCAATCAAATATCCAAATAACTTACCAGTTTGGCGAAATGCTGTTTCAGGATCAAATTTACGCTCAATTTCAGCTAGCTGTTCAGGTGTAAGCTCAAGTGTAGTGTCTGCCGGCATAATGGGTTCCATATCAGAATAAATGAAAACAGCCTCAGGCGTACAGACGCCTGAGGCTTATATAATTGTTTGAATGATTTATTTAATCAAACCAGCTTCACGGTAAAAACGCTCAGCACCAGCGTGCAATGGCACACCTACACCAGCTAAAGCAGTGTCTGGCGTGATAGTTTTACCTTTGGCATGGCCAACATCAAGTAGCTTGCGAGACTCTTTGTTCCACAATGCTTTTGTAATGTTGTAAATTAACTCATCATCTTGACTTGCAGAAGTGAACCACTGCGCTCCAACAGATACTGTTGTTGTAGCTGCAACACCTTCATAGGTACCTTCTGGAATATCAGAAGATGCAAAGAAGCCGTATTTTTCAGTTAAAGCATTTGCTCCTGCTCCATCGATTGGTACTAATTTGATATCAGCAGCAGATGCCAATTCAACTAATGATCCAGTCGGGTAGCCAGCAACAACAAAGAACGCATCAATCTTACCATTTCGCAATGCTTCAGCTGCCGCACCACCCTTTAGGGCTTCTGCAGTAACATCTTCAGCAGACAAGCCATTGGCGTCTAAAATAAGGTTAGCATCAACATATGTACCTGAACCAGGCTCATCCAAAGATACGCGCTTGCCAGCCAAATCAGCAACTGAATTTATACCACTATCAGCTAAAGCTACGAGGTGAATATGCTCTTCAAATAATGCTGCTATTGTACGAAGGTCTGTGGCAGGCTTACTGCCTTCCATTGTTCCCGTACCAGTGTAAGCCCAATACGCAACATCAGATTGTGCGAAACCAGAGCTACGCAAGCCAGAAATAATTGCGTTAACATTGTCTACAGAACCACGTGACGACACAGCAGATGCAATTAAGCCATCTACACCACAAGATCCGCCTTTACCACATTCACGTGACCCGGGTGGTTTAGAAATTGCATTAGCAATTACACCACCAACTGGGTAATAAGTATAAGCTGTGCCCCCTGTACCTATTGTGAAGAAATTAAGCTCTTGAGCCGAAGCATTTCCAACAAAGCCAAGTGCCAACACAGCACTTAAAGCAGCTGTTTTAAATAATTTAATCATTTTTTTTCCTTTTTTGGTTTTGTGTTCTCTTAAAAAATTAAATAGCTTAAAAGAGTAACAAGCTAATTTACATTTAAAATATAATTAACTCTGTATATTTTAATAGTGACTTTATGCAAAAAGTACAACTTCATAAGATCCTATTTTATATCAATACGATATTACACAGTATAAAATAAAAAAGTTTATGGCCTTACCAAAGCAATATATCTGCTTAACAAACAACGAAGTGGCCGCTAAATATCAAAAATACTGATGTGATTTCTGCATAAAACGCATAAGGGCAATATTACTTATGAAGTCAACTTAACAGCGCGCCACCATCAACATCCACTGTGGTTCCAGTTATGAATTCATTTCGTATTACAAACATAATACCTTCAGCTACTTCATCAGAAATTCCAACACGTGGGATTAAATTTTTCTGGGTCATTTTTTTATAGAGAGCATCTCGCTCAGTGCCCTCTAACAAAACCATGGGTGTATCTATTACTCCAGGTGAAACAACATTTACACGTATGCGCGGAGATACCTCCCGCGCAGCAGCGCGTGCCATAGCTTCTATTGCACCACCAACTGAGGAAAGCGCTATTTGCCCAGGCCTAGGGTTTCTTGCTGGCGACCCTGATACAAGTGTTATAGATCCACCGTCAGTCAAATGTTTCGCACCATAGCGAATAACATTCGCATAACCCCATAATTTATCAAAAGATCCCTTAAAACCATCCATATCCATTTCAAGAAATGGCCCAATTGCACGGCTGCCACCTGTTGCTGCGCTAACTAAGACATCAAAAGGTGCAAGCTTATTTAAAAGCTCCTCCATAGCGTTAACATCACGAACGTCACAGCTTTCGAGTGTCACACCACTCGGCAACTCCTCCATTTTAGAAGTGTCCCTACTAACAGCAACAACAGACGCTCCAGCCTCAGCTAACATCTTAACAGTTGCCAGCCCAATACCTGACGTACCACCAAATACTATGGCTTTTTTTTCAGAGAGTTTCATATGATATTCCTTTTTTAGTATGTGGGATATATAGTTAGGCATATACTTTTTTAAGCTTACTAACATTCAAATAATTCAAAACCATAACTAAAGTCAAAGTTGTGATCGAGCATAAAAAAATAATCATATTTCAAATTAGGCAGATCGCATTGACAAGCCTACAAATACAGGGCCTCTATATAGGATGATTTCTACTTTATCAGGTATTACTTTCATTAAAATAACTATTATAGCTTGGTGAATAATTAGTGTTAAATTTTCTAATCAATAATAGCAGATGGTTAACTGCTGGAGCCTTGCTGACACTTATGTCTAGCTTTGGCCAGACATTCTTTATTTCAATTTTTGCTGGTGAAATTCGAAGTACGTTTGATCTCTCCCACGGAGATTGGGGTGCAATTTATGGCTTTGGAACCTTTGCCTCAGCAATTGTTATGGTTTGGGCTGGTGGCCTCACGGATATAATGCGCGTGCGGCAGCTTGGACCAATTGTGTTAGTTGCACTATCTGCATCTTGCCTATTTATGGCCTTTAATCCTTTGGTAGCCTTGTTGCCTGGCGTAATATTTTGTTTACGTCTTACAGGTCAAGGTATGTCGACACATTTAGCAAACGTTGCAATGTCCCGTTGGTTTATCATCAATCGTGGCAAAGCCCTATCTGTAGCAAATCTTGGCTTCTCTTTAGGCGAATCAGTATTTCCAATTTTACTTGTTACGCTGCTAGCTTACTTTGCATGGCAAGGAATTTGGGTTATCGCAGCCTTAATTGCTTTAATCTCTATCCCTACTCTAATTTGGTTATTACGCCAAGAACGTAGCCCACAATCAATGGCAGGCGACAACCATTCTAAAGGAATGCTTGGACGCCATTGGACTCGAAAACAGACTTTAACTCATCCCTTATTTTGGTTTATGTTGCCTGCACTTTTAGGGCAGTCAGCATTTAATACCGTATTCTTTTTTCTTCAGGTTCATTTTGCAGAAATTAAGGGTTGGGATCACATTCAATTAGTTGCAATGTTTCCAATTTATACCATGGTTGCAATCGGAGCGATGATTTTATCTGGTATTTTATTAGATAGACTTGGAACGGCTAGGTTAATTCCTTATTTTCAATTGCCGATGATATTAGCTTTCTTATTATTTGCATTTGGGGAGAGTTTGATGACTACACTTTTAGGTTTTGTCTTTTTAGGAATTACATCAGGAGCAAACTCGACACTTACAAATGCTTTTTGGGCTGAATTTTTTGGAACCAAACACCTTGGCTCGATAAAAGCATCTGCAGCTGCAGCGATAGTTTTTGGATCAGCCATTGGTCCAGCAGCTACTGGAATTTTATTAGATTATAACGTTCCACTTGAAGTTCAATACGTTTGGATTTCCTCTTTTTTCGCTTTTTCATCATTGATGATGTGGGTTGGTATTTCTCGAAACCGTAAATTTCTAAACACCTAATTAATAAAAAAACTGTAAAACTGAAAGACACGTGTTTTTAAACCAAAACATGTTTAATTAGATAAACTATTAACAATTAATTTTTATATAGTTACTTTGATATTTTAAGACTAGAAGTTAGATTATTAGCGAACTAAAGTAAGCACCATTTTTCGTAATCAGACACTAATAAATGAATTGGGTCTGTATCTTCTTCAATTTCTGAAAATCTACCAATAGATTCAGCAAAAATATTATCAGCTATATCATCGTTTACAGTTGAGACTTCGCCAATTAGTACATCCCCATTTTCACCCCAAAACTTATGCCAATTACCTGGTGAAAGAGTTACACTTTCCCCAGGTGCAAGTCTGAGAATATCTCCAGCTTTGGACGTTTTTGCTACACCATCACAAAATACCCGTACAGATGCTTTTTGATCAATCTCACCATTTGCATTACTTTCAAACATCTCTATGGCCAAGGTTGCACCACCTCGATTTATAATATCTTCAGTTTTAATTATATGCCGGTGTAATGGCGATACCTGATCTTGGCGCGAGATCATTATTTTTTCAGCATAACACATGCCTTTACCACTTTTCAGATCAGACATTGAGCCATTTCGTAAAGTAAACAGGAACAATCCCATTTTATCAAAACGATCTTCACCATAATCAGTTATATCCCAACCTAGGCGCGCATCAAAGATTGCTTGAAATTCAAGCTTTCTGGCAACAAGTTCATTGGGTTGGAAATAGGCAAAGGGTGGTAACCTAAATCCATGGGACTTAATAAATTCGTCAGATTCTTGAATGATCTTATTGATAGTTGAACGTTTCATATTATTTCATTACCATTGCATTCAACAATTTACATATAAAATTATTTGGATGACAAACCAACCACCATATTTTTATTAGCTTATTTCTGATGATTTAGCCCACAAATTGATATCCTGATCTGAAGTAATAGCATCAATATGTAAAAGCTCTTCATTACTAAACTCTAAATTATTTACAGCGCCAACACAGTCTTCAATTTGCTCAGGCTTTGAGGCTCCAATTAAAGCAGTTGTCACTCTGCCATTTCTTAACACCCATGAAAGAGCCATCTGAGCTAAAGATTGGCCTCTATTAGCAGCTATTTGGTTTAAATCATTAAGTGTTTGAATAAGCTGTGGCGTAATCTTATCTTGGGCTAAACTTTTACCTTGAGCTGCACGGCTTTCACTTGGAATTTTATTTAAGTATTTATTGGTAAGCATACCTTGTGCAAGCGGAGTGAAGGCTATTGATCCTAGCCCAAGATCGTCAAGCGTATTTAAAAGATTATCTTTTTCTACCCATCGATTAAACATATTATAGCTAGGTTGATGAATAAGGCATGGTGTCCCCAACCTATTAAGGATCTCAACGGCCTCTTTCGTTCTTTTGCTATTATAACTTGAAATCCCCACATAGAGAGCTTTTCCTGACTTTACTATATGATCTAGCGCACCCATTGTTTCTTCTAAGGGGGTGTTAGGGTCAAAGCGATGAGAGTAAAAAATATCTACATAATCTAGTCCCATCCGCTTAAGAGATTGATCGCAAGAGGCAATTAAATATTTTCGGCTGCCCCATTCACCATAGGGACCTGGCCACATATCATAACCAGCCTTTGAGCTAATAACTAATTCATCTCGCAAACCAGAGAAATCAGTTTTTAAAATTTCTCCAAATGCTTCTTCTGCACTGCCTGGTGGGGGACCATAGTTATTAGCTAAATCAAAATGAGTAATGCCGTTATCAAATGCTGTTTGGCAAATATCTCGTTTTATTTGATGTGGAAAATCATGGCCAAAATTATGCCATAATCCTAATGAAATTACTGGTAGTTTCAAACCAGACTTTCCACAATTTCGGTAGACCATTTTCTCATATCGATTGGCGGCTGGAACGTAATTCATTAAATCTCATCTCAAATAATAATACATATTTTATATTAGGGGCATATATAAATAAACTGCAATGACTTTATGATTTATCATAATAAAATTATTGAGTTAAGATTTGTGGCATTATTTTACTATTTTGAAACTAAAAAATTAGCTGTAAATTATAGTAAATTTAAGGTTTATAGATAATATCAAATTGTTATTATCTAGATGTATACTTTTATCCGTTACCCTCTTATGAAAAGTAAGTTTACAGATTTATTACTATATTAGTTAGGATTAGAAATGTCTAAATATTTTACTATCATTGCAATCATATTCTGTGCTTTTAGCACGCCAACAATAGCTAATGATGTTCAAAATACTCAACAGCTATTAACAGAGCTTGAATATAATCCAGGGCCGATAGATGGTAGCTATGGTGGTAAAACAAAGCGAGCGTAAGAAAATTTTATGCTAGCCAAAATAAATCATTTGACACTGAAATGAGTGCAAATGAGATAAGTTCATTATAAACTGCACTAGGAAAAAATAAAGTTTTAGTTAAACCTTCAAATTATGCTGAAAAGATTGGTTTAATCAATGGAAGCAAGCCATCATCTTTTGTTCTAACAAGTAATTAGCTACCTAACTTAAGTCTGACCGTTCAATGAAGTTACTAGTAATTTCATTAAGGCGACAACCAAGTGCCTAACCAATTATTATGACAAACAAAGGAAGCTCTGCGATGACTTGTGCCAAGGTGCACAAGATCTATTTCTTTCAAATTGCATTTTAATACCGCAAACCGATTTTGTTCGGCTGGCTTTTTGTAGGCATATGCATCTTCAATGGTTGTGCCCGGTGAAGGCACAGTGCCATAAGAAACTCGCGAACTGGGGGGCACTTTTGCCCATTGCACATCAGTATCTGAGCCAGTCAGAATTTCAACAAAAGCTGTTAACCTGATTTGTAATTCTGCTTTTGGCAGCCAAATGTGAAATGCAGCATATGGATTATGTTCAAGTGCTGACACTTTAGGTGTTGCAATGTCAGTATGGACTTCAAGAACAGATCCAAAGCGAGAAGCTCCACGCAAAGCTACTGTGCGGGCTTCTGGCTTTCCCTCTCGTGAAACAGTGGCAAACGTAGGGTAACGGGCTGGCGAACTACTATCAGTAACACCTAGGGCAAGGTGAACCCATGCCTCATCTAGAAAAGCCTTTAGATCGTTTGCATTATTCATAACCAGTCATCTCTAAATATCCTTGCCCTATATGGCTGCCCAAAACGTTAACTGGCCCTTCCCAATAAGGGATTGAAAGTTCCATCCAAGCATCAGGGTTCTGAGCAGTTACAATAATATCAACGTTTTTATCTGGCAAAGTTACACGCCATTGAATAGGCAAATTACGATCTTTTGTAGTTTTATTATTTAGTGGAATAGCTGAAAATGCACCATTTGGATAGGATGAAGTGCTTCCATCCGGTGTGATCCAAGTCGATGAGCTGTAAAGTGATCCATCGGTTTGGCGTAGTTGAAAACCCATCAGCTTTGCACCATCCACAAACGATAACGAGAACCAGTCCCAACCAGATTGATCATCTGACAAAGGCTGTGACGACCATTCGCGGTCAAGCCAGGCATGCCCACTTACTTCAACGTTACCTGTAGGTAGTTTCAGCGTTCCATCAATTGTAAAAAATGGCTGTGAATAGTAATAACTGGCTTGTCCTTGTTCCGATTTAACCGAATAGCCTTTATCTCCATGAAAAACCAATGGACCATTAGCTTGAAGCGACATGTCATATCCAAAATTAGGACCGTTTGCAGTGAGTGCCATTTTTTGGAAGTCTTCACCCTCTAACACCCATTCATCAATCCAAGCACGAAATGGAGTTGCCTCCACACCCGCCTGCCCAATTCCACCACGGGCAAAACGTTCAGTGGCAAAGTGTTGGTCAGGCGTGGTAACTGCAGCATGCGCAAACCATACTTGTGGCGATAGCCAACCTGGGGCCTCTCCTGGCCTCAGCCCAGTTCTAAAGAGAGTCCATTGCAAACCATAAGCTGTACCATCTGGACCATTTAAGTTCGCAGTTAAATACCACCACTCAATCCGATATTCAGGGTGTGGCCCATGGTCAGTAGGAAAGCTGAAAGTTGGATTTAGCTCTGGATTTGCAAACCCATCAGCCCTAGAGCCAAGGTCAGAAAACCCTTGTGCCACAACACTCAAAGGCCAAAAAAATATAAGAAATAATATTTTAACGTTCACTAGCAAAGACTCTCAATAAGGTTGATGGCGGCGTGCGCATGAGGCGAACAGCAGGCCACATGGCAGCTAAAAACGCAGCAATTAAAGCGTAACCTCCTAGTTCTAAATATTTAAGCGGAAACAGATACATTGGCAATTGCCATCCAAATGCCTCAACATTGATAATCGTTAGTAATATCCATGCAAGTGCGAGACCCATCGGAATAGCACAGACAAACACTATCCCAGCAAGCAAGACAGCACGCAATAGCTCTAACCACGCCAAACGGCGACGTGTGAGCCCTAATGCCCAGACAGGTGCAAGCTGTGGGACACGCAAATCAGCCAATGTCAGAAGGCTCATCAAAATGGCAAAGCTAGCAACGCCTAATGTTAAAACATTTAAAGCCGATGTTACTACAAACGTTCTCTCAAACACTTCAAGTGATAGTGCTTTTATTCCTACCTGGTTAATAATTGCGTTATTTTTGATGCCAAGTGTATTCACAATTTGCGTGCGTAAAAAAGATGCATCTTGAGTACGCACCCCAAACTTTGATGCGTAGAGGTTTGGATATAAATCTTTAAAAGTTCGTTCAGTTATAATAACCTGCCCTTGTGGATTACCATAATCACCGACCACTCCCGCAATAGGTAGTATTAAATCACGGTTCACTTGCACCAAATTTCCAACCCATAGGTCTGCACGTCGTGCAAATTGTTCATTGACAACAACCGCCTTGCCACTCTCAATGATATCCCATGCATTAAGAGTATTATCTAAAAAAATCCAATTATTTCGGTAGGTTTGGCCGACACGGATGCCATATAGATCTACAGGCAAATCGGCTATTACAACTTGTGTTGTAAGTAAGGGCAAAACCTCGATCTGGCGGTTCATTAAAAATATTTCTAATGCAGCACTTTGGTTAGCTGTTTCTACTTCCACGAAGAGCTCTGGCGCAAGCCTTTGATCAAGAAATTCTATAAAGGTTTGCCGAAAGCTTGATACCATAGTTGAGACACCAATATTGGCTGCGACTGCTAGTAAAAGAGCTATAAGCGCAAGACTAAGGCCTGGTAGTTGCTGTCTGGTATCAGCCCAGAACCATACCCAAACTGGTGCAACAGTATACTTTTGAACCACAGTTAGAATGCCTCCCAATAGGGGGGGTAAAGCCAATGCTGCACCAACCAGCAAACACCCCAGTAAAATAAACCCCGCCAACAAGCCTTCCAAAATCAAGGCTAATGGTACTGTGGAAAATAACAGTGTAATGGCTATAATTAATTGCAATCGAAACCGTGACCCAGTTGCAATAACCCATGCACGAGGCTTAGCACTTGCTAAAAGTGGCATTTGTATAATCTGCCAGATCCGTGATGAAAGTGCTAGTGCTGTCCCAATTAATGCAAGTATCATACCTGATAACCACCAAGATGCACGTAATTCGAGTGTACCTGAGATTTGCGCGCCATAAAGGCCCTTCAATGTAGCAGCAACATCTGGTAGCAAGAAAGCGGCAATAAAATAACCCAAGGCAATACCAAACCCCGCCCCAATAACAGCTAAAGTCATCATCTCAAGAGTAATCAGCGAAATAAGGGTACGCATTGGCACGCCAAGTGAGCGAATAGTACGGATCATGCCCCGCCTTTGCTCAAATGCTAAACCAATAGTGCTGTTTACTATAAATAAACCAACAGCAAAACTTAACAGGCCAAAGGCAGTCAAATTCAAATGAAAGCTACTCGTAAGTTGTGCAACATTCGTTACTGTATGTGCAGATTGAACCCGTAAGTTGGGCGCTATCATACTTAGACTTGGCTGGGTAATAGGCTGGTTTGGCAACAAAATGAGGTGGGTCAAATCATCCCGCTTTAGCATCCTTTGAACAAGGCCAATGTCACCTATGGCTATGCCCGGTGCAATACTTGTATCCACTGTAACATTAGCCAACATAGCAACTTTAAGCGCGGTTTCTTCATTTGCAAGTAAGGTATCGTAGGTAATCCCAGATGGCTCTTTAGCTAAATTAGGTAATCCTGTAGCAGAAGTCACAAGATCAATACCGAAGAGGCGTACATCGTTGATCCGCGCGTCAATTACCGGTGAGACTAGCCAACCTGATTTTCTAAGCAAAATATAAACATCTTGTGGAATGCGGTTACCTTGCTTTGGGATCAATAGGTCATACTGGCCCTCACCTAATGTTTTGGCCGCCGCATCGTAGCTAGCGCGGGCTTCCGAATTAATAGCCTGCACCCCAGACCAAAGTGCCGTGGCTAAGGCAAGACCTGCTAAATATGCGAATAATTGAACCGGATTACGCCACCAATGAGATAATAGTGCCCTCAGGCACCAGGTGGTCATACCAAAAAACCATTGCAAAGATGCAATTGACGATTCATGCGGGCAGCTATGTTTTTGGAATGGGTTACAATCATCAATGCTGTACCTGTTTGTGCAACTAATTTTAGCATTTGATCTAACACATTTTCAGCAGTTGCCTCATCAAGATTGCCAGTAGGCTCATCTGCAAGCATCAGCTTTGGCTTTGCTGCAATTGCCCGCGCGATGGCAACGCGCTGCTGTTGCCCACCGGATAAAGCCTCTGGATATTTTTGCATTTGCTCTAGTAAGCCTAAGGAGGACACAATCTGTTTTATATGACCCAAGTCTGGTGTTCCTGATAGCGCAGATTGAAATGCAATATTTGCAGCCACTGTCAAGGAAGGAATTAGATTGAACTGTTGAAAAACCAAAGCAATGTCTGTCCTACGTAATTGAGCACGTGCGCCATCATCGAGCTGTGATAGCTCCTTCCCAGACACCCATACTCGACCTGCATCTGCTGCCTCTAAGGCGCCTGCTATATGCAGTAACGTACTTTTTCCACTACCAGATTCTCCACGCAATGCCAAAGTATGACCAGCCTCAAGATCAAAGCTGACGCCTTGTAAAACAGGCACAAGCTCTTCGCTATTACGAAAAGATTTTTTAACCCCTTCTAATCTTAGAACCATGATAAACTCCTTACATGGTTTGATGTATATCGCACCTACACTTTTGACAAGTTTACTTAAATTTACGTGTATTTTAAAGTAGATTACAAAATTTATATGCACCAAAAAGACAATGGCTAAATAAATCTAATAGCACTCTCCAAATCTTTAATATCATTCAATAAAATTGACTTGTGTTTTGATACTTACTTACTGAAAATAATAGTGCTTTTTTATAGTTGATACTTGCATTAAAAATGTTGAAAATAATTTTTTAAACTATTTTTAAATTTGGAGAATATAAATATGAGTTATGCACGCATAAATAATATAACGTTTATATCAGAAGAATTCGGCGATAAAATACAAGCTAATTATTCTGCAACTGCACCTGCAGGCTTTCCCGAAGCTGAAATATTAACATTTGTAAGAACTGGCCCACTAACAGCATCTTTAACTTCAATTTATCCAAACAAAGCAGCATATGATAGGTCAGCAGACGAAAGAAAAAAACGTATGGCTGGAAATGAAAAAATGATTGCAAACGTTGAAATGCAGGAAGGTGACGTAGCCTTAGCTCATATTAATAAATAATATTTAAAAATAAATTTAATGTTCAATTCCACAAATACACGGAGAAGATTATGCGAAAACTATCAATAATACGTTTCAAACCAAAACCTGAGCACTATCAAGAATTCATTCAGAAAATAACAGTTTACCACAAGGCATCTTTTTCAGTCAAAGATCATTACTTAATGACTAAAGGAGAAGAAGTCGTCGCAGTGGTAGTCAGAGATGAATCCACACTTCAAGAAAATATAGATAAGGGTGTTAGTTGGTTGAATACAGTGCGCCCACTGTTGCTTGAATTTAATGATGTTGACCACCACACAATACCAATGACTGGTGACATTATTGAGATGTAAACTAAAAAATATCGATATCCCAAAGCAGCTAATACTTACTTAGCTACACTAACAATATAAAGCTGAGTAAAACATATTAATTAACTTTGATTAGTTATTACTATTTTTCTCAGCCTAGATCGAATAACTAAAATATCATGCATTTTACTACACCTAACCCAAGAGGTCTTATGAAAAAAATAGTAACAGCCATCATTTACATTTTGGCAATTACACCTGACTTGGTTAATGGCCAACAAATTGACTTTGGCAACGCTTGGAAAGAGCAGCGTTTTTCAATATTTAGTAGTAACGATTATACCTTAAATGGCGATAGCCTTGACATAAAGTCCAAGGGAACAGTATCTCTTTTATGGAGTTTTTTACCTCCAGAAATGTGGAACAAAAAATATGCTTCTTGGGAATGGGCTGTGGAAAAATCAGTGCCCGCCTCGGATCTCACACAAAAGGGCGGTGATGATCGAAATTTAGCATTATATTTTATATTTTTGCCAAAGGAATTAGCAAAAGTAGCTCAGGATAATAACGTAAGAGCCCTTCTAAACAATCCAGATGTACGTATTTTAATGTACGTTTGGGGAGGAGCTCATAAACTCCAACAGATAGTCTCCAGCCCCCACCTAGGCTCACGAGGACAAAGCATCATTAAACAACTTTCAGGCACAGGCACGGCGTTAGAGTTTGTAGATCTGAGACTAGATCATAAGCGTGCATTTAGTGAAGATGCAGAAAGCCTGGTTGGCTTGGCAGTATCATCAGACAGCGATGATACTCAAACAGAAGTCTTAGCGAAGATATCGCAGTTACGAATTGAATAAACTTTTTTAATCTACTTAACTTTGTAATTACTTTGGTAATATTGACAAATTTAATTTTCAGAAAAAACTATTATCGTAAGACTGATTTCAAAAACTCTTGCGTCCGTGCAACCTTTGGTTTGCTAAACAATTGATTTGGGGGGCCCTGTTCAACAATCATGCCACCGTCAATAAAACACACACGGTCTGCCAATTCACGAGCAAAACCCATCTCATGAGTAGCGAGGATCATGGTCATACCCTCAGTACGTAATTGGCGCAGAACATCTAAAACTTCGCCCACAAGCTCTGGATCAAGGGCTGACGTAATTTCATCAAAAAGCATTATTTCTGGGCGCATTGTAAGTGCACGAATAACTGCCACGCGTTGCTGTTGCCCACCTGACAATTGGTCTGGATATTTGTCTTTGTGCGACAACAAACCGAACCGCGCAAATTTTTCTTCTGCACGTAGTCGTAAAGATTGAGGATCCTCATTTAAAACTCGGCGTGGCGCTAGTAAAACGTTATCCATAGCTGTCATGTGCGGAAATAGATTAAAGGATTGGAAGACGATGCCAATGCGCCGTCGAATGGGGCCTAAATCAAGGCCCGGTTCAGAAATATCCACTCCATCCAGCCAGACAGTGCCCTCATCAACTGGCTCTAGCTGGTTGATGCAGCGTAAAAGTGTGGACTTTCCTGAGCCCGATGCCCCAATTAGACAAATCATTTCGCCCTCAGTGACCTCTAAATCAATATTTTTCAAGACAGCCTGACCACCAAACGATTTGGTTACACCACGCAGGCTTAACTTAGCTCCTGGCATTGCGATCCCTATTCATCAAATAATCTGCATAACGGGTTGCTGGTACTGTCACACACAAAAAGATTAGTGCAGCTGCAACATATGGGGTAAAATTTGCTAGCAAACTTTTGAAAATACCAGCTTGGCGCAATATTTCAACTGGACCAATAAAGCTCAGCAATGCGACATCTTTCTGCAATGCAACGAGCATATTCATATTGGCAGGGATCACACGTCGAATGGCTTGGGGTAAAATGACGTACCTCATTGTATCACGCTCAGACATGCCAAGGCATATAGAGGCAGCACGCTGGCTCGCATGAATGCTTTCAATACCACCACGCAAGACTTCAGCAATATAAGCAGAATATGTCAGGACTAGAGCTACTGTGCCCCAAATGTAGGGACTATTCCAAGGGCGGGGAAGCCCGAGACCAGGAATCCCAAAGCCAACCAGATAGATAACTAAAACAACAGGGACACCCCTAAAAATATCGACATAGGCTGCGCCAAATATTCGCAATGGAAACAATGCAGGAGAGCGGACAGCACGCGCTAAAGCAATCGCTAGACCAAGAGAAAATATTAGTGGAACTGACCATGCAAATATAGCCATATCCCAAAGAAAAGCTTTTAGTAGTTTCGGGAAGGTCTTTGCAAAGACCTCCCCACTAAAAAAACTCGCTTTCACGCCTTCCCAACCTGGAGCTAAGGGCACAAGCATCACAATGGCCAGAACAACCAATGCAGTGCTCCCCCCAGCTATAAGCATAGACTTTCGGCGCAGGCGCGTTTCGTATTTTTGACGTTTATTCACTGTTATTTAATTAATGGAACGCCGGTTGTTTCTTGCAACCAAGTAGCTTCGATGCCACCCAGAGTACCGTCAGCCTTCATACTTGATAATGCTACATCTACGCATTCTTTCAGTGAATTACCCTCAGCCATGATCATACCAAACCGATCAAGATCAGTTGCTTCATTTGCTGGAAACTGACCCAAGACCTGACCTCCATCTAATACAACGGCAGATAAATACAGCGCGGTTGGAAGGTCAAATAATGCCGCATCAATCTGGCCAGCTTTCATCGCTTCGACGATGTTCGCATTGTCATCATAAATTAGGGTACTTGCAGTCGGGGCAATAGTATCTGTAATCATTGGCAATCCAGTGGTTGATGCAGCAGCACCCCAAACTAAGCCTTTTAATTCTGCCATCGATGGCTCAAGCTTGTCCGCACTCCGCACCAAGACAGCCATCGGGGCAGTATAATAAGAAATTGAGAAATCAACGACTTTATCACGATCTTCTGTAATGGAGAACTGTTGGATATTCAGATCAAAATCTTTTGCACCAGGCTGAATGGCTTGATCAAAAGATGTCCGTGTCCATTCAACATTACTTGCTGAAAATCCCATCCTTTCGGCTAATGCATAAGCTACAGCAGCTTCATAACCCTTTCCTGATTCCGGGGCATCGTCCATTACCCAAGGGTAATACGCTGGATTACCAGTCGCGATAGTTAATGTGCCCTCTGTTAAGGTTTTGCCATCAGCACATGATTGAGCAAACACAGGAGCCGCCAAAAGCATAACAGCCAAGGTTGTAGTAATCAGTTGAGTTTTCATAATTTTCTCCTAGAATTTACTCAATCCTATACTAAGATTAAAAGTAAAATTATTTTTAAATTTATATTTTAAAGTTATTCTCCCTACCCTTTAATTGGCAAGCGCAAAATGTTTTATTTGTAAATTATTAACATATCTCATTATGCTTCTTTATCCCGAAGAGTGGCAAATTTCATTAGTTTTGCATTCATAAAAATAATAGATGAGCTCTTTATATTTAATCAATAGATTACAAATCATAATTTTTGCACATCTCTCCATTTAATCTTCAAATTAATTTCATCATGGCTGCATTTTCACAAAGCATTGCTGTCCAAGGCGGCAGGAAAGAGTCGTTGAGCAGAAGTTAGTAATTTACCTCAGCTAACCTCCTAACTTCCCCCTAGCAACGTTTCATGGTCGCATGTCGCTGGGGGGCTTTTATGAATGACCAATATGGAGAATAAAATGAAACTTTTAATGACAGTAGGGGCATTGAGCCTATTTGCAATATCAGCATCTGCTGGAGTAATGCTTGAAGATAGCCATAAACCAAAAATAAGTAAGGTAAATACAATAAAGAAAATGCCAAATTATAAAACTGGTTATAAGGATCAAACATTAGAACAAGCGCAGCAGGGCGAATTATACACGATAGCCAATACTAATGTTTACGCACAGCGCACTAGTAAGAACCCTGTTGCACGTTAATTTGTGAAACTCGGTTACATATGTGGTGGTAGTTAAAAGTAGTTACCACCACACCACAATTATAATATATGACTACCCATCCAAAACCCCATTTTTTTTCTAAACTTTATAAAAAAATTTGATATCAGTTGTTTGATAAAATTAGCACCAGTAATGCTACTAATAATTGATTTACCCCTTTAATTTCCGACAAAATAAAAAATTACTGCCTTCGTGGTTTACAAGTTTTAATAAATGCTTTTCATTTTTATTTACAGCGTTAGGATCAAGTCCAATTTTTATTAAATCCGATTTATCTTTAAGATTTTTTTGATCTTTTATAAAAGCTTTACTCAAAAGCTCTAAGCCTGGACTAGATAATACTTCACCCATACCCTTATCAGTGAAGCTCTTTTGCAAACACAATAATTTCTTATTCATAGATTTTTTTGTACGATTAAATTTTTCAGAGCAAGCTAAAATTTTAAAAGTATAAGTCGTTCCATAGCTGTCTATATAATTATTAGACCCTAAAATTCCCGCTTCAAGAGTAGAGGGCTTTGTCGCCTTTATATAATTTTCACCCAAAGTTATGTATTGTACTGGTTTTGCTACCTCACCCTCACCTACGTAAGACAGATGAGGCATTATCCCACGTAAACCATTTTGGGTGAGCTTCAAATTAGCTTCTTCAATCAAAAATCGTTGGCTTCCTTCTGATGCAAGCCCAACTTTCCATTTATGAGTTTTAAAAACTAATTTACCATTATCAATCTGAACTTTACCAGATGCTCGCTTGAAACCCTTGCGGTGCAATATAACAAAATTACAATTATAATTGATATTATTACTTATATCAATTTTTGAAAAATCAAAATCTGTTACAGATTTAATTTCCCCAACATCAGCTAATATTTCTATAGGAAACCTCTTAAATTGACCTATTTCAAGTAGCTTCAATGCCTGATTACCTTGAAGCATTTTACATACATTTTCTGCATCACTCTTTTTAAAGTTTGGGGATTTAAAATTGTTCGCTTGGCTTATTAATTGATTAATAGCAGTTTCTGTTTTCTTCCCCCAAAGACCATCTGAGGGGCCTGGGTTAAACACAGTCTTAGCTAAGAATTTTTGAATGCACAGGATATTTTCTTCAGCTTGAATCTGAGTACTAAATACCATCAACATTAGAAATAATGTGATCTTTAATTTAATTTTAGTCATCCAAATATATGTTCATAAATACGTGCTATTTTTTTATCTTTAAAAACTTTATCTACAATTAAGTCATGATCAAGACTGAATGCAGCCTCAATACATGCAGCACAAACTGAACGATAATCAATAGTCGCAAACAGATCTCTTTTTTCATAAAGATTTTTGTTTGACAGCCCTGGCCAATTTGAAACCACGCTTGATTTATTGATTAAGCCACCAGCTAATAAGCCAACTGACCCATAACCATGATCTGTTCCAGCAGACCCATTCTCCTGAACAGTTCGGCCAAATTCAGTTGTTGTTAGTACAATTGTATTATCCCATTGTTCCTTTAATGCACTTCTGAGTTGATAAAATACATTATCTAATAGAGTAAACAGTTTAGGGTGATGGCCTGTTGTGGAGCCAATACTGGAGTGATCATCAAATTCTGGTATCGTGAGAACCGCAACTCGAGGACCATTTAACTCCCTCATAGACTCCCCTGCTTTAGTTGCTAAACTCAATGGATCCCTAGCTCTGAGCTTACTGGGTCTATTCATTGAAGCTTGGCTTAATTTATCAATTGCTACCATAACCTCTCCATCGTGAGTATTTTTTATAAGATTTAAAAGTTCACTTTGTGGGGTTCGTGTTTTTCCAATATTTGCAGGGTAAAAATTATCAAATGCTGGCGCACCCCTAATTAATAATGGAGCATCAAGAGATAATGCTTTACCAGTTATCTTTGCGAGATCCATCGCGCGTCCTAACCAGCCTGTATTTATAGAAAATGGTATTTTAGATCCAGTCTGAGAGACATTTTGCCCTTCAAAATGCGAACGTGCAGTATATGGAAACGAAGTAGCATGGACTATTGACGCTTCATTACTTTTCAGCATTTTTGAAAAGTTTTTGAAATTAGGGTGTATTCCAAAAAGTGGGTTAAGCTTTAGTGGATTTGAGGCTACTAACGCTTTCCTTTGCTTGAAAAGATCATCATCACCTATTGGCGGAACTGCTAGGAGGCCATCCATTCCCCCTTGCAACATAATAACTACAATGCGGCCTTCTACTGGCCCTTTTGTGAAGCCATGTACAGGATAGCCCGACAAAGCTAAAGCTGGAGCAGCCGCTGATAAAAAATGCCTGCGATTTATCATCTAAATCTCCATAAAATCTGAGCTACATAATGCAATAATAAACTTTTCTTCAGAGTTTCTACCTTTTGAGATAGCTACTTTTGTTCTATCTGAAAAATCTAAAAGATTAGCTATTTCCTCACCTGACCTAGATGGCCCTGCATTAAAAATTCTTGATGCTATTCTAACTCTACGATCTAAATGTTCTGTGGATACCCAGTCTAGTTTTTTTTCTGAGTAGCCATCAGGTTGTCTAGAGGCCCAGAAGCTATGGCCAATTTCTTCAAGAATGCCTAATGGTTCATGAATGGGTGTGCCATCATCTCTAATACGCCCAAAGCCTCCAGCTGATTCATTTTCTTTCATGAAATTAGCCCCAGAAACCCGAATACCCTGCAACATCCATGTTGATGGCCAAAGGAATTTTTTACCCTTTGTTACTCGTGTAACTTTTAACGTAGCCTCATGGATTTTAACTAAGTCACCCCTTGAAGCTTTCCAAGCATCATAAATGATTTTAATTTCATTTTTATTTGCGTTTTCACCAATGAAATGGATCGCTAATTTTTTTGAAAGATGTTGAGCAGTAAAATCATCCTGGGCCAACATGTCTGTTAATTTACGGAGTGCTTTAGGACCAGCAGGAAACGGCTTTCCCATTATAATCTTTTTCCCAGGTTCTGCTTTATTCTTAAGATAAGGTGATAAGGTAAATTCCTCTAATGACATATTACCAATTGGGCTTCCTTTTTGTATTTTCAGTTTGTTATAGCGCTTAACAAAACTACTAAGGTTCACCCCCCAACCAGCTAATACTTTAGCAGCATTTTTTATATCAGTTTCGGTATATTTTCTTTCAGGTGAAACTGTATGTAGCTCCATTAACTCTCGAGCTAGGTTATCATTTAAACCAGCGGTTCTCCCAATTTTTCTAAAGTTTATTGCTTCCTTCGAATTTTCACCAGAGTTAGCCGTGTTATCAAGATAATCCAACATACCTGGATGAGTTGTTGCCAAATATAATAAATCATCAAAAGATCCACCCAAGTTTTCATAAATTACATTATGAATTAGATCTCCGATCACATAATTTCTAAATCCAGATGAACCACCAACTGTGAAATGATTTGCCCAAAAGTGTAGTAATCTTTGCTTAAATATATCATCTCCATATACAGCAGAGTTCCAAAGCTTTTGTACGTCATAAAGATGAATATCGCTTTTTCTCTTTGAAGCCCGCTTGCGAAGTTTTTTTTCTTCTCGGCTAATCTTTTCTTTTTCAGTTTTTTCTACATATCTCAAATGCTTATGAAGTCTATTAAGCCTTTGCTCGATTGAGAAATTATGCTCTTCAGGCCATAATCCCACTTTATTGAGACCAAATAATTGAAACTTGCCATCTAACTGATTGCTATTCCAAACATCAATATTTGAGGGTACTTCATCGTCTGGCCTAAATCCAAAACCAACTTTTCTTGCCCAATTATTTTTGTTTTCATACATTTTTTGACCCAGTAGCTTATCTGATATCATTAACTATTTTCGTTAAAATTGATATAATCATTTTAATAGGTTATTTTTCATGAGCAAAAGTTCAATTATTTAAAAATATAGCACAACAGCAATTGGTCTTAAATTTAATATACAATGGCCGAACTCATTACTAGTTAATTTAGCTTAACTTCTAGAGGATTTGGCTCAAAAATTCTTTGGTACGCGGATCCTTTGCATTTTCAAAGAATTTTTTTGGATTGCCATGCTCAACAATTAAACCACCATCAGTAAAATATATATGATCCGCCACCTCACGAGCAAAACCCATTTCATGGGTGACTAGAATACAGGTCATACCATCTTCTGCCAATTTTTTTATAGTCAACAGAACTTCATTTACTGTTTCAGGATCTAGTGCTGCTGTAACTTCATCAAACAAAATCACATCTGGATTCATTGCCAAAGAACGCGCTATGGCAACGCGCTGCTGTTGCCCACCTGACATTTCACCAGGATAGGCATTAACTTTATCTTCTAATCCGACCTTACGTAGTAGTTTAATAGCTGCTTTTTGTGCTATTTCTTTGTCGTGTTTCAACACTCTTATTGGTGCCATCATAACATTTTCAAGAGCAGTTTTATGTGGAAATAAGTTGTACTGCTGGAATACCATACCAACTTTTTTGCGTAGCTCCAGCTTGTTTAATTCTGGGTCATTTACCTCTTGGCCTTCAACAAGTATTGAACCAGACTGAATGTCATTTAGGCCATTAATGCAGCGGATTAAAGTAGACTTTCCAGATCCAGATGGCCCAATAATGCAAATAACTTCACCTTTCATTACATCCAGAGAAACCCCCTTTAAAACTTCAAGTGTACCAAAGGATTTATAGACATCTTTGATAGAGACCATTGGTTTAGTTTCATCCCAGTTCATATTATATCTACCTTAATTAATAACAGAAAATTTGCGCTCTAGGCGCACAGTTAATCGTGCGATTGGGTAACAATAAACGAAAAATATTAGTAATACGAATGCATAAAAGGGCGCCAGCAAATCTGGCCTTCCACCCTCAGCTGCCAACGCTTCACCAGTAAGTGTCATGACTTCTGATACCCCAACAATAGAAGCCAATACAGTTGCCATTGTAAGGATAGCATAAAGATTCATCCATGGTGGTAGCATGCGCTTCAAGCATTGGGGTAAAATGATTAGCCATAAAGTCTGTCGTCGGCTGTATGCTAGGCTTTCAGCTGCTTCCCATTGCCCACTTGGCAGCGAAAGAACTGCCCCCCTAATAATCTCAGAAACATTAGCCATAACTGGCAGCGCCAATCCTATTGTGGCCTTAACCCAATCAGGCAGTGGGATTATAATCCCAAAAACGTTAACTTCAAAAGGCAAAAGGAACATAGCAAAAAATAATAAAACTAACCAAGGTGCATTACGAAAAAATTGAGTTAAGAGCCATGAGCTACTACGTACAAAGCGATTTAAAGATAACTGCCCAATTCCTAAAGCTGCTCCCAATCCAGTTCCTATAGCCATAGCCATAACAGATATTAAAACATTAAAGATAAAACCTTGTAACAATAACGGCATCCAACGCATCAATGTTTGTAAAGCGCCAAGACGGATATCTGATCCTGATTGAGCAATCGCAGATGTACCTAAAATCAATGCGAGAATTGGTACGACATACCATAACTTAATGGTAGACCCAAAACTCTCCGTCTCCACTGGCTTAAAGGGCAACATAACGGGCAGATCAGTTTTATATGGATGATGCTTCATTGTCCAAACCCCGGAATTTTTAATGATCTATCCCAAAAATTCATCGCCCAAACTAAAATTCCAACCAAGACAAAATATGCAACTAACAAAAATAGCATCATTTCAGTTACATTAACATTATCTGACCAAATTTGATTAGATTCATATAAAAGTTCTGGAACAGCAATAGCGTACGCGAGTGTTGTAGTTTTAACCAAATTAACCAAATTATTATTTAATGATGGTATAACTACACGAAGTGCCAATGGTAATGTAATATCTTTATAAATTTGTAATCGTGAAAATCCTAGTGCTTTGGCCGCTTCAATTGTTGACTTAGGTACTGCCTCAATCCCTGATCGAAAGATTTCCACGTTGAAGGCTCCTGCAAAAAAGGAAAGTGATATCACCGCCCAGCCAAAGCTATCTATTAAGGGGGATGTCCCACCCCAATCATTTTCAACGCGAGGTATTAAAATGCCGACGGCAAAATAAAAAAAGTATAACTGTACTAAAGGTGGAGTATTTCGAAATAATTGAATGTAAACATTTACGATACGACGCGTTGTTTTCCAAGGTGATCCTTGTAGCCAGGCTCCCACCATCCCAATTATTACTGAAAATAAAACACAAATAGCAGACAGCTTTATAGTGGCCCATAACCCATTTAGGATACGTCCACGATCATATTCGTCATACATGAAGGGTAAATTAATTCCCGTATCCTCATAGAGAATGCGAAACCATTCATAGAAAGCTTCCATTATTCCCCCAGGGAATGATTGTGGACAAGAATTTTAACACCTTGCCCACAATTTTATTATTTTTCGTTCATAGTTTTCGCAAATGGTGTGTTTGTAACACCCCACTTAGTTTCTAAATCAAGAATACGTCCTGACTTGTGCCACGCTATAATTATTCCACTCATCATTGCATGAAATTTATCTTCACCCAACTGTACAGCTAGGCCCCAAGGCGCATCATCAATTGTTGCTAAAGGCATTTCATACCCGGCCCACTCTGGATCCTTTGTTTTAGCAACTATTGCAGAATCATCATAGACAAATGCTGCGCAGTTACCCGCTTTTAAAGCTGCATATGCTTCTGCGGTTCCTTTAAATGCAACAATTTTGGCACCATAATTTTGTGACGTTGCCTTATTGTAAAATGCACCTTGAATACCACAAACAGGCTTACCCTTAAGATCAGACCATTCTTTTAAACCTAATGATTCTAAGGCTAAAATATTAGTACCTGATGAGTAATAATTTGGATCAACAATCGAAACTACTTTGCGGCGATCCGGCTTGTCTGTCATAGTCGCAATCATTAGGTCTACTTTGCCTTGCTCCAAGAATTGCATTCTATTTGAGCTAACAACTGGAATATATTCAATATCTACGCCAAGCATATCAGCAACATCTTTTGCTAGCTCTGGCTCTATACCTACAATACTTCCATCTGTGTCACGAAAACCGTACGGCTTATAATCTGCCTTAACGCCAACTCTTATAACGCCACGCTCTTTAATATCATCAATTACGTCAGCATAAACAGCTGTTGCTGTTGAAGCAGTTATAACAGCAGTTATCGCTAGTCTTTTTACAAAATTTAATTGCATATACATTTCCTTTATTAAATTACTAAGTATCATTATGTCATTTAAATCATATGTTACTAAATGATTTTGAGTCAATGTAATTAAATATCTTCTGAAATAATCAGAATTTAATTTTAAGAAGTAAGCACTTCATCTTTGGATTTAAAGCGAAGCACAGCTAATTAATAAATTAGATAAATTCTAAGCCTAGCATCACCAGCAAAGTTACCCCTTACAGTAAGTTTTTAATGCAGCTATGTTCGTTAAGCATTCATAGCATTATTGAGAGCTAGTTAGTTTTTAGCCACACTCGAAAAATTAACTATGTTGATTTACTAGTTTGCTGAAATAAAGCTATAAATTAAATAAACGGGGAATAGTTTGACATGGCAAATCTAGCTCAGCGTCTTATCGACAATCTTCCAAAGGCAGAACTACACCTCCACATTGAAGGAACACTAGAGCCTGAAATGATGCTAATTTTAGCTAAGCGCAATGGGGTTACACTGCCTTATGAAACAGTGGAAGATGTCCGAAATGCATATCAGTTTGATTGCCTTCAAGATTTTCTTGACCTTTATTACTTAGGCATGTCCGTACTTCTTACAGAGAAAGATTTTTATGATTTAACATGGGCTTACTTGGAACGGGTTCATACCGATCGGTTAACACATGTGGAAATGTTTTTTGACGCCCAAGCACACACGGATCGAGATGTCGCATTTGAGACGGTACTAGGGGGTATCACAACTGCTCTAGAACAGGCGCGCAAAGAGTTTGGAATAACATCGAAATTAATTATGTGCTTCCTGCGGCATCTCCCCGAAGAACAGGCATTTGAGGCGCTTGAATGTGCCTGTAAGCACAAAGAGCATATTTTTGGCGTTGGATTGGACAGTGCTGAAAAAGGAAATCCACCTAGTGCCTTTGCTCGAGTGTTTGAGGCGGCACGAGAGAAAGGGTTCGTACCTGTTGCTCACGCTGGTGAAGAGGGGACGGCAGAAAATGTAAGGGAAGCATTAGATGTCCTGAAAATCGAGCGCATAGATCATGGGAATCATGCGCTAGACGACCCTGCCCTGACGCAGCGCTTGGCCAAACAACAGACACCTCTTACTATGTGTCCAATTTCTAATTGGCGACTAAAAGGGATCCCATCACTATCGGTAAGCCCAGTGAAAAAGGCCCTTGATGCAGGTTTATTGGTGACAGTAAATTCAGATGATCCCTCATATTTTGGCGGATATTTAAATGATAACTACCGAGCGGTTCACGAACATCTAGGGTTATCTGAGAAAGAAATAATACAATTGGTAAAAAATTCGTTTGCAGGTTCGTTTCTGAGCGATAGTGAAAAGCAAAGTCAGTTGGATAAAGTTGACCAACAAATTGGCACACAGATAGGCCGTAAATAATACTTTCAAAACTAATAATTGAAACGATAAACTGATGAATTGAAACATGAACAATCCTTTTACAAACCCACCAATAAAACCCGACACGCAGGACGGTCATTATGACCACGCCGAACTTGGGTTGGCCAATCGCAACTCAGGCACATTGTTGGAAACCCTAGCACTGGATATTACACCTTCCGGAGCACATTATCTGCTGACCCATTTCGACACTCCTATCTTGGATCCTAATATTCATCGATTGCAGTTTGAAGGTGCTTTTGCCAACCCGTTTGAAATGAATATGAACCAAATCCGTAGTCTGCCCCAGATCACGATACCTGTGACACTTGAATGCGCAGGAAACGGGCGGGCGGGCCTTTCTCCACGCCGATATTCAATGCCCTGGGGGGTTGAAGCAGTGGGCACATCAGAATGGATTGGAACACCACTTGCGCCACTGATTGCTCAGGCAAGTCCAAAATCTGATGTTGTTGAAATCTCTTTTATCGGGGCTGATTACGGATATGACGATGGAGTTGGACATTACTTTGGCCGTAGCTTAACCCTTGATCAACTTGGTACGCTTGATGTTATTTTAGCATACGGAATGAATGGCCAACCGCTCTTACCCCAGCACGGTGCTCCACTCCGAATTGTAGTACCAGGATGGTATGGGATGGCATCAGTTAAATGGTTAGATAGAATTGGAGCACTGACCCAACCTTATGATGGTTATCAGCAGATCCGCACGTATCGTTTCAAGGAGAGCGCTGAAGACGAAGGTCGGCCTGTCACCCATATAAGAGTAAAGTCGTTGATGGTTCCCCCGGGTGTGCCCGATTGGCTCAGCCGAGTGCGCTGTGTGGAAGCGGGAGACGTACATATTCAGGGACGGGCATGGTCTGGATTAGGCCGTACAATTACCAAAGTAGAGTTTGCTGCAAATGGAACTTGGCAAGAGGCTAAACTGAAAGAGCGCAAAGGCAAATTTGCCTGGACTGGATGGGAGCATACTTGGAGCGCTGAACCTGGCAAATACGTTTTGCAGTGCCGAGCCACAGACGAAACAGGCGCAATTCAGCCAATCAATCCGCCTTGGGACCTCTCCGGCTTTGGCAACAATGCTGTCCAGTCCGTTCGCGTCTTTGTGAAGGCCTAAGTCAAAGTAAGAAATTGTAGAGCTTATGGTTGGGTACTGACTAGGACAAACGAATTAAGCATAACTCCATTATTAATTAATTCTCTTCATCCAATAGCCACCCGCTTCATCTTGGACTTCCTTTAAGCGGTTGGACCATATATTTGCTTCAATTTCTGGTAGTTTATTTTTGAGTGCTTCTACTTTTTCAATTATATAATTAGCTCTTACATCACCATTAGATTTAGCAATAAGTGCCCAAAAATACGCACTCTCATATGATTTTGGACTACTGTTACCTGTTAAGTAACCTCGAGCTAAAGAATAGAATTGTGGTTCATCCTTATTTTTTGTTTCTTTAAAATTAGTTGTTTCTTGTTGTAACTGAATTATTTCTGAAAGGCTAAGTTGCTTTTCTATAGTATTCAAATAAGTCGGTGCATTTTTATTTCCTTGAGATCCCATTTTTTGAGCTACTATATACGCATCACTGAAGCTGCCTTCAGATAGGTATAAATCAATCAACATCTCATTAGCCTTTTCATGGCCATTTGAAGCTAAATACTCAAATATTTTCCTAGATAAGTTTGAATTCTTTATTGTGCCAATGCCACTATTAAAAGAAATCCCCAATTCAAATAATTTTTTTGTTTCAAATCCAGAAAGATTACCATTTAGTATTTTATCTAAATCAGATTTAGAAACATGCTTTGATTGTTTAGCGTTATTTACAGAAATAACAGGATTTAACCTAATATATGTTAAGTTTGGGTTTTGGAAAATTTCATAGTCCAGATTTACTCCATCTGCAGATGAAATTTGAGTGGAAATTGTTATAGACTTAGGCTCCTCTATAAAGTCATCAACAGCCTGAGCTACTTGCCCAGATATTTTATCTACCAAATTTTGATTTAAAATATTTTTTAATTCTTGCGCAAGAAATAGAGATACACCGGTTCCAGCAATTCCACTTTGAACAAATTGCTTGGGTAATTGTTTAGATATATTTTCCCAAAGACCATTGTTTTCAAATCTTACATGCAAAGCCTGCAGTTTAGCAACGAATGTAAGGTCTGAATTGGTTGCAACAGAAAAATAGCCCAAATCAGCACCCATTGTAAAACTTACTGAATCTTGCAACTCACCATATAAAGCAAATGTAGTGGCTGCTGATTTATATTCATGCCCAATATCAATTTTTAAAAATGGAATATTTATATTTGAAATTCCAGATAAAGAAAGCATTGCACGTGTTTCAAGTGGAAAGCAAAATTGATTTATTTCAAGGTCAGATACTCCAATTGAAAATTGTTCAGAAGATAAGTTTTCATTACGGGTGCCTGATATATTTAATGCCCCCATATCAATTTCGCATCCGTCTAATGCCTCAAGTGAAAAAGGTATAATCTTTAGCCCAGAGACAAAAAAAGTTTCTAAATTTGGATCGTACCTAACATCCTCATAACTGATCTCAGCAAATGACCTAGCTGTTGAAACACCAATCTCAAATAATCGATTTGATATTTTATTTATTATTTTTATTGGATCTATGGATAAGCCTTCAGCAGACGCACTGGTGGAAACACTTAAAATCAACAACACTGATATTATTTTTGAAAATCTATAAATTATTTTCATACTTTACCTTTCACGTAGATTAGCATCTATCAGATTAGTCACCTCTATCTTTTGAGATATCAGGAGGCGTCATTAGACATCATATCTATACCGATACCTTGCTCAGAAGCAATAAACCCCAGTTTTCCAAGTGGTATTTATTTCAATTTACCGTGCTTTATAATACTACTCCATTAATATTACCTCAATTTATGGTAATATTATTTATGGCATAATTAAAGTATATTTTATTGCCTTAAATATGATAATGTATCCCGAAGATTGGCTGAACAGATTGAAACTAATAAATAACAGATTTAAAATTCTTGTAGCAACTTTTCAAGAGTATCAACGGCAGCTTCACCCTTAAGGCTATGTTTCCATAAGTTTTCAGTAACACTTTGGTGTAACTTAATGACCTCTCGAGCAGAGGTTATTGTCGCAACGCCAATTCTTACATTTGCAGAAGCACCTAATCTATAAGGACTAGTAGCTACTTGCGCATTAATACCTTTGCGAAGGATCTGAAAGCTGGTACCTGGCATAGAATCTTGCACCACTCCTATTTGGACACCAATTGGCTGCTCTTTAAGAAGAGAAATAACATTCCTAACTTCCAAGACAGCTGCTTTTTTACGAGTATCAATTTTATTTGGATTTAAATTTGTACTTCCAACAAAGCCTGATCTAACAAATTGTTCAAGTTCCAAGGCTGAGATTAGAGCTATGATATTGGGTTTCCGTTTTTTAAACGCTTTTTTGCGACTAAGTAAAATTTCAATTAATTGAGATATTGAACTTTCCAGCCCCCCCCTGTTTGCAGCACTATCTGGCACACTTTCAAGTAACACTTGAGGAAGCAGTTCATCATAACTGTCTGATGTCAATAAATATGGAACAGGACCAAACAAAACTGTAATCTGGTCTGCTTCAGCCTCAATTTGTCTGAGGCGTTCAAAAAATGTAACTGCTGAAGCAATATTTTCAGATCCAACACCAAAAAGTGAGGCAAGTGAAACATCCAGTAAATCTGCAATTTTACCAAGTGCATCAACACGAATGGGTTTTCCTGCTTCATACCTATAAATTGATGCTATAGAAATCCCAGTTTTCTTTGCAACATCTTCTGGAGATAATCCCATCCCCAAACGATAAGATTTTAATCTGTTACCAATTTCAGAGATCATTTGGAACTGTGAGGTCATTTTAATATATTTCTAAATTTATTATATGAATAACATAATAAAAACTTCTTTTACTGTATAGTCATATCTTATAATTTTATCAAATTTGATAAATTTCTTGACTCTTTCACATTACTGGGCTCTTTTTCTTCTATTAACAGTGGAGGAAAAAATGAAAAATAAATTTAAGATTAGCCGACAACGATTATCTACAATTGCCCTATGTGCTTTAGCATTTACATCTAACCCCGCTCTGGCACAGGACTTCGTAGCAAGAATTGGGCACCTAGAGTCACCCCAACAAAGCCGACATGTTCATCTTGAACGAGTGGCTGGATTAGTCTCAGAACGAACTGGCGGCGCAGTTGAATTCCAACTTTTCCCGCAAGCCCAGCTAGGAAACCAACGAGTAATGACAGAAGGCGTTCAATTAGGGACATTAGAAGCGACCGTTTCGCCAGCAGCCTTTCTTGGCGGTTTTAATTCAGCCATATCTATATTGGATATCCCCTACTTAATGCCAGCAGATTCAGCAAAGGCCCAGGCTTTACGTGAGGGCCCTTTTGGAGATGCATTGCTTGAAAGCTTTAGCAGTAAGGGTGTCGTTGGTGTAGCTTGGTGGCCAAATGGAATGAAAAACTTTACTTCAAATAAGCCTCTAAATAACATTGCAGCATTTGCAGATCAAAAGTTTCGTGTGATGGACTCAAAAATCTTAATTGAACAATTTAATGCACTTGGCGCATCTGCTATAGCATTACCATTTGGCGAATTATATACATCTTTGCAAACTGGAGTTGTCGACGGACAAGAAAACCCTCTTGATACTATTCTTCGTATGAAGTTTTTTGAGGTCCAAGATTACCTAGTAATTTCAGAGCATGGCGCAATGGAAGACCTCGTTCTTTTTAATCCAACCTGGTGGAATAGCCTTCCAGATGAATATCAAGGCATTATCAAAGATGCGTTTAACGAAGTTGTTCCTGATTTGATTGTTCACAAGGGAGAGGCCGTAAAAGGCGCACTTGATGCAATTGCGAAAAGTGACATAAACATTCGGACAGCTTCTGCCGATGAGCGAAGCGCATTCCGTGATGCTATGTATGATGGTTCAGCCGCTGCATACATCGATCGTGCCGGAGATGCAGGCCAAAAGCTTATCGATATATATACAGCGAACCATTAAAAAAGATTTTAATGTAGCCAGGCCTACCAAAAATAGGCCTGGTGAAAGTTTTATTTAGTTCATGAGACTTAATCTCTTTGCAGGTGATTAAAGGAAAATACAGTGAAATTATTATTTTACATACGCCTAGCAGAGCGGTCATTTTTAGTAGCACTATTCTTAGCAATGGTAGTACTTTTTTTTGGTAATGTTATCGCCAGAGAAATAGGTGGAACATTTGCAAGCAAATTTGCTTGGATAGAGGAAGCCGTGAGGTTCATGAATATATTTTTAGTATTTATAGCACTTGGGCTTGCTTTGGAAAAAGGTCGCCATGTTGGAATAGATACGCTTCGAGACAGATTACCCAAAAATCTAAGAAAGTCTCTTCTAAAAATTATTGATGCCACAGGTTTTTTCTTTGCAATCTACCTCTCATGGCTTGGAATTGGTCTTGTTAAATTCGTCCTAATGACAGGCCAAAGAAGTCCCACGCTAGATATTCCTGTAGGTTGGGTTTATTCTGCACCAGTAATTGGCTTTGGCCTCTTAGCGCTACGATTTGCACTAAGCTTCTTTGGCTACATAGACCGCTTTACCATATATGATTCGAATGTGGAGGCTGAGCAATAATGCTTTTTTTAATTATTGGTTTAGCCGCGATTTTGCTTATTCTTGGATTTGAAATGTTTCTTGTGTTGGGAATACCTGCACTTGCAACTAAAGAAGCTTTTTATGGAAATATTCCAGATCTAGCAGTTATTCAGAAGATTTTTGGTGGAATTGATCACACCACACTTCTTGCAATTCCATTTTTTATATTTGCCGCCCACCTTATGGGCTCTGGGCAAATATCAAAAAACTTAACAGGCCTAGTTAGATCACTTATTGGCCATACTCGCGGAGGTATGGGCCATACAGTAATTGGCGCATCAATGGCCTTTGGGTCTGTGTCAGGATCAGCACCAGCAACGGTGGCAGCCATGGGCAAAATGGTATACCCAGAAATGCGCAAAAATGGTTTCTCAGAAAAATTTAGCCTTGGTCTGCTTGTTGCCAGTGCAGAAACAGCACTTTTAATTCCTCCTTCTATTACATTTATTATCTATGGCTGGATGACGGGTACATCAATTGCTAAACTTTTTGCTGGCGGCTTAGCTGTTGGTATATTTTTGGGCTTAGCCTTTGCTATTATGGTATGGATTGAAGCCAAACGCTGCGGAATCCAGCCTGATAAAAAAACAACTTGGGGTGAAAGATATACAGCAACCAGAAAGGCAGTATGGGCACTTGGCATGCCATTTATTATCCTAGGTGGTATATACTCTGGCACAATAACACCAACTGAAGCTGCCGCTGTGAGCGTTGTCTATGCTATTTTTGTTGAGATGGTAATTTATCGTAATTTTAGTTTTAAAGATTTGGTAAATATTACAGAACAAAGTGCTATAGCGACTTGTGTGATATTTATCCTGCTCGCGATGGGTGGTCTAATTTCATTTTATGTCACACTAGCTCAGGTTCCAACGCAAATTACAGACTTTTTAACCGCTATAGATGCTGGGCCATTCCAGTTTCTCTTAGCTGTAAATATATGCTTTCTAATTGCAGGTATGTTTATTGATCCAAACTCTGCATTACTTATTCTTGTCCCCCCCCTCTTCCCAGTAGCAACAGCCATGGGTGTCGATCCTGTTCACTTTGGCATGATAGTAACTCTTAATATTAGCCTTGGAATGATCACACCACCTTTTGGCCTAGACATATTCGTTGCATCTTCCACTTTAAACAAACCTGTCCTTAACATTATAAACGGTGTCTGGCCGTTCGTATTTGTCAACATTTTAGTTTTAATGGTTGTTACTTACGTACCCCAAATATCACTTTTTATTCCACAATTAATCTTTGGTTGAGAGAGGCACATTATGACAATTCAACAATTGCCAAACATAGAAAATGCTTCTCCAGCCACCAAAAATATTTACGAAGTGGACACATTTGTAAAAAGTAACACAGCAATTACTGAAGAGTACCGCCTCCTCATTCTTGAAGCACCAAAAACTATACTAAATTGTCAACCAGGACAATTTTTTCACCTTCAATGTCCAGTTACAAGGTCCCATCAACCTTATTTGCGACGTCCAATGAGTATTTACAGTTACTCTCAACAAGATTGCGAACTTCAGTTTCTCTTCAAGGTAACGGGTGAAGGAACTCAGGCTCTTTCAGAACTTAAAAATGGTGATACCCTTAACGTCCTAGGCCCCCTTGGTGTTGGATTTTCTATAGAGCCTGAGTGGGAAAATCTTTTATTGCTCGCTCGCGGTGTCGGCCTAGCAACTCTAGCACCGCTCGCTCAAGAGGCAAACAGACTGGGGAAAAAACTAACAGCAATCTGTTCGGCTCGTTCACCAAATGCTCTTATGTCTATAGATTACTTTAAAGATATGGGAGCAGATGTGATCACCATTACTGATACAGAGGGTACCTCTACATTAGATAATATGAGACATATCATTGAGTTAAAAATTTCCCAAGGCGCCGTCGACGTAATGTATACATGTGGCTCAAATCGCATGCTGAAATTGCTTCAAGAAATTGGAAATTTACACTCACTTCCTGGAGAAATAGCTCTAGAACAGCAAATGGCTTGTGGTTTGGGCATGTGCCAGTGCTGTGTACGCTCCTTCAACCGATGCGGGGTTATAACCCAAGAACGTGTGTGCCGGGAAGGCCCTGTCTTTAAGATTCAAGAAGCAATGCCATGGTAAACCTTAAGACAAAAATAGGTGAATTAATCCTTAAAAACCCGATCATGCCAGCTTCGGGAACCTTCTCTGAAGACCTTGCAGAAGTACTAGACCTTAATAAACTTGGCGCACACGTAACAAAGACAATTACAGAAGAAAAACGTTGTGGAAATCCTTCCCCTCGCGTGTGCGAAGTAAGTGGTTCAATGTTGAATTCGATCGGTATTCCCTCAAAAGGAATTGAGTATTTTATTGATACAGTTATTCCTTTTTATAGTCAGTATAATGTTCCTCTTATTGTTAGTATTTCCGCACAAACTTCAGATGGGTTTGCACGAATTTGTGAACGCGTTTCAGTACCTGGGGTAGATGCTATTGAAGTTAATATATCATGTCCAAATATTGAAGAAGACGGCAAGGCATTTGCCATGCGCCCATCCACAACTCAAAGCGTTATGACTAAATTACGTAGTGCTACAGATCTTCCTCTCTGGGCAAAATTGAGTCCAAATACTGGTGAAACCATTGAGGTGGCTATGGCAGCTGAAGAATCAGGGGCAGATGCACTTGTCGTCTCAAATACAATGCTATCAATGGCGATCGATATTCATAGTCGTAAGCCAAAACTTGGGAACCTTATGGGGGGGCTTTCTGGGCCATCTCTAAAGCCGATAGCACTACGCATGGCTTATCAGTGCGCCAAATCAGTCAGTATTCCAATTATTGGTTGTGGTGGCATTTCAACAGTTGAAGATATTATTGAATATTTAATTGCAGGCGCTACCGCTATTCAAGTTGGCACTGCAACTTTTATTAATCCAAATGCAATGGTCACATTACTTGCCGACCTCGAGAACTTTCTACAAAAGCAAAACATACAGAATATTTCAGATTTAATTGGATCAGTTCGAGATGAAGATGCAACTGATGACGTTGTATTCATGGAAACAGCACCATGAATGTAAAACACAAATTTACGATAGATACTGCGGAATTATTGCTTGCAAATTCATGGTTTACAGCTGTTGAATACATGAGCCCCGATGAAGAAGGTGTCACCCGACCTGCATTTTCAGCGATGGAAACCCAAGTTCTTGATTACCTAGCAGACCAAGCAAGGTCTGCAGGGTTAGCAGTCACATTTGATGCAGGTCAAAATGCAATTTTCTCTTTGCCAGAAGATGCAAATGTTGAAGAATATGTACTAGTTGGTTCACATGTTGATACTGTTCCCATGGGCGGGAACTTCGATGGCTTAGCAGGCGTACTGGCAGGGTTACTCTGCCTCATTAGAGCTCAAGCCAATAATATCAAATTCAAACGTCCAGTAAAAGTTATTGCCATGCGTGGTGAAGAAAGTGCCTGGTTTGGGCCATGCTATATAGCTTCTAAAGCTCTTTTGGGTGTTCTTTCGGGCGCTGAACTAACTTCACCCCATAAAAATGATGGCCGAACACTTAGTAGTCACATGTCAGATGTTGGTATAAATATGGAACCAATTATTGCAGGGAAGCCATTACTAAAAAAAGAAAAAGTTCTTGAATACATCGAGTTACACATTGAACAAGGACCACTCTTAATTGGAAAAAATATGCCAGCTGCAGTAGTATCTGCTATTAGAGGTAATATTCGCCATAAAAAAGTTAGGTGCATTGGCGAAGCTGGACATTCTGGGGCAGTACCTCGAGCATTTCGCAAAGATCCCGTACTTGCAATGGCTAACTTACTCAATCGTTTAGACGAAAGCTGGCTGACAATTCTTCAAAAAGGTGATGATTTAGTGCTCACATCTGGAATTGTCTCTACAGATCCCAAAAGACACGCCATGTCGCGAATACCAGACGAAGTTGGTTTTAGTTTAGATATTCGGAGCCAAAGTCAAGATGTTTTAGACGCTATGACTATTCTTCTAAAAGAAGAAATTAATGACATCGAGTGTGAACGTCATGTCAAGTTTGATCTTGATCCTGCTCATATTACTCCACCTGCACTTATGGATACTGAGGTTGTAAAAAATCTTGAAAAGGCAATGTCGCGAATTGGTTTAAAACCTACAACTATGGCGTCAGGTGGCGGCCATGATGCAGCAATATTTGCAAATGCAGGCATTCCTACAGCAATGATTTTTGTCAGAAATCAAAATGGTTCCCATAACCCTCTAGAAGCTATGAAAACTGAAGACTTTCTTGTTGGCACCTCAATTATTTATGAACACCTCACAGGGGCTAACTAATGATCCAAACAGAAGTTCTATTGAACATGCCTGATGATATGCACCTTCACCTTAGGGATGGAAACATATTAAATGGGGTCGTTGGCTATAGTGCCCGCAACTTTGGGCGCGCAATTATTATGCCAAACTTAGTACCACCAATTTCTACGTCTGATGCTGCATTAGATTACAGGCGTCGCATATTAAATGCACTTGACCATAAATCAACATTTCAGCCTTTGATGACATTGTACCTAACAGAATCTACAACATCCCATGAAATAGAAAAGGCTGCAGCCTCACCATTCATCAAAGCTGTGAAGCTTTATCCAGCGGGTGCTACAACAAATTCAGAGAGTGGTGTTCGTAATATAAAAAAATCCTATCATTTATTCAGGAAAATGGCTGAGCTTGACTTGCCATTACTTGTTCATGGTGAGGTTACAGATCCAGATATAGATATTTTTGATCGCGAGGAAGTATTTATAGACAGAATTCTTGAACCATTAAGACGCGAGATTCCTGATCTTCGAATAGTTATGGAACATGTTACAACAAAAAATGGAGTGGATTATGTAAAAAATTCAAAAAAGAATTTATTTGCAACCTTAACTACACACCATTTAATGCTGAACAGAAATGCAATGTTAGTTGGCGGTCTCCGCCCTCACTACTATTGCTTACCAATATTAAAACGTGAAAAACACCGCGCAGCCTTGCGCTCAGCAGCAACATCAGGTGATCCACGATTTTTCCTCGGAACAGATTCCGCTCCACACCTCACACATACTAAAGAAAGTGCATGCGGTTGTGCTGGAGTATTTTCAGCAGTAAATTCAATGGGCTGCTTGGCCACAGTTTTTGAAGAAGAAAATGCGCTCTCTAAACTTAATAAATTCACAGCTGAAAATGGAGCTAACTTCTATGGACTAAAGGTAAACAAAAATAAAATTCGTTTAATTCGAAAGTCAAAAGTAGCAATTTTTCCAGATACCATTAGTATAGGAAATGAGACTATAACTGTGTTTGACCCTGGCATACCAATTTATTGGCACATCGATTATATGATAAACGAATAAGCTACCGAAAGAACAAAAATGTCGAGTGAATATCCATCACGAAAATTAATAGCAGAAACTACTGCAAAAATGTTACTTGAAATAGACGCTATTCATTTCAATTCAGATAAACCATTTACATTTACATCTGGAATTGTGAGCCCAGTATACATAGATTGTCGTAAAATAATATCATATCCACATATTCGTGAAATGATTACAAATTTTTCAGTTTCAGTATTATTGCGTGATGTTGGATTTGAACAATTTGATGCAATTGCGGGTGGAGAAACTGCTGGTATTCCATTTGCTGCATGGATTGCTAGAGAAATGGGTCTTCCAATGCAATACGTTCGAAAAAAACCTAAAGGTTTTGGACGAAATGCACAAATCGAAGGCGTTCTATCAGAAAAACAACGGGTCTTGCTTGTGGAAGATCTCACTACCGACGGCGGCAGCAAAATTAATTTTTGTAAAGCTTTGCGCAAGGCTGGTGCACAAGCAGATCACACCATTGTTATATTTTATTATGATATATTTGAAGAAACTCGCACAAAATTATCATCTGAAGGCATAACATTACACTCACTTGCGACTTGGTGGGATGTTCTTGCTGTTTGCAAATCTGAAAACCACTTTAATACACGAACACTTAAACAAGTAGAAACTTTTCTGAATCATCCTCTAGAATGGTCAGGAAAAAATGGTGGTGCAACCTCCATCACAATGTAAGGAAAATACACATGATGTTTGATGAAATACTCCAAACTCTATCTGAAAATGGTAAAAGCGGTCGCGCATATGGCAAAGTTATTGAACTTACATCAACCGCAATGAAAGAAGATCCAAGCCATGCAACCGGCTATCTATTATTGAGTGTCTTAGCTGAACGCTTCATGGAAGGTACTGGTCGTCTACCAATAACTACATTGCAAGTAGAAAATGCCTTTGAAGATTTTTCTAAAAATGCAAATTCTTTAAAGGATGCCTATGCATCAGGAGATTTTAAATCTGTTGAGGCAGCACTAAATAAAGTTTCTCATGCTTGTATAAAACTATCTGGAGCTGAATAAACCTATTTAGTAGATCGAACTGTAAATTGATTTGCTGTAGTTTGGAGTTCTTAATCTTCATTCATTGACACAAGTAAAAATTTTGATAGCTAGTTTTGACTGGATAGAACAAATATATAACATCAAAGTGATAATTTCCAAATAATAACAAACCAAACAGACCTATAATATTTGAAGTAATAAATTTAGCTTAAGTAAGAGTTAAACTTCTGAGGCATTTCAAGTTTTTAAAGTTTGCTAAGCTAGCTTTTTAAGTAATTTTTGGGGAAACAATTATGAAGTTTATGCCTCTCCTATTTATTATACTTTTACTGAACTTTGCGTCTAGCGCAAATGCCCACAGTGCCGGCCTAAACAAACAGGGCTGTCATGCAGGCTCCCAGCCATATCACTGTCACAAAGTACCATTAGTAGTCCCCCTAAATACAAAAATACTTACAGGTAAAGTAACTCATGTACGTGATGGAGACACCATTGAAGTTAAAGGAATAGCAGTTCGCCTATCAGCATTAGACTGCCCTGAAAGAGGCACTAAGAAAGGTGACTACGCAACAAAGATAGCCAAACAGTTTACTGGTTCTCAGGCTATGTGTGAACTTACAGGAGCAAAGACATATAATAGACTTGTTGGATACTGCAGCATCAATGGTACTGACTTTGGCAAATACATGATGGAGAATTCTTCATGTAAAGTTTGGGAGAAGTATGATGTTTGGGATCGATATTAAAACAGGTTTGCCACTTTCACCACACTCACTGGAATAGCTTTTGTTTGTACAGTTTATTTAACAGTCACTGTAAAGCACTGAGCCATCTGGCATAGTTGTATTGCAAAAAATAGCACCCTTCATTTTGGTAGTTTCCAGATTAGTATCACGTAGACTAGCACCAGTAAGATCAGCTCCACTCAGGTCAGACATAATCAAATCAGCACCACTCAGATCAGCACCATTCAAATAAGTACTATTCAAATAAGCACCCGTCAGATCAGCATCCGTTAGATTAGTAGCACTCAAATTAGCACCATATAGTTTAGCACCCCTAAGATCAGCACCACTCAGATTAGTACCACTCAGGTAAGCATCACCCAGTTTAATATCAATTAGATTTGCAGCACTCAGATTAGCGCCATTCAGATTAGCAATAACTAGATTAGCGCCTTCCAGATTTACACCTTCTAGATTAGCACCCTCTAAATTAGCACCAATCAGATCACACTTCACACACTCATTTGTATTCTTCAGCCTCTGCAAATCATCTGGATCAAGAGCAAATGCACTACTGGCAAACATAGATACTGCTATGGTCAGAGCTGTCAGTATTAGTTTCATTTAGAATAGTTCCTCTTGCTTTTATGAGCTACGCTTCTTGCAAAAAAGTTGCACCATATTTATGATTATCGATTAGTATTCTTGACATAGTTAAACCTCCCCTTCAAAATAAAACAAGATGCTAATGACAGTTATTTAGCCAATTAAGGCCGAGACAACAGGGTACTACTATGAATCGAATAAAAGACTTTATACTAAACAACTGGAACTTAGTAATGGATGACACACGCAATCCATTGAGGAACATACCCAACACAGCAACACGACATATGATCATGCAAGTACTCGCATGGATGTGGTGTATCGTATTTGGTATGGTAGTCGGAAGTTGGTATATAGGTTTGATAAGTCTGATTGGCCACTTTCTATTATTAGCAGCCATAGCTATAACAGTAGCCACATTTGAGACAGCAAAACGTAAACCACAAGTATTTACTGGAGGCCTTCGTGGTAAGGGTGGAGAGCACGAGTAATTATTAACTCAGGCTCTAATAAAAGGTGAATATTACATGAAATGAAGCGACCCAAGAGCGCTACTGCCAAAGTGTACCTCCAGGTGGTGTTGGTACACCCGCTGTGATTACTTCACCTTCTGCATGGCAGCTGACCGTATGAATAATATTATTGCCCTGCACTGTTGCCCCCAAATAGTATTAATTTTATGGCGTTAGCCAATATTTTTGAAAATCAATTTTGACATATGAGATGCCAACCAATAAATACTACAAGAAAAAAAGCATCAAAAAATAAAACCAGCACATCGCGTATTTGACAGTATTTTAATCCGCTAAGACTGCGATACACAGCTGCTTCTGTGGTCCATTGTTGCTCCGCGTTTTACAAGTTAAGAAGTGATTCCATCAATCTTGCCCAGTGGTATTTAGCGCACTCATTGAGTTTTAAAGTATAATCTTTCTCAATTTTTTATACTTGCCAACACCATTTGAACAAATTCGGCAATCTTTTCTTTTTTAATCCACCTTGCAACAATCACTAAATCATTCTCAGGATCGACATAAATAATTTGTGTCCCAACCCCCATTGCAAAATATGCCGATCTTGGCGCTCCAGAAAACATGCCATTTTGGGGATCGTTCAACCACCAAAGATATCCATAATGAGGAGCAAGAGGGCATGGAGTGAGGCATTCAGTAACCCATTTTTCTTGAATTATTTCATGGCCGTTCCACGACCCTTTATTCAGCATTAGTTGGCCGACACGAGCATGATCCAAACTACTTATCCAGAGGCCACCTCCCCAGTGCGCTCCACCAGAAACTGATTGTATTTT